>Ga0116227_10010258_pt1 | contig 16467 bp, 7 predicted proteins | sample S1TSphgellanicum_FD_89693 | JGI IMG/M metagenome (GOLD analysis project Ga0116227, IMG submission 89693) | Host-associated microbial communities from peat moss isolated from Minnesota, USA - S1T2_Fb - Sphagnum magellanicum MG | ecosystem: Host-associated > Plants > Peat moss > Unclassified...
ATGATGTATCTAAATAGGGACATGGATGGAGGGCCATTCCTGGTTTATTTCCTTCCCATTCTTGGTGGGCAGAAAGCTGCAGTGTTAGACTCAGTAGAGGGATGGTGTGCAGCCGGCAACCTCGGAGCTTCCAGGGTGTCGACCGGACGGATGGACAGATGGACAACAGGATGGATGACGAATAAATGGATGAATATATATATTTCTTCTGTTTGGATGGATGGACTGGACGGATGACAGGATGGACGACCGGACGGATTCAGGGGAAGCTTCATTTCTCATCTCGACGTCCTTTACAATATATGATACTTCCAAAACATGTGAAGAATGCTCCACCTTCCATTTGTTTATTGGCCCCCACTTTTCTTCCCCCCAAACCCCTCCCCCCACCCCCCAAGAGTGAACCTGCACCCACCAGCACACCATCAACTGGATGGCCCTTATGACTTGAACCCCAACTGAGTTAATATCTAGTTTAACCTCTTGGCAACCCATTGTGCAAGAAGTAGGTCCTATATATAGGTAGATAGGTAGCAAAATAGGTGACTACTAGGTAAGCAGATGGTTTTTATGACTACATAGGTAATGGCTCTTTTGACCGACCTACACAAGCAACTGAGCTAACCACTATGCTAACCACTATAGTTAGCTCGCTAGGGAAGTAGAACCCCAACAGAAAACTGTTTTTTCTGACCATGTAAAGACGTGCAAAAAATTTCCTAGTGTATTTGGAGGCCATCTTTCTAAGCCATAATTTTCTCCCGATTTTCTTATTTGATATGCTTCTCGCAATTGGAAGGGGGGGAGGGTTTGGGAACTTGATGTTCGACTTGTGGTTAACCCGTTTGGGTAGTTCATTTGTCTTCTTTGGGAATGTGGGTCCTTGCATTTTGTTCCTTGTTTTTCCCTTTTTTGGGTGCTTTGGATATTTTATGGTTGACAAGGTTCCATAATATTCCGTCTCGAAAGGGAGGGTGTGAGTTGGTTCTTGAAGCTGATTCTTTTGTTCGATGGCAAAGACTCTTGCCGCCTCTCACCCGACCACCCCGCCCCCTACCCACCCCAAAGAAAGAAAGGAAAAAAAAAAAACCGCAGCCCACTTGATGATCGTCACTCACCTTATCCGAGTGCACTCTTTACAACACTCGGATTACTCTACTGTTTTGACAGTTTTCCCCAAACTTGATGCCAACGAGGCTAAAATCCTTTTTGGGATGCCCGCCACTTGTGGGCTACATTACCGGAATGAAAAAAAAAAGCAAAAAAAAAAGCATAACTTACCATCCATCCATCCATACCATCCATCCTTCATGGTACACTGGGGGGTGCTGGTTCACTCTGGCCCCTCTTTTGCCTCTTCCCAACAACCACTGCCACTAAAATTTATAAATTAAAATAATTATAAAAAAAAAACCCCCCAAACACAAGGAAAAAAAAAAAAAAAAAAAACCCCAGCTCCCTTATAATATTGTTCGCTCACCCTTTCTGTGCACTAGTCTCTACTACACTCTCTCTTCCCACTCTCACACACTCTTGGCTGGTTGGCTGGGCTACCCACCCACCATCTGAAGCTTTTGCTTACAAGTTCATTGAGCTCAAAGCAACGAGCTCTGAGCTCCCTCTTTGGCCTCCAACTCATCTCATCTCTTTGGCTCCTTTGAGACACAAGTAGTCATCAAATTGCTTTTTGTTTTTGTTTTTGTTTTTTTTTGCACCTTCTTCTTTCATAGATATATATATTTGTGTGTTCAATTGTTTTGAGAGTGGGTTACGTCAATTTTGCAAAAATCGATCGTTGATTGATTTTGAAATCCTTGTCAAAGTCCTTTGTCGTCAGATTGCATTTTTTTGTTTTCACCTTCTTCTTTCATATATTTATTTTTTCAATTGTTTTGGGAACTGTCTGTGTCAATTTTGCAAAAAAACCGCCATCAAATTGGAATTGCTGAAATTGCGAGAGTACTATTCAATTGTTTTGAGAGTGGGCTATGTCGATTTTGCAAAAACTTACGTCGAATTTGTATTGATGAAATTGAAACAGTGTTGTCCAGGAGAGGCAGAGTTGTCTTTTCCCCTGGGGGCTCTTGACAGTCGAGAAATCAATGGTCTGTAGAGAGAGAGAGAGAGAGAGAGAGAGAGAGACGGTGTTTCCTGGAAGGTATCGTTGAGAGAGAGAGATTGAGAGGGATTTGGTGAGGAATTTTTGTTGAAGGATTTGTTGCGTTGGGTGGACGAGGATTTGGGTTGTTGGGTGGGGGGTGATGAGCGATGTGGAAATTGTGAGATTGTGAGAGATGAGAACTCATGTGGATTGGTTCCTACTTGATCAATTGGATGCTGCAGTTGAAGAAGAAAAGGGAGCACATGTGGGATTTATAGCTCTGCCATCGCTTCTTCTGTTTTCGTCTTGTGTTTTGTCCTTGGCACTCTACTTGGGTGCACAACTGTGCGCCTTCTTTTGGAGTTGTTTGAGGAGATGGAAAAAACTGTTTTTTGTTGATCGTTCGGTCCTCCCAGCTGCTGCTGCTGCTGCTGCTGATGCTGCTTCACCACGAAAATATCGAGAATCTCCGACAGTTGTTAGCTCCACCCACGGGGCGGCTCTCACCCAATCGCTTCTTCTTAAGTCCAACGCCGTCACCTTCACTTACGAGGAGCTCAGAATTGCAACCGGCGGATTCAGCAGAAAGCACCGGATAGGCGTCGGAGCTTATGCCAAGGTACTTGCAGAAACAAAAGCAACAATGCATTGGTGAAGAAGAACACACTACACTGCACGGATCTTGTAAGAGCTTCATGTTGCAAGATCGGTAGTTTGCAAAGTCTACAAACTTTGCAAAATTGTAGATCAGCTTGACATTCCCTAAAAAAAACCCATCTGGGTGCGTGGGTGGGTTTTTGGTTTTTTGTTGTTGGGTGCCCAGGTCTACAAGGCATCGCTTCCAGACGGCACAGTGGTAGCAGTGAAGAAGCTAAACGGAAGAGGCAAGCGAAATGACAGAGAGTTCAGAGCGGAGATCGAAACTATCGGCAACGTGAAGCACACAAACCTCGTACGTCTACTTGGGTACTGCAGAACAAAGGACTCAGGACAGAAGCTGCTGGTTTACGAGTACTTCCAGAACGGGAGCTTGAACAAGTACATCAGGGGCGGGAGAGAGAAATGCTTGGATTGGCAAACCAGACTGAAGATCGCATCCGGAGCCGCACAAGCTCTGGCTTATCTGCATAACTGTGAACCCAGAATCATACATCGAGATGTGAAGGCCAGCAACATTTTGTTAGACACCAATTTCGAAGCGAAGGTCGGGGATTTCGGTCTCGCAAAAATTCTGGATTCTTCCGAGACGCACATTACCACTTTCCTTGCGGGTACACGAGCTTATATAGCTCCTGAATACTCCAAGTCCCTCAGACTTACTGTGAAGTGCGATGTTTACAGCTTCGGCGTGTTGTTGTTGGAGCTTGTTACAGGGAAAGATCCTTCCCGAGGAAGAAGCTTCAACCTCGTAGCTTGGGTGAAAACTCGGTTAAGGAAGACCACCACTACCACCAAGACTTGCTCTGATCTGTTTGATTCTCGTTTCCTGAAGGAACAGCAAGCGGTCTCGACTTCTATAGAAAACAACTACTCTTCTCACATGCTCAAAGTTGTTCATCTTGCTCTTCGATGTACAAACTCTTCTCCAGAGCAACGACCTTCCATGGACGAAGTGGCTGAACAACTGAGCAAGGAACTCTCGGAGTTTGCTTGCTAGCTTAGCTAAGTACCCACCAAATCTCTGATATCAGCACTTTGCAACTGTCCAAACCAGGACACACTTTTCTTCCCAGGAGCTTGACATGGATCAAGTGGCCGAGGAAGTCTACAACAAGAGAAGTTCACAAGGAAAAAAAAATCCAAAGTTATATCACATGCAGAGGAACCAATGATCATCCTTAAGATTTTGCTCTTGTCTCTGCTGGATGATGGGAGTCAGTTCCAGGATCACCACCTACTCTAGAAGATGATGATCAAGAAGCTATAATATCCAAGGTGCAAATGGCAACAACACAAAACCACACTCGCATGAGGAATGCATGCCTATGATTTGTCTCTCATGCTTTGGAAGGATCCAGGTCTCTGATTGCTCAGAGCAAAGCTTCCTTGCTTGCTTACACCTTGGAAGGATGTGCTCTGCATACTCAGAGCAAAGCTTACTTGCAACAGAACTTGCTTGGAAGGATGGGGCTCTGCATGCTTGGAGTATTTAAGTGTGCTTGCAGCAGAATTTGCTTGGAACCTCAGTGGGTCTCTGCATGCTTGGAGCAAAGATTGCAAGTCCTGCCAGCAAATGAACTTGCTCGAAACAGAGCTTAAGCTAGAGAAGCAGAGCTTGCTTCCTGTTCTCGTGCAATTCCAGTCTTTCTGTTATATCAATTTTGTCATGAGACAATGAAGAAGGGACTGGGGAGGGTTTTAAAGAGCAGCCAAATAATTAATTATGAACACAAATCTCTTGGAGAAGAAGGGGATTTTCTTTTGTTATTGAGTTTAGGAATGCAATCCATATGGTAGTGTTAACTTCAAGCTTTGGAAGAAGAGTATTTTGAAAAGATGATACATCAGCTACTTTCTAATGCAGTTTTCTCCTTTTGTTATTTTCCTGCTAAAATTGAGGTGGGCAAATGAGGTTCTGTCTCCACTTTTGCATCACCTTTGTTTCTGAGAGCTCTGTCAAACAATTCAGTGCATGGATTTTTGGTTTTCTGTAAATGAAAGGGTTGTCAAGACTTTGGAAACCAACTGCAGCTTCACATTAGTGCAATTAGAAATGCTTCAGCAGCCAGACACAGAGCCTTCTCCACATGAGGTCATAATTCATGACCAGAACCTCAAAAGACACTTGAGGCTCTCAACTTGTCGTTACAACCTACTGATTGTTTGTTTGCTCAGATCTATCCCATCTCTAGAAACCGAAGAAAGAGCTGTGGGGATTATTATCTGAGACTGCACAATGAACAACACTTCTGCGGTGCATGTTCTGTTAGGTCCAGCAAAACCAAAACTTAACATGACAAGAAACAAGTGCAGTCATAAAGCTTATGAGCATCACTCACAAAGTGTGAAAACCATGACCTATGGCAGTGACAAGCTGCCATGACTACCCCACTGACTCCATCCACTCCCTACAGTGAGTTGAGTGTATCACAGCACATAATAATCTTCCCAGAAAAATTGGTGAACCATCATACAAACATCTGTGTCCTGTGAGTTTCCATCACACAGAGTTTCTGTGGCAGCAGTGCAAAGATTCAGTAATGACTTTGGCTAGCACTCAAGAGATATAGCTAATCAAAATTGGAAATTGTATCCTCATTCATTCAAGCTGCAATGAGCTTGGGAGGAAAATTTCATTTTATTTTAGCTTGTGACTGTACAAGCAAGCATCTAAGCCTAAGGCATAGAGTGGCCTGCATAGAGGGTAGTGGTTGGGGTCTTCTGCACCCTGAACATATCCTTTAAGCATACCATTTGAAGGGGGGGGTTCAAGGCAGTCATCCTCCACAATTTGAGAAACCTTGCATATATTGATGAAGATCCAGAAAGTCTCGGACAAGATCATTATAGGCCTTCAGAAAATTCTAACTTCTGGATTCAGGCATCTAGAGTTCCAAGCTCAAGCTTGAGTGTGTAATTGGTGTCATTTGCAGTTGGGCCTGAAAACTGGATAGGACCAGGGCTCAAGTAAGAGTCTTTCACTGCCCATTGATCCCGCAGAGATGCAAACCTTTTGAATGGAGCACCATCAAGCTCCACCATGGCCTTCTTGATCACAGGCTTGAATTTGCCTTTCCGGCGCTCCACATCCATGAGCTCTGTGAGAGCTGTTCCCCCAACAGTCCAGTCCTTTGATGGTGCCGTCAAATTACCTATGGATGCAATCAGACCTGTCTGTCCTGTGTGGAGGAGTGCAGCAGCTGCAAATCCAAGTGCATAGCAGTATGTTGCATCAAAGTTCGTGGGCATGCCACATCGACCTTCATACCCAAAGAAATGTGCCTGACCCTTGAAAGTGCCCGTGAAAGTCTCCTCATGCTTTCTTGCGTGAAGCTCAGTCTCAATCATTGAGATGAGCATCTTCTCTGTCTCAATTCTTGCAACCTGCACATTGCCATGAGGATCTCGCTCAAGCAAAAGCTCCTCCTGAATGTTATGGGGGAGGGAGCCGAAAAGTGCTCGACACGGAGGGGCAAGTTTCTCCTTCCAGTGTCCTGCTTCATCACACCTACCTGTTGCAAGGATTTCATTGAGCTCTGCAATGAGGTGTTGAATTTCTGGGATGAAATCAATCAGGCCTTCTGGTATAAGAACCACACCGTAATGCTTCCCAAGTTGAGCCCTTTGACAGATAACATCAGCAATCTGGTTTGTTACCTGCCTCAATGTTTGCCTATGGGCATTGACCTCCTCACCGATGATTGCAACATTAGGATGTGTCTGGAGAGCACACTCAAGAGTGATGTGGGAAGCTGCCCGACCCATCAACCTCACAAAATGGTAATACTTGCCGGTTGATCTGGCATCCACCATGATGTTGCCGATCATCTCAGAATAAATCTTGCAGGCTGTATCAAATCCGAAGCTGATAGGCACATGACTGCTTTTCAGGTCTCCGTCAATGGTTTTAGGGCATCCAATGACATGGGTCTTCAAATTCTTGGACCTGAAATACTCTGCCAAGAGTGCAGCATTAGTGTTGGAGTCATCACCGCCGATGACAATCAGTCCATCCAAGTCCAGATTCTTTACTGTCTCCTCTGCTTGCCTAAACTGCTCCGACGTCTCAATCTTGTCTCGCCCACTGCAAATGATGTCAAAACCGCCCTGGTTTCTGTAAGGGAAAAGAAACTCCGCAGTGATGACCACGACTTGGTTCCTCATAATCCCTGCAGGACCTCCTCTGAATCCATACAAGATACTCCCCTTGGCATGCTCTTCGAGGTAATCAAAGATGCCGGCAATAACGTTATGGCCACCGGGAGCTTGTCCGCCAGACAAAACCACGCCGATCTTCAGCTTCTGGTTGTCGTAATACGACACTCTTTCACTGGCGATAAGCTCCACTGAAGGTTGTCCAAAGAGGCACGGAAAAAGCTTCTCGATCTCCGCAGCGTTTCCCGCAGCAGAGGAAGGCGGTCCATGAACAAGCTTGAAACTTCCATGAAAAACAGATGGCAACGGAGGCTTGTGCCCCAGTCTACTCTCTTGTACGGGACTGTAAAAAGAAATATCACGCACCAGCACTCCTTCTGCTCTCTTCTTCGCTCCTCTTGTCTCCGATCCTCCATTCGCAACCGCCGGCAGCATCGTCGTCGTCATAGTCATCGTCAATTCCACAAAACGGAAAACCTCCAAACCTTCGCACTCCTCTTCTCTCTGTTCTCCCCCGACACACACACGCACCTCCAAAAAAAAAAAAAACCGCTTCTCTCCACGAAATAATAGATTTGACAAGAACGCAAAAAAAAATCAAAATCAAAACACCAGAGAGAGAAGAGATGGATCAAACACGGACAACGAATGCTACCAAAAATAGGACCAGAATTGGCGCCGTATTATTATGTTCGAATGCGGATTCTTCACTTCTTTTCTCGTGGACCATCAGCAACAGCAATGTGAGATAGGAACGGGGAAACAAGAAACGAGAACAACAGAAGCGGACACAGACAACAACATCTTGTTTCCGATTTTCAGCTGAAAAATCCGCAAAACGAGAAAAGCTGACGAAGAGAAGGAGAAGAAGAAAGAGCGAATTTTTTACGCACAATTTGTGACTAGTCAGCAAAGGAGATGCTCACCCTACACCAACGGCCACGATCCTCCTAATCCACGTGTCTTCTCGAGGTCGACGCATTCCGAAGAATATACTTTTCCCATATAATCCCATTATTACTATCATTTATTTATTTATTTATCATTTATTGGATTTTTAAAAAAAAAATTACTACTTCCCCTGTTGGGGCTTTGCCCCCCCTCCCCCCCCAATACGACCTTTCAGGTGGCTTCTTTTAATTTATTATTTTAATTAATTAATTAATTAATCTATTTTTTAAATTTATTTTTAGGACCTTTTAATGCAAAAAATATAAAGATCTTATGACCCACTTGAAGAAAGTGGTCGTGACTCAAAAAGCCCCACTTGACATCACACCCACTTGCCATATTGGCTACTAAACCACTTTCCAACTTGTGTGAAAAAAATAGTGTTTTTTTTTTTTTTTTGGTGAGTTCTCTTTGCCCTCGACATAATGGGGCCAATTTTTTTTTATAAATAAAAATGTTACAGTTGATCAAATAAATTTTAATTTTAAAAAATTAAAAAATTAAAAAATAATTATAACATAAAAAATTCTACAAAGTTATAATGGATAAGTACAACTTTTTAAGGAATTTGCCTTCACTAAGGCAAAATCCTTGTTTCAAGAAGTAGATAAGTGGGACCCTTTTACCACTAGTGTACTCTTGTTACAAGAGCTGACTTACCCTCCTCCCTTTACAAGAGCTGACTTACCCTCCTCCCTTTACAAGAGCTGACTTACCCTCCTCCCTTTACAAGAGCTGATTTGTTGCCACTTGTTCCATGTCAAGTAAGGCACATGTAATTCTCGTGGCACAAGTTTTTACAGGTTTGTTTGAGCCCCTAAGGAACCAGGGTGGTTTAGGGTTTAGGGTGGGTTTAGAGTGTTGTATGACAGCTGAATAGGGTACCTATTATTGTTATATAGCAAATCATAACTCTTTGTTTTCAGTTACAATCTCCAATGCATTCAGAAATTTACCCAACTAATTGAACATGGGGTCCGCATTATTGAGTAGTACTTTGATGGAAAAAATAATTGATTTTGTGAAAATTAAGTTCCATTTGAATCAAAATATTGAATGACTATTGCACAAAATTTGAAATTTGAATTGAGTTCAAATAGATTGAATTGAAAAAAAAAAGGATAAAAATTGATGAATTTTTTTGTGAAAATCTATTATGATTATGGTGTTGGCAAAAAAAACTTTGAAAAGACACAAATGTAAAATAAAGACCTTTTCATTCCTCTTTATTTGGAAATTAGTTAAATCAATTTTAATTTGAAACTATCATTCAAAAGGACAACATATGAAACTTAAGCTGGGTCACATGAATCATGATCGAGGTCAAGTTAGAATTTGAGGGAGAGAGGGAACTATGATTTGGGTAGTCTCAATGTGACAAACAAAACAAACTTGAAACTATGTTCATCAACTCCAATGACAACAATAACATCTGAAGTTGGTATAGGGCAAACAAGCTTACAATCTGCTAGTAGGTCTTGTCCTACCAAAATAGATTTTTGATTTGAAATTCACTTTGAATGGAATGGAATGCAAACGTTTTTTTTTTCCCAAAGTTGTCTTTTATTTAACACCATAGTCATAGATGATGAAAATGATGAACATATTTTCAATACATTGGATGCATCAATTTCATTGCATTTTTCTTCAATTGAATTTGGCTTCAATTCAATATTGTTGAATTCAATTTAAATTTTTTTAAAAAATTGAATTGAATTCAAGTTGCATGCAATGTCATTCAAATGGATCACAAAATCAATAATTCTGTTTTTTCATCATTTCATTGTCACAATGTGGGGCCCAAGTAGGCAGATAACCAAATCATTTGCATTGACTCTAGCATGAATTGTCACATAGCAATGGAAAATTATAGCAACTTTGTAATCACATATTAAACAAATTCAATGTGTAAATATCCATGAACAATATCAATTTGCATGTTACTGTCAAATGAAAATTTGGCCGATCAAAACATGTTGGGTGGTGGATATCCTTGTCAATATTTCCTTATGTAAGTGGAGAATTGGAGTCCATGCAATCATGCAATTTATCATCCCAATGTCACAAGTTTTAAATTAAAAAAAAACAAGCTGCACAATCCAGATACCCAGAAATATACAAGAAATTCATGCATGAAATGGAAGGAGTTCACACACAATCAATCATTTCCAATGCCGCCAAAAAAAGGAAAAGCCTGGATTGATTGTAGAGCATTGAAAGATTTTGGTTCAAGACATACTTGATTAGATTATTGTCCAGTAAATTCTGCACACTCAGCTATGCAAGCAGCAGCAGAATCAGCTTCTTTGCAAGTAGCAATTTTCCAGTATGATGCAGGCATGTGGCATTTCTTATCTGCAATACACAGGAAGGATAGGAAGGTCTGTTGTATCCACCAAAATTGAGAAAAACCTAGACTGTCTTTGCTCAGACCCTTGATCACATCCCTTACTCATTCTTGAGTACACCAGCATCCTTCAGCAGAGGTACCAACGTCCCTTTGTTGTTTGCTGCCACAGTAGCTGCAAGAGATGGATTTGAAATCAAGTCAAATGTTCAGAAAAAATCCAAATGCCTATTAAATAGTTAAAAGAGTCAAGACCAAGATTGTCTAAAAATTCCCCTCCTCTTGTGAAGGACCCATGAAGGAGTCTGGAGACACAGAGAAATTTGCAGAGAAAGGCAAAGCCTGAAAGCTTACCATCACAACCACCTATGTGTTGGCCACCAATGAACACATTGGGGACAGTCTGTTGCCCAGAGATCTCTCCTAGGGCTGCTTGCAGTTCACCTCCATCCTCTTTAGGTTTCCACCCCACAACAATTCTCTCATGTCAGATTCATGAAGGAATAGAAACAAAGGCCTCCTGGGGCCTGTACACTGTAAGGTTTAGGGTTTAGGGAGCGTGCAAAAGTCAAGAGAGCTGCATGCGTACAAAAACACACGAATTCTTCAAACCCAATTGATAATGATGATGGTGGCGACAGATGCATGCCCATACTTTCCTGATCAACTTCGATCACTTTGGCGTTGGCTCCTAGGCTTTTGAGAAGCTCCTTCACCTTCCTGCAGTAAGGACAGTACGACTTGCTGCATCCTCAACCCCAACCCACCAAAGTGCCCAAAAAAAATTTCAGCAACAAAAATTCGAAGTCAATGCAATGGAACAGAGATCGTCGAGTATTATAGAAAGCCATGCAGCAGTAGTTGCACCTAAAGACAACAAGCGGATTCTGTTGAATGATCGTGTTTGCTTTCTTCAGAGCCATGGTAACCAGCGGCGATCCTTCAGAGATGGAGAGTAGGAGATCTGTGTGTTGGGTGGATCAGCACCAAGCGTCGAAGCAGTAAAAAGCCAGACAGTCAGCAAAAGGAGAAACAAAAGCAGACGGAAACAAACTGCACAACAGGTCTGCTCGCAGCTCTAAGGTAGTGTACGATGAAAACGGAATCGCAATTTCAGAGAGAAAAGAAACCGAAGAAAAGAGACTGCAACAAAAGATCTAGGGAAAGCGATCTCTTGAGCATTGTTTCTCCAAGAACCACCACGCTGCGCTCGCAGTTTCTCGCCACGCAAAATCGCTGACGACGTCTCCGGCTGCCTCCTGTCGACTCCGGACGCAAAGAGGCTTCCCACGGGAGCGACAGCTAGGGGTCTTCGACCTACTCTAAGGATCGTACGCCTACACTAGGGCATACCATTCCTCCCACTCTTAAGGACCTCGGCGGTTACCAGGACGGTTCTTTGAATTCATAACCGTGGTTCTACATTTTTTTAATTAAAAAAAAAAAAAAATCAAAGAACCAGTTCTGAATCAGTGTTTTATTCTCAGCAATTTTTTGCACCCTGGTGACACCAGTTTCTCACCAGTTTCTCCTGAATATCATCCGGGTATCTTCATCTAAACCTCTCAAAGTGATACCCTGATTGAAAATCTCATTGGTTCTCATTTATGTGAGAACCGGATAAGAAGGATCGGATCAAGGAAAATGTAATAAAGTTTGAGACCCGAGTCCGATAAAACTCTTTATCAGGTTCTCAAGGTGCAGTGTACAAGGTTTAATGCATAACCATTAAACAAGATTATTTCATTTAATGCACAAGGTTCGAACTAATTAAAGTAATTGTACTCTTAAGACCAGTGAAAATATATTTAGCAGCCGTGTAGGCGCTCAGGAAAAGGGAAAGACAGGATGAAACTCAGTTGACCGCAAAAGTGAAAACATATGTAACAACAGTGGAGGCGCTCATGAGAAGGGAAAGTCAGGATGAAACTCAGTTTACCACAAAAATAGATGGTTTTGTGAGTTTAGGGTTTAGGGTTTCAACACCCCCTTCCCCCTTTAATGCTAATGTACTTTTGTTGCAAGTTTTGATTTGAATCTCACCCCATGTATGACCAAACTCAAGGTTCTGCTCCTGTGTTTTCCTTATTTTACAGATAATTATGATTTTTTTAGTTTTTAGGAAAAGAATAAAATCAATCAAGTGTTTTTATTATTATTTTTTTTTTAATTTTTAAAAAGTAATAATGAGTTGTTGAGAACCACCAAATGATAACCGGTTGTTTTCAAATTTATGAAAACTGGCATTATTTTGTCCTTTTCATATCATAACGTAAATCATTTCTCTTGAAAAGTAACATTTGTGGATTCAAGAAAACTCTCCCTCAAAAATACTATATATTATCAAAGTTTACAAACATTAATTCAAAGTTTTTCAATACATAAATTCTTTTAAAAATTGAACAATTCAGATCACATGTCTCTAGGTTCACTTAGAAAATCTAATTCTCATTGAATTAGTCCACTTTAACCTTACATTCATTATACCATTCCAAAAGAAAAAAATTACACCCATATTTAACATAGATCATGATGCAAATTTATGAGCCTATTATCATAAATTGTGGATTGTGAGTACAAATGTTGGCCTAGTTTAGAAAGTTCATTTTGAGATGTATTGTTTGAGAAATGTTAAATATATGTTGTTGAAAATTTTAATTCAGTTTTATTACAACTTATATTCATAATTTTAAAAGTGACTGAATTTTATTTAGGTTTTAACCAATGTTGGGTGGTTTTTTTTTTTAATATGAATGTTTAGGTGATTAAAAAAAATTAACAATCATGAGAATTTTAAATTTCTAAAAATAATAGACCATGCAATCATAATTATTTGTAAATATCTTCAAAAGTTGATTAGTGCGAGTTTTTTCATTTATTTGACCTTCAATCTAAAGACTTAAGTATACATAAGTATATAGAATTAACCAAAGAACCAACGGTGAAAATCAAATTCAAGTATGAAATCACAAAATTATAAATAACATTTTTTGGACGTTATGCGTGAAAATGGTGATTTTTGAATTTTGATCTACACATTCACTTACAATTGATTGAATTTTTTAAGTGTGAAATATTTTATATCAATTGATTATTATGATAAACACTAAAAGTAGCAATGAATTAAATGAGGCACCAAGCTCAACACAACTACAATACAATATAATATAGTGCCCGACAAGAGAAAAAATTCAGATTTTTTAATTATAATCACACAATGATTAATGCTTTTTAAAAAAAAATTCTTACATTATTTTCAAATAAAAAACTAATGCAGTGCTTAGAATCCTCCTTATAGCCCAAAGGTTCTAGGTTTGAACATTTTCTTAAATTATTTTTTTCATCCACAATTGAAATGGATGAAAATAAATTACCCTTGGTCAATTTTTTTAAGTTAGTTGCTGAAGAAAGATTTTTTAAAAAAAAAATCATGTTCTTGAAAGAACAAGGGCTTAAATTGCCCAGGGGAACAATCATGGTTTAGAGAGAAAAAGAGGTTTAAGTTGATTTCAAAGAACAACCACATTTTTGTTTCTTTGGAAAGATCTTGAAAATAATTACAATCTTATAATTGAAAAAACTACAATCAAAATTTATATGCAAAAATTATAATCACACAAAATTTCAAACACTTTTTTTTTTTTTGAGGAACATGGTTGTTAAATTATATTAGGTATCCCATGTTTTAATGTAAAATTAATTGAAACATTTAATTTCATTTAATTATCATTGATTAAACCTTCAAATAATTATTTATAAAACCACAACTAAATTAAAAAACGATTAAATTGGTGACATATATGATCATAATTTTTTGTAATCATTGATTAATGTTTCTCATGTAATGTAATTTCCTATTTGCTTTAGAGTAATTTTATAAATTATAAATTGAATGAAAATACACAAAAAATAAATAAATTATAATAACAATGTCATCTTGAACATACACTTGGTGGACCAAAACATTTTGTTTTATTGAATATGAATCATCAAATGTTTCAAGTGAAATTTGAATATTGTAAATGCACTCATTTATTAATCATGATTGTTTTCATTGTTGTGGGTTACTAGTTGTTTATGCATTTGGCAAGAATCTTTTAATACATCAACACATTATTTCATGATGGAAACAAACTAGTTTTACAAAATCATACATAAATATATGTATGTTCAAATCTACAAAAAGCAAAAATATGTTCAATTATTGTAAAACACATTTTACACTTTTGGTGTGAAATAATTTCACTCTTGCAAATAATTTCACTACAACGATCTAAAGGGAGAACCCATGCTAGGCAATTTTGTGAGTCGACTTCTTCTTTTGCCATCCATGGCTTAGATTTTACAAAGTTTGAGTACACTAATTAATATTTGAAATTATTCTTTGTGATGGTAATTATGAATTTGGAATTTATCTTTGGTATCAAAAATAAACAATTCAATGTAAATTTCATGTTTTCTAAAGGTACAAAAAAATTCACTATGCACATGAAAGTTCATTCTTAGTTTAGAAAAAGAAGTGACATACTTAGACTCAAGAGAATTATAGATTTTTCAAAGTTATTTCTAGAAATGTCCAAAGAGGATGATGACAAGATAAGAGTTATCTCTATACCTTACCCTAAGGTCAGTTTCATCATGAAATAATCCTTAAAATAGCAAAAATGAAATTTTTGTGAAAATATGAAAGTTTCATCATAATTATAATAGGCTACACTCTTAAATAATTTCATTATTTATATCACAATATTATATTATATTATAGTAGATGATGAAAAAATATGCAATTTCAAAATTGAAAAATAAAATAAAATAAAATAAAATAATTCTTTTTTGTCAATATGGAAACTGATTTTGGGGGTTAATACCCAAACGTGGCTCGGGATTGGCTCTTTGTTGTGCACACAAATAGGGCCCCCAAAAAAAAAGATTCCTTCGGGCAGGTCCTCAAACATTGGGCAAGTCTCCTAGTTGTTTTTAGAAAACCTCTTTTTTACCCAAAAAAAAAAGGGGGGGCAAGACTAAAAAAATGCTGCCCGGGATTGGCTCTTTGTTGTACACAAAATAGGGCCGAAACAAAAGATTCTTTCGGGCAGGTCCTCAAAAAGCGGGCAAGTCTCCTTGTTGTTTTTAGAAAACCTCTGTTTTTTTTCAAAGTTTCTTTTTAAGGGCAGCCCGGGATTGGCTCTTTGTTGCAAATGCGACTGTTTTTTTTGGCTTTTGTTTTTTCCTGCAACGATGTTTCCTCCGGACCGCAGTTTTCCTTCGTTGCGGAAAGCGTGTTGGCGATGGAGGAGTGAAAGCAGGAGGAGAAAAAGGAAGAGGAGCATGGCGGTGAATGAAGAGAACAGTCGTGAAGGACGAAGAAGAAGCAGTAGCAGTACTGGTACCTGTATAGCTTTTGATAATTTGTTCTCGGTCTTCTAGTTGGTTTTTTGTGTGGGAAGAGAAGCGGTATTGTTGTTGTTGCTGCTGCTGCTGCGAAGCTTGATGTTGCGGGAGTCGTCTAAGAAGGTTGAAAGAAGAAGAAGAAGGTGTTGTTGAGAGAGAAATGGATGTGCCGGCGCCGCATGGACGTTTTGAACACGCTGCAGAGCGATTTGGGGTGAGCGATTTGGTGGCTTTGAGTCAGCAGTGGTCTCCGGTAGGGTTGTCGAACTCGTCGTCGGGGGATGTGAAGTCTTTACTCGATGAAGCGGTGTTGTTGTCGGATTTCATGGATTTAGAGCCCCTGTGCGAGCAAGCAGCAGGAGGAGGAGGAGACCCGTGGGTGACAACATCAGCAGCAGCAGCAGTAGGGGATTTGAGCTTCCCATATGTGAGCTTCTCACCTGGCTTCAATCCCACTGGTTTTTCTCCTCCTTCTCTTCCCAATTCCCAAGCACCACCTCCTGCTGCTGCTGCTGATGCATTTACTGTTGCTCCTTCTTCACAATCCAATTCCACTTTCGCAGTTCCTTCACAGCTTTCTCCAGGGGATTATGTTCTCCAGTCTGCACGATCCCCATTGTCCTCTGGACTTGCAGAGCTCTTGGATCAATCTCAACAGGTACCTGGTGATGGTTGGGGGGGACCTCTCGCCTCTGACTTATTCTCTACCTCGCTTAGCCCTAGGTCAGAAGACTGCTTTGCGGAGTTAGCGCAGCTGCTGCTTTCTCGGCAGCCATCAGATGCTCCAGCAGATGATGGAGGAGGGGAAGGTTGTGTCGCTGAAACTTGCAGCAATGGAAGAAGGGACCCTTCATGTGTAGAA
>Ga0116227_10010259_pt1 | contig 16466 bp, 15 predicted proteins | sample S1TSphgellanicum_FD_89693 | JGI IMG/M metagenome (GOLD analysis project Ga0116227, IMG submission 89693) | Host-associated microbial communities from peat moss isolated from Minnesota, USA - S1T2_Fb - Sphagnum magellanicum MG | ecosystem: Host-associated > Plants > Peat moss > Unclassified...
GCCTTTTTCGAGGCGCTGCTCGAGCAGGCCCGCGGGTCCGAAGGTCGGCGACGCAACGCTGTCCGTCGCTAGGCCGGAGGCAGCGATCACCTCTTTCAAAGGCTCGACGAGACTGCCGGCCGCGTAGATCTTTACGGGCTCCGCCGCCTGTCCGAATGTCGGAGACCCCATGAAAAAGGCCGTGCAGCAAAACCACGCGCCGATAATGGGTCCTTTCATGAAGATTTGCTCCTCCGAGTCGGCCTGCCCAGCCGGCAGGCAGAACGCATCACATTGGATCGCCCGATGCCGCAGATCATGCATTTTCGCCGAGGCGATTTAGCTATACATATAAATATATAGTATTTGCCGTCAAGGGTCGTTCCTTCGCAGTCGAGGGAAAGTGAGGTAAGAACCGCGCAAATTGCGGCACCTCTCGAAGAGATCGATCGCACGGCCGTGCGGCTAATACTATATAATAGCTAATATAGCGAGGAATTGATCATGCGGGGGCATCGGATCAATGGCTCTAAAGCGGAAATGCGCGCCGCTGCGAAGCCTGGCCGAACGCCGGCGCAATGCCGACGGAGACGTCGCGCCGCAGGCCTATGCGCTGCGCGGCAAGGTCGGATTGCGCTACACGTGGTGATGATTTCGGCAAGACGGCTGAAGCTTACAGCTTCAGCCCCAGCGCGCGGATCGCATTGCCGCCGGTGAGCGCCTTCAAGGTCGTCTCGTCCATGCCCTCGACGCCGGCAATATGGCCGATGGGGTCATATTCCGCCATGTCGAACGGATAATCCGTGCCCATCAGGATCTTGTCGGGCCCGAACACGTCGAGAAGATATTTGAGCTGGTGGAAGGTGAAGACGACCGTATCGAGATAGACGTTGCGCAGATAGGTCGAAGGCGGCAGCGGCAGGTCGGCATGGGAATCGTCGCGCGCGCCCCAGGCATGATCGATGCGGCCGGAATAGCCTGGCAGGTAGCCGCCGCCATGCACCGCCATCAGCTTCAGGTTCGGAAAGCGCGCGAGCGTGCCGCTGAAGATGAGATTGTGCAGCGCCATCGTCGTGTCGAGCGGATTGCCGATGACGTTGTTGAAATAATAATGGGTGAAGCGCTCGCCATGCGTGAATCCGTTGGGATGGATGATGACGAAAGCACCGAGTTCTTCCGCCTTGGCCCAGAAAGGCCGGAAGCGCGGATCCGAAAGCTCTTCGCCGTCCACATTGGTGAGGATCTGCACGCCCTTGAGCCCGAGCGGCCCCATGACCGTCTGCAGCTCCTCGACCGCGAGGCCCGGCTCCTGCAAGGTCACCGTGCCGAAGCCGAGGAAGCGGTCGGGCCGGCGCGCGATATAGTCCGCAACCCCCTCATTCGCGAGCTTGTGCGCGACCTTCGCCACATCGACCTTCAGGCTGAAATAGCATTGGCCCGGCGGCGGCGCGACGACTTGAATGTCGACGCCCATGCGATCCATGTCGACGAGGCGCCCATCGAGATCGGCATACATGATCTTGGCTCGGTCTTGATCCTGCAAGGCGTTGATCGCGCGCGTCGGCTCGTCGGAATAATAAGCGAGCGGGATGCGGGACATGTCGATATGCGGATTGGCGTGCGTGGCGGCGGACGGCACGACGATATGGCAGTGCATATCGATCGTCGTCGTCGTTGGTCTGCGCGCCCGGCCATTGGCGCGGTGGATGCGCGCGGCGGTCAATCCGTAACGGTTCTTGCTGTCGAGCATGATACATCTCTCTGAGAGGAAAAGGGGCCGCGCTCAGATCGTTTCGATCTTGCCGGACACGGTCGAGCGGATGATGGCTTCGAAAGTGCGCACGTTGTAGCGCATCTCGTCGAGGCTGACCGGATAGGGCGCTTCGCCCTTGAGCGCTTTGGCTAGCGCTTCGACATTGTTGCGCACGGCGGGATGCGGCGGGAAGAAGCGCGTCTCGGGCGCCGTGTTCTTCTTGACGACGGTCACGTCCCAGCCGCTTGGATTTTCGGGATGCGCGCGGTCGCGTATCTCCATCCATCCGAGCGCGCCATAGACCGCGAAACGTCCGTCGAACGGCGTCGAAAGAATGGCGCTGAGCAAGGCCGTCGCGCCATTCTCGAAGCCGAGCGTGATCGCCAGCGTGTCGCCATTGGCGAAATTGCTGGCGCGCGTCGAAAGCCGCGCCCAGACTTCCGTCGGCCGGCCGAGGACCGCGATGGAGAGATCGACGAGATGGATGCCGGTTCCAGACAGCGGGCCGGCCGGCGCTTCGGTGGCGGAGAGACGCCAATTGTCGGGCGGCAGCGCGAGGAACTTGTCCTGATCGAAATTGCCTTCGATTTGCAGGAGGGCACCGAATTCGCCTGCGGCAAAGCGCTGGCGCAGCTCGATCATCGCTGGCTCGAAGCGACGTTCATGGCCGATGCCGAGCTTGACCCCCGCCGCGTCGACGGCGGCGATCGCGGCGTCGACCTCCGCGGCGTTCGTGCAGAGCGGCTTTTCGCAAAAAATATGCTTGCCGGCTTTGGCGGCGGCGATGATCTGCGCGGAATGAAATTTATGCGGCGTCGTCAGGACGACGAGCTCCACGTCCTTATCCTCGAGCGCGTCCTCGAAACGCGGGGCGGTTTTGAGGCCTTGCGCTTCGGCGGCGGACCGACCCGCCTCGTCCGGATCGACGCCCAGGATCGGCTTGACGATCTCGCTTTGCGCAAGCTCGCGCGCCATGGTGCGGCCCCACCAGCCGAGACCGATGATTGCGACATTGACCATGGATGATGTCTCCGTGCCTTGGTCTCTCGACCCATCAGCTCGCCTGCCGGTGAGCCCAGTAAACCGCGACCTGCGTCGCGTCGGCTTCGCCGAAGCCGGCGGCGATCGCCGCGTCGAAACCGCTGAGCGCCGCCGCCGTGACCGGCGCGCCGACGCCGACGAGAGACGCGAAATCGACCATGGTGGCGAGATCCTTGCGCGCGCCGGTGACGTTGAAATTGGCCGGGCTCGGCGGCGCGCCGGTCAGGCCTTTGGCGATGTCGGCGCTACGTCCTTTCATGGCGGTATTGGCGCCGGACGTATCGGCGAGAATGTCGATGAGCCGCTCGGCGGGGATCGGCAATGAGCCCGCAATCGCGAGCGCTTCGCCGAGCGCTTGCCAATAGACGAGAAGCGGCAGGTTCACCGCGAGCTTCAGCTTGGCACCGGACCCGGAAGGCCCGACATGCTCGAGCCGCCGGCATAATTGCTCGAGCACAGGACGGGCGCGGGCGACGTCCGCATCGGTGCCGCCGGCGAGGCCGAGCAGCTTGCCCTCCTTGGCCGGGCCGACGGTGCCGCCGACCGGGCAATCGACGAAGCCGGCGCCGCGCGCTTGCACGAGGCCCGCATATTTTTCCTCGGTCGCCGGCAGCACCGTGCTCATGTCGATCACGAGCTTGCCGGTGAGATCGGCGCTGAGCAGACCGCCGGCTCCCTCATAGACCGCGACGAGCGCCTCGACATTGAGCAGCATGGTGATGACGATCTCCACCGCGCCGGCGAGCGCCGCAGGCGTGTCGGCGCGCTTGGCGCCGGCGGCGACGAGCGGCTCGGTCTTCGTCGCGTCGCGGTTCCAGACGGTCATTTCATGACCGCACGACATCAGGCGCTGCACGATGGCCGAACCCATCTTGCCGGTTCCACAGAGTCCGATTTTCATGGCGTGTCCTCGCTAACGTTCAGTGCTTCACCCTCATCCTGAGGAGCGCTCCGTAGGAGCGCGTCTCGAAGGATGCGTCATTTGCCCATCCTTCGAGACGCGAACCTTCGGTTCGCTCCTCAGGATGAGGGTGAAACCAGCGTATAAAATTTCTACGACGCATTGATCGCCTCGATGATCCGCTCCGGCGTGAACGGCATGTGGCGCATGCGCAGGCCGAGGCCATGCGCGACGGCGTTGCCGATCGCCGCCGCCGTCGGCCCGGCAGCGCATTCGCCGGCGCCGCGCGGCTCGGCGCCTTCCGGCGCCAGCACGGCGATCTCGATGCGCGGGACCTCGGAGAATTTGAGGATGGGATAATCTTCCCAGTTGCGCATCAGCAATTCCTTATCCGTCCAGCGCACCGCTTCCTTCAACGTCCAGCTCGCCGCCTGGATAATGCCGCCTTCGATCTGGTTGATAAGACCGTCGCGATGCACGACCTCGCCGCAATCGACGGCGGCGAAGATCTCGACGAGATTGATCTTCTCATTGATCTCGACATGCGCCACGACGGCGCAAAAGCCGCCGAAATTTTTGTAGCGCGCGAAGCCGATGCCACGCCCGCGCGCCTCGCCGCCCGGCGCCGCGGGGTCCCACTGCGCGAGCCTCGCCGCCGTCTCGACGACGGCGCGCGCCCGTGGATCGGTGAGATGCCGCAAGCGGATCTCGACCGGATCCTGGCCCGTCATCTCGGCAATCTCGTCGATGAAGGATTCGATCGCGAAGACATTGCCATGCGCACCGAGCGAGCGCAGCGCGGAGCTGCGCACCGGCCCATGCGCGAGCTTATGGTGGACGATATGGCGTGCCCCCACATCATAAAGCGGCACGGCATTGCGGTCGCCGGCGCCCGATGGCTGGCCGACGGAAAGCGGCGGCGCACGATCATGCGGCCTTTCCAAATGCCAGGCCGCGAGCAAGGCGAGACCTTCTCCAGGCCCCGGGCGCGTCACATGCGGCGGCGTCCAAACGTCGTGCGTCCATTCGACGATCCGTCCCTCAGCCGTGACGCCGGCCGATAGCGCGATGCGCATCGCCGCCCCGAAGGGCGCCCATGACAGCTCGTCGCTGCGGCTCCATTGGCACATGACCGGGGCGCCCGACGCACGCGCCAGGAGGACGGCATCGAGCGCGACATCGTCGGCACCATTATGACCATAGCAGCCGGCACCGAGGCGATGGATCACATGAATGCGATCCGCATCCATACCGAGGGCTTTCGCAAGCTCGCGGCGCAACGGGAAGACGCCCTGACTATGGGTGTAGACCGTGAGGTTGCCGTCTTTCCAGTCCGCGACGGCGCAGGCCGGCCCGATCGAAGCATGGGCGAGATAAGGCCGCGAATAGAGCGCCGCGTGCCGCAGCGCGACGTGCTCGGGCGGGGCGGGCGCTTCGTCGAAAATCGTCTCATCGGCCAGCGGCCAGGCGAGCATCCATTCGTTCGCCTCGCTCGCGGCGGGCAGCTCAGCGTCGCGCGACCAAGTCGTCTTCGTTGCGGCGAGGATGACGGCGCCGGCCGCCTGCTCGTCGCGCTCGGCGACCACGCCGATGAAACTGCCGTCGACGACGAGCTTGACGATCCCGGGTAGCGCTTCGAGCGCAGCGCGATCGATCGAGACGAGTCGCGCTGCAGGATGCGGCGGGCGCGCGATGCGGCCGTAGAGCATGCCGGGCAACATCATATCATGAATAAAGGCCGCACCGGCGAACTTATCCGGCAGATCGAGGCGCTGCATGGCGCCGTCGAGCGAGCCGCCGCGCAAAAGCGGAGGCTGCAGATCCAGTGCCGAACGGCTAAGATCGACGGCGTCGCGCAGATCCCAATAGGTGCGGCTTTCGTTGCGGCCCTTTTGGAAGAAGGCGCCCTCCTCGACGGCCAGGGTTTCGACCGGCACGCCGAGCGCTTGCGCGGCGGCTTCAGCGAACAAGGCGCGCACCAAAGCGCTTGCCCAACGCATCGCCGCGCCGCCTTGCTCGACCGAGAGGCTGCCGGCCGTCAAGCCTTCATCCGGCGCATCGACGGTATCGCCGGAGACGACGCGTATCTGCTCGAAACGCAGCCCGAGTTCGACGCCGGCAATCGACGCGATCGCCGAGACGACGCCTTGCCCGAGCTCGACCTTGCCGGTGCGGATCGTCACCGTGCCTCCGGCATCGACCCCGATCCAGCCGTCGAGCCGGGGGTTTGCGGCGAGCGATGCCGGCAGCGCGCTCACGCCTGGGGCTCCCCGTCCGCGCCGAGCAGGCGATCGATGGCGCGCAGGATGCGCATATGCGCGCCGCAGCGGCAGAGATGGCGTTCGTCGAGCACGTCGAGCACTTCATGCCGGCTCGGCATTGGCCGCCGCGCGATGAGACCGGCTACCGTCATCATGATGCCATTGGTGCAATAGCCGCATTGGGCCGCCTGCTCCTCGAGAAACACCTGCTGCACGCGGCTCATCGCGGCGGGCGCAAGCCCCTCGATCGTCGTGACCTTCTGGCCGGCGAGCGACCAGAGCGGCGTCTGGCAGGATTGCACGGGGAGGTCGTTGACTAGCACTGTGCAGGCGCCGCATTGCCCTTCGCCGCAGCCATAGCGCGTGCCCTTCAGCGCAAAATCCTGCCTCAGGATAAAGAGCAAGGGGGTGTCATCCGGCAGCGTGAGCTGCCGCGTCTCGTCATTGACGGTGACCGCCACGGTCAGCAGCGCAGGAGCCATGTGTCAGCCGCCGGCCGGTTCGACATGATGCACGCCGAGATTCTGCATCAGCACGGCGTCGTTGGCACGTGCCTCTTCGATCGTGCCGTTGAAGACGCATTTGCCCGTCGTCAAAATCACGACCTGATCGGCGAGGCTGAGCGCAAGATCGCTATTCTGCTCGACGAGCACGATCGACTGGCCCTCCTCCTTCAGCAACGCGATGGTCCGGCCGACCTCGGCGACGATGAGCGGCGCGAGACCTTCCGACGGTTCGTCCATGAGAAGCACGCGCGGATTGCCCATCAGCGCGCGGCCTATCGCAAGCATCTGCTGCTCGCCGCCGGACATCGAGCCGGCGAGCTGCTTATGGCGCTCACGCAAGCGTGGAAACAGGTCGAAGATGCGGTCCTGCGTCCAACTCTTTCCGCCGGGCTTTTCGCGCTGGCGCGCGATCGAGAGATTTTCTTTGACGGTCAAAGACGGGAAGAGCCGGCGGCCCTGCGGCACGAGGCCAATGCCGAGGCGCGCGATCGTCTCCGGTTTCTGGCCCGAGATCTTCTTGCCGAAAAGCGAGATCTCGCCGCGGCGCGGCGGCAGGAACCCGATGATGGAGCTGATGCAGGTGGTCTTGCCGGCGCCGTTGCGGCCGAGCAGCGCCAGAACCTTGCCGGCTTCGAGCGTGAAGGAGACGCCCTGCAGCACATAGCTGTCGCCATAATAGGCATGCACGTTCGAGAGTGTCAGCGCCTCAGTGGCCAAGATACACCTCGCGTGTCTTTTCGTCGGCGATGACGGCGTCGCGCTCACCTTCGACGATGACCCGCCCGTAATGGAGCAAGGTGACGGTATCGGCGAGATCGAGCGCCGTGTCCATGTCATGCTCGATCGTGACGACCGTCGTCTCGCGCGAGATCGAGCCGATGAGCTTCTTGATCGAACCTCGTTCTTCGGCGGAAAGTCCGGCGAGTGGCTCGTCGAGCAAAAGCAGTTTCGGCTTCTGCGCCATCGCCAGCGCGATTTCGAGGCGCCGTTTCTGGCCATAGGCGAGCTCGTTCACCCGGCGCTCAGCCATCGCACCGAGGCCGACGCGCTCCAGGATGTCATGCGCCGCCTCGCGCAAATCAGCATAGAAGCCGATCGGCCGCAGCATGTTCCAACGCGCCGGCTTGAGGCCGAGGAGGCCGAGAACGATATTGTGCTCGAGGCTATCCTTGGAGAAGAGAGTGATGATCTGATAGGTGCGCGAGACTCCCATATGCGCGCGCTGCTGCGGCCGCAGCCGCGTCACGTCTTGGCCGAAGAGACGGACCTGACCCGAGCTCGGCAAGAGGTCGCCGCTGATCTGATTGAAGAGCGTCGTTTTGCCGGCCCCGTTGGGTCCGATGATGAGACGTCGCTCGCCAACGCGCACCGCCATCGACACGTCCTGCGTCGCGGGCAGGCCGCCGAAGAACTTGCTGAGATGAATAAGCTCGAGCGCAAAGGCAGGCGTTGCTTCGATCGTGGTATCGCTCATCCTTTCGAAGCTCCTCTGAGACGCAGGAAGATACGCCGCGAGCCCGGCACGATGCCTTCCGGAACGAAGAGCACGATGAGCAGAAAGACGATGCCGAGCAGCATGTTCCAGCGCTCGATATAAGACGAGACATAGTTCTTCAAAATGACGACGAGGACCGCGCCGACGACGGGACCCGCCATGGTGCCGGCGCCGCCCGCGATGACGCTCAAAAGGCCTTCCGCCGAGCTCGTGATCGCGAGAGAGGTCGGGTGGATATATTTGTTGTAATAGATGTAGAGAAGGCCGGACACGCCGCCCCAGAAGCCGGCATAGATGAATGTCAGCCAGCGGACCATCCAGACATCGTGACCGAGCGCCGCCATGCGGCGCGGCTGATCGCGCGTGCCTTGCAGGCTCGCGCCGAAGGCCGAGCCGATGAAGACCGCGATGCAGACGAAAGCGATGAGCGTGACGCCGAGCGCGAACCAGTAGAACGAGGCGGCGTCGTCGAGAAGAAGACCGAAGAGCCGCGGGCGGCTCGGGATCGACATGCCGTTATCGCCATTCGTCACCGCGGCCCAGCGATAGGCGAGACCCCAGAGAACCTGCGACAGCGCCAGTGTGATCATCATGAAGCCGAGCCCGGTGGCGCGAAGCGCGATGACACCGAAAAAGGCGGCAAGCAGGAGCGTCGCGACGAGCGCCAAGGCGCCGGCTGCGAAAGGATCGAAGCCGAGACGCGTGATCGACCAGGCGCAGGCATAGGCCGCGAAACCGAGAAAGGATGCATGGCCGAGCGAGGAGAGGCCGCCATAGCCGACGAGCAGATTGAGACTCATGGCGAATACGGCCGCGATCAGGATCTGGCTCGCGAGGTTGATGTAGAATTCGCCCATGAAGAAAGGGAAAACCACGAGAACCGCGAGCAGAGCGACGATAAGAACGGTCTTCCTCATGCCTGCAGCCGCCCGAAAAGCCCTTGCGGCCGAAAGGCGATGACGATGATCATCGGCAGGAAGAGAATGACATAGGCGAGGTCTGGCAGGAGGGCGGTGCCGAAAGTGTAGACGAAGCCGATGATGAAGCTGCCGATGAAGGCGCCGACAAGGCTGTCTATGCCGCCGAGAATGACGACGATGAGGGCGAGCGGCAGCATGTCGGCATCAAGGCCGGGATAGGCCGAAAGGATCGGTCCGGCGATCACGCCGCCGGCGCCGGCGACGCCGGCGCCGAGGCAGAAGACGGCGGTAAAAAGCGCCGAGATCGGAATGCCGACCGCACGCGCCATCTCGCGATCATCGACGCCGGCCCGGATCATCGCGCCGAGCCGCGTGCGCTCCAAGAGAACATAAAGCGCCAGCGCGACGAGGAGCGCGACGCACACCACGACGAGGCGATAGGTCGGGAAGGCGAGGCCGGCGAAAAAAATCGGCCGCGCCAGGCTTGATGGCGTCGGCACCGGAATCGGGTCGCCGCCCCAGATCAGCAGACAGGCATCGGAGATGATGAAGGCGACACCGAGCGTCGCGAGCACCTGGCCGAGCGAATTGCCGGCGAGCTGGCGCAGCACGAGACGTTCGAGCAGGCCGCCGACCAAGGCGACAGCCAAGCCGCTGAGGATCGCGGCGCCCCATAGATTGAACGTGTCGCTGTCCCGCAAAAGGTTGGCGCCGATATAGGCGCCCAGCATGAACAAGGCGCCATGGGTCAGATTGGCGAGCCGCATCAGGCCGAAGATCAGCGAGAAGCCCGAGGCGAGGAGGAAGAGCAATCCCCCGAGCGCCAGGCTGTTCAAGGTTTGGATCACCCAAAATTGCATGATCGATCGCGCCTTCCCCGTAGGGGCGCCCGTACCAAGGCGCCCGACATCTGGCGTCCAGGTGCGGTGCCAGCTTGCCTCAGTTCTCGAGGTTCTTGGCCGGCGGCCAGTCGCGCGAATAGACAGGGTTTGCCAGGAACGCCTTCGGATCATAGGTCCAGAATTGGCTCACGTCGGGATAGGTCTTGATGACGGAATTCACCAGACGGCCGTCCTTGCGCGTGACCTTGCGGATATAGATGTTGCCGATACAGTTGCCATAGGGGTCGAACTTAACCGGCCCGCGGATAGAGTCGACCGTCACGTTGCGTGCCGCATCGGCGAAGCCACGCTTATCTTCGACATTGCCATTGGTCGCTTTCATCGCTGCCTCGATGATCGCGCCGTAGACATAGCAAGCCGCCGCATAGTAGCCCGGATCGTATTTGAACTCCTTGCGGAAGGCCGGCGCGAAGTGATCGTTCTCCTTGTTATCGTCCTCGGCCGAATACCAGCATGAGGTCACGATGCCGAGCGCCTCGTCGCCCATATTGCGCAGCACGGATTCGTCGAGCGACGTCATGCCGCCGATCGGCACGACCTTCTGCTGCAAGCCATATTCGTTGAACTGCCGGATGAAGCGGAAGCCGTTCGAGCCGGCGAAGGGAAAGAAGATGGCATCCGCATCGCTTTTCACCTGCGCGACATAAGTGCCGTAATCGGGTGCCGTCAATGGCGGGAACAGCTTCTGGATGATCTTGCCGCCATTATCCTCGAAGACGCGCTGGAAGGCGGCGCATTGCTCATGGCCATAGGCGATATCGTCCGCGATCATGGCCATGCGCTTATATTTCAGCTCCTTGGCGCAATAATCGGCCATCGGATGGGCGCATTGGCCGGAGCTCGAGGACGCGCGCAAGAACCATGGGCTGGCCTGGCGTTGCGTCATGTCCTCTGCTGCCGCAACGCCGAATGTCGGGATCTGCTGGTCGATGATGTAGCTCGCAACCGCCAGCGCCTCGAAGGCGGCGAGCGGACCGACCAGCATATGCACGTTGTTCTTTTCGACGAGCTCCTGCGTCTTTGTCCGTGCCGTCGCTGGCACGCCGCCCGTATCGGCGACGATGAGCTCGATCTTGCGTCCGGCGAGGGTGAAGTCACGTTCCTTGAGATACATGGTCAAGGCGCGTTCCATATCGAGACCGCCGGAGGCGAGCGGCCCGGTCTTCACCGTCAACAAACCGATCCGCACCGGACCCGATGTCTGGGCGTGAAGCTGCGGGGCGCTCAGGCTGCTGAGCGCCAACGCCGCGCCGCCGCCTACGAAACCACGGCGTGAAACGCCCATGTCCTTCTCCCTTTCGTTTCCTCGTTGTCGGCGTCGCATGGCCCTTCTTGTCTCGGCGAGGGCTGCGTGAACTATCGATGCTGGGCCTTAATTTATCAAAGGAAAAATAAGGTGGGAATTCCAACTATGAAAAAGTCGCCCGATGCGGGCGGCCGATGCGTCGCCTCATTCCGCCGCCGCAGCCTTTACAGTCTTCTTGGGCAGCGCTGCATTGACGCGCGGCATCACTTGCTCTGCCATCAGCACCATGGAGCGGCGCGCAAGCGCTGGATCGTCCCAATCCTTGCCGGCATAGAGCAGCGTGCCGAACGGCCCGATCTGTGCCTGGAAGGCGAGAATCTCGTCCGCGACCTTGTCGGGCGTCCCCCAGATGACGAGATCGTCGAGCACGCCTTCGAGCGTCACGGCGTCGTCCGCCATCGACTGGTCCGCCTTGAAGAGATTGGCGCGGCCACCGATCTTCATCTTGGTGAGAAGCTGGCTGTAATAGTAGCGATACGGGCTTTGCGGGCCGAGCGCATAGTCGCGCGCGGTCGCAAGATCATCGGCCACGCAGATAGACTTCGCGACACGCCAATTGTCCGAGCTGACCGGCCGGCCGACGCGCTGGCAGCCTTCGACATAGCTCGGCCAATGCGTCGCGGCCCATTTGGGCAGCAGGAAGTTGGCCGAGATCGGATCCCAACCCCGCGCCGCCGCCTCGGCGACGCCTTTCGAGAAGGGGGCGACGACCGTGACGACAATGGGCGGATGCGGAAGCTGCAGCGGCTTTGGGACGAAGCCCTGGCCGATATCGGGCAGCATCATGCGCTTCGTCGAGATCGTCCAATATTTGCCGACGATCTCGTAAGGCGGTTCGCTGTCCCAGATCTTCAAGACCGTGTCGATGCATTCGACGAACATCTCGGCTCGGTTCGCATCGAGATTGCCGAACACCTCGGCATCGGAGAGAAGGCCGCCGGGGCTGATGCCGAAATTGAGGCGTCCGTCCAGCATATGATCGAGCATCGCGATCTGGCTCGCCACCGCCGCCGGGTGGCTGTTCGGCATGTTGATCGTGCCGGTGCCGAGCCGCATTTGCTTGATGGCGCTGCCCACCCAGGACAGGAAGGCGACGCTCGAGGTGATGTTTTCCGCCTTGTCGGTCACGTGCTCGCCGACATAGGCCTCGCTGAAGCCCAGCTCGTCGGCCAGGATGAAGGCCTCACGATCCTCCTTGAGGCTAAGGCGCCAATCCTTCTCGAGGCGATGAATAGGCATGGTGAAGAAGCCGAGCTTCATGAGGCGCTCCGAAGTCTTTGCGCAAGCAGCGAGAACGTGGACGAGAAAATTCTATAGCCAGACCCGCATAAGAAAAAATGATTCTTTCTCATTCCTGTCACGAGGCTCAGCCCTTGGCAGCCATCATCTTCTCGAGCACGACATAGACGGCAGCCGTGTCCTGCTCGCCGAGGCCTTGGTCCTGCGCCGTGGTGTAAAGCGGGTCGGTGGTCGAGAAGAGCGGCGTCGGCACGCCGAGGCTTTTGGCGAATTCCCCGATGATCTTCATATCCTTCTGCCACATATTGATGCGCATGGTGGCGGGTTCGTATTTCGCGTCCGCCATCATCGGCGCGCGCATCTCGAACATGCGCGACGTGCCGGCGCCGGAGCCGATCAATGCGACGGTCTGATGCGGATCGAGCCCGGCTTTGACGGCGAGCAGCATGGCTTCCGCCGTCGCCACGTTATGCACGGCGACCAGATGGTTCGCGACATATTTCATGCGGCTGCCATTGCCGAACACGCCGAGATCGTTCGCCTGACGCGAAAAATCTGCGAAAAGCGGCATCAGCTCCGCAATCGCATGCGAAGCGCCGCTCGCATAGACGACGAGGTCGCGCACCGCCGCCTGCGCGCCGGTTCCGCTCAGCGGACAGTCGAGCGCTGTATGGCCTGCCGCCTCCACGGTCTTTTGAAAGGCGAGCTTGTCTTCGAGCGTGAACGTGCTGAGCTCGGCGATGATCCGCGGCGGCGCGCCGCTCGCGGCGATCTCCGCCGCGACGCTCGCGGCGGCGGCGGGCGTCGGCAGGCTCGTCATGATAGCCGGCGCAACCTGGGCAACGCCTGCGACCGTGTCGACGATCTCGACGCCAACGGCGCCGAGCTCGGCGCGCTTCACCGCATCGAGATCCGTCCCGATGACGCGCCAACCCCGCTCGACGAGATTGCGGGAGATGGCCCCGCCCATGATCCCGAGGCCGATGACGCCGACGATCTTTTGCATCTCGCCTCCCCCATCTCTTTGGGTTGCTGCGCATCATTCTATATCAATGCATCTTTGAAACGGAAGCACTCAAAATGATCACGCGATAAATTGTATCTTGACGGAGGACAGGCTGGACGTTCTATCTTCACCCCTCCAAAATGCCGATATTGGGGAAGCGCCGCCGCATGCAACGCAGACGCAGCATGATCGCGTCCGATAGAGGTGAGCCGGAATGAAGGCCGCCGCGTTCGACTTCGTGCGTGTAAAATCCCTGACGGAAGCTTGCGATCGTCTCGTCGATCATGCCGGCGCAGCGCGCCTCGTCGCCGGTGGCCAGAGCCTGCTGCCTGCGATGAACCTGCGGCTCATTTCGCCCGAGATCCTCATCGACATAGGCGGCATCGCCGAATTGCGTTCGATCTCGGTTGAAGACCATGTCTTGCGCATCGGCTGCATGACCCGCCATGCCGATCTCCTGTGCTCGCCTGACATCGCGCTCCATGCGCCTTTGCTCGCCGAGGCGATCAAAGAAGTCGCGCATCCAGCCATCCGCAACCGCGGAACGATCGGCGGCAATCTCGCGCATGCCGATCCCGCCTCCGAGCTTCCCGCCTGCATGCTGGCGCTCGAGGCGACGATCGTCGCCTTCGGCAAGCAGGGCGAGCGGCGCATCGCGGCGGAAGATTTCTTTACCGGCTGGTACGAAACCGCGCTCGCAGAGGGCGAGATTCTGAGCGCTGTGGAAATTCCGCTGCTCGCCGCGGATCAAAGCTGCGGCTTCGCCGAATTCGCCCGGCGGAGCGGCGATTATGCGATTGCCGGCCTCGCCGCGCGTGTCAGTTACGAAGGCAACAAGATCCGCGCGCCTCGCCTCGCCTTCTTCGCCGTCGGCGATCGGCCGATCCTCGCAGCGCACGCTGCTGCGGCGCTGGAAGCGGCGTCTCCACCTTATGACGAGGCTGCGCTTGCATCCGTGCGTGCGGCGCTCGCCGAAGATCTGTCGCCGCAAGACGACCTGCAGGCCGCGGCAGGCACGCGGCTTTACCTTGCCGGCATTCTCCTCGGTCGGGTTGTCGCGCAGATGGGCGATCCAAGGCCGTTGCCAAGACCAGTGCGGGCTTCGACGTCATGAGCCACGCGCTGTCCCTTGCGGTCAACGGCGAACGCATCACGGCTCAGGTCTCGCCGCGCCTGCATCTCGCCGATTTCCTGCGCGAGACGCTCGGCCTCACGGGGACTCATCTCGGCTGCGAGCACGGCGTCTGCGGCGCCTGCACGCTCCGCGTCAACGGCGAGATCGTGCGGTCCTGCCTCATGCTCGCGATTCAAGCGCAGGATGCCAATGTCGAAACCATCGAAGGCCTGTCGGACAGCGGCGAGATCGCCGATCTCCAGCAAGCCTTCGAGGCTCGCAACGCCTTGCAATGCGGCTATTGCACGCCCGGCATGCTGATCACCGCGCAGGATCTTCTGCTGCATCATCCCAGTGCCGACCGCGCTGCGATCCGCGCGCATCTTTCCGGCAATTACTGCCGCTGCACCGGCTATCATGCGATCGTCGACGCAATCGAAGCGACGGGCCGGGCCCGGATGAAGAAGGGCGCATGAGCAGTCCCGACCCGACATCGCAGGGGCTTTCGCCGCTCGATCGGCCGAACTCATATATCGGGCGCTCGGTGCCGCGCCCCAACCTCGCCCGCCTCCTGCAAGGCCGCGGCGAATATGTCAGCGATCTCGTGCTGCCGCGCATGCTGCATGTCGTCTTCCTGCGCTCGCCGCATGCGCATGCGCGCATCCTGCGGATCGATGCGACAGAAGCCAAAGCGATGCCGGGCGTCGCCGCCATCGTCACCGGCGCCGAGCTCGCGAAGGTCTGCACGCCCTGGGTCGGCGTGCTCGCGCATCTGAAGGGCCTGAAATCGGCGCCGCAGCATACGATCGCGGTCGATCGCGCCTGCTGGCAAGGCGAGGCTGTCGCCGCTATTCTCGCCCAAAGCCGCGCCGAAGCCGAGGACGCGGCCGAAAAAGTCGTGGTCGAGTACGAAGAATGCGTCGCCGTCACCGACATGCGCACGGCGCTCGATCCTGCGACGCCGGTCATCCATCCCGAGCTCGGCGACAATCTCGCTTTCGAGCGCAAGCTCGATGCCGGCGAGGTCGACAAAGCCTTCACTGAGGCCGACGCCGTCGCCGCGGCGGAATTCGTCTTCGGCCGCCATACCGGCGTCACGCTGGAGCCGCGCGCGACGCTCGCCGACTATCGGCCGGGCGATGACCGGGTCACGGTCTATCAAGGCACGCAAGCGCCGCATATGATGCAGAACATCATCGCAAAGCATCTCGGCATGCGCGAAGATCAGGTCCGCATCATCTGCAAGGATGTCGGCGGCTCGTTCGGCATCAAGGTGCATGTCTATGCCGACGAGGTCGCCACCGTCGCGCTGTCGAAGCTTCTGAAGCGGCCGGTCAAATATGTCGCCGACCGGATCGAAAGCTTCGTCACCGACATCCATGCGCGCGACCATCGCTGCCACGGCCGCGTCGCGGTGAAGAAGGACGGCACGATCACCGCCTTCGAGATCGACGACTTGACCGGCATCGGCCCTTATTCCATGTATCCGCGCACCAGCGCGATCGAGGCGAACCAGGTCGTCAATCTCGTCGGCGGCCCCTATGCGACACCGAACTATCGGGCGCATACCCGCGTCGTGTTCCAGAACAAGAACGTGATGTGCCAATATCGCGGCGTCGGGCATCCGATCGCCTGCTCGGTCACGGAAGGCCTCGTCGATCTCGCGGCGAAGGCGATCGGCATGGACCCGCTCGAGATCCGCCGCCGCAACCTGATCGCCGACGATGCCTATCCTTGCAGTTCGCCCTCCGGCCTCAAGTTCGAAGCGCTGTCACATCAGGCAGCGCTCGAAAAGCTCGTCGGCATGATGGATTACGCCGCTTTGCGCGCCGAGCAGGCGCGGCCGCGCGAGAAGGGAGTCTTTCGCGGCATCGGCCTCGCGAGCTTCATCGAGGTGACCAATCCCTCGTCGGCCTTTTACGGCATCGGCGGCGCCCGCATTTCCGCGCAAGACGGCGTCGCCGTGCGGCTCGACGCGTCGGGCACGGTCATCTGCCAGACGAGCATCACCGAGCAAGGGCAGGGCTCCGAAGCGATTACCGC
>Ga0116227_10010260_pt1 | contig 16466 bp, 11 predicted proteins | sample S1TSphgellanicum_FD_89693 | JGI IMG/M metagenome (GOLD analysis project Ga0116227, IMG submission 89693) | Host-associated microbial communities from peat moss isolated from Minnesota, USA - S1T2_Fb - Sphagnum magellanicum MG | ecosystem: Host-associated > Plants > Peat moss > Unclassified...
CTTCATGAACGCGCGGCACTCCGCGTTCTCCTCGTCTGCCGCTGGTATCGGCGCGGGAGGAGACCATGTCGCGGCCCGGCGACTCACGAGTGCCATCGACGACACGCTCGGCGGCGGCGGAAACGCGTCCGGGACGATCGGGGGAGTGCAGTGATGGTTGTCCGTACGCGCGCGGGGGATGGTAATTCCCGGATGGCGCACATGCCCGTGCTTGAGCACGCGCGTATTGTCCGCCTTTTGATCCGGCGCGAGCCGTCCCGTTTCGGCGCGGCTTCCAAATGGCGCCATTGTCGAGGCGCGAGAGGGTACCATGGACATCCACGCAGAGCCTCCAGTGCGCTCTCCTGCGCTCCCTCCCCTGCGTCCGTTCACACTCCATCCCGTCGCGGCACGGAGTTGCTGCTGGGCATCGTAGCGAACGTCGCGCGGGTCGCGGGCGCGGGCGCGAGGAGGGCGGGGAGCGAGTGTGCGCGTCGGAGGAGTGCGCGCGCGCCGAGAGAAATGACTCGGGCGCTCCGGGTGCAGCGACGAGGCGAGCACGGGGATCGTAACCACGTCCGCGGCGGTGGTGACAGCGGCGGCGGTGGGGGTGATCGCGCGAGGAGGCGATCGGGAGCGAGAGTGCGATCGCGAACGCGACTGCGAACGCGACTGTGACCGCGACCGAGAACGTGAACGCGTACGATCGCGTGCAGTCCGTGCAACGCGCGCGCGTGAGCGCGAGCGAGAGCTCGACGGGGAGGGCGTTTGACTCGGAGACGGTGGCAGGTCGACGGTACCGGAGAGGATGTCCGCCGAGCCACTGCCGCCAGCTCTTGTGGCCGCACTCGCCGTGCTCAGCGGGGGTGCCGACACACGTGGCGCGGAGATGTCGCTGGGCGTCGCGGTGGTGACGGGACCCGTTGTGTTCGCAGGAATGGGCGTTGTCATCGAGATCTGCGAGACACCGCCCACCAAACCACGCGCCCGTGTGAGTCAGCGAGTCGAAGAGAGTAGTTGTGTGCGAGCGCGAAAAATCAAAGCAGACGGCAGCGAGTGCGTGCTGGCACAACGACAATCACATTTCAACGATGTCCTCGATATCCGCAGCCGACGCACCCGTCGCGGCAGTCGCTGTTGCTGTTGACGCGAGAATGGGAGAGGAGGGCGGTGCAGGAGGAGGCGCCACATCTGAATTGGGATCGCATAGAAACGGAGCGTCGGGCGCCTCGAGCAGATGAGCGACTGAAGATCCCTGAATCGCACCGATCGGAATCGCAGCCAAGTCAAAGTCGGGGTCCCCCGTCGTCCTCCCCATGCCTCCGCGAGGGAGGTCGAGACGGAGCGTTGGATAGTTGGGACGTGCGGTCGCCGCAGCGGCGGCCGACTCCGACGGCGGAGGAGCGGCGGACCCATTCTCGGCAGCAGAGGACGGCCCGCGAAGTCGGTCAAGTTCCGCCTCCGCGAGCTTTGCCGCGAGTCCGGTCGAATGCTTTTGATCGACCGCGCTCATTGAGAGAACGCCATAGGCGCGCTTTTGTCCTCCCGCTCCTCGACCAGTTCCTCCCCGCCTCCGTCCTCGACCGCGTGCGGACGCGCGAGTGGGTTCTCCTCGCACAGGCCGAGACGTAGTGGAGTCCATCGGCGCAGACGCGGCTGTCGCACGCGAGAGCGACGTCGTTGTCCGAAACGACGAGGCGGCAGTTGTCGGCGCGCCGCGTTTTTGTTCGACATCGCTGTCCGCATGAAGACGGCGAAGTGCTACAATCCGCGCATTGATGGCATCGAGGAAGTCGTCCGAGGCGAGACCCGTGTTCGTGATCCCGGTGACCATCGTCGACCGACCGGTATTGATAAACAACGATCCCGTTGTCTCGCGCTCCTTCTCGAGTGGCCTCAAACTCAGGGCCCCATTGATGGCACCCGCGCCCGTGGGCGGATGTATCGCTGTCACCTAAGAGAGGAAATAGGCGTACGCGCGATCGAGAGAGGGAGGCGATGAGTCGACAGATGACGAGAAGTGGAATCGAACAACAACGCCAGGATACACAGCAGGAGAGAGGACGAGGACGCGCGCTCCGAGGCGGCCCTAACGAAGACGAAGGGCGGCGATCAGTTCCGCCATCTCCTTGGTCATGTCGCCAGCGACGGTAATGACGGATCCATTCACCGACCCCCCGCCTCCGTCCACCTGCGCGCGATTGGATGCGACCGGAATCACGTCTCCGACAACGCGAGCTCCTCCGAGGTGGACACTGGCGGATGCCGGGGGCGTTCCCGTCTCGGGAATCTCGGGTTGGCCGTCCGCGGCGAGTCCCCTGCCGTCATCATAGGGCGGAGGGGGCCCAACGGGGACAGCGGCCCCGCCCGGGTGGCTGATGCACTTCGATGTGAAAGGAAGCGCGGCCGCCGCGGGCGGTGCCGCTGCCGTCACAAACGCAGTCGGCGCCGCGGCGGCGGATCGGTTCTGGTCATTGCCGATTGCCTTCGACAGATCGGCTGCCGCCGGACGCACAGCCGGCCATGCGGAGGCCGTCGGCTCGGTGGCCGTTTGTTTGGCCCCCTCGCCGCCGTTGGCGTCGTCCTTCGTGTTGTCTGTGGAAAGCTGGTCCGCCGCAGGAAACGTAGATGTTTCAACGGGTCGAACGGAGTCGTGCACAGGCGGTCCGCCCGGCGGGAGCGCGCTTGATGAGAAAGTGTCCGCGCTTCTCGGTCTCATCCAGGAGTGATACTCACGGACTCGTTTTAGAACGGAGTGTGTCGCGTCTGCCTTTCCGTCGTCTATCTTCTTGCAGATCTCGTTCCACTCCGTGATCATCGGAGTGACGATGGTTTGACTCAACAAGTCGCGGAGAAGAGGCACGCCAAGGAGATAACGCAGCTCTTCGAGTTCATGTAGTTCTGGCTTGGGTCCCTCGATCGTTGACTTTTCGTGTCGAGTAGTGATGCTCCATTCGCGCAAGGTGGGAATGGGCGCTTTGACCGTTTGCTTGATTACGCCGTCGGGCCAATATTGTGTCGAAAGACCCCAGTTCATTGAAGAGCCAGCGGGATCCGCGGCCGTCGTTTTTGTTTCGGTTGGCGCGGCCATGAAGACACGGGGTATCGTTGGTGTTGACGAGACGAGGCGGTCCTATATCCACACGTACAAAATAAAAACGAGTATGGGAAACTTTTTTTTCTTATTTTTTCTCAACCCATAAACAATTTTTATTTGCTTGTGTGGATATAAGACGCGTGCATTTTTTGCTGCGACGAAGCGCACAGAGACAGGGCGCCGACGATGTCGGACATCCCAACGGACGATGACGTGACGCCCGCCGACGAGACCGAGACACTCGAGCCACTCGGTTCGGACGACGACACGCGGGGAGAGGACGGCGAGGGAGAGAGATCCGAGGGCACAAGCGACGGGGAGGGGGCATCCGATCACGACGACGGAGAGACCCCTGCGCAATCCAGTCCGACGGAGATTCGCGACGGGCTCGAGGGGCTTTCGCGCACCGATGGCACCTCTCATGCCCGCGCGAGATGGATGGACGCCCTGGGGCTTGACGAATCCGACGTCCTCGACGAAACCGGCCGCCACGGCCGAGCCGCGCGCGAACGCGACCTTGCGCGCGAAACCCTCCGCCAGTTTGCCTTTGACACGCCCGAGGCACATCATCAGGTCGTCACGCACTCGCTCGAGACGCTCGAGGACGTGCTCGCCTATCGAGAGGCGCTGCACGTCTACGCGCGGAGGACCTCGCTGTGGTTCAAGTCCTCTCAACGAGAACCTGCCGCACTCACGCGCGCCTCGTTGCGCATCGAGAGTCTTCTCGACGCACTTCTTGCCACGGATGCAATCCTTCCGCAGGATGTCGGGCGGTTCTGCAAGCCCGTCGGACTTCACCTTTCATCGGACGGAGAGACGCATGGGGCCTGGTGGACGAATCTCGACGACGCGTTCGCATCGCCTGAGGCGACGGACCACGAGTCGGAACTCATGAACGGCGCCACGGCGACCGCGGCCGACGCCTCTCACCAACGTCGCCGTGCCTCTCTCGTCGCGGTGATCAAGCGCGTCGCGCTCCGCTTGTTGTGGGTCACGTTCGCGACATGTCTGGAGGAGACGGTCCGTGTCGTGCGCCCCCCTCCGTCCACGCCGGTGATTTCTCCGCCCTCGGCGACCACGGGCGCAGAGGGAACCTACGACGATCTTGTTCATCGGCTGCAATGGAGTTGGACAATGATCGATGTCGAATCCGTCTCGCGCGGAGAGCCCATTTGGACACCCGAGTCGGAACGGTCATGGGGCCAAGTCGCACGACTGACGACGGTCGTCTTGACCAGCGCACTGCGTGTCGTGGTTCGCAGTGCGCCCGCTCCCTCGCGTCTGACCGTCTGGCTCTACGCGCATCTCCGCATGCACATGATCGCCGAGGTGGCCACGTTTGACCGGCGTGTATGGCGCCTCTCGAGTTCAACGTCGCAGATCGGACCCCCTCTCGCTCAACTCAATACCTACGATGAGGAGGGAAAAGCCCACATGCGTCGATCCGCGGCGCCGCGCGAGCGCGATCGTCGCCGGGTTGAGTTTGTGTCGGATGTCCTTCGAGACCGCCAAGATGACGCCGAATGGATCCGGCGAGAACGGTCCATCGCAGAGACCGCGCGCCGTCTTCTGGAACAAACCCTCTCTCCTTCACCGAACGCGAGAAGCGCATCGGCCTCCTCGTCGTCGTCACGTCCCGCTCCTCTGTCCGCATGGCGATTACCGGAGTGCTGCGAACTCCGGACGTTGCAAGCAGAAAGCTCGGAACTTGAACTTCTTTCACTTCTCGCGCCGGCGCTCGCGATGTCGTTTTGTAAACTCGATCGTGCCTTTGATTTCCGCCCGTGGATCAACGCCGCGCCGCTCTCGCCTGACATGAAGTCGAGGTCGGAGGCACCACCGCTTCGGTATCTTTCGGAGTCGCTTCCCCCGACGGAGACGAAAACCGCCGCCGCCGGCCTCGCCGCGGGACGCGCCACATCTCTTGCGCCCTGTTCGATCGCAAAGATTCTCGGAGATGCGATCGACTGCTTCTTCCGCGATGCATGTACGCGCTATGCACTCGAAGCCGCGCGCCTCGAACTCGACATCTTCCGCAGGATCTACGCATTCGCCTTTACCCCGGCGGACGCGGCGCGTCTTTCCGAGGCCATCCCGCTTCTTGCCGTTTCGTCTCGGCTCACCGACGCGCGTGCGCAGCGCGCCTTCGTCCTCGATTCGACGAAACGCGTTCGACAGCTGCAACGCCTCCCTCCTCCACTGGTCTCGGGCGCGAACCCGAACGCTCCCCGAGGAAGTTGGACATGGGCCGTGATTCGCGCCCACTTCCGTGAATTGTGTGACGTCGCAAATCCGGTGCGATGGAGCGCGCGTGCCGCCCGAGCGACACTCCTCCTCTCGGAATCGGGAACGGGCATCACCGGGATCACAGTGACCTCGATTGCGACCAATGCGTCGCTCCTCCTGCGATGCGCGCTCGAACTCGACCCTCTCTTGCAGCGCTATGAGGATCTCCCGTCTGCGTACGACTTGTTTGTGCGGTCTCCTCTCGCCGTCTCGCTCGAGTTGATCGAGCGCGTCCAATCGAACTACGAATATAGCGATCTGGTCTTTGGACGCGTCGCCCTTTCCCTCTACGCGCGGGACACGCCCCGGGAAATCGAGTCTCGATTTCAAGCGGCGTTCGTCAACATGCGCCATGCCACCAAAGGAGAGTTCGTGGTCAATCCAGACGGCTTACACGACATCATCGGAGAGATTCTTCGCGTGGATCCACGACACGCACAGCGGACATTGCGGATTTACCGCGCCATCCGCGAATGGGTCGTGTCCCACTATCTCTCTCCGACAGCACGTCCATCCCCTCTCGAGGATCGTCTCGATCTCCTCCGGGAAAACGTATCCGCCCGGCTCCTCTTGATTGCACACCGTCGGCCCATGCAGTTGACACTCTCGAGCGAGGGTTGCTTCGATCCCTTTGTCGCGAGGTTTCCCGCGACAACGGCAGCCGCAGAGAACCACGCGCTCGCGCAGCGCGCCGTGGCAAAACGCCATTGTCCGTCGTCTCCCGTCACGGCGGATTCGCTTCACTGGGTCGATGGAGACGGGACCGCGTCTCCTGCGGACGCCGCCCCTCCACTCGCAGAGCAGAAGACGATGACGCGCGGTGATCTCGTCGCCACCCTCTGGACGGATATCCGCGCGCTCTCGATGATACGTCTTGAGTCGGCGGAGATCGAAGAGCGCGCACGGCGCGTCGACTGGCGCGACGAATCGGCGCCGGATGAGTACGACCGGGCAATTGTCAGTCGGCATCTGCGGGCATTGACATTTGCCGTGCTCGCTGCCCAAACGACCCCCACGACGCCGAATTGGATTCGCACCGACTGCATCGCCCCCGAGCGGGCCGACCTTCTCGCGACCGATCCCGTGCGCCGCGATCGCGCGCTCATGCGCATCCTTCTCCGCGTGGTTGATCGGTGCGAACAGGACGTGTTTCTATGGGACACGCTTGTCCGCCTTCTCCAGGCATCTCTGCCGACCAATCGCGCGGCGGAGATCGACGACGTGGTGCGCTTTGTCTTCAGCCTCGCGCTCGCGGCGCAACTGCCCGCGGAAACACCGGCATCGACCCTCTGGTCGATTTGGATGTCGGAGGAGTTTGGTGCTCGCTTTGGATTGTCGATCGCGCGGTGGCGGGGACTCTACGAGGGATATGCCTCGATTTGTGCATCCGCGCGCGTCGTCTATTCGTGGATGGCGGCGCCTGCGCGCGCGCGGCCGCTTTGCTCGCGTCCCACGGGAACGTCGAGCGCCGCGACCTTTGCGGGCTTCTGGCGGCAATGTTCTCTTCTCGGCGCCGTTCATCCGCCGCTCGTGATCGGGGGCGCACAGGACCGAAGACTGAAGCAGACGTGGACAATTTCGGTCCGTCGCCTCTCGCAGGAGAGACCTCCGTTCCCTGCGTCGCCTCCGTCAGACTTCGCAGGCGCATTGATTCACGAGTTTTCGCGACACCGTGTCAGCTTTTCCGCCTTCCTCGCAGGATGCGACTACCCTCCAGAGGCGTCCGACTCGACGTCGCTCGTCTCACTGCTGCCGTCGGCGACGGCATCCGCGTCTCGTCCTGATGATCGACTCAACGCGCTCTTTCGAGTCCCCGGTGGCGAGCGATATCTGTCTACCGCCACCAATCTCCATCTCCCTCGCCTGCACAAAAAACGAGTTCGGTTCGCCAGTTTTCAGACGCGCTTCGGGCGTGCGTTTCTGTCGGAAGACGATGTACAACGAAAACAAAAAGACACACCCCCGAGAGGAGGTACGGCTGCGACCGCGACTGCGGCACTGCCCGCGCGCATGCCTGCGCCGACTCCGTCGTCTCCTTAGGCGCGCCAGCCCGCATTTCTCACGGACTGCGCGGTCCATACCCGAAGTGCGTCTTGCACGAGAGGCACCTGTGCAGCGGACAGGGTGGCTTTGTTGGACAGCACCTCGTCGAGCATCTTTCCGCACAACGTCTCGCGTGCCAATGTCCCCAATGCTCCCTGTATGGCGCTGTCCGTTCCCTTGACCTGCGTCCACGCAAATCGCATGCGCGCAAGAAGCTGGAGAGACTGCGCCCGAACGGTCGATCCCGTCGGTCGGGTTGTCAACCACTTCAACTCGGTTCCAATCGCCTCCGAGGGCGTGCATTTTCCCTGGAACAGCGCGGCCCATCCCTCCGGTGGCGACATTTCCGGGGCGGGCTGACTGGGACCCCATCCCTGATCGACAAATCGCGGGCGCGACGCGGGCATCCAATCGACCGTCGTCGGATCGTAGCCCTCGAGGAGAGCACGGTATCGCGCGGCGTCCATCTCCTCCATCTTCCTATGGGTGCTGACACTTTCACTCCGCTCCAGCGCCTTTGCCGTACTGCGAATAATTTGATTTGCACAGTGCGCATGCAGCGCGTTGATCTCGAGTTCGTGACGATTGCGTGCTTCATACGCGGCCTTTTTCTCGGCCTCGGTTCCCGTACGCGGAATGCCCGGCGGAGAAGGGACGAGTACCTGCATATGCAGCACGAAGCAGCGAATTGGGAACGGCTGATTTCCATTTCGCATCAGATACCGCTGCGCGATCTCGGACAGTGCGATGTCTTCCACAAATGTGGACGTGCGAAAGTCAGATGCCCATCGATATCGATCGGTTGCAACGAGCGTCGCCGCGTCCTTCGCGGAAATCAGCTGTCCATGAAGAAGTGCGGTCGCACGCATCGCATACGCGGACGCTTGGAACATGAACTGCCCATCCCAGATCCACTGGTCCACGCCGATCACATGGAGACCGCTCTCCAGAAAGAGTTTCGCGCGAAGGCGCTGCGTTTCAGGCGTGAATTCCATGGCCGGGTCGTTGTTCCCGAAGAGAAACCAAATGAACTCTCCGAACAGAATCGTTGGCTGGTCGTCGAGGAGACGCGGACACCAAACGAACATCGCCGCGCCCTTCTCATCGGACACGTCCGCGAGAGGACGGCGCTCTCGCGAATGCATGAGAACCCGAAGCAGGGGTCCTCCAATTCGATACAGCAACTCGTAGACGGACTTTGCCGCAGGGGTTTCCGGTTGAACCCAGTCCTTCCGAGGACGCGAAACGGCCGAGTCGAACACATCGGAGACGAACGTTTTTTCTTCGACGACGAACCCGTTCGATTCAAGCGCGGTGATCACCACGAGACACCGCGCCTCGAGGCGTCCGAGCCACTCGGATGCGGGCAGCTCGGTGGGAAGGTCATATCGAAGGGCGCATCGGAATGCAGCGGCGGCGAACTTTAACATAATCTCTTCCGTCATCCGCGCCATCCCCATGGACGGCGGCTCGCCGTCTCGCTGGACGCCCGGATCTTGGCACCATGCACAGGCGAGTTGATAATACGCGACCAAGAAACAGAGCGCGTCATACGCTTCCCCCGCGGAGACGGTGCCGAACAGAACCGTCTGCGCCTCCTTCGCATCGAGACCGCCGCGATCGTGAAGGGGAAGTTGGGTACTTTCCGCGCCATCATCTCTGTTCGTGAAGTACTCGATGCGTACAACGCCCTCTGCCGGTGCCGAGACGTCTTTCAAAATCGGGCGAGGTTCGTCCGCTTTCTCATTGGCCGAATCTCGATCGGTCGTCGACCCCAGCGATATATGGAGGCCTCGGGGGAAGAGGACTTTCGCGAGAGTCGTCGACGAGGACGGTGTCGCCGATGCGGCAGTGGAGGAGACCGCCTCCTCTTTCGTGTCGATCCCTCGACGCGCGCGAATCTCGGCCCAATGCGTGATCTCGCGTGCCCGCATCGATTGATTTCTGACATGAACCTCGTATTTCACATCCTCTCTCGCTCGCTCGATTAGACGCGCCACGTCTTCGCGGATCTTGGGACCGACGTGTTGACGTTCGCGTTCCAACAACACCAGCCGATTGAGAAGAGCGGTTTTTAGCACATCGGCGTCCGCCGAGACGGGAGGCTCGCTCCGAACGGCAACACCGTCTTTTCCGTCTCCCTGTGGACGCACGCTCGGAGACGGCGATGGACGCGTCATCGCCGCTCCCTCTCCGTGCGTTTCACCCGCAGACGACGCGGCGGCCTTAGTCCTCACGCGCCGAGCCTTACGAAGGACGGTGCGCTGGCTTGCTCGCTGGTGTTGTTCAATCCGCTTGAGATCTTCACTCGTACTCTTCATGTCGCGTCCGATGTCGGCCTGCATCGCTTCCACTCGTACGTCGGCGTCTTTTCTTAACTTCGCCTCGAGAAGCGGTAACTTCTTGGTCGCATCGATCTCCTCCCGCACCGTCGGATGAGACGACTCCGCGCGCGCCGCATGGAGGTGTGCATACTGCGCAAAACTCTCCATCGCCAACACGTACGGCGTTGGGAGCGGAGCCGATGGCGCGACGGGGTCGGTTGCGCCGACCTTGTCGCCCTTTTGGTCGGGCTTGGCACTGGCAGGCACCGACAGAGCCACAGACGCGGGCGCAGGAGCAGGATGCGACGAAGGCGGGACGTTGGCGTCTTGCATCGCGGCGTTGGGGGAGAGGATCGTTCCTATATCCATGCCAAAAACGTCACGACGTGAGGGAACGAGACGTCGAGACGCGGGCCTGCGTTTGGATGGTCGTCCATTTTGTTTGCGCCGAGACGACGCGTGGACATACACGACACGAATTCGCGCACTGAAAAGAAATCATTTATCAGCTTTTTCATCAATCTGATCTCATCTCCTGATCCCATCACACTTTTGTTCGTTGAACTCTGTTGATCTATCCCCGATGCGCGCGCCGAATCTCTCACTGTTCTCATTTAAAGCGCGCGTGATTGTGATGTATCGGTGTCTTAGACGCATTCGACTCTCCATGTCCGCTGCCTCCACGTCTGCCCCTCCGATGGAACCGCAACTCTCGGGCCCCGAACACTTCGACGATGAACCGGCCCCTGTGAAGGCCCCCAAATCCACAACGGGCCGAAAGTCGGCGGTGCCCAGTTCGGAGACGACGAACGGCGCCCCGGCTGGCCCGGCCAGTGGCGCCAAACGTCGACGCGATGCCTCCTCGGATCCGGATGGCCACTCCAAGTCCACCGCGGCAACTGCGCCCGTTCCGACGACGGTCTCGAAGCCGGCGAACGGCGAGCGGGCGAGTTCGAAAGACGCCGCTTCTGCGGACGCATTGGCCCCGCCGCCACCTTCGACGGCGGACGACGATTCCTCGTCGGGCGCAGGAGGGAAACCCTCGCCGGCAAAGCGCACCAAGCCTCGCGCGGACGAACGTGCTGCCACCACATCGTCAGGGACGACGGTACAGGCCGACGAGGTGCCACTTCCCACCGGTCATCCGGTCACAGCGCGCGGAAAGCCTCGCGGGAAGAAGAATGGGGGAGCGAGTAAGGACGACGCCGCAGCGAGTTCGTTGGCGACTCTCGCCTCGGCCGCCGACGCCACCCCGGCCGAGGAACGGACCGACACACGTCACTCGGGACGTAAACTCAGCCGCGAAGCGCGGATGTTGGAGATGGATCTGGCCCAAACGAGCGGAACGACCGGGGTGATTCGGGCCCTTTCGATTTTTGCGACCGCGATGAACACGGCGTTTACCTCTCCGACGGTGCGCGAGCGATACGAACCCGCCATGCGCGCGATGTTGACACAGGTCGCCAAGGATCAGGGGTACACCGGCGACATCCAGTCAGGGGGGTATACGTTTGGGGCGAAGTTGGATATCCAGGTGGAGTCGAATGGTCGAAAGATGACCACGGACGGCCACGCGACCCAACCGAAGCGCGCACCCGCTCCCAAGCCAGCTCCCACGACGGCGGCGACGAGCAAGAAGAAGGCGGCGAAAACGCCCGCGCGGCGTGGTCGTGTGTCCGCGTCCGCTGCCAATGAGAACGAGGGCGCGGGAGACGAGGAGAGCGCGACACCGAGTGACGCCGGTGAGGAACGTGCGGACGATGCGCCCGCAGTTCCTGTTGACTCAAAGGCGCACGTGCGCGCGACCAAGGCGACGGCTCCTCGCGCAACTCTCCCGGAAAAGAACGCCGAGGCGCCTCGTGGGAAGACCGCGCGCGCTGGTGCGGCGAAGACGGCCGCGAAGAAGACGACGAAGGGCGAGGACGGTGACGCGATGGACGATGCGTCTCCCGCCCCGAGTGCCTCTCCTCGGGCGCCCACGCGCGCGGAATCGGCACCGACCGAGGAGCTCTCGCCGGTGCCGGACGAACGCGCGGGTGGCGACGACGACACGCGCGTGCCGGCTGCGCAGGCATCGCAGGCGGCGGAGGGCGGCGACGCGCACGACGAGGTCGAGACCTAAATGGCGCCGCGACAAATGAGGCGAGGCAAGGGATGCGGATTGTTGTTGGCCTCTCTTTCTTAATCAACCGTTGGTTCTGAATCGCACACATTCATTTTGAACTGTCTCTTCTTTTTGCGCCACGTTGAACGTAGATGCCGAGGGGACGAGTCCGGGGACTCTCGCGGCGAAACCCGTCCTCAAATGCCTCGGCGCTCGAATCGCTTACGCGCGATGCCGAGATGGCCTCGAGGCAGGTATGCGAGATGTCCGGCACACGCGTGTTTGATCAAGCGCTTCTGCGCACAACTGCACTCCTCGACACGTATCGCATCTCCTCTGTGCCGGCGGAAACCGCCCACTGCGATCCCTTGGCGACGCGGCTTGAACATGCGCCCTGGTTTCAAAAGCACGGACTTCGTTCCGAGTCCTCGGCCGCCGTCGCGACTGCGACGGCGTCGGAGCGCGCCCGGAAGAGGGCGGTCGCACATGCACGCACGCGTCTTGCCTACCTGCGCGACCATCTCGCTCGGTACGCGCCGGAGTTAGTGCGCAGCGCTCTCCCCGATGGCAGTGGCCGCGGAGCTGGCCTCACGTCCGCTCCCCATCCGCGTCCTTCGGGGCGACGGCGCGTGTATGTCCATGAAGACTGGAGACGGCTTCGAGAGGCACACCTCGCGAATCCGCCGTGGAGGCTCTCGGACTCAGCACAGGCGCTCGCCCGACGTGCCCACATGCTGGAAGAAAAGAGTGGATTGGGACGAAGGGGACTCGGACTGCTTTCGCATCTCGATGCACCCGCGTCGTTGATCCCCTCCGTTCACACGACACAGATGAGTCGATTTCTCGTCTGGTATGCACTCACCGCGCCCGATGAGGCCGCCGACGACACACGCGACGACCGACCGCTCTCGCATGGGACGCTTCACGCACTTCTTTCTCTCGGCGAACTTTTTTCCGAGATGGAGTTTTGCGACCGATTCCCGGAGCGCTTGCGCCGGTCGTTGTTTTCCTCCTTCTGGTCGATCACATGCGAGGCGATTGATCGACTCCGTCGCTATGCAGAGATGCGATGGAAGCTCGTTGTGCGTCGTGCGCTCTCGGGCGACGATGCGGAGGAGTCGAAGACGGCGCGGCGACATTCCGCCCAGACCTGGATGCGCGATGCCGTGCGCGTCGTCTCGCATGCAGATCTCGATGCCACACGCCGCTTTCTTCAGACGATCTCCTTGATGACGGCTGACCATCCCTTCGTCCGTGGGTCGGCGTCGTGGTCTCCCGATCTCATCTGCGACGTTCTTCTTCCGGCGTACACCCGGTGGGGCCTCTTGCGGCAGACCGCCACCGGTCACGCGCTTGTTCGCGTGGTACTTCCGACGACACGGCTCGCGCTCCACGACGGCCGTCGGTTTACGGGACGTCTCGACCGCGGAGGAGAGCTTCTGTCCCCACGAGAACCTGTCTGGGAAGTCGATTTCCCCCGGCTGTTTGCATGCACCTCCTCTCGGCTTGAACGACTCGACGAGGTGCTCGCGACATCGCTTCGGTCCATTCGGACGACCGTCTCCGTCGGATCGGATCCCCTCCCCGTCGAACGGAGGTTTAAGCCGCCGGCGACTCGGAAACGAAAGCGAGACCCCCTCTCCGTGACATCGGCACGAGAGACGGCTCCTGGCGACGAGGCCGTCTCCGCATCGTCCTCTCCCGCAGACGCCGAGACCGTGTTGCTCGAACAGCGGTCGATTCTGAACCGCGCGTTTGGTCTCCATCTCCGCGCCCGTCCGGTGATGGTCAAATGGAACGAATTCGCGACGTTGGCTCAACACGACTCGGATGAGCGATTTCTTCATACTTGTCTCGATCGCTTCTTCGAAACACGCCTCGCCGATGCTCGCCGCGACGGACGCGGTCTTGTTCCACGAACGCCCGTTTCCGACGCCATTTGTTTGGAGGCACACCGATCGTGGACAGAGAAGATGGAAGGCATCGCCGATCTCCGCCTCGCGTCTCCGTCTTGATGTTCGATTGCGTCTGAACCCTTTCCATTCCGTTCGCATTTACGCCTCATGCGCTCTCCTCCGTGTGGATTGGCAGATGTCGACTGCGTCGTCGTCGTCGGGGACGGCGCCGCCAAAGGCGCCATCCGGAGAAAAACGAAAACGTATTTCTCCGGAGACGATGGACGGATCGGTTGTTCGGACGTCGCGGCCGGCGCCCGCGCCGCCCCCGATCACGGTCTCGATCATTGGGACCGCGGGCCGCAACGAAGACGGCGCCAAAATGAACAACGCGGTCTTCGAGGCCATGTGTCGCAATGCCTTGGAATGGATCGTTGGGCAGTGGAAATTGTCACCCGAGCACGTCTATCTTGTCAGCGGTGGTTCGGCATGGGCGGATCACGTTGCGGTGACATTGGTTCAGCGCGGTCGGATCGCACATAAAGTACACGACGGCGCGTCGCTGATGCTCAAAGGAGACGCGCGTGTCGACGACGACGTGCGCAATTGGCCGGCATTCAAAGGGGTGCGCATTCATCTTCCCTGTCGTCTCAAGGACAGGGGCAGGTTCGAGGCGACGGCATGTGGACAGACAATGAACCGCCTGCATGAAGAGATGAAACAGAAGCTCGGGCGAGACACCCGCGTCGAATTGTTTCACGAGATGTTTCCCGAGAACCCCATGTTTCGCCGTTGGAACGGGTTCCATGAACGCAATCAACACGTGGCCCAGAGTGACTACCTTCTCGCCTATACGTGGGGACGAGACGGCGTCAAACCGGGAGGGACCGCCGACACGTGGAACGCAGCGGAGACGTCGAACAAAGTCCATGTGCCTCTTCACACGCTTTTGACGCACATGTCGCTTCCTCCGAAACCCTGTCAGTTGTCCGAGGTGTTGGACGGCACACACCAGCACGCGTTCGAACTCAGCGACGGGGTACGCGACTTTAAGTTCAACGGACACGAGCATTTCACGCGCGTCCCTCTCGAATATTCGCGATGCCTTCAACTTGATCAAACATGGGAAGCGGAATCGACGCGTGCGATTCTTCCCTGTTTACCCACGTGCTTTTCTTCGTCGAGCGCGGTAATTGGGAAGCTCATCGCGTCCTATGCGCGATTCTATGCGCCGTGGACACTTGTCCGCGATCTCGGAGGGCCGCTCTTGGACAACACGCTCCTCTATGCCCGGAACGATGTCTTGTCGACCTCGGCGACCGGCGCGCCCGAGTATCCACGGACGTGTCGGATCGACACGCGCTCTCCGATGGTTCGCGGTCTCCTGAGTCGAGTTGTCCATATCCACCTGACGTCCACGGGTGTCTGCTTCTATTCACACGGCTGGTCCGATCGAGGAACGACGGGTCTTCGGTGGGTGATCGCCATTCGCACGCATCCATTTCAAAACGAATCGACCATGCGACCACGCGTGACTCTCAAAGAAATGAAGTACGCGACATGGGTGACCGCCCTCCGGTCACATCGCGTCCCTCCGGTCCAGTTCGCTCGGCGTCAACTGACGGTGACCGCATCCGAATGGTCACCTGCACCATTCGAGTTTTGACGCACATCTGCGACGGCGCTGCCGCCACCACCACGGGACGCAGAGTCACGTTCAACCGCGCTGCTCGTACCATGCGACGCTTTGTTTTATAGAGACTCGATGCGTTTCACACCTCCGGTCTGACCTTCTTGTCTGGCTGAACTGCGACAGATTGCGTCGTTCCACGTTCCAGTCATGTCGTCCTCGGATTCCTACCACTCGCTTTCTGGCGCGACCCCCTCGCCCACCCGCGACTCCGCACGTCTCCTCGCGAGCACTCGTCTCACGGCGCTCGCCGCCTGGGGTTGGTTTCTCTTTGGCGGCGCGATCTTTACGGTCTGCTGCTTTACTGCGGCGGTGGGCTCGACGACCATTGCGGCGACCGCGCCGGACGCGGGCCCCGATGCGCTCGCAGCGGCCATCCCGATTCTGATCGGAGCGGTGATCTCGATCTATGTGGGTGCAATCACCGCGTTTACCATGACGCGCGCCGTCTCGTCGTCCCACAAATCGCACGCGGTGATCCAGGGCGGATGGCTGGGAAGCGTCATCGTCCTGTCGGCCGTCTTGGTCCCAATGCTCCAGGTCGTCGTCTTCGAGATATCGCATCCGAATCGGCCGCAGAATTCGAACGGAGGCCACAATCCGATCTACAGCGACTCGTTCGACAAGACGGCCAAGACCATGCTGATTCCGTTGACGATTGGCCTCGGCGTCCTCTATCTCGTCCCTCTGCTCTGCAGTTTGTACGCGTCGTGTCGCCTTCTCTATTCCACCGACGGCCTCCCGTCGCCGAGCGAGGTGCCATTGGACGCACCTCAGACTCTGCATGGAGCGTCCCGTGTCGTCGTCGTCACCCCGGGCGCCGTCGTGGGCAGCGTCAACGACGGTGCACAGGACGCAACCAGTCCGATTGCACCTCCCGAATACGACTAACGACCAAGAATCGAGCACACGCACACAGCGGTACCATGGATGGCCGTGAAGGCGTCATCCGACATGGTACCTGGCTTCCGTTTCTCTCTCTCTCTTCTCTCGTTTCATTCCTCTGTACAACAATACTCGTAGTCTCGCTGCGACATTGACGTCTCGC
>Ga0116227_10010261_pt1 | contig 16466 bp, 12 predicted proteins | sample S1TSphgellanicum_FD_89693 | JGI IMG/M metagenome (GOLD analysis project Ga0116227, IMG submission 89693) | Host-associated microbial communities from peat moss isolated from Minnesota, USA - S1T2_Fb - Sphagnum magellanicum MG | ecosystem: Host-associated > Plants > Peat moss > Unclassified...
CAGCATCGCCGACATCGCCGCGTTCGTGTTTATCGCGACGTGCGAGGATGGCGGCCTGTCGCTGCGCGATCGCCCCGCGCTGCGCCGCTGGTGCGACCGGGTGCGCTTCCTCCCCGGCTTTGTCCCGATGAGCGGGGTGTTTCCGCCGATGGCCAACACCGCAGGATGATTTGGCTTCGGCGGCGCGACCAAATTCGGCCGTTGATGTGGACGTGCTACATGGCCGCAAACGCCCCAATTGCGGATGCTCACCGTTGAACTATGATGATATTATGATCGTCGAAACATACTCAGTCAGTCAACCGCATCGTGATGCAATCCTGATCTGCATTATCGTGTTGACGTTGCTCGGCTGTGGTGTGCTCACGTATCGATATGGATGGAAGGCGCTCCCGGGGACTCTTGTTCTTATTATTCTGACTCCATTGCTTGTCATCGGAGGTTTTGATGCGCTGACCTATAAACAAGGTCTGAGAGCAGTTTTCGACCTTGGCGCTATTTTGCCTCTGTGTCTCATAAGCTTGCCGCCGGCTCTACTTGGCATTGGAGTGGCGATCAGCCTGCGCCGGTTGATGATCGCTGGGCCGCCCAGCGTCCGCTAACCTCCACTTTCCGCCGTTCAATGACGCGGGGAATCTGCCCGCGCGGCCTCGCCCAAGCGGGGCGCTCCGATCCCTCCGTCACAAACCTCCGCACAACTTAGGCATTTCTTTACCATGTTGCGCCACAAACGGACCGGTGAGGGCACGTTTCGGGGAAGGTGCGACTGCGATATGGATGCTTTGCGTGGTTCGGACTTTGGCGCTGACGATCAGGGGCCGGAACCCGACGATGGTATCCAGGCGCCGCCGCCGGTGATCGGCCAGGACGAACGGCGCATGCAAGTGCGCGCCTACAATTACTGGGCCGGCCTGCTGGGCAAGCGGCGCTTCCCGGCGCCCGATCGCCTGATCGCCGGTGATTTGCCCGAATTTGCCCCCAATTCCGTGCTGTTGCACTTCGCCGACGGCATCGACGATCCCCAGGTGATCGCGCTGGGCGATTCGCTGGCCGCCGAATGTGGCGATGGCCAATCGATCGGACGGCTGAGCCAGGTCCCCGGTCGATCGGTGCTGTCGCGGATCACCGACCATTATCTGCAGATCATTGCCAACGAGGCCCCGATCGGGTTCGAGGCCGAATTCGTCAACCTGCACGGCGCGACCATTCTCTATCGCGGCATTCTGCTGCCGTTTTCATCCGACGATGCGACGATCGATTATATCTATGGGGTGATCAACTGGAAGGAACTGGCCGACCAGCGCACCACCGACGAACTGATGCTGGAAATCGGCCACGCGCTCGACGACGTGCCGATGGCGCAGCGTCGCCGGCCGTCGGCGCGCCTCGCTCCGGCCGGGGACGATGCGCCGGCCGGCGCCTGGGCCGATGGCCCGGCTGTGGCAGGCGCCGCATCGCTGTGGGGCGAAGACCCTTCGCCACCGCTGGATCTTTCGCCTTTCATCAATGGTCGCGCCCCCGCGTCCCCCCCGGACGAAGCCTATACCCTGGTCGAATGGCTGGAAAAGGCGCGCGCCTCGGCCTTGCGCGCTCTGGCCAACGAAGACCGCACGCGCCAGTCGTTGTATGCCGCGATCGGCCGCGCCTGGGACTTTGCCCTCGCCGCCCGGGTTGCACCCGACGACTATGCCCGGCTGGTTGCCGAGGCAGGACTGGTGCCGCAGGACCGCGCGCCGCTGATCCCGCTGGTCAAGCTGGTGTTTGGCGCCGATTACGACAAGACCCGCCTGACCGAATACGCCACCGTTTTGCGCCATGCCCGCCGGCTGGGGCTGGGCACGGGCGAACTGGCCGATCTCCTTGGCCAGACCCAGGGCGGAATCAAGGCGATCGTTGCCCGCGAACGCGCCGCCAGACGCGGTGAAGAACGCGCCGCCGCTCCGCGCAAGGGGTGGCAGGCAACGGCGCGCGCGCTCCCTGCCCGCCCGCTGTCCGAATTGGCCCAGGATGGCGCCGAATTCGCGCTGGTGCTGGTGCGCCGCGTGCCCGGCGGTGATCCCGCGATGCTGGGCGAAATCGCCGAAGACGCGGCATTGCTGGCCCGCGCGGCACGCCATTTCATCACTTGAACCGGCCAGCGCCACGGCCTGGCGCACCCGTGCCGCGTTTTTGGCGATCGCGCTTCCAACCGGGCGATGGGCAATGCTAACCTTTGGCGGAATGCTTGCGCTCCGACCCCGCCAACAGGCAGTATCATAGACAGTGCCGCGCCGCGCGCTGACCAACCATGTCTGGGCCGGGCTGGGGCTGATGCTGTTTGGCGGCCTGGGCCTGGCCGGGATGCGGATGGCGACGGTGCGCGGCAGTGTCGCGATGCTTGATGCGACCGACCGGTTGCTGGCCGGCGGCAACGGCGCAATGCGGCTGGCGTCGGCCGCACAATTCGGCGACAATCCGGATCAGCGGCTGCAACTGTTCCTGCCCACCGATCGCGCGCTCGATCCGGCGGTGACCGGTCGCAACCTGCCGCTGGTGATGTTTATCCACGGCGGCGGCTGGGTCTCGGGTGATCCGCACGATTACCACTTTATCGCCCGCAGGCTGGCACCCCGCGGCTATGCGGTCGTGCTGGCCGGATACCGGCTGCACAGTCGCTATCCGGCGATGCTTGAAGACGGCGCCGCCGCGTTGCGCTGGATCGCCGCACACGCCCCGGCATTGGGCGGCGATATCACGCGGATCGTGCTGATGGGCCATTCCGCCGGAGCCTACAACGCGGCCATGCTGGGGCTGCAACGCCATTGGCTGATACAGAGCGGTCTGCCGGAATCGGCGCTTTGCGGGGTGGTCGGCCTGGCCGGCCCCTACGACTTCCTGCCGCTCGACAATCACAGCACGATTGCGACGTTTGGCCAGGCCGACAGTCTGGCCGACACCCAGCCGATCAACCATGCGCGCGGCGATGCCCCGCCGCTGTTGCTGATCCATGGCGCGGATGATCGGCGCGTGCTGCCGCGCCACAGCCTGTCGCTTGCCCGCGCACTGGCCTGTCGCGGCGGCCGCAGCGAAACGCATGTGATCGACGGCATCGGCCACGAAGGCCTGATCATGCGCTTTGCCCGGCCGTTTTCGCGCGACCGGCGGCCGCTGGCGCACGTTCTCGACTTCATCGCGCGGGTGACCAGCCTCGATGCTTCAGCGCCGGTTCAGCCGGTCGACGCATAGACGCAACAATGCTCCGCAAACTGGCTCTATCGATTGCCGTGGCCAGCGCCGCGCTCACCGCAGGCACGGCCCAGGCACAGGAAGTGCTGCGCGATGCCGAAACCGAAAGCTTTTTCCGCGACATGTCGGCGCCGATCATCGCGGCGGCCGGGATGGACCCGCACAATGTCGATGTCGTCCTGCTGAACGATGGAGAGATCAACGCTTTCGTCGCCGGGGGTCAGACCGTCTACATCAATTCCGGCCTGCTCGCCGCCGCCGACCATGCCGAAGAAGTCCAGGGGGTGTTTGCCCACGAACTCGGCCATATCGTCGGCGGCCACGTCATCCGCAGCGGCGAAGGCACGCGTCCGGCAATGGGCATCACCATCCTGTCGCTGCTGCTGGGTGCGGCGGCAGCGGCGGCGGGCTCACCCGAAGCGGGACTGGGCATATTCATGGCCGGTGAAACCGCAGCGATGGGCAAATACCTGGCGTTCAGCCGCGCGCAGGAGGCAACCGCCGATGCCGCCAGTGTCAAATTCCTGTCAGGCGCGGGCATTTCCGGGCGCGGCTCGGTCAACTTTTTCAAGAAACTGCAGAATTACGAATACCGCGCCGGCTTTCACAAGACCGAGGATTCCGAATTCTACAGCACGCACCCGATGACCGACGACCGCATGACCACGCTGCAGGATTCGTTCGAGCATGACCCGGCGTGGAACAAGCCGGAAAACCCCGACCTGCAACGCCGGTTCCTGCGCATCAAGGCAAAGCTGTACGGCTATCTGGCCGACCCGCAACAGGTGCTGACCGCATATCCCGAATATATGACCGACGTGCCCGCGCACTATGCCCGTGCCTATGCCTATCACAAAGAGGCCTTCATGGACAAAGCGCTGGCGGAAACCGACGCCATTCTGGAACAGGAGCCCGACGATCCTTATGCGCTGGAACTGAAAGGCCAGGTGCTGCTCGAATCCGGCCACCCGGCAGAGGCGATCCCGCCGTTGCGCCGCGCAGTCGAACTGACCGGGAACCAGCCGCTGATCGCGACGACGTTCGGCCACGCCCTGCTCGCCACCGAGGATCAGGCCAATTTTGCCGAGGCCGAACATGTGCTGAAGGCAGCGGTGGCCAAGGACCACGACAACCCGTTTGCCTGGTACGAACTTGGCGTGGTCTACGAAGCGCTGGGCGACACCCCGCGCGCGCGTCTGGCCAGCGCCGAACAGTTGCAGATGGAATTGCACTTTGCCGAATCGCTGCGCAATGCCCAGGCGGCCGAGGCGACCCTGCCGAAAGGATCGCCCGACTGGCTGCGCGCGCAGGACATCGAGATGAGTTCGCGCGCGATGATTGAGCGTACCAGAAAGAAGAAGTAGGCTTGACCCGATGCAACTGACCCCGCGCCACCGCCTTGTCGTCCTGATCGTCGCGATCGCCCTGTTCGCCGGCGGATTGCTGGCCTGGTATCGCACCAGCCGCGCCGAACGCGGTGATGATGCGGTTTCGGCCGAACTGGCGCGCGCCGGGATCGACCCGGCCAAGCGCGTCGCGATCGAGGGGCTGGTGCACGCCTATCTGCTCGATCATCCCGAAGTCCTGCCCGAAGCGATGGACCGGTTGCAGGCGCGCGAGGCCGCCGAACGGCTGAAGCCGGTGCGCGCCGCGCTCGAAACCCCGTTCCCCGGCGCAGTGCTGGGCAACCCGGCGGGCAAAGTGACGCTGGTCGAATTCACCGATTTTGCGTGTTCCTATTGCCGGGGCAGCGTCGCCGACATCAACGCGCTGATCGGGGCCAATCCCGATCTCAAAGTCGTGTTGCGCGAATTGCCGATCATCGCGCCGGAAAGCGACCCGGCCGCGCGCATGGCGCTGGCCGCCGCGGCGCAAGGCAAATTCGCCGCCTATCACGCCGCCATGTTCGCCGGCCCCCGCCCCGACAATGCCAGCATCACCGCCGCCGCGACCCGCGCCGGGCTCGATCTGGGCGCCGCCCAGGCCTTTGCCAAACGCAGCGACGTGCAGCAGGAAATCGAACACAACCTGGCCTTTGCCCGCCAGTTGGGGATCAGCGGCACGCCCGCCTTTGCGGTCGGTGGCCAGATCATCCCGGGCGCAGTCGGCCGCGACAAATTGCAGGAAGCCGTCGACGCCGCGCGCAAGGGGTGATGGTTTCGGCAAAGCCAAGCCGCCCCTCGACCAAGGGATTGACCCCGCCTCCCCTGTCTCTCCGCGCCTCCCCCGTCTCCCCGGGCTTGATCCGGGGAGACCGGGGGAGGCTTTGCAGGGCCCCCTGTCAGCCGCCAAGCCCCAGGCACCCGGCCGCTTCCAGCGCGATCATCTGATCCTCGTTGGCCGGAATGACCAGGACGGGAATGCGGCTGTCGGCGCCATGGATCGCCCTCGCGTTGGCCTCATTGGCGACCGGATCGATCGTCAGGCCCAGCCAGCCCAGCCGTTCGATCACCCGCGCGCGCACCATTGCATCGCCTTCGCCAATCCCGGCGGTGAACACCAGTGCGTCGATCCCGCCCATGCTGGTCGCCTGCGCCGCCGCTTCACCGGCAATGCGCGCAACGAACAGCGTGACCGCCTGACGGGCCGCTTCGCTATCGCTCGCCTGGACCACGCGCATGTCGCTCGACAGGCCCGACACGCCGAGCAACCCCGATTGTTCCCACAGCATGGTTTCGACCGCCTGCGCCGTCATGCCCTCGCGCAGGATCAGATGCAGCACCAGCCCGGCATCGAGCGTGCCGCAGCGCGTGCCCATCACCAGCCCGTCGATCGGGGTAAACCCCATCGTCGTATCAATGCTTTTGCCGCCGTGCATCGCACAAAGGCTGGCGCCGTTGCCAAGATGCGCGACCAGCACGCGCGCCTTGGCCAGATCGGGCGCGGTCTGCGCCAGATCCCGCGCGATCCACCCATAGGACAGGCCGTGAAAGCCATACCGCACCATCCCGCGATCGCCGAGCGCGCGCGGGATGGCAAAGCGGGTGGTTTCATCGGCCCGCCCGCGATGGAATGCGGTGTCAAAGCTGGCGACTTGCGGCACTTTGGGCATCAGCCGCGCCATCGCGTGGATCGCGGCAAGGTTGTGCGGCTGTTGCAGCGGAGCCAGCGGACACAGCGCATCCAGCGTCGCCAGCACGGCCTGATCGACGCGTACCGGTCCGGCAAACGTCGCCCCGCCGTGCACCACGCGATGGCCGATGCCCACGATCGTGCAATCGCCCAACTGCGGCACCATCCAATCGAGCACCGCCCCCAGCAGAACTTCATGGCTCATAGCCCCGCCGTCAGGCCAGCGCCGGTCGGTCGCGTGGGTCCCGTCGTCGGCACGGGCGGAAAAGTGCGGGCTGGTGCCGATCCCCTCGATCGTGCCGCCGGCGGCATGAACCGGCTGTCCGGCGTCGTCCAGCCGATAGAGCGCGAACTTGATGCTTGACGACCCGGCATTCAGGCTGACCAATGCGCGGGTCATCGCGTGCGGCTGTTGGTCATGACGGCACTCATGGTCAGGGCAAAGACAGTGCCCGATAGGCGCCCGACACGGTCATGCGGTTTGCAAATGGTCAAGCACAATGATGCGAGCCGGGGACCGTTCCTGATTCGTACGGGGCCTCCACCAGCGGCGCATAGCTTTGGAAATTAACCATAATATTGCGGGAAATAGCCCAGTTCGGTCGCGCTTGCCGCCTTTTAAGGAAACCGAAGTTTAACGACTTTGCGCGTATTTCCACAGGCTCATGGCATACCAGCATCACCTCAGCGGGCGTTCGGCCAAGCCTTCGCGGATCGCCGGCGCAAAGCGGCTGCGTGTCGCGGCCACGCGCTGCGTATCGTTGTGGCGTCGGGTGTGGGCCAGCAACGAGGCGGGCGCAGCGATGGAATTCGCCCTGGTTGGCGCGCCGTTCATCGCCCTGCTGCTCGCCTCGCTCAACACAGCGCTTGTCTTCCTGGCGCAGGAAGGGCTTGAAACCGCAGGCGAAAGTGCCGCGCGACTGTTGCTGACCGGTCGGGCCCAGACCTTGCAGTCCTACAGCGGGTCGACGGTGACCACCGGGATGACGGCGGCGCAATTCCAGCAAGCCATCTGCGGCACGCTGACCTACAATGCGACAGCCAATGCGTCGACGGCCACCAGCTTCAACGGGGGCACTTCGTTGCTGCCACCATTTCTCAGTTGCAGCAACCTGACCGTCAATGTCACCACGGCGTCGAACTACAACACCACGTCGCTCGGCGCTCCGACGTTTACCTATAACAGCAACGGCAGTGTGGCTTCCACGGGCACCGGCTATAGCGTGACCAATTCAAGCACCGGCCAAAACACCATCCTGGTGGTGCAACTGATCTATCTATGGCCGACGACCACCGGACCGCTCGGCTTTTCGCTGTCCAATCAGGCCAACGGCGCTGATATGCTGGTTGCCACCCAGGTGATCACAACCGAAAATTATAACTGCCCGACGGGGGTCGCAACATGCTGATCCGTCTTTTGCGCGATCGGTCCGGTTCGTCCATGATCGAGTTCGCCATCCTGTTGCCGACGATGCTGCTGATCTATCTCGGTGGCTACGAACTGTCCGACATGATTGCCTGCAATCGCAAGGTCGGTATCGCAGCGCGGTCGCTGACCGACCTTGCCAGCCGCACTTTGTCGCCATCAGCCATCGCGGCTTCCCCATCGGCCGCATCGGGCACGCCCTTTATGAGCGCAGCCGCGATCACGCTGACACCCTATAATCAGGCGAATGCCTGGGAGCAGATCTCGCTGCTGCGGGTGTGCGATGCCAGTCACGCCTATGTCATCTGGTCCAATGCGCAGAACCAGACAGCCAATGGCACGGTCACTGCCGCCACGCCGACGCTGACGGCCGGAACGCTCAGCGCAAACAGCGTCATTTCGATCCCGAGCACGATGATCACCACGCCAATGGTGCCAACCTCGCCCGATGGGAGCGATGTCTGTGCAAATTACTCGCCCAGCACGTCCACCAAATATCAGGTCGGCACAACCGGTGGGTACTTGTTTGCCGGCCAGATCTCCTATTCTTATACATCTCTACTACAATGGTTCATTACTACGACAATTCCGATGGGCTATACGATCTATATGAGCCCGCGCCTCAACTAAAGCGCCTAAACTAGGACGGCACAATGGCTGCAATCTCTATCAGCATGGTAAAGCGACGGATCGGCGGTCTGGTCCGCCGCCTGCATGGCGACACCAATGGCAACGTGCTGTTGCTGATGGGCGTTTGCGCCCCTGTGCTGGTCTTTGCGACAGGCTTTGGCATCGATTACAGCCGTGCCGAGAACGCCCAGACGCAGCTCAACGCCATTGCCGACGCTGCGGCCCTGGCCGCGGTCGATCCGACAATGATCTATCAAACCGACTCGGCCGCCAGCGCCGCTGCAACCGCGATGTTCAATTCGCAGGCCGCAAACGTAGCCGGCATCACAAATTTGCAGATGGTGCCGCAAATCCAGGATGCGGGCGCCAGCGCCGCCGGTTATTTGCGCACCGTCACGGTGGGCTATACCGCCCAGTCCACCAACCTGTTTGGCAACATACTCGGTCTGTCATCGCTGTTGATCAGCGGTCAGTCGGTCGCTGCCGCCGCGCAGGCACCCAATATCAATTTCTATCTGGTGATGGACAAGTCGCCATCGATGCTGCTGCCGACGACATCGACAGGCATCACCGAAACGCAAAATGCAAATCCGGATTCGTGCGCCTTTGCCTGTCACCAGCAGAATCCGATTCCCAGTTTAACCAATCACCTCCCGGCCGGAGGTTATATCCAGGATGTTAACGGCAAGACAGTATTTATTGACCAGAATTTCTATACCGCAAACAGCACAGGTAAAGGGGTTTATTATCTCATAGACAGCAAGAGCAAAATTTACAACTCTTCTGGGGTCCTTATGGGCAACCAGGTTACCGTAAATAGCGCCTCACCCACAAATGCTTTATCATATAATTTCAGCAATACCACTCATTACATAAGTGGTTATTACGCAGATGGCTATTGGCTCACGCACAATTACACATCGATTTATCCGTCTGGATCGCCGATCGACTTGCGCGTGAATGACGAAACCGCGGCTGCTCAGGCGCTGATCCCTTATGCCACCCAGGAAGAAGGGATAAACCTGGCCTCATACCAAATCCAGTTTTTCACCTATGACTGGACTCATAGCGGTAGCCAGAGCCCCGTCACCCAATACGGCTCGATGGCCGACGTGAACACATTGTCATCGGCATCGGTACCCAATATCGATTCGTCAGAAGACTGGTGGTATAGCAACAACAACCCGACAAATTCTCTCAATAACAATGATCAGGGCTCCGAAACCTACAACATGCTTAACTCGATGTTCGGAGTCATGGCGACCCCCGGTACCGGGGCAAGCACGAGTACTCCGCAAGAAGTATTACTCTTGATCACTGACGGCGTCTCGGATGAATCCATCAACGGATCCCGGACCAGCCGCGAATTTAACAGCACCGATCTGGCCGAATGCACCGCGATCAAAAAGAGGGGCATCAAGATTGCGATCCTGTATACTTATTATGACCCCGCAGTAATCGACAACGACCCATCGGGTTGGTCGCAAACCCACACCGAACCATACCTCCCCAATGTTCTCCCTGCCCTGCAATCATGCTCCTCAACCGCCACCAATGGATCGCCGCTGGTCTATACCGTTCAGTCCGGTCAGAGCATTTCGGCCGCGCTGCAGTCGCTGTTTCAGCTCACGATCCAGGACGCGCACCTTATATCGTGATCAGGCAGGTTGTTCGAGACCGTGGCCATCGGGCCCGGTCTCGTGCCGCCACAGCATGATGACCGTCGCCAGCGCCGCCAGGCTGACCACGCCAAAGAACAGCAGGATCGCGTCGTACCCCGCCGGATTGTGCGCCCCGGCCCCCGCGCTATCGGCCAGATATCCAGCGAACAGATTCGACGCGCCGATCCCCAGCGCCTGAATCAGCGTGATCAGGCCCAGCCCGGTGCCCAATTGTTCGCGCGGCAGGATCATCGTTGTTGCCGGCCAGATTACCGCCGGCACCAGCGACCAACTGATGCCCATCAGCACAGTCGACCACCATGGCGACAGGTCGGTCAGCGCGAGCACCCCCAGTGTGACGGGCAGCAAGAGCGTGCCGAACACCAGCATCAGCGCGCGGTGGCCGAACCGGTCCGCCAGCAGGCCGAACAACGGCGTCGCAAAGATCGCCGCAAAGAACACCCCCGAATTGACCAGACCGGCGGCCTGCAAAGTCAGATGTTTGGCATGCTGAAAATATTCGACCGCGTAAGTCTGGCGAAACGGAAAGAACACCGACGCGTAAAGCACATGCAGCGCCAGGATATACCAATACGCCGCATCGAACCGCAGCCTGGCCCAGCCCCGCGAAGCCCGGTTTTGGACACCGACCCGTGCCGATGCCCGATGCCGCGGCCGGCGCGGTTCGAGCAGCCAGAATACCGTGGCCGCGATCAGCCCCATCGCGGTGATCCCCGCCCCCAGCCATAGCGGCGGCTGCCATCCGGCATAGAGCGGGCGTGCCCAGATCGAGGACAGGTTGCACAGCCACGATCCGACCCGCGCCAGCGAAAGGAACAGGCCCGTCGCCAGCGCCACCCCGTTGCGCGGAAACCACAGCGCCAGCCCGGCGACCAGCGCCATGAAAATCGCGCCCTCGGCCACGCCAAAGATCAACCGCCCCAGCCACATCACCCAATAGGGCGCCTCGGCCGCGGTCAGGCAGGCGCCGGCCAAGCCGATGGCAGCGGTCACCACCGCAATCCGTGCCGCGCCATAACGGTCGATCAGCACCCCGCCGGCCAGCGCCAGCACAGCGCTGGGCCAATAGATCGCAGCATTCAGCCCGCCGATCTGGCCCTGCGTAAAGCCGCGCTGGCGGATCAGCAGCGCGGCAATTTCGCCGATCACATCTGCTTCGTAATAGGTCGCCATGATCGCCAGCGCCGCAACGACCAGCGCCAGCCAACGCACCCGGACCGCCGGCAGATCGCCGTCGGCGGCGGCTGCCGGTTCCACAATTGCCCCCACCCTGTCACCCCCTCGCCAACCCGGCGATCATGGCGCAGCGGCAAGCTTTTGTAACGCGTCCACAGCGCCTTATACAAAAAGGAAATTGGCAGACGACAGTTGGCCGATGCTGACATGGTCGAGCACGATCTGGTCGTGCGCATCACAGGTGATCACGACATTGCTGCCCGACTGGCGCATCGCCCCCTCCAGCGTGGTGAAATTGGCGAACAGGTTTTTGTCGAACTGGATCACGTCCCCCGCTGCCGTGCCGGCGACAAAGCCGTTTATCGTCTCTGCGCCAAACCCGCTGTGAAAGACGAACCTGTCCTTGTTGCCGGTGGCGTCGATCGTATCGCCGGTCGCCCCGACAATCAGCATCCCCGACGCCGTCGCCGCGATCGTCTTTGCGCTTTGCCGCGCACCATCGATCGTCGGAGTCTCCGTCGGCACCGCCGTCACCTGCACCACCAGCGGATCATCACCGACCGCCAGCGCAATCGAGGACACATCATGATAGACTGCGATCGGCGCCGTGCCCGACATCGGGTCATAAACGTCGACCGTTGCCATCAGCCGCGCAAACCGGATCGCTTCGGTGTGCGTAACCGGCGCGATCTCGCTGTGTGACGTGTTGTTCCAGATGGTCTGTTCGTCCCAGATCACCAGATCGAACACACTGGTCGCCTTTTGCAGCAGCATCGCATTGGCGGTGCTGTCCGCGCCCTTGATCGAAAATGCCAGATCGCCCGGGCTATAGTGTGCCGGACCGCCGCCGAGGATCTGGGTCAGGTTGTGCAGCGCGCTCGCGATCGGTTTGGGATTGTTGCCGTAATCGAACAGCCCGAAATGGTTGCCGACCAGATCATTCGACGGATCGGGATAGGCATCGAGCAATTCGTACAGGAACACGCTGGCCGCGCCTGCCGCCTTGGCATCGAATATGGTGTCGAGGTCGTAAATCGCCTGCACGTGGTCGTCGACCCCACCCGACTGGTTGCCGAGCGTCGAATAGCCCGCCTCTGTCACCACGAACGGCTTTCCCGCCGGGAACGAGGCGATGTTGTTGTCGAGATAGCGCAGCGGCGGCGCGCCATTGACCGCGTAAGGGTGGATCGACGCATCGTCATAGCCGGTGGTCGATGTCGCGCCGGCATTCATCGTATAGCTGTAGATCGTGGTTCCGTTCAGCACCCCATTGCCGGCGACATCGGCATAAAGCGCGTTCTGATACGCAATCGCCGCAGGCGCGCCGGTCATCCCGTCATAACTCGCGCCGAAATTGTTGATTTCGTTCGGCCCTTCGATCGCCGAGAGCGCACCGGGATGCGCGGCGGAAAAATCGGCCATCTGCGTGACAGAGGTCGACAGCGTGTCAGACGTGTACAACAGCATGTCGAACCGGATGCCGTCGCTGGCCGCCAGATTATAGGCCGCCTGCCCCTGCATGCCGGTGAAATAGGCTGCCGTGCGGATCAGGCTGATCCCGAGATATTTCAGGTCGGCCAGGACGTTCTGGATATTGGCATATTTGCCGTCGGTGTAATCGATCGACGCGTTGACGCCGATCGAGGCGACAAAGCTGCTGGCGCTGAGGGCGACGGTCTTGCTCATGACCGCGATCATCGGTCATAATGATTTTTAACAGTTCTATATCACTGGTAAACGCGATTTCAGATCAATGGTGATGTATTGCAAATAAATAAATCATTCTCGTTCAACATATTATCGTTACGTTACAGTATTTGTCGAATTATGCCGGATCGTCAGATGTAATCTATCGTTCACTCGCTTCAACAACCACGGGATCACGGCCGAGCGCAATCGTGACGGACGACGCTGCATGATAGACCGCGATCGGCGCGGCGCCGTGGATCGGATCAAACACCGCGACGGTCTGCTGAACCGCGCCAAAGCGGATGGTGCGGGGACGGGCGATGGCTGCGAGCGCGCTGTGCGTTTGCCGATTCCACACCGGCGCTTCATTCCACACCACCAGGTCGAACACGTCGCGCGCCTTTTGCAGCAGCAGTGTGCGGACCGATGGTTCCGCATCGGGCAGAGCCACGTCGAGCGATCCCGGCGCGAAATTGCCACCCGCGGGCGCGAGGATGCGCGTCAGGTTGTGCAGCGCCAAGGCGATCGGTTTGGGACGGTTGTCGTAATCGAACAGGCCGAAATGCTTGCCGACCTCGACACCCTTTGGATCGGGATAGGCATCGAGCAATTCGTACAGGAACACCGCCGCCGCGTCGGCGCTGGCGGCGTCAAAGATCATGTCGAGGTTGTAGACCGCCTGCGCATCGCCATCGACGCCATCCTTTTGGCGCGGCAGCGTTGGATACCCGGTCTCGGTCACCACAAATTGTTTTGCGGGCGGCACCGCGCCGATGTTGTTGTCGAGGAACCAGCGCGGCGGCCGGCCATCCACCGCATAAGGATGGATCGCGGCAAAGTCATAGCCGGTGATCGAACGGGCGCCCGCGTTCATTGTATAGCTGTAGACGGGTGTTCCGCGCAGCGCCGGATCGGCCGCAACCCCGGCGTAAAGATCATCCTGAAACGCGACTGCCGCCGGCGCCCCGCTCATCCCGCGATAGCGCGCGCCAAAATTGTTGATCTCGTTCGGCCCTTCGATCGCGGCCATGCTGCCGGGATGCGCGGCGGCGAATTGGGCCATCTGCGACAGGCATTGGCCCAAGGCGTCGGTGGCATTGACGACCATGTCGAACCGCACACCCCGCTGCGCGGCAATATGATAGGCGGCTTCACTCTGCATGCCGTGCCACCAGGCACCAGTGCGGATCTGGTGAATGCCCAGGTAATCGAGATCCGCCAGCACGGTTTCGATATGCACATATTTGCCATCGGTGTAATGGATCGGCGCACCGACCCCGAGCGAGGCGAGAAAGGCACTGGCCAGCGTGGCCATGGTCCGCGACATCAAAGCGGGAACGAAGAGGCAACGACGCCGTCTGGCTTGTGTCCGTGCCACGGGTGGGACAGCCAGCGGTTGACCACTTGGGCGGCGGGCAATTCGAGCCGGGTATAGATCGCCTCGGCCAGGACCACGGTGGCGGGGGTTGCGATGAATACCAACAGCGTCTTGGTCACCAGCCCGTGCACGGTCCGCCCCTCGGTCCAGTCGGTCCCGAACAGTTGCGTCAGCGCCAGTTGAAACATCGCCAGCACAAGGAAATGGATCAGGTATCCCGAATAGGACGCTCGGCCGATGCGAACCAATCCCGGCGCCTGCAGCCAGCGGGCGAGCGGCGCGCCGGCGGTCGCCGCGCTGGCCACGAGCCCGACCGAAAAGAGCATGATCGGGGTGAACATCACTGCCGCACGCCCTTGCCCGACCGAATTGCCCGACAGAATCTTTTCGGCAACACCCATTCCGCGCGCGCCGAAATGATAATTCACCACCATGTAGGCGCCAATGAACAACGCCATCGCGCCAATTCCGCCCAACAAGAGCAAGAGCGCACGGTGCTTTGTCAGGCCTGCACGATTGACCGCCAGCAAGGCCCCTGCGCCAAAGGCATCGAACTGCCACGGCGAAAAGAAATCAACCTGCTGCAACCGCGCAACGTCAAAGGCAAACCACAGCCGCAGCACCGTGACCAGAACGATCGCGGCAACCAGGCCCGGCACCAACCAGGCGCGCCTGGCAAACACCAGCACCGGCCCGAACAGCAGGTAGAACTGCATTTCCACCGACAGCGACCAGAGATGCGACGTGGGGATAAGCGGCTTGGCGTCGAGCCCGATCAGATAGAAATTGTACGCAAACAGCGCCTGGGCAAGGCGGGAACGGGCCTCGAACGGAGCGCCGATCAACACCGTCAGCACAATCGCCAGGACCATATAGGCATAATAGCCCGGCATGATGCGCGCGACACGCCGCCGATAGAATGCGCGCAGCCGATACCATCCCGACTCGCACCGATCAGGCTGTTCGAGCACCGAAACGGTGACAACAAACCCGGATATCACAAAAAATATCTGCACCCCCAGCCAACCGAACGGAAAAAGATCGGCGTGTTGGGCAATGACCATGATCATCGCAATCGCGCGCAAAGAATCAACTGCGTCAAATCGTCCCGATTTCGACGGACCCTTTGGTGTAATCCACCCGATTGCCGAACATGGCCCCGCTTGCATTGCCGTCTCCACCGCCGAAACCGCGCGAGCCAACGCACAGCCGCCAGGTTTATTGGAGGACCTTGGAAAAACGCCGGCGCGGGTAAAGCGGAAGAAACACCGAAACGGCCCAAATCCGGGCCAGCCATGTCATCAGCGAATGCCGCAACGCCGTGTCAGGGGCCGAAATCCGGGAGCGGACGATCCCTCCACGCTTTGGCTACTTTCGCGAGGTTCGCCCGATGCGCGTCGCGATAGGCCCACCACACGCTGATTGTTCCGTTCCGCACCGGATCGGCGATATAACTGTCCAGCAATTGACCAAGAAAATCGGCATCGTGGGCATGCTCGACAATCCGGCGGAGGTAAGTGCGAGTGACGTCGATCAAAGCCGGGGGATAACCGCCCCGGGCAATGACGTCAGGGTTGCCATGATTGGGCAGAATCCGATCAAAACCCCATTGCTTCATCACCAACAGATTGCGGTATTGATCGGGAATCAACTCCGGCTCGGAAATGAATGTGACGGTATCTTCGAGCGTGTCACCGGCCAACAGCAAGCGATCAGCCCGCAGATAGATCACCAGGCCGTCCGCAGAGTGTATCTGCACGGGTCGCAATTCGATCCTGATGTCACCGACAAAAACCAGCGTGTCGGCGGTGATTGCGACATCGGGGATGACAAGTGGCGCGATTGCCGGGGGGCCCCATGCCGTACCCGCCTCGATTGCGGCCTTGTTGGCGAGCAATCTCTGCCGGGTCTTCTCAGTGGCGATCAGATTACTGTCTGCATAGACCGCATTGCCGCCAACGTGGTCGAGGTGCCAGTGGCTGTTGACCACCATGAAATGCCGGATACCCACGTTGGCGAGATAATCGCGCACCCATTTCCCCTGCGCCACGCTGGGAAAGGTGTCGTAAACCAGCGCGCGATCGCCCCGATAGATCACATATGTCGCAACACCGACGTTGTTGGCGCCAAAATCAGCCCAATTGTCGTCACCCGACTTTACCGCAGCCTCGGCGGGGCGGCCGTCATA
>Ga0116227_10010262_pt1 | contig 16462 bp, 14 predicted proteins | sample S1TSphgellanicum_FD_89693 | JGI IMG/M metagenome (GOLD analysis project Ga0116227, IMG submission 89693) | Host-associated microbial communities from peat moss isolated from Minnesota, USA - S1T2_Fb - Sphagnum magellanicum MG | ecosystem: Host-associated > Plants > Peat moss > Unclassified...
CCTCCTCCCCTCCCCCACCATGCGCCGCGGCGCGAGCTTGACTGGAGTAAGTAGATCCAGCCCCATCGCTCCCGCTCTTTCCTTTGTCGAATGAAGAAGACCCTGCTCGATTGTTCACGGCTGCTGTGCCGGACCCCGATGCGGCCATCGGTGCTGCTTTTCCTTGCGGTTTTAATCCATAGTCTCTCTGTAGTATGTTGGCAAAATCCTCCATCGCAAGAAACTGCTGTGAAAACCCCAACCTCCTCCTATTCTTCCAACTTTTCTCCAACGGATCTGATCCCCACTCCAGAGCCAGCGCCAGAACCAACAACTGACCTAATCACAACACAACAATAGAGGCCAAGAGCGCGCTCATCCTACCCTGTCTAGACCCTATCGAGCAACATACTAACCTCCAAACTTGTAAAAAAAAATACTTCCGTTTCGCCTCACTTCCTGGTCACAACCTCATTGCAAACGCATTCCAGATCTGCCTCTCAGGATGCGCTACTGCCGTTTTCCTTCTCGCTAGCAATCATGCCACAGCTACTTAGAAACAGATCCAACCCAGCAAGGCAGCAGCAACCCATTCTCCTAACCCTAACATGCTCAAGCCGCGACTCTCGACCTACAAAACTTAAAATAAAAATAAAACAGATCTCTGCCTCTTCTCTTCTGGAACAAGAAATGAAATAACTAAACGGCAGGTAGGGTAGGGGTTGGCTATGAAGTAACGTGGAGAGGAGAGAGACGTAAAGGACAGAGATTGAAAGCCATGGCGCACATCGGGATTGGGTTCTGGAGTTTTCTATGAATGCAAAGCCACGAGGAGGAGGCTTAGGCTTCCGCAGCAGTGCAAAAACAACAGCAACAACAACGAACACGCACAGCGGGGTGCAAAGTCCACATCCGTTTTAACACAAAGAGAGGGGTTCTGCCGGGGAACACAATCGACGAGTATAGGGAACCATGGTTGAAATTTTAAACGCAGGGTTAGAACTTTGGTGTTAGAGGCTAAAGCTTCTTGGAAACATCCTTTGAAAACTTCAGAGTACCCTATTGAGAACTTATGTGTCCGGTAATGCCTGTTCCCCAGGGCCTCCCTTAATTTGAGGGTTGTAGCTATGGATTAAAAAAGAGCCATAGGGGACTTGATTCTAGGACTGGCCCAAAGTGGCTAACCCTAGGCCCCAAGTGATCAACCATAGGCCCGAAGTGGTCAATCTTAGGCCCGAAGTGATCAACCTTAGGCCCGAAGTGATCAACCCTAGGCCCGAAGTGGTCAACCTTAGGCCCAAAGTGATCAACCCTAGGCCCGAAGTGGTCAACCTTAGGCCCAAAGTGGCCAACCCTAGGCCTAGATGTCAACAAATATTTTAAGTCTAAGCCAAGATGTTAAAAATGATTCCAACCTTAAGTCAAAATGTTCAAAAATATTTTAACCTTTAAGTCAAAAATTCTCAAAAATATTTTAACCGATGCAACGGCTTGTGTTTAAACTTCGTGGATTAAGGTCTAACTCTAAGCTAGAACACATTGATTTTTTATTCATGTTTTTGTTTCTATGGCCTAAGGTGATTTCACATTAGTCTCCAAGGACATTTGGTTTATGATGTTTATAGGACCATTAGTCTTAAGATGTTCATAGCAATTTGGGCCTATTTGTCCAAGATGTTTGGCTTAGGGTGCTCGTAACACTTTTGGTTCAATGTCTTTACAAGATATTTGGTTTAAGGTGATCATGGAGTTTTGGCTTAAAATATTTGTGGGACCTCTTTAAATGGCCTATAACAATTGGCTCACATTGTTTGTTTATATTTTTCATCAATGGCCTCGGATAGTTGGCTTAGGGTGTTTGTACAAACTTTTCAATAATGTCACTTGGACGTTTGGCTTAAGATTTAGGACTTAAAGCATTTGGCTTAATGATTGGGACTTTCGGCTTAAGGTTTAGGACATTTGATTTAAAGCCTAGGATTTTTGATTTAAGGTTTTAAACATTTGGCTTAAGGCTTAGAACTTTTGACTTCAAAGTCTAATAAGACATTTGGCTTAGGATATTTTGCGAAGACTTTAATTGTAATGCCTAAACCAAATGCTTAAGAATTAATTGTAATGCATAGTAATTTGGCTTACAATAATCTAATCATCAATTATGGTTTAATTGTTTGCTTGAGCTATGTTTAATGTATATGGCATTTTAACATGGGCATAGTAAATAAAGAATAACCTTTCATATGATGAATTTTCAAGGTAGTTCCAATTGTCAAAAACTTTGTTCTAATCCACTTTTACAACAATTATTTCAAAATAAGCAAACCTTGGAAATTTCCCCCCAATCTTATACACTTTGCTTTCCTACCAAAAGATCATCATAATAACAAGTTACTTGGGCAAAGTTGAAATCATTTGAACACCAAATCTCTCATTTCTACTTTTGATTCTCTTTCAAGTATGCCTTTCCTAACAACTAATGTAATAGACAACCTCCAATCCTTCTTATAGTTCCTAGTGTAGTCGTGTTGAAAACTATAATAAAAAATCTAATTTTAGATCTAAAAGTGAGAAAGAAAACATGTAAAAACAAAATAAAATGTAAATGGTGAATTGTTAAAATCAAATCTCAAATTGAAAATAAAGCATGTAAAAAAACAAAGGTTAGGTTTGAAAGCAAATCTAAAAGTGCTAGGGCTAAGGAAAGATAAACAAACAAAAATCATAGATCAAATTTATAATCAAAAGTTCAAATATTTGGGTGCAAGATATTTTATTCATATTTGTTATCTAACTTCTACTTGAAAACACACATAAAACAATTTTTTAAAATTTATAACCTTTGTTTAGCATTTCATGGGCATTTCTAACCTCCTTTAACTTCTTTTATTTAATTGCATGAAAGGATAAGCACTAAGCAAATTGTGTTATATCATTTGGACTTGAAAAAATGCCCCAAAGATATTCTCAACAATTACATCATTTTTCAAGGGTTGGGATGATTTTAATTATGAAAACAAACTCCATTAACCAAAAAAATGATCTTAGAATGTTCACCACATCAATATTGAGGTGCTTGAAGGAAAAATCAAATACTTGCAAAAATATTTCACTTATTTTCAAGTACTTGAACTTCATTTTTTCAAATTGCCACAAATTTTATGTCAAATTCAAATACTTACAAATAACTTTTAAAACCATGATTATAACAATTTAGCTTTTGAAGTCCATGCAAACAAGAGTTAAGAAATAATGTACCCAAAAATAATATTAGTAAACCAATAAAATCATCTATTTGTTAATCCTTTTATTAAGAAACCCCAATATTTTGCTATTTACACTACTTTTTATGTATACTTTATTATGTTTTCACCCATTTATATTATTGTTGGATATAATAATATATGGTTTGAAATTTTGGATCAAGGAATTATGAAAGGGGTAGGGATTAGTTAGTTCATTTCAATTGCACATTGAAATTTCTTCCCATAACTTACACATCAACAATAAACATTAATCTAATGTGTGAACCAAACTTTTTAGACTTTTATGGTGTCATCTCCTCTACTAAACCACTAAAATCACATATATTGATAAGATATCCAAACCTAACTCAATTTTAAATTCTTGAACTTGTGCACATAAAAGAGAATGGCATACCATTAGTTGGGTCAAAATGCCCATACCCAACTTTTTGGAAACTAAGGTTGAAAATAAATCAATAATCATGAACTTGAATGTGCCACAAAAGTGATGAAGTGTTGAACTAATCAAGGCTAAATAAGGAAAATGTGCCACTTGATCCTAAATCATTAATAAGACATACGACAACAAAAGTTATTCAAGTCCCTACAACAAGTAGAGATGCATATGGACAAATGAAGCATTGGAGGAGGCCATGGATGCTATTGAATTACGTTTTGAATTTTCTTAGGAATATAAAATTTGAACAAGGATGAACTCCATACATATAAACAATCTCTATTGTTTTTCATGTATTAGTATTAAAAGTTGATGTTATTACTTTGAACCATCATTGGTTGTTGTATTGGCAAAATCCAAGTGCAAGTGTCATATATCATCATTAACCCATGACCTCATGGATTGAAATATATGAATATTTTAATGATATTATAAATTTATGCACATCAATTGATGCATGGTGTATGTTTGTTTCTATGAGTGTGAAACATTTGGAGGTTATGGTCATGGTTAATGTTTTCATAATGTTGGCATAAAAAAGTCATAGTCAAGGCTTGTACAAATACATGAAAATGATGTAAGTTTTTAAATTGAAGAATGAATGGTATCAAAATCATAATTATTTTCAATCTTTTCATTTATATCTTTAATTTTAGATTCACATAAAAGATTTAATGTTAAAAAGGAGCTAATAAATTTATTTATTTTTGTTTGAATGCTAGATAAAGTTGTATATGTTACACATGCCATTAATATGATTAAAAACCAATTCATTGGCAATAATCCTTGAGAACAATGGATGGTTCTTATTGATGCAAGTTGAATTGGAAATTAAATCACTATTATGATAAATGATTGGGTCTCCCAACTCGTATATATTTGATGCTAGGTTTAGTTATTGTCCACCTTGTTCAATGTTCTTATCATCATATTTGCTAATTTTTTTATTGTTAGTGTTTCAATTTTAGAGTTTTGAAACATTATCCATATTATGGTTTTGTCATTATATGTTTGTTACTTGGTTTAACAAGGTAAGATGGAAGATCAAGACCTTTCATCAATTTGATTTTCAAATTACTTTTAGAAGAAAAGGACTTAGGATGTAGTTCTAAATTTTGATGAAGGTTGGGATATTGTTTCACACATAGAGTTAGACTTAAAGAGTTGTTGAAAATAAAATAGAAACACATTGTGAAGTTTAGAGTTCTATTGTATTGTGAACCACAATTTTTTCATGTTTTTCATTTATGATTACTACACTTTATGCTACAAATGTTTGATATGTTCAATTTTGAATAAAGAAAGTAGTAGAAAATTGATGGGGAAATAATGAAATACTAACTATAAAAAAAAGTGAATATAATCTAAAGATTATTTTGAATGAATTGAAACAACAAATTGTAGGTGTTGAAAGTACTATTGAAAGTATAATTTGTATTATTTTTAAATAGGCAAAGAGTAATTTTGATGTAAAATCTACGCTTACCGATTGGGGACCAAATTGAAGACAATTTTTTAAAAAAAACAAAAACAAGAAAAATATTGTGAGAATCTTAAATTTATTGAGAGCATTGCTTTCTATAGATGTCAAAATTTGGAAGAGAATATATATATTTTTAAAAATCTTGATTTGTAAGTTTTTTGGAAGCATAAGATGAAGGTCTAAGCGATAAAGGTTGTAAGGACTTAAGTCAAAAGTATACAAAAGTTGAAGGAAATTGATAGTGATTGAACAATATGAATCGAATGGTGATTCGAAATCTATTGAGGGAGATGGATTAAAAATCCATGTGCCGAAACATGAATTCAAATCTTGAAGAAAATAAGGATGCAAACCAAGAAGTGTATGAAACACTAAGTAGGGGTATAGTTTTGGAACCAAAAAGTTTGCAAACAAAAGAACAACCAACAAGACATCATGTGTCTTCAGTCGGTGTTGGAGTGATAAAAAAAGTATGGACAGGGGGTTCGTAAAAGATGCATTGGTTATAAAAGGTGATCTCCAATGAAGGGGATTAAATTTGATGTATACCCAAGAGAAGGGGTTATCCATGCTTTCCAAATGCCATCTATTATTCAAGAACATCGAAAAGAAAGAAATCCAAGGGACAAATTATTAACGGCAAACCCTGGAAAAAAAATTTAAATCCAAAATCTGTGAATAATTAGAGTGATTATATTAAGTACACAAACTTGCCATTTGTGTACTAGTCAACATCGTCAGAGTATCATGAATTAATGGAGGATTAGGACATGGAAAATAACTACGATTCTAACATTCTAGAATGGGCATATGTGAATTACCCAAAAACATCTATGTATGATGATGCATAGGTGAATGTTCTAGAGGAAGCATTACCATTTCAAACATACCATGGAAGCAAAGGAATCGAAAGAAAAAGAAGGAATCTAGAACATAGAAGTTACAATTCTATGGATTTAATTAGATTGGTTCAAGCTTTTTCCAAATTTTGTGCTTTCTATAGAATTAGAATACATGTCATCATAGAATGTCCATAAATTGACCCAATGAAATGAAGGATGGATTTGTTAGATATGTGGGGCAATATATGTTGGACAAATATTCTATAAAACAACCAAAGTAGAGAGCAAATTCTAAGCAATACATTGGGGGGACATTTATCTAAAATTTGGGATCTATGTGCGTAAATGACCATTTCTAGGGGGGTATTAGATAATTGTCCAACCTATTTCTTATCACCTATATATATATATATATGTACATATTAAAGCCACCTTATTAATTATAATTCATTATTTCATATTATTACATACCCTATATTATAATTAAATTGATTATTTGAATAATATGTACCTTATTTTTTAACTAATTAACTTATAATTTTTACCCAACAACCAATATATTACACCCTATTTTTTACTCGCGTATTTTTTACATTTTTTTACTAGTGTCCCCTTCGAGAAGCAATATTTTAAAAAAAATGTAGGAAATTGTTTTGGGTGGAGGATAGTTTCTGTAAAACAAACAAAAGATCCATAATTTTCTTAATGTGAGTAGAGCAAAACCATTTTTTGTAAGACTAGATTCTATACCATACAAAGTAAAGACGAAAATTATGAAAAAAAATGGTGTTAATTTGTAACCAGGCTTGTAACTCAATTTTTGAATTGCAACGACCATTTGCAACTCATTGTATTTCAACACCCATGAATGATATCAAACAAGTTGCATGAGTTGCAAGATATGTAACTCACCATATATTCAATCTCACTTTAGTGCAACTCATCACAACTCAATTACAACTTTGTCGCAACAACTTTTTTTCAACTATTATGCAACTCCCCTATGATTATAACCATAATGTCATGTTGATGTTATTTTTTTTATCTATTCATCAAAATTCAACACATGGCACTATAAGGAATTTTTTGTGATTTTTTTTTGAAATATTGATATCCATTGTCCATTATGATTCTTCATTTTAGATGGTCTTAAATTATGACACATGGCACAACCAAAAGTTGCCATGTGACATACTAATTGAATTTTGAATTATATATATATAAGTACCGAGGTAGGTCGGTACATAGCCATAGGTAGGTAAGTTGGTAGTTCTTACAACCAACCTACCAACTTACCTACTTAAGTAAATAGGTAAATAGGTAGGAAGGTAGAAAGGTAGGTGAACTAAAGAATAACCACATAATTTTTTAAATTTGTTTTTTGTTTTCGCTGTAAGGTTAAACTTTTATGAATTCATCCTAACATGGCACATGTATTTTAATGTGAGAATGCAAGAGAAGACGCCTCTTTTATATAGTTTGTGAAATGAAATTTTGAGAACAAAACATATGGGTTATATCTTTTAACTACACCCTAGTTACAATTGAATTACAACTACAAAAAAAAATTCCCACATGCTTTATGTTTAATTTTAATTTTAATTAATCTGAATTTTTAAATTAATCATCAATTATTTGAAATGTATTTATTTGAATTAAATATCTAGATTGATTATTTGGATTAATTAATATAATTCAAATAATTAGTTAGTTAGTTAGTTTAGATAATTAATTATCAAAATAATTAATTTCATAATTGATGATATGAATTCATATAAATTTCAGTAATTACTCACTTACATTAACAAAATTTATTATCTAAATTATTTTAATTAATTAATCAAGTTTAAATAAATAATTAGTTAGTGAATTTAGATAATTAGTTATCCAATTTTAGATATTTATTTATTACCTGAATTAACCAAAATTAATAATAATTTAAATTTGATTAATGAATCCATATGAATAGTTTATTATTCAATTTAATTAGTTAGTTCATAATAATTAAGCATATTACATATTGGTTACTAATTAAAAAATTATTAACAACTAATAGCATTTGGATAGCCACATAGTTGCATAGTTGTGGACAATAGTGGCATAATAGTGGTCTACTAGTAGTATAATAGTGGCAACAAAATGGCTAACCAACTACATGAACAAACTTCATAATTAAAAACCAATTACAAAGCTTGTACCTCATGGACAGTGGGAATGTGGACATATGGCATAATCACACATATGAAAGTTGTACGCTAGTTGCAAAAAAATTATTCAATGTCTAATTCAGTTTTAATAGTCTTAACTCAATTGCATGTTACAACTACAATGCCATTCCTCAAAAAGTCAAACATAATTGATTACATGTGTAAACATGTATAAATAATTATATATGAAACACATTTAAGAATACAGTGCAACTACTAAACAATTAGTTTTTTTTTTAACATGAAAATTTATTTATTAAATCATGTATTTATAAATTGTAGTTGCATAGAAAGTTGCATTTTGGACGATGTAATTGCAACATAATTATTGTCGCAATCCTATCTTTGGGCTCGCAACCAAGGCAAAAACGTTACAAGGTTCTGGGCCAAGAAGAACCCCGGAAGTCCCACCACATACTCTCGGGAGTGTAAGAAAGTGTGAGGGAGTATGAGGGAGTGAACCCTCACACTCCCAAGGCAACTCCCACTTTGGGAGATGGAGTCCCGGTGGACTCTTGAAATTTCAAAGAGCAATTTTAGAGGTCAAAACTCAATGGATTATAACATTCTTTATATCATTGGAAAGCTCTTGGAACATAGATGCCTAAAATGGGCTCGCATTGCTCATTTGGATATTTGAAACACAAGTTATGGCCAAAAGAAAGGTCGGGAGTCAAACTGCCAGTTTGACTCCCAACCAGAAAAAGTCAAGAATCGACCTGATTTACTTGGCTGCAGAGAGCGTGCGACATATCGTTGAAAAGCTCTTGACTAGAGCTACAACTTTGTTTTAGACTGCATCTCGATTCAAGGTCTGTTCGCAAAGTTATGGGGCTCCAAAATCGCGGGAGTCCCAATGGGCACAATTTTGAGACTCCCATTCGGGAGTCCTGGGACAAAAGAAATCATTTAGATGTAGGTTCCATGGCCAACCACAGAATATACTATAAGGGGGAAGGTGGTGGCTTCCCCCAAGTCTAGGCCGTGGTGAATCTAGTGTGTTTGTGTTGCCCATGGTTTGTCCTAGCACCATGGGTGCTCCAACTATGCACTAACCACTTTGTGTGGGTTGTGTGTAGGCCCGTGGGAGTGAGTGAAGCTTGTCAACGCTTCCTAGTCCCATCCCGGAGCTCCAACACACCCTTCTACCCCTCAAAGTGTTATGAGATAGGGAGCGTGCCCCGATTCTTCCCTCGTCCGCTATCTTCTACTTGGACTCACATTTGAGTCTTTCAAGGAGTTGGAAGTGTGTCAATTATACTTGAATGGTTTTTTAGTTTTAGTTGACGGGTAGTGTGGTTTTCATGTACATGATTTCTCATAAGGGAATATTGTATAGTTAAGGCTAGATCATCTAGAGAATTAACGTTATCATTAATAATGCCTACAATAATGAATGGGATACCTCAAAATGTTAGTTGTTGTTTTAAAAAACCAATATATTATATCTATGATGCCAAAGGTAATTGCAATAGCTTGTAAGAGTTTTAACATTAAAAAATAGGAAATAATTTAAGAGTGGTCAAAACACATATTAAATACTAGTGATTATTCAACTTGGACAAAGTATAGACTAGACTTATGAAATTCCAAGTAGGGTAATAGTGCCTATTTCAACACCTCACACAATTTACATAACACAACTATGACAATGCAAACAAATAGATAAATGGGGTGGCCACCACCAATTCCAATGAACTATGAAAGGCAAATAACTAAATCGATATTGAATATTGGAGTAGGGGTTCCAGTGACAAAGTCATATCGATTAGCTTAAAATATTTAGATTATAAGAAATATGCAAATCCATATGTTCATGTGAGGGTATTCAATGCAATTGTAACAACAAATAGATGCAAATCCATATGTTCATGTGAGGGTATTCAATGCAATTGTAACAACAAATAGAGAAACATTTTAGGAGTACATCATCAATGCATTTAGTTACACACTAAGAGGGATGACATCAAATTGGTGTCATAATTACATGTTAGATTTTTCTAAATGTAATTTTTTGAGCTTATGCAAGTGTTTTGTAAATATCATCACAACGCAAAATGACAAAAAAATTTACATGGAGTTCAAGAAAATCAAACAAGGAACAATTGAATAGGTAAAGGTGTATTATGAGTGCATACAAAAATTGATACATGGATTGCAAACACCAACCGCATACAAATTTTTAACCTATGTGTTTTGGGCATGATTACAATCCTATATGAGGAGTACAACTACAAGAATGAAATACAATAGCATCAAAACCAGATATGGAAGCAGAAATGATTGGTAAAAGCTGCACAAACTGTGGTTGAGATAATTTTAATGTAAACACATGTAGAGTGAAGGAGAAGGAGGAGCCAACTATAGCAACAATAGAGGCTATCACTATAAATTAAAAACTTTAGAAGAATGGATCATATGCATGTCATACCTATGATTAGAATGGGCACAAGATGATAGACTATCCAAAATTTATAAAGATGCAAAAGATGTTCCAAGGAAAAAATGTATCAACCTTAGATGGAAAAGTGGTAGTTGATGTTAAAATAGTGAATGTAGTGGATGTAAATGTTGTTGCCAAAAGCAAGATCACAAAAGAACAGGTGTTGGGTGTTTCAATGGTATAATGTACATAAAAAAGAGTCATAATTTGAAAATTTTCATTACAAAACATTTTTTATGTGCCTTTCTAAATATTTGGAGAAGATTTTGTGATATAATTGTGCAATTAAAGGTGGATAACATCCTAAACTCTCATTATGTTGTGAAATTGATGCACATTTGAACAACGCAATGGTTGATTGGAGTACATTTCTAACTTGCAGAAACTTGTCACACAAACTGAAACATAACAAAAGGACTAAGAAATATTAATTTTAATGGGAATTTGTTCATGAATTTTTTCAAATACAAAGAAACAACCATAATGAACAATCTTCTCCATGAAAACTTTCAATTTATTTTAAAGATATGATGTTCATATTAAGTGATAAATTTATGTTTGGTAGTACATTATGTTATGATAAGTTGATGATTATGATCTTTTTAAGTTGTAAAATGTTTTCCCATTATAGATGTAGATGGGTTAAATGTTGCTTTTATCATTGTACGAAGATAAAGTGAAAATTTAAAATAAATGAAAAATGGTAAATTGTTGTTAAATAAGGTGTTTTAATTATTTTTTATCAAATTATTGGTGTACAACTATATAAAGATAAACATATGAATCAATTGCATATTCATGCTTTATATAACTTGTCTTATTGTTAAAGCCCAAATCAATTATATGTGATCTTTAGAAGAATTCAAAATGAGTGAAATTTTATGTGAATATTTTTGATATTATGTGTACTTCCAATTTCGACACAAAATGTGTACACTGTACCATGGAAATACCTTGTTCTAGGAGAGAGAACCAAGAAGGAACAAAACTATCGCAAATTGGGAGAAAAAGGAGAAATTAAAAAAGACAATGGTAGACACCATATAATAATTATAAAAAACATAGACTAGCAACGAAGGTTCTTCTACATCAATGCAGGGATGGAACACAATGTGGTTAGGTATGTTCAACACTACACTTTTTATAGAAATTCCAAAACCTTAGGAATCTATAGTTTTTCATATGAAGTTGATATTGATAAAAGAGATATTTCAAGATATTAATAAACAAATGTTAGAAATTAATTATATTTTGAACTTGGGACAATTATTGAAGATGGTTCATGAGTTGAAGAGATATTTATGGAAAAAAATGAACTAGATAAAAAATAGAATGTAGCCAAAGTAATTATGGAAAAAAAATACCATTTGTAATACCATAAGTAATAATAACAACTATTGATAACCACATGGCGGATATTCAATTACACATTGGGAAAAATAATGTAGAGGATGTTTTGTTAGATGGTGGATCTAGAATTATAATCATTATAAAGTAGTTAAAATTGAAATTGGGGTTGTTAAAGCCTAAACCCACACCATATAATCTAAGGATGGCAAATCAAAGCACTACAAAACTAAGTGGGATTGATTCTTGATTTGAAAATATATGTTCATAACATACCTTATGTTATTACGTTTATTATGTTACATAATAGTGTAATAAACGTTAATTATTCCACGTTATTAAGGAGATCATGGTTGAAGGATGCTTAAATATCACATGTGTCACAACCCTAGCCTTGGGCTCATGACCAAGGCAAGGACATGGAAAACTGCGGGCCAAGAATGCAACTCAAGAGTCACATTCACACTATTGGGAATGCAAGAAAGTGTGAGGGAATGAGAAAGTTGGAATCCCAAGTATTCAAAGAACAATTTGAAAGGTCAAAACTCATTGGATTAAGGATTTCCTTATACCATTGGAAATTGCTTAAGATGTAGATATCTAAAATGGGTCACATTATCCATTTGAGTATTTACAACATAAGTTATGGCCAAAAGAAGGGCCCGAACTCAAAGTGTTAATTTGACCCCCAACCACTAAAAATTTGGAATCTCCCTGATTTACATGCTTGTAAGGGGTTTGCCGTTTATCGTTGGAAAGATCTTGACAATGGTTATAACTTTTCTTTAGACCTCTCCTTAATCTATGGTCTGCACAAGAAGTCATGGGCATCCAAAGTGGTGGAAGTCCCAATTTCGGGAATTTCGAGGCTCCCAATTTTAGAATCTCGAAAAAAAACACCATTTGGGTATAGCCCTTGTGACGAATCATATATTATACTATAAGGGAGAAGGTGATGGCTTCCCCTAACTTCGGGCCATGGTGAATCTTGTGAGTCCATGTATGCTCGTGGTTCGTCTATGCACCAAAAATGTTCCAACTATGCAATAACTAACGCATTTCCAAGTTCTCTAATAGACCCAAGGTGGGTCTAAGTTACTCAAACAACGAAACTATGAGGAACTCGGGGCACGTTCCCAGCTCTCAACACTAGAAGGGGTAGAGGGGCATGCTAAAGCTTCGGGATGGGACTAGGAAGAGTGACAAGCTTTACTTATTTATTCGAACCTGCATCAAACCAACCAATAAGTTGATTAGTTCACTTTCTAGAGCACCTTTGGTGCTAGGACAAGCCACGAGCAACTTTGGACTCACATGACTCACCACGGTTCGGATTTAGGGGAAACCACCACCTTCCCCCATATAGTATACTCTGTGCCTCTTTACGGCACCCACATCCGAATGGTTTTTTGTCCCGGGACTCCCAAGGAGGAGTCCCAAAACTATCCTGGTTTGGACTCCCGGGACTTTGCGAGGTCATAACTCTTTGCTCAAACCTCCGATTGGGATGAGGTTTAAAGCAAACTTGTAGTTCTCCTCAAGAGCTTTTCAATAGTGTATCGCACTTGACTTGCATGCATTGAGGTCGGGTTGATTCTTGACTTTTAGTGGTCGGGAGTCAAACTGTCAGTTTGACTCCTGACCCTTCTTTTTGCCATAACTTGTGCTATAGATGTCCAAATGGCCCATGCGAGGCCATTTTCGGCATCTACACTTCAATATTTTTTCAATGATATAAAGAAAATCCCAATGCAAAGTGTTTTGACCCCTGCAATTGAACTCTGAAATTTTGGGAGTCCTAGAGGATTTCCAAGTCCCAATTTCGAGAGTGTGAGTTTCATCTTCACACTCCCTCAAAGTAGAGTTGGGACATTAACCAACTTGTTGTTTGGTTTGTGCAAATTTATATGAATAATTGACTCATTTGTTATTTGTCTTAGTCCCGCATCTCGGAGTTCTAACATGCCCCTTTTACCCCCGAAATGTTGCGATCGTACCCTAACTCTTTCTTTTGTTGTCTTCATTTTGAGATTTTCATTTGAGTCTTTTAAAAAGTTTGGGGGTGCGTCAACATGATTTGGAAACAACACAATGACCATTCAAGGGAATGGAATGATCAGAACCATAATGGTGACTAAGCACCTAGGAATAAAGGTGAAACAATAAAAAAAATCATTATGCTATAATTACTAAAATGGTATCATTAATGAGAATGAAGATATCATATTTGCTAAAGAACTAAAATCATTTTCCATAAGCACCATTAGTTTATTAGATACATTTCAATATGTAAAAATCATAGAGTCTAACCACAAAAGTATTAAAGTCAAAAATCATAATACATAATTAAGTAGTATAAAATATATTTCGATAGAGGGAGTGACTACAAATAGATATGAACTAGTAGTTATTCTAGAAGAAAATGTATATCCAAAAACGTATTACAAACATTAGCCATGAATGTTCAAATAAATGAAACCCTGGCAAAGGTCAAAGCTCCAAAGTTGGAAATAGTTGGTTGGACATTAACATAAAAACAACAATTAACAAAACTCAATTTAAGGATTGAGGAAAAACCACAGATGGTGAAGGTGAATTCTCAATTACAACCATAAAAGGTGTTGAAATTATAAGAGCTTCTTAAAAAATATATAAAGATTTTTTGCATGGACATACCAAGATCTAAAAGGTATTCCACCAAAGTTAGTTCAACACAAAATTAAATTGGATACAACAATACCACTTGCACATCAAGCGATGTATAGGTTAAATCCAAATTATGCTATAGTAGTGAAATAAGACATTGATAAATTGTTGGCAGCGAGTTTTATACAACCTATGGAAGAGGTTACATGGCTATCACCAATTGTGGTCGTACCAAAGAAAAATGGGAAAATCTATGTGGATTTCAAAAAACTAAATGCAACAACAAAAAAAGATCCATTTCTAATACCATTCACATAATTATAATATTTTAATAAATGTGAAAATTACAAATAATTTTGGAGGACCAAGTTGTTGAACCATTGCAAATAAATTCTTTTGTAACCTTTCAAAATATTTGGCAAATTATACAAGCGTTTTAAATCATGGTAATCTAAATATGATTTGGAAACATTATGCAAGTTTATTTTATTTTAAACCTAAGAAGCTTTTAAGGCTCTTAAGTGGTTTGGATTGCAAAAACAAAACCATTTTAAATGGTTTCGATTGCCAAAAAAAACCACTTGGTGGTCACCAAGAGGTTTTGGTTGAGAAAAAAAACTAATTAGTGGTTGCTAGGTGCATTTCATCTTGGGGAAACAAATGGCAGCCAACAAGTTGCATTTGATTCCAAACAACACACACACCACACACACGCACAATAAAAAGAAAGGGGAAAAAAAAAAAACTAAACTAAACCAAGTTGCATTCAATCTCTAAAAAAAGATTTTTTTTGCTCTCAACATTTTTTGCAAAAAAACCCTTGTGGTTAGGTTTTATTTTCTCCCCTAACATTTGGTCTTAAAAAGAAAAATCAATTATTTCATTTTATTTTAGTGAAACAAAATGTTGGGGAAAAAACCCCGAAAAAAATTAATTAAGTACTATATTTCAAAAACATTGTTAGCATTTTAAAAAAAGAATGATAAATATAGGGCACACTAAACATTTATATATGGTTGGCGAGACTTTAACTTTGAGCAAATGGTATGTGATAAAATATAGTTGTATTAACAACAATTTTTCTTGCATTTCTTAAAATGATAGGTTTAGATCATAATGCACATTCATATTAGTATGATTGGTGAGAATTGAACTTTGGGCAAATGATATGGAATAAAATATAGTTCTACCAACAACACTCCCTATTGCACTTCTTAAAATGAGAGATGAAATAACTATGCCTATCGATAAACATTTACGATATTTTTTTGATTTCTTATCCATTTGAGTGGTTAAAAAACTCTAGGTGCAGCACCTAAAGCTTTACAAAACGTTTTTGAACTCTATTAACAACTAGTGGGTACCCGTGACGGTCGGACACAATCCGCCCGTGCTTGCAAGCCCGCGTTGCTGCATTTGGCTTTCAGGACATTGGGTTTCAGGACCTCGGTATTTGGCTCTGAGGACCTGGGTTAAAGGACCTCGATAAACGGACACTGGGTTTCACTCTCAGGACCTGGGTTTCAGGACCTCGAGAAACGGGCACTGCGTTTCACTCTCAGGACCTGGGTTTCAGGACCTCAAAAGCTCTGCATCCTACGGTCGTCTTATCTTTTTCCCGTCACTTTTCTCTGCGTCCAGTGTCACTTTTCTCCCGCGTCCAGTTTTCCCTTTTCTCCGGCGTCCAGTTTTCCCGTCACTTTTCTCTGCGTCCAGTGGTCACTGATGCAGTGTATATATAGCCTTTAGGTTTTGTGTAGTCTTGTGAGGCTTTTTTAAATGTGACTTGAAATTTGATAATGTTGGGTGTGATATC
>Ga0116227_10010263_pt1 | contig 16459 bp, 14 predicted proteins | sample S1TSphgellanicum_FD_89693 | JGI IMG/M metagenome (GOLD analysis project Ga0116227, IMG submission 89693) | Host-associated microbial communities from peat moss isolated from Minnesota, USA - S1T2_Fb - Sphagnum magellanicum MG | ecosystem: Host-associated > Plants > Peat moss > Unclassified...
CTATATTCTATTTATTTATTTTTTTTTTTTATTATTGTTTGTTTTGTTAAATTTATTTTTTTTTTTTCTATTCAAAATTTTTTTTTTTTTTTTTTTTTTTTTTGGAAACACAACAACAAACTTGACCTAACAACCTTTGGCACCCCTAAGTCAAGCCTAATGGCAAAAGGCCAAGAAGACTTTCACTTGCACACTAATGGATTTGAACCCATAAGCTTTTTGAAGTCCCAAGGTCCTCAACATGGGGAAACATCAAAATGCACAGTGATATTACATTGGCAATATTGTAACCTTTCCAAGACAAAATATTTTCCAATGTTCACTTTAGGTTTGAACTAGTGTTGTGCTAGTATATTGTTATTGATATATACTAAGGGTAGGATATATGTAAAATTTTAATTTATTTACCCAATGGGTAAAGATATATTATGAATTTTTTTTTCATTAAGGAAGGGTCTAGGAACCCCTTATCGTTTACCTTGATTACAATTTTTAAAAAGGTAAATATAGGGTAAATTATTTTATTTTATTTAGTAAAAATGGGTTTTCTCTCATGCTTTGGAATTTACTTAAATAACTTTCATAGGCCTAAATCTAGTGGGACAATGCACACATATGATATCAAATTACAATAATGAAATTGCATAAAAATATTTCAAATTTTCATTCCTAAACATACATAAAATCAAAGGTCATTGAAATCAAAATGGACAACATCCCACTTGCCCTACTAAACATAAATACATATTTAAAAATCAAATTTTCCTTTATCACCAAGCTCAACATAGTGGTCTAATTGGTTTTCAAACTCTAATTCCATCCTAAAGTTTAACATCACAGAGAGCACACACATAATTCATCACATTTTTTTTCAATATTAGACACCTTGCACAACAATCACAAATAAGGGTAAAGACGATTTTAGGGTTTAGGTGAAACTTACCTTAAGAAGATTTACTTGAGTTTGAAAATGTACCTAGCTTTTAGTAAGGATATTTTTTAGATATATTCAAGGTTATGAAATAGGTATATTTTTTCAAATTTACATATTTTTTATATGCATTTAATTAGAATATATTGACTTTGAAAAAATAAGATAGGATAAATAATATAATTTATCTTTATCAAACAAGTATATTCATGTAAATGATATACTTGCACAACATTGGTTTCAACCTATGTTGCCAGGTTCTTGGATTTCAAGATGTTAAGGTCCATGTTATAAGTTAGGTTCTAGGGTCTCTAGGTTGGGACCACCATTGGAATCTAATAAAAACTCTAGCTTATTTTCAAAATTGAATGAGAACCTAAATAGGGGGTGTTACCCCATTTTAAAAAGGTCAAATTTTTTAGATACATAAGCACAATTTTATAAAAAAAATACATAAGCTTGACCCCACATTTTAGGCAACTTATTGCATTTGATAGGTTATATATAACTAATATTGTATCATCTTTATTTTGAATTGTGTGCATTGGTTGAATAAATTAATATTACACAAGTTTTTAAATTTTTAATCATATGTAATGGATATGGAACCAAACCTTGTTTTTAACCAAATTGATTCTCAATTTGATGTGAAAATGATAAAAACTGAAGGTTTTAGAAATCCGAAGAACCGGTCTTAAAATCGGACTAGAGGTTCCATCAAAAACCAAAATTTTAAATTTTTAAATAAATAAAATAATAAAAAGCTTCAAAAGAACCAGGACTAAAGGTTCTTTTGAAATAAGAAAACTAGACAACACTGACTTCAACATTTCAACACATATCTATAAGACAACTTCAACAATAAAATAATCATTCTTTCAATCCAATCAGATTACATGCAACCCATGAAGCAAGGTCATTGTTCCAAAAGGGTCCAGTGTGTTTCCTATCCATGGACACATAGGCACAATGCTAATTCATCAAAGGGTTGCAGGAGGGTGGAAATGTCCATAACTACATATAATATTGCAAACAACAATCTACTTTAATTTCCATAAGTGGTAGTATTGAGGTAATCACTTAGTTGATCCACACTTAGTCCAAGAGGATGGCCAGGGAACAAAGTTAATGGTATCTCAGAATAGTCTTAAGCACTGTGTAGTGAGAGCATAATTTGCAAACCATGAAGTCTTGGTAATTTTTTTGTTTTTACCAAAACTGTATAACAATTTTTCAGCTTTTAAACACTGAATAGCAATTGGGTTGTAGGAGTAAATGAGAAGTGGTCTTGTCTCTCACCACCACTTTCACCTCCCCTTTCAGACAAATGTATAACTAAATAGTAGTAGCAAATAGGGCCTACAAATTGGCATCTTTGGTTATTTACTCTAATATGCTATTGAAGGATGAATTTTGATTTAATCTTGTTCATATTTTCAAATCATTCATATTTTCACACCCACTATTCAAAAAATTGAAAAAAAGCCCATTTGTTTTAAAAATTGTTCCCATCATAAACTCAGGTTAGGGAAGGTTTAAACCCTAAAATATTGGACTTAAGCCCATCTGACATTTAGAAATATTTAAATGGATATTGATGGGGTCTTTTATCATTGGATGATATATATATTTTATCATTTAATGATATCTCGTATCATCTCACATTGTCCAATCCTTCAATTATCACAAAATTATAATTCCTACAAGAACAAACACCATCCCTCAAAATGATGCAATCAATTAGCACCTCTTATCATGATTGTTCTTCCAACTTTCAATGAACAAACATCACAATGTACTTGGCAGGATCTTGCAATCACCACATATATCCACAAATTTCTAAATGATAATGCAAAGTGAGAGTGCAATACCAAAAGGCATGTACATGAACCCAAATGCAATGATCAATCATCACAACATAAATGAACACTTTTTTGGTCACATATGTCATGCATAAAACTTCAGCCATTGAGTATGGTCTTTATCATACCAAAAATGTATGTGTGCCTCACTATTATTCATTTCAATCCAAATATTTCTCAAACCCTTTTCATTTCTAACCTCTCATATAATACTTGCATTTACAATATGCCAATTGCAAATAGCAATATGGCAAATGGCAAAACATAGCAAGGAAAATTTCTATGATGGTTCATTGCAAGAACTTGAGTTGTTATGATTTTTTCCATTTGACATAACAGGTCACAATTTTGCAACAGCAAGCAAGCCATCCATACAACAGCACTTAGGTTACAAGATATTGCCATGATCATAAAATGTGACTTGTAGAGGGCTAGCAAGACCAAGAAGGTTAGCCATGTGGAGTGTATAGTTCCATTGTTGCCAAAGTTTTATAAAATAAGTTAGTGAAATCAAAAGATTTCAGTATTCTTAGAGCATCTCCACCAATGCTCAGTCTGTGACCACGCACTGGAAATCTTGGATGAGGTTCATGAGTTAAATCCAGTGACTCCCCTGGAAGAATGCTGAGACCCTGAAAAAATACACCACTTTCAGAGCCCTGGACAACCATGGAAAAGACTAATACACACACCGAGATCATATTTATTGACTGCTCCTTGTTTTTGTTTGGTTAGATAGTTCGACTAATCCAAGTGTAGTCTCCCACCTAATTTCCATTTTATATTTAATGGGTGGGGTTGGCAAAAGTTAGTAACTAAAACTTGGATGTGAGAAATATTATGCAGGGTCACATACTGAGTGTTGGTGGAGATGCTCTTACATCAAGCCCACATGGACACATGCTTTAAGAAGACATAAAAAATGAAGTTCCTAGTAGTTGAGATGTTCTTCAACATTGATTGACTAGTGCCCAATATGTATGCAAGGTCGTGATTAGAGAAGAATTGAGCATGCTGGGAATCTTGCCTTCAAATTGCAATTGCTGCAAAAGCTTTTTGTATTGTCTTGTATATTTCTCAGCTTTTGACATGTCCTGAAAGCAATCATTGAAAACCACAAAAATTTTGACAATCCTTGGTGCCACTGGAAGTGTCTCTACCACAGCCACAGCAATGTTGTGTGGTTATTAGAAGGACCCTTGACGGTTATCAAGATGGTTCTTAGGATTCTAACTATTGTTCGAAAAAAATCAAAGACCCAGTTCTAGTATATAACCACGGTCTTCAAAATTTTGAAAAATCAAATAACCAATCAGAAAACTGCCAGTTCTTTATCATTTTTTTGATGCTGGTTATTTCAACATTTTTGAAAGTAATATATTTAGTGTTGAATTGGCCCAGGTACTATGGTACAATAGTCTAGGTTGTCATAACAACCGAGAAAGCTATACAAGAAAGAAAAGAAATGTAGAAATCACGAAACCTATTTTTGGGCTTCAATGGATGATCGCTTATTCTATTCGCATACAAGCCTTAATGAAAATATTGCATAACCTGAATAAATTGTGTACTATAATATCAATGGATTCATAATTCACCCAAGCATTTGCCTTCTAATTATTGCAAATTATTCGCTTCAATTAAAAGTCTAAAAAACAATTTATACACATCTAGGAATGGAAAGAAACAAGATCGTGAAAACTATGAGATGGTTTTATACATTTAATGAGCATGACATTAAGTGCAAAAAATGTGTGTCCATAACATACTATGAAACATTTGTGTGGATAAATGAAAACAAAGTTTTGGGCAAACTGTTTGGAAGTTTGAATGCAATATGTATAGTTTTATGATACTCAGAGTAATATGCTTATGATGCACATTCAAACAATCCATTATTGGGGACATTTGTTCATATGTGATCAAGTTTTGAATGTTATAGTTGTGGAAGTTTGAATATGGAGTTTAAGGTTGAACATATAGTTATAAATTCTAACAGTTGTTGTTGTTAAGGATTATCATTTATATTGCAATGTTATGAATCTTAACAATTGTTTTGATAGTTTTCAAGGGTCTATGCATGTTTTTAATAAATGCCCAACATTGGTGTGGGTGGGGTACAGACATTTCCAATGGCACCAAGGATTGTTTCACTATACATTTATCATATATGGATCATACAGAAAACCTTATTGATTGTCAATTATAACACTGCCAAGTTTTTACATGTACTACTTTACACTTGTTTAACCCCCACTTCTTTTTTAATCTTGCATTCATATTCATTAATACTTCAGTCTCAAATGTACCCTATACATCATTATCATGTTTATATCCACCAATACATTTCATAAAACACTAATATAGATCATCTTTAACATTTAAAATTGGTTGGATGTCATGGTTCTTAATTAATTAAGGTATTTTCCCATGTGGATAAAATATAAATTTTCACCTAATTTTTTATTTACAGTTTGGATGGTAATTGGTCATGGATGGGCAAAACAATTTGTCAAATGTCATACAATTGGCATTAACATAATGTTTCCATACATGCTACAAAAGGTATGTCCCTTGCAAGACAAGACTTTTGTGTTTATATTATTTATAATCATAATATTCCTTGTATTCATCAACCTAAATTGTCCCTAGCTTTAGGCTAGGAGCCAAAACTAAAGCATGAAAGAGATGTGGAATCCGAGAATGTCCCAAAATTCAAACACATTTTCACAAGAAATGAATTCCAATCATTTTCACCAACATAATTAATGTTAGTCATAATACATCAATGATTCAACTAAAATCCCACCTACAACCATTTACACAATACTTTGATGATATAATGAAATTTAAACACATGAATATAAATTGTCAATGTAATTCAAAATACATAGGACTTAAGAATATGCCTTCATTTACTTCAATATTTTCTACTCCTTTTTGAATTATTTCATCCATAGAAGTTGATTCATGTGCTAATAGTTAGTTAACTTTTATAACAAGGTTTGGGCCTTCGGGTATGGGTGGCATTTTCAATGAATTATTCAACTATGGCCATTTTTCACATTAACACATTACCTTTTTAATTCAATCATGATGGGCAATATTTCTTTATTTCAAGTGTTTTGTGTAGTTTGATACCACCATTTTCTTCATTCTCCTCGTAGAAATGTGTCAAAATATGGCCAAAAAATGAAAATTTTGTCCTCCATTCTTCTTGCTCAAACTTAATGTAGAAACACGAACTTAATAACATGCAACTTTTACATGCATCATTTCCATTAGAATCTTAATTGTTTTGCAATCTTCTATCAATTTTGCCTCCAAACCTTAATAATTTAGTTAAACAACTTAATACCTTCAGTGATTCTAAAAATTCTTGTTGAAAAAGTTTGATAATGATCATTAAACTCATAAGTTTTGAATTATATCAAAAAACTTATAAATATTGTGTTCCAAAAATTCATTACTTAACATATTGATGCAAAATTGCAAATTATCATCAATGATTTCAAGGAGTGGTGCATGACGCCTTTTACCTATGGGGCAATGGATAGGACATATATTAATATCATCAAACCCCCACTTGACCTTTTCTCAAATACAATTATCACCACAAGAGTTGTGGATATTTTATGGTGCCACAACTATAGTTGACCAACATAGAACGTTTTTGAACATTCATGTTGGATTGCTTGGAATTAACATCAATCATGTGCAAATATTTAGAACTTCATGTCTCTATTAGAAGGCTCAATATATGGGTAAGTTTTTAATTAGGGACCACGAGATGGTGTAAAAATTTACCTACATTAAGAGACAAAAACTAAATGTGCCTTTAGTCATATGGGTAATTATAAGTTAAAGTGGACCAATTTTCAATAGTAAAGATGTCCGTCTTCTAATAATGTATTTTGATCATAACATCAATGTGACATTGTTGGATGCTCGTGTTTGAAAATTTTAAAAACATCTTTTTCAAAAGTAACTGGTGGTTGCCCCTTTAATGTATCCTGAGATACAATTGTTTGTGAGTTTTTTTAAAAGAATTCTAGAAAATGCATGTTGTAATGGACTTCACCATTTTCCTTTAATTTTGATGCTATTAAAATTCCCCCAAACTTTCATGTCATCTTGTTCAATGCTTGGGATACCCTTATGTTGAATTACTTATAACATTTATCAATTTTCAAAATTAATAAATGGATTCATCACTACAAATCATGGTTATGGTGAATCCACTTACAAGTTGTTTATGTATAGTTACATAAAAGGTCAAACACATTAAAAATTCCCCCATTTGGTGTAAAAATTTATTTTTTAATAATAAAATAATTTCACCTAACTAGATGACATAAAAGTCATATATTTGAGTCCCATTTCATAAAATTCAATTTTTCTAACATGGGACACATTATTATCCAAGATGTGTAGAAACAATTGTCATGTTATGTAAATAGTGGGTGATTCTAGCTTGTAATTACCTAGATATTGATGTCATCTAAAGATATTGGTTGTCCTACAATTTTCAAATTCTTGTTCAATAGGAAATAAAATTTGGGATGATGTTTTATAACAAATGCATTTGAATTTTAAAATATATATATGTAAAAACTTTCACAAAACAAAACTACAACTGACTTTAATCTTGGAAATGTATTCACTTGTTTTGCCATATTATAGAACATGATTCAAAAGATCAAAACTCAATAATCTTGAAAATTTTCCAAGGATTTATGAAATAAAATTCATTGGAACAAATGTCACGGACAACATTTTCACATAACAAATAAAGTTCATTCATATGAATGTTCATCCATGATTCATAGTTAATTCCTAATTAATTCCCAATTCACTTTTAAATACCTCTTAATTCACTTTTAGTTAACTCATATTTTACTTTTAATTCACTGTCATTTAATTATTAATCAATTCATAGTTAATTTTTAATTCATTTATAGTTCACTTTCAATGAAATCTTAATTAACTTGTAGTTCATTTACAGTTAGGAAGCATTTAAAAAAACTTTCATAGTTAATGGGCTCATGGAAACTTCCTTAAACTAGGTCCCCAAAAGGTTATAAATAGAAATAGGACCCCCCCCCCCCTTACCTTTAGTTTGATCAAAACTAATATAAGGTATAATCTTATTATATAACCTTCTTTTATTATTTTTGTGTTTACAATTGTATATTTCATTACAATAAAAATTTGTTTGTATTTTGGTCTAACACATTTAGTGTTTTGGATTTAAACTTAAACTTATCCTTTTGTCATTTGTTTTGGTAGTTTCATGCCTATGACATCAAATGAACCACACAAAAAAAAAATCAAATGAAAATTTTGAAGCATAATGAACAGTAATCAAGGTAGAAGATCTAAAGACCCAAATTAATGCCTTCAATTCAAACAACAACCCAATTATGATTTGAGGTTTGTCATCCTCCATTTCTTGCCGAATTTAATTCAATGTTTAAAAAATATATCTTCAATTTGTGTAGAATGTGTGTAATTCAAGAAACTTTCTATGAAGATAATTTTAATTTAAAATAACTTTGTTCAATATCTATGTAGAATGTAATTTCAATTTGTGGAAAGTTAATTCAAGAAGAAACACAAATTGAAAGGTATGAGTTCAAAAACCTAGTTCAACATGTGATCATTATGTTGCCTAAGTGGTTAGAGAATTTCCAATATTGTTCACAAATGCTTCAACTCTACTTTTCATGAATATTCTTCCCATTATCTTGGTCAAATCAATTAGTGCCTTGAAACCACATTTTGTTGTGTCAAATTTATCTTTTTTATCATGCAAATTATTTTGAAATATTATAATTGAACATGAAAGAGAAGCTTTTGTGGTTTTTTGTTTGTTTCTCTTCAATAATTAACTTCATTGTATGTATGTGATCAATAAACTCTATTAATAATTTGCGTCCTTTCTTCATTGCTTCCACCATGGATGTATGTAGTGATGAAGATTTCATTTTCTTATTAGTATTAATAGTGGGAATTAAATTAGAAAAGGTTATGTGTACTTGTGTTATGTAATCCTTCATGAAACTGTAGGTGGAGTTTATGATGTAAAAACCTCATGATTGTGTCATGGGTGGTTGGGTTTTTGTCTTGGAGCCACCATAGCTAGAGTTTTTGAATTCGTGTTGACATTGACATTCATTATTTGCAAATATTTGTAATCAACATCATGCATGTCCAATTCACTTTATATGTTTTATTTAAAAAACTCAAATAGGAATGTTGATTATCATTGAACATGGAATTTGAATTCATTAGTACACTAATAACAATTGTACCTTGTAAAATATTGTTCAAAATGATTGTAAATTGCAATGTCAAGAATGTAATTTCATATTTCATACTTGGATTGGCAATTTCTATGTGTTCTTCTTGATTGTTATCATTATCTTCAAAGTATTCAAAAGTAGCTCCCTCAATATCATAAAACATTCCTAAGAATTTCATGTTGTATGAAAACATATCTATAATTTGCATATGAAACTAAAAAATGAAAAAATGAACATTAATATAGTAGATCATAAACAATGATAGGCAATGAGGTAATAAGTTCATGAATATGGGCAATGATAAGTAATGGGGAGGGGCAAGGTGTTAGCCTATTTGTACATTTTCTTACCATTTAACTTACCATGATATTTTGAATTTGGTATCTTTCCCATTCCCACCTACCATCGAAACACAATAAGCTACTAGTGAGTTTATCGTTTAAGTAACATCCAATATCACCACATGGGATCTATGTCACAACTTTTGTTAAGTAGCATCACAAGTGTGAATGTCATTATTTTTGTTAATTCTTAGTTTTTATTATCAAAATCTCATGAATGTATGGCTAGGTATGTAAGGGTTTAATAATATTATGATTCATTCAAAAACAATTTCAGAATTGCATTATGAACAATATGTAGCAAATGGAAATCTTTGCAGGGATTTTGTATCATATCATGATTAATTATGATTGGAGGCCATCAATGTGTAAACTTTATAGGATCTTATTATTGAAGAAAGACTTGATAATACAAGCTAGCCCCAAGTGGGCTTGTGTAAAACAATACACAAAAGCAAAAGCATATACAAACTAAATATTAGTAAAAAGACTTTAAAATATGGAAAGATAATCTAAGTGACCAATCAATGTAAAATAATGATTAGTACTAGTTGACTAATAATCATACGTAAAAATATTTGACTACATGTAATTCTTAATAATAGAAACAATAACACCTTCTTGTTTTCTTAGACCCTTTCATGATCTTAAACTAGTATTCACACATTGAATTGAACTCCATGGTAACTCACAACTTGAGCCTTCATTAGCAACTTCAATCCAATAGCACATCTCAACTCAAATTTCACTAGTAATTAGACTTGACTTCTCATCTATTTCATTTCAATCCATCACACTTCAAAGTGACAAGATTTATCTAATAGACCACTAGTTGTTACAATGGGAAAGCTTCTTGCTTTTCATTTGGGCTTTTTCTTTTGTCCTTCAACAATTAATTAAAAGAATTGGCACACTTGTTAGCAATGTTTTTCAAATTTTTATAATGATTTGGATGGTCCTCAATTTCAAATACAACATCAAATGTTTCTAAGCCAAGTTGGTGATATGGAAAGGTTGAACTACCAACATCTATGTGTAGGGCAACTAAGGTCTTCCTAAAGAGACCAACAAGCAGATGTTCTTTCATGACTCAAAAGAAAACGGGCTACAATATGATGTGTTCTTCTTTTGTTGGCAATGTGCATGGCAACCTTCAATAATTTTATCGTTGATTACAAATTTTTTTGTGACAAATATCTTATGGCCCAAGTTGAACAAGTTAACAAGACTTGGTATAAATTTATTAAACCTAAAATAAAATGGTAGGCTTTGCAATTTGTTAGATTGGATACACTAAACTATTTATGAAGCATGAGGTTGTTTGGACAAAAGGATCAATCTTTATATGTTGGATTGTTAGTGCATATTCACAATTAGGGTACCGTTTTTTGCCATAGGATTCAAGGACTTTGTTTTTGCTATCTTCCAAATACAAAATCTAAATGGAATAACTTTAAGTGAAAGATATTGGATAATCCAAACTATGATAATTTTCATGGTGGTGGTGGTGGTTTTTCACATCCATATGTAATTATGCATAAATATTTTGTTAAAAAACTAGAAATGCAAAAAATGAATACATAAGTTTTTATATACAATTTAAAATGTTTCCTTGCATGAAAATTTCTTGCACATTTTACTGGCACTTAAGGTCGCAAATTCTAAGCCTAGTGAATAGAAAAAATCAACCAAAGGGGAAAAAAAAGAATCATTTTGCTTGTAGCCCTTTTAGAATGAATTTTGTAGCCTTCAATATTCTTATGTCCTATGTTATTTAATCAAATGCATTATATGAACATTGCCAAACATAGATGTATGCATTATTTATCCATGAAAAAAAATTGAAGTCAATTGCATTCTTTAATACATTCCTTTTGATTCCTTTAAGATGAAAAATTGCAATTAAAACAAGGACTCAAATTGTTTAAAATGACTCAAAAGGACATCAATATTATATTTAATATATTCTTGGAATTTTTAATTAAATTAACATGACATCATTCTAATTATAATCATATACCAGTCCACTATAATCATGAAATAATAAATGTAATAAAAATCCAAAATAGTCCTTTGTAATCCTTTTTCCGTTAGATCGTCCTTTTGGGTACCCTAATTGTGAATATGCTTGTTAATAAAGATAAGATGCTTCATGATGCTAGTTAATGAGAACCTAACTGAATATGATAAAAGAAACAATTAGGAGATATAACATTCATGATGAGTCTTATTGTTATTGTTTAATCTACAAAAATGACGTGAAGCTAGCCATTGTTCGATTACTTCTTAACTGATTATGGCATCTATTATCTATGGATAATAATTAATCTATTGAACTTTAGATAAATTTTGTACTCCCATCCTATTTCTTAAATAATGAAACTTGATTCAACCTAATGGTTTAGTTAAAATGTTAACTAATTGTTCATTTATGGTCACATAGTTTAATTTTATCTCTTTAAAAAATGTTTTTTTTCTTAATATAGTGGTGGTACTACACCTCAATATGTTTAGTGTGAGCATGATGGATTAGGTTTTTAATGATCTTCGTGCAACTTTGATTATCAACACATAAAACGATATCGACTTGGAACATACTAAACTAATTTAAGAGCAATATCAACCATGCAACTTCTTTTGCCCTTTTTGAAGCAACTTGACATTTAGCTTCAATTGAGCTAAAGGTAATTGTTGGTTATTTTTTAAAGCACCAAGCTATTGGGCTTTTACCAAATTTAAATAGGTAGCCAATGATAGATCTCTCTTTGTCATTATCTCTTGCCCAAATACATTAATAAAGCCAAAAAAATTATTTTCATGATTAAAATTGTAAAATATTTCATATAATTTTTGGTATTTTTCAAATATCTAAAAATATGATGGGTAATATAGGCTTCAACGTGTGACCTTTTTAACATTCTCATGTACCAGAGCTTACAAATCCCAATTACATATGTAAAATTCGGTTGAATGTTGATGAAATATATTAACTTGCCAATGATGTAATGATAGAAGGTCGAACAAACACCCTCCCTTCCATCATCTTTGTCAAATTTAACAGTTTCTCAAAGGAATCTAGGTGCAAAATTATATTTAGGCATGTAAAATTCATCTAAAATGCTTGTGATGGAAGAATGTGGCGTAGAAATATGCATGTTGGTATAGACAAAAACTCCACACCCAAAACGAATTTTAGAAGTTCAAACTTAGTCATTTCAAACTTGGAGAAAAACTAGTCTTTCAACCACCTAATCTTCTCACCATGATTTCCTATGATCAAATGATCATCCATGTAAAATACAATGATGATCAATTTTCCCTTTTCCAATAAACAACCTTTATTATTTATCCCTCCTTCTTCAAATAAATGATATAATGTCAATTTTTTGTACTAGGTTTTAGGTGTTTACCAAAGCCCATACAATTAGTTTTATGTAGCTTACACACCTTGTGTTCTTGCCCTTCAACTTGGAACCCTTTGGTTGGTTCATAAACATATCTTCCTTTAGATCATTGTTAAGAAATGACATTTTTACATCCAAGTGCAATAACTCCCATTTGTTATGTGCTACAACATTGTGAGAAAAATTGTTGTTTGCAACTAAAAAAGGTCATTTACAACCTTTTTCAATTGAAATTACATTTTTATTATAATTTTCTTTGATTTTTTTTCAATTTCAAAAATTGGTTACAAATGATAATTTCTCGTTTAATGTAAAGGCCACCATCAATTTCACAATGTTCCATTTAATGACAAAAGCAAAAGTCTTATCAAATTCGAATATTATTTTTTATTCATATCCCTTTGCCATTAATTTCATTTTGAATTTGTTAGGTTTCCCATCAAGTGTTACCTTTATTTTGTACACCCACTACACACTAATTGGCCTTTTTGCCAATGGAAGTTCCATGAAACTCCATGTTCTATTTTTAAAAATATAGTCCATATCTTGTGCCATAACCCAATTCCACCCTTTAGATTTTTATGTTTCAAGGTAATTTTATGGCTCTAATTGTTGCATCACAACAAATAGATAATATTCTCATCCAAAAAATTCACCTAGATCAAAAATTTAAAATCAATGTTTCTCAATAATTAGCCATCCAAGATGGGGGACATCCTTTTCAAGCTAGATGCCTTTTGGGTGTAAAGGGTTGTGTAACGATAGCCTTTGGTCCATGTCCATCCACAAATGATGATGGAAAGTTAAACAAACTCCTTGGTGGTTATTCGATTATAAAATTAAAGATTTCTTATGAAAAATGATCCCTTAGATCAACATTATTTTGGCAATTTTCTCCATGATCTTGAAGACCATTATATTTTAAAGATGAAATGTGTGATCTTAGATTGATTTGGTTTTCCTTTGGCACACATATTTTTATGTGAATTTGTCTATGTGGCATGAATTCATTAGTTGTCAACGACAACAATAAGTTAGGTTTTACCACCTTGGGAATGATAATAGACATTTCATCAAATTTCACATCCATTGTAGAATAATATTTTTATGTTAATGATTATAACCATGATATGTTTTAAAGTGACCGTCATATTTTACAAAGGTTCCTTCCAAAACATGGGCCCCAACTTTGTTTTAATCTTTTTTAAACACATGGATATACACATGACATTTTAAAACATTTTCAAATGACTTGAGTTAGGTTTCATTTTATAGAATATTTGTTTTCAAATAACCTTGTGATTAAACTTAATTGAACATCCATTATGCAACTAAGGTGTAATAGTAATCACTTTTACCTAATGGGGGTTAAGGGTATCACTTTTAAGTATCATCAATCTAGCCTTGTTTAGAAGTGTGCAATTCATCTTTTTAGTTACCTTGTTTTGTTGGGGGTCCTAGCTTGGGTGTATTGTTGCACTATGCCCTTGGGCTTTAGATTATTTAACAAATTGATTTGATAAGTATTCCACCCATTGGTTCAAACATAAGATTCAAAATGATTTTAAGGTCCAATTTTCAACTTTTTGTTTAAATAGTAAAGACTTGTGAAGTGCCTCATTTTTCTTCTTGCAAATAGTAAAGAACTATAACTTGCACAATTTATCATCTACAAAGGTCATGAAATAAAATAAACCATCTAGTGACTTGACATATGTTAGAATGTACTAGTTCAATTAGCTTTACCACCCAAGTTTGACTCTTGCAAAAAGGTTCCCTAGTTGCCTCCCAATTTGACACCCATGACATACATCCACAATTGCAAGTGGTTGGGTATCCCTATTGCCATTTTGTTTTTAAATAGGAAACTTAGGCCTTGGTAATTTAAATGGCCTAACATGTGGTGCCACAATCTTGCAAATGAGTGGTCAATTGCATGAACTTGTGGTGATTTAATCAAGAGTTTCAAATCATGATGATAAAGACCATTAAAAGGGTTTCAAGTTTTTTTTATTATCAATCAATGGTCTTGCTTGTGAATTAGAAGGCATTGTTTTGAATCAAACACCACAATGTAATTTTGACTTATTATTTTGCCCATGCTCAACAAATTCTTCTTCAGCTCAAGTAGTATGTACAAAGCATTGCCAATGTTTTTTATTTCACCTAATGGCATCTTGACATGAACATGTCTCCCTTTCCAACAATATCATATGATTACGTTAGAGATACAACAAAGTTGTGTTACATTGGTCAAAGTTGATTTATCACGAGTAACATGTTCCAAAACACGTAAATCTAAATACCATTGATGATCTAGGTTTCCTTCTGCACTAGCTATAACTACTTCAAATAGTTCCTCCACATTAGAGTCTTTTGGTTCAAGTTGTTCCGAAGGCTTTATGATTATTTGCATTATGATGTTCCCATTTTTTATGAGGTCTTCATCTGACTTACAAATGTTTGTTTCACATTCCCGGCAATTGTTCACAAAATGTTCGAATTTCCCACAATAATCACAAATGCCTAGTTTGTAACCTGGACCAATCTGTGCCAAAACATGCCACCCTTGTATTGGGTAGAGATAACATCTTTCAATGATTTAATGTTGTGGTGTAAGGACCTTTGGCTGTCGTTATGCTATAAGTTCCCCACAAGTGTTTCAAATGGCAATGTGGTATCTATGCTAGTGATTGCCTAAATGAAGCATTCACAAGAACTGGGCAAGGCATTTAACAAGATCTCCACCAAATTTTCATTATTTATGGGCATCCATAGCTATTAGTTGTGACCTAAGTATCTTAAGTTCTTGAAGATATCCTTTTATTCCAATTTAAAAAATATTGTTTAGTGTTTCCAAACCATTTTTCAAGCAAGCAAAAGTATCCTTGGGTGGTATTGCTAAGAACATCACGCCTTATTTTATTGAATTTATTGAACTTTGAAAAATATAAAAAACATTTAAATAATTTTTTTCATCAAAATGAGTATTTTTATTAGTTTGTATAAATGAAATTTATAACAATGTCAAAAATATTTTGTATTATGATATTTTTCATAATTAAATTTGAAAAAAAGTTATAAAATATAATTATATATAGATATTTTTGAATTTTTTGGTGAAGAACACAAATTTGAAACATGTTTTGATTTAAATTAATTTAATTTTTTTGTTTGAGATCAAGTTTTAATTCAATTTTGATAAAAAGTCAGTTCAACAGTTAAATTCCAATGGCTCCAAGAAAACTTAAAACCTCCAGTCCAAAAACCCTAGAGCTTGACCTATAACCTAGACCTAAACCTAGCTAAATCTAAGAACATGTTAACACTACTTGAAATGCAGGGAAAGTTTCCTCAAAATTTTGGCAAAAAAATTCTGAGAAAACATGGAATTTGCGAAGGAATACTCCTTTTTAATTTCTGAGGTTGAAAATTCGAGAAAATTCTTGACAAAAGAAATCACAAGGTTATTGCATCAATTAAATATTTTTGGGTTTCTATAAACGGCATTGGGGGGGGGGGGGAACGGGGGGGGGGGGGGGGGTTTTAAAAATTTTTCCAGTTTCCAATTGGACCGTTAAAAATAAATAAAGGAAAACAAAATTCACGCCGGAAA
>Ga0116227_10010264_pt1 | contig 16457 bp, 17 predicted proteins | sample S1TSphgellanicum_FD_89693 | JGI IMG/M metagenome (GOLD analysis project Ga0116227, IMG submission 89693) | Host-associated microbial communities from peat moss isolated from Minnesota, USA - S1T2_Fb - Sphagnum magellanicum MG | ecosystem: Host-associated > Plants > Peat moss > Unclassified...
CCCACTACCGAAAGAACCGACGGTTATATAAAGGAACGTGTTTTCGAAAATTTCCAAAACTTTCGGGAACCAAGGTTCAAAATGTCAAAACCAGGGTTTTGGGTTTTCTCACGTCGAGTAAAGGAGTAAATACCCGGACTGATAACCTGAGGGTACACACAGCTAGTTCTAATACCCGCACAACGTCGGTCGAGACCACTGCGCGTTCGGGGTGGCTAGAATGGCGTAGCCACGGGTGTCTGAAGGTCACGGGTACCACTAGTTGTAAAAATATTATGAACCCCCTTCAACATCCATAAATCAAAAGTGCAAATGGTTAATAAACATGAATCCAATGTTGGCTACACATATGTTACCATTTTTTTCCACAGATGTAGGCAAAACCTTTTCCAAAAAAACTTGTCAACCCAAAAACATCATTGTTGGGCATAATTTTATACATCACCCTTCTAGAGTTAAATGAATTCCATTATCTTCATAGGCAAAAACCTTTAATCACAAATAACATGACATTCTCCATAAAACCAATTTGTGTTTTATGATCCTTTTTTAACTAATTTAAAATTACAAAAAACCTAGAAATGGTAATTAGGCTTACAGTGTTTTTTTCTCGATCGACTCATGATCCATTTGACCATTCAATGGGTAGCTTTTTTGCTTTAAATCATATGCTTTAATTAAAGCATTATGTTCAATATCAACATGATTTTCATGGTTGTTATGCCATTGTACTTGTGGTAAACAATTAGACTTGTTCATAACCTTGTGCGCAAGGTTAAGATTTTAAGACCAACAACTTCATCATGGCAAACTATACGACACATGGTTTGGTTTTTAAAAAGGTCAATGGGTTGGTTATTATTTACTTTTTAAATGCCTGTGTTGCATAATTATGATTGTGAGATTTCCAAGTCAAACCTTTTTTCCACAAATTTTACATGTGCATTTTAGTAATGTAGGAGTCATCAACAACAATTGTTTGAAGAGTTTGCAATTTTCCAATTTCATGCAAGGGAACCTTTACACATTGCTGCTATTACCACTTCATGCAAAAGCTTGTAAGGTTTCCTTATTAGGATTTAGAATAGGAAAGCTACTCAATGGCCTTGAAAAAGAACCCATTGACTATTGTCTATAGCAATAAAAAGGAAAGGCTAGAAATGATGACAAACAAACTTAGTCATAAGATAAAAACATTAATGAGAGGGAAGCTGAAATTGCACATAATCAAAATCAATTTTCAATTGTTAGGTTTTAGAACAAATTCAAAGAGCAAACACTTAATAAGTTATGAGAAATCTCAAGAACGTTTTTTTAAAGGAATTCCCGCACCATTGTGAGTTCATGGAGTTGTTTCAATATAGGTGACACACTAAATACACAACAAATATGTTAAAACATGGAGTTCAAACTGCAACAAAAAACAAAACAACTTCCAAGTCATAGCAATCTATCAAAATTTCTACCACTATTGTTGTATTTCACATGCCTTTCAATGTATAAAAGAATAGGTGACAAAACAAGCCAAAATTTGAAGTCAAAAGCTCTTGAACACTCAAAAAGATGCAAGAAAACAACAAAAGAAGCTTATTTACCCACAAACCCTAAACCCCACCCTTGTTTTGAAATGTGATTGCCCCTTGCATGATATGTATTGTGAATTTCAAGTTTTCAAACACTATGTTGTTGCTTCATTGTTTCACAAAGCTTTCAACAAATTCAAATCACCATAAGCAACTGAATCCAAATTGCAAAATAATGAGAGGTTACCTTCTTTTACTTGAGAGATGTATACATTATATGTAGCTTCTCAAGCTAGGTTGTTAGTATTGTGCATTGATGGTGATAGTTTCTAGCACAATGACAACGTCCACCAACCTTGGTGCTTCAAATGTTGCAAAGCAAAATGGAAAGCCAAAATGTTGGCATCAAAAATCAAAAGCAATAGGAAAAAAGAAGAAACACAAAAACACTAGACAGCTAGTCCATTGCAACTTGCAACCCTAACCCTAAATTAGAACTCCAACAGTTATTTAACTAGTTTTAGGTTTCCAAGTTTTTGGCTAATATTCATACCCATTTCTTGAGGTTGGGCTGCATTTGGGTACATGTATTTGGAAAAATCAAATTGCCATGTATGAGGTGGAGGAAAGTAATTAGTCTGGAATATTTCTGGGTATAAGGCGAGCCTGAGTTTTTCAGAATTTTACTCTGTCGGACATAAAGGTGTATACTCAAGATGATACCCAATGGAGGCTTGGTGCTGAATCAAATACCTGCCCCAATGTTGCAAATTTTCACACTATTGAGAGAAGAGAGAGAGAGAGAGAAAATTTCTTCATTGCAAGAGACCTTTTTCTTTGAAAAAACAACTCACAATATTTAGAAAGGAAATCATCATTTTGCAACACAGTTTTCTGTTGTAGAGCAGTTTTTTGCCACCTTTCAACAATCTAGACAGTTTCCCAACTAAGTGTCATTAACAAGATCTTTATTAGGATGCTCAGAACTGATGCTAAATCATAATATTGAAAACTTAAAAACACTGGTATAAAGAGGCTGATTATAGAATTATTATATGATTACAAGATTTAGAAACTCAAATTAATTTCACCACATTTCAACTGAGTTTTTAGGTTGGGGGTGGTTTTTCATCAGGTTTTCAACTGTTTGGACTTTGTTGTCATTTAATGCTATGTCTTTCTTGGGATGATCAGCAAGGATGCTACATCAGAAACTAGAAAAGAAAAAAACAACAACACTGATTAGAATTCTAACCCTTCTTATTATGACCATTTTCAAATTTCAATGTCACATTTCTCTATAGGCCAGAGTGAACCAGCACCCACCAGCGCACCATCCACCAGACACCCATTACAACTCAGTTGTGGATGAACCTCAACTGAGTTGATATAGCAGGATACATGTTGCATTTGAGTGTTGCAGATGCACCCAGTCCCTGATTTGGTTGCTTCCAATCCAACAGCACCTCAGATGGCACAAGTGCTTGTAAAAGATCCTGAATCCCAATGAAATGTGTCAGAATTTTTTTATCAAGATGAGCAATAGTTCATTATAGGAGCTGCCAGAGCTGCAAACAGATCATGTGCACAAAATGTTCTCCAATCTCATTGATGGGAAATTTTTTAACTTGACTCCAACACTATGCCTGCGATGCAAATGCTCCAATCCAAAAGGACCTTCTCCAAAGTCATTGTGTAGTATAAGGCTGATACTGCATCTATTGTTCCATGATTGTAGCTCATATGTATGCTAGGGGAATCACAGAAAAGATTCATCTGTAAAACAGCAAAACAAAGGTCCTCCAGTTCAGCTTTAACAGCCCAAACTCCCAGTTGTGATGCCAGTGAACACCACATGACAAGCGTCTCTTGTGCCACAGCACAAGCCTTGGATGAAGGCAAACACATACCTGAACATTGTTGTGCAGCGACCAAAATGCAAGATATCAGAAGCCTGCAGTTGTAGAAACACACAAGACATTCAAATTTTGAACTTCCCATTTGAACTGCACTCTTTCCCTTTCTTCCATATTTGAATGAACTTGTAGGTTTCTGTCACTGTCTGCATTTTCAGTGGTCTTCATGTAGATTTGACTATTTGAATTTTCTTGCTATACTGACCATGTTGAAAATTGTCACATTATTGGAGGAAAACTATGTTGAACCAAGAATCATTTGCATCCTCATGCCCCTCACAACTTCTCTCCCCTACTCTCCCCAAATGCTAGACTCTTGCTGAATGCAAGCCCCATGTAGTGCATTGATTCAGGATGGAGAGAATACATAGTCCACATTTGCGCAGGTGATCAGCAAGCCTGATAAGAACAACACGCAGATCATTTACCATACCCAGTAACATCATTTGCAAGCTGTCTACCTACCTGCAAGATCCATAACATTGCCTCAGTTCCAGTGGGTCATGCTGGCAGAAACAAAAAACAAGGCCTCACAAATGGTTCTCTATTATTGACCAACTATCAAATTTGCATATCCAAGGAGCCCACCCAAAACCCACTTTACTTCAAATCAAAAAGGAGAATGGGGATTGATCTCAAGTAACATTCAGTTGAGGCCTGGCAACATGGATATCAATCACTCTGACAAAACAGGCCATTGGTCACTATAATGCTCATCATGGATCATGGAGTTCATGTCACAGCACAAAACAAGCAGTATATCAGGGTCAGTGTCATCTACCGCATCATGAAGCACACCTGCCACTGCCATATTGACTGCCTGTTGCATCAGTGCCCCCAAAAGTCTGTTACCAATTGCAGAACTTAATATGACAAAAATTCTTGAGTCATAGGAGCTAGGAGCAACCCTAACTCTGTCCATTGAACACGTTAGTCACAGGCCAGTGATGGTTCATGTCAGAGACAAATTACAGGGACCTCCATGCATAATTTCCACTTCTAGATGATCAATGACACTCTCAATAGATTACAGAATACAGATTGATGGTAGATGTGTGAAGAAGTTTCTCAAATAACCAATGCAGACCACCCAAGTGCAAAAACATGACATGCCACAAACCTCTCTCACTTTCAGACAATCTTGGGATCCACAGTCAACATATTAAAGTGCTTGAGCACAGAGAAGAGTGTTAATCGTCCAAGCTTTCAATAAAAATGTGAACGAACCACCATGCATACTACTACAAGGATTTCAGAAGAATCAGACAAAAAAAATACCCTTTTGCCATGAGCTGGAACCAAAGCTGCGAGGATCCTGGCAGTATGAACACAATGTGTGATGTAAGGTTCATCAGTCTTTCTCATCAGCCCTGTGTGTGCTTCCCTTGCATATGCTATTGCTTCTATATTTGAAGTATGTACTCTCATGCAGCCGTATTAAATGCAAAGAAAATAATCAAATCCACAAGGCCAAACATTGAGTCAAGAAAGGTTTTTCGTGCCAAATTACAACTACAATGTGTTGTAGCTGTAACAGCAGCATCAACCATGAAAATGATGCCCTCTCAATATGTGGTCATGACTTGGACTGCCATGGTATTGGGACATGTGAAATGTTGGGAAGGGCAGAAGGCACTAGAATGTTCCCACTAGATGCAAGCACCATCTTCAAAGTAGTGAAAGTGATTAGCATCCCTCACCATGATGGCTCTCCCAACTACTTTTTAAATGAACTTTGTGGAAGCATGGCAATCTTTGCAAACCTGAAAATTAAAAAAGTTTGATCTCACAATGCAGATATTGGCAATGATAAGGTAGTTAAACAAGCCTAGGTTGGTGCCCAATTCCTAAATGAATAGTTCAATAACCCAAGAGAACTATTGTATATTTACCCATTTTTTGCTTGATGGATTGGACTTGGATATGTTGAAAACAACAAGAGTAATCAAGCAAACTTGAGAAAACATCAAATAACATACGAACATCACCTAAAAGCATCATTACAACTCCTTAGTGGATACAATGATCAAATCAAGGAGATTTGAGGGTCAAGACTACTATCTCCAACCTTTGTTGGTCCACGCTTCAATTTCATCATCAATTTTAATAGTCTCAACATCCATTCAGTTTTTTAAATAACTCCATACATACATAAGATAAAAGAGGCACCAAACCTAAGTGCTACAAATGGAAGATGCATGAAACCAAAGCTTGAAGGAAGCTGCTCCATGGCCACCCTTTTCAATGGTACCACATTGGTGACACCATTGAACTTTTGATTGTGTTATAATACCACTAGACATGTTATTGTAAACAAAAGGAACTTGATATACTAATTGACAAGACAAACTTTACTAGCATCACCAATAATCCATGGCACAAGAATAAACACCATCTTCAAAGTGATGAAAGCAATTGGCATCCCTCACCATGATTGATTTTACAACTACTTTTTGAGATGAACATTTGTGGAAGTGTGGCAATCTTCACAAACCCATAGATTTTTTCTTATTTGGAAAGGAATACTAAGAGTTGTATTGATGAGCCCAAATGCAATAGCTAGTTTTTCACACTGGTGACACACATGAAATTATTTTCTTCTTCTTCCACATCATTGAGAACAAATTTCATTCAAGGCACATACCCTACATCATGCGTGAGTCATAACAATCTCTACACTTCTGCATGAATTATTATCTAGGAACCTCCTACTCGTTGCATATGTTGGAAGAACTACATCACCTTTTCAAGTTGCTCATCCTTCACATATTTTGAAAGCTTCTAAATCCACACAAAAGGGTGCAATTGTACAATGCATGGTGCCATTGCAATCATTCTATTGCCACCCATGATATGTTTTGTCAATTACCAAACTAGAATGCTTCCCACGTCTTTTCATGTTTGAAATTCAAGTACATTTCATTTGTTTATAACAAAGATCCAAATCAAACTAATCAATCACACATTCTCCACATCCCAAGCATAAATGTTATCATAAGAACAAAAGTTTAGCCAAGTTTAATGAAATTTAGCCAAATTTAATCTAAAAAGCTTAGATTAACTTAATTTATGCTAGTTTAGTCAAGATTAGCTGATTTTAATGGAGTTTAGCCAAATTGAACCTAAATGGCTTAATCTAACATAATTTATGTTAGTTCAGCCAAGTTTGACCAAGTGTAACCAAATACACTAAATATTTTAATTTAGCAAAATTTAATGAATTTTAGTTAAATTTATGTTAGTTTAGACCTATTTAAATTTATTTAAACCTAAATAACCTAGGTCTAACCAAATTTAGTTTAAATTACACAATAATAACCTAGTTTTAGCCTATTGATGCCTAGGTTCCTAGGCTAAATTCCTAGAGAGCATAGGTTACCTAGGTCACCTTAGGACAACCTAAGATGGCCTAAGGTGACCTAGGTTTAAAAAAATTAGTCTCTATAATTTTGTGACAACTAACATTATTACAATAAAAAGTTGTAGTGCAATGGTTGAAAACTTGAACCTCAAAGTGAAAGTGAAGGGTTTCAAGTCCTTACACTTACAACCTAATCACACCTAAGGGTTTTGATCTAAGTACATGGTCTAGGTTTATTTTCAACCTAAGTATCTTAGCCTAAGTAGCCTAGTATAGGTTTAAGCTAAGTCACATAACCTAGGTGGTCTAGTCTAGGTCTAGGGTAAGTTGCCCAGTTTGAATCACCTAGTTTAAACAACCTAGGTTATGCCTTACATGCCACATGGCATCATGTGATTCGGTCAAATAATTTTTTAACTTTAGGTGCATGCCACACAATGTTGCATAATCAAACGACCAGACAACAATCTTGAAAATGAAAAGTCTTCCGATGGTTCATTGTTAAAGGTAAAAAATCTACTTTGACTAATTAATCTTATGGGCCTCCTAGTAACTAAATAGTTATTAATGGTAGATTATTAATTATCATCCTCTAGTTTATTTTAAGGATGAAGCCATTAAGTTAATTAGCCCATGAAAATGGGTGATTGGTATTTTTTACTAATCAACTCATAAGGATTTGTGTAAGGATTAGGATAAGGGGGCCTATTTGTGTGGGTGGAATATGGACCTTGTGTGATTTATGGAAAGGGATTCCCATCATTCTTGTAAGGAGAGTTTTTAAAGAAATGGAGGAAAATATTATATGAAGAAACAAAGAGTAATATAAAAGGATGTATGAAGGTTGTGGAACTTATTGTGTGTGTGTGTGTTTCTACTTTTTCTTTTAATGTTTTACTTTCCAACTAGAATGATAGTAGTTTATTGTAGTTTGATGTAAAATATTATAATTTTCATATTATTTTATTTTATTTTATTGTGTTACTTTTACTAAAACTTGTTTTCTAAAATGTTGTAGCTTGCTTGAAAGTAGTTGCAACAAAATAGTAAAAATAGTCTATAGGTTGTTTGGGGGAAGGTAGTAGTTCAAAAAAAGTTAGGCAACAAGATTTGGAAAGTATTGGTCTACTGGACCAACAACTTTCAAAGGTACAATACTTGGGCTAAAAGGTAGTTACCTTCATGCCCTTTCCATGGACAGTTAAAAGTTTAAGTCCATTTTGATTTTGATTTTACTTTCTTGACTTTGTGTTGCAAGGCAAAGTTGCCTTCCCCATGGTAATCCATGAAGATTGCCCTCTCCCTTCTCATTTTTGAAGATTTTATCCAGCAGTTTTTATCCAAATTTTATTCTTTAAATTGTTGGGTCCATGATCTTCCAATTGTCATTTGGGAATTCAAAGGGGTCATGCCGGTCCTCATCTTCATTTGACATTAAAGGGTCTTTTTTTTATGTGTCACCTTTGTTTAAACTTCTATTAACATCAAACATAGAGTCTCAAGCAACATATGTTTCTTTGTACCAAGTAATGGGGTTAATACCAAATTGTTCTTATAGGAGTTTGCTATTAATGAAAATGTACATGAAATTTTCAATTTGCTTCAATGTGAATCAATTTTTCACTTTGTTATGGACAAATGAATATGAATTCCAATTTTGCTCACACAATGACATAGAAACACTTGTGCCAAGATATGGCAAGCAATGGTGCAAATGTGCATCCACCAACTCTAATCAAATCCCATCATTCATATGGGAGCAAGTTTAGGTTCTCAACTAGGGGGCATTGAAAAATGGCGCTCAACTTTTAACAAAATCAACAAAGTCCTTTAAAACTTGGGCATAAGCTATCAAGCTACAAAAAATGTTTTTGTCATAACATATGGTTGAATTTTTCCTTGGCATCTACATCATCATGGAGGCAAACTTCAACCACTAAATATGGATTGAAAAAAACTCATTCATAATGTAAGTCACTTATCAACATCTTGCACTAATAATAAAATTGATGTTGACCACATCTGCAAGGCTCGATGGTAATGAGAATGGTTAATTTCATAATGATAAGACGTGTCATTCCAATGTCTTCGTGACAAGCCATGCCCTCCCCATGCAAGGTTGTTTACCGTCAAACACCCTTTATGTCATTAAAATTGGTTCCACCATGTACACAATGTTGGCACAAATTTTCCAAGACTAATCCTTTATGTTGGTTGGAACATATTTCACTCTGGTGAGGGACCTATGTTGATGGGTGTTACACAACATGTTGACAAAGGTTGTCCATTCAAAATCAATGACAATTGATTCAACAAATCTCACCTTCAACAACTATTCAATCGTTAAAAAATTGGTTACAAATTGAATTTCAAACATTAGGTCAGTTTCATAATGAAAGAAGATTATGAGTGGTGCATGGTGTTGTCATATGGAAAAAAAAAACAATAATTTCACCCTTTTCACAATTCACTTCACCAAGGTTTCTTTCCCCAATCTTCTATATTTAGCAAGTCCAAACAATGAGATGCACAACCTTGAAAGTAAAAGCTTAAAAAATGACAAATCGTAAGTTCAATTACATTCCACATGTTAGAAACATTGCCTATAAAAATTTGTACAATGTTATCCCTTCCAATAGTTTCAATACATCTAACAAAGGCATTACATATGTAATCATGGGCATCCTTACACTCCCTCATTGTGTCAATGGCACTTAAGAATACATCCCCATTAAGACAAGCAAACATCATGTTCAACAACAAATGACTTGCAACATTGTCCCAACCATCAAAACAAATGGTAGTTGCATATATGTGAATGGAATTTCATGTCCTTTTAGCAACATGTTTGGACACATTGACCTTGGATTGCTTTGACAAATCTATGCACAATCCATGGTACAATGGGGGTTTATAGTAGGTTTGCAACTTTGAAGTCGTTTATAAAACTTTTATGAATGACAACTATCATGCAACATTGAAAAGGATGTTTGTTTCATAAAAGAACGTCACCCACTTATTATCCTACTCTTGTTTTTTTGTCAAATTCAATTTTTTTTTAATGAAATCTATTGAAAAATACAAGCATCGTTACTCAGGCATATATTAAAACATTTTATGTTATTTGTAAAAGGGGTGCAAATTCAAGCAAATCTACCTCCATTGATAAGTGAGGTAGATTTTCTTTCCATAGAAAGGCTTGATGTTTCAATGGCCACATTTTTTATTGGCCCATTAAGGGCTAGTACAACCACATCATCTAATGGTCAAAAAACAATAACCCCATAAGTGGCAAATAATTCTTTGATTGTGCTCATGCCCTCAAACACATTGTAACATTAATTTTTCCACTATCGTGTTAATAGCCCAAATGGAAAAGCATTCTATCCTTGTGGCGTGAAACAACATTATTACAAAAGTTACATTCCACCTTCCCCAACTTGTCTGACCTCCATAAAAAAACATAGAAAAAAAGAAAATTAATTGATTAACGAAATTAATATATAACAATAAGGCCTAATTGCACCTTAAGAATTACATGATGAAATTCAACATCAATTACAAATGAAATATGAAAATTTGAAATTTCATACACTCAAGAAGGTTTCACCACCCTTCTTTTGCAAGGTATATGGTAATGATTGCTTGTTAAACAATACAAAACCCACACACCTCAAAGGAAAAATGAATTAAAAATATACATTCCATTTTTTATTACCCAACACAAGCAAAATGGGTCGGTTAATTTTTTTGGAAAGTTGAGCTTTTTCAAATTATGATTTAGATTATTGTCAGTCACCAATGGACACCAAGGATCAATTATCAACTACTACGAAAACATGTTCGAACGGTGACCAAAAAACAATGTCCAAATTTGATCACTAGATCAACATTATAAATCAATCCCTTGTTGACCGAATGATTGAAATCTATTTCAATCACTACAAACTAAATGGGTATTGATCATCAAAACTTTGCCGACCAAAATATTCTAGTTGCTAAAATTATGACAACCAAAAAAATTTCAATTGTCAAAATTGTTACAACCAAAAAGATTGAGATGCCAAAATTATGGTAGCGAATCCATTTTCAATTACTAAGAGCATGGCAACCAACTTTGTTTTTGGTCACTAGGTGTCCAAGGGATAGATCAAATGAAAACAAAAATTATTTGTGTCTTATCCAACAAATGAAATTGATGCTTCTAAATGGTGGCTGACATGATGATGGATGCAAAATGCGCACAACATGTCATTTTTGACAACCTTGACAACCTCTACCACCCATTGAACAACACTTCTATTCCTATGAAATGCAAACCTCTTAATTCCCAAACCTTAAATATCTTGTCATTGTTGCAACTTCTATGAATTCATTTGTTTTTCCAACTACACTTTTTTCATCACACTTCCCATTACTCCTCCAATTGCATTGAACTTTTCTCTGAATTACTAGAGGTAAGAGAGGGAACATAATTTTATTCCAAAAACCTTGTTTTCAAACCACCATGAAGTTTGCCATTTCATTTTTCTTTTCTTCATGTTTCATATTTCTTGTGAGAACCACTACAAAAATCCAAAAACACCAAATCCTTGATTAAAAACATAGAATGAAACTAAAATCTTTTTAATTTTTTGATGGAAAATTCAACTTTTTTTATTTTGTTACAAAAACAAGAATTTTCAATCCCAACACAATATTAAGGTTTATTGCCCTACCTTGCGATCTATCTCTTTTTAGTTTTTTGACCCATATAACACAAGTCAAGTTGGGGTGTTAAAACCTACACCCATTTGAAAATAACATTACAAGATCACATGTCAACTCCACATTGGCTAAATAGTTAGCCAAAATTTTATCCCCAAATTCAACATTTGTGAAATCTCTTCCCTATGGGTGAAGATAATAAAATGTACCATAAAAATTGGTGCTTTATAGTTTTCCAACACCATCATTGTTAAAGGTAGAATTGTCCTATCACTATTTTGACAAAATGGACAATAAGAAGTGTCAATGTAGGACAAAATGGCAACATAGGGCTGAGTGATTAGGAATGGTTTATAATTTGAATTTAGGTTGATAGTGGGAAATTAAGAAGGACTTATGGAAGAGTTTTGGGTTGGAATCATTATGACATTAAATAGTTTTTGAGGATGATAAGAAGCTCATGAGAGGAGTGAAAAGAAGATTCTAATGGAGAAGAATAATTATGTTCCATTGTATTTTGTTTTTTTTTTCTATTTTCAATTCCATATGATATATGTTGGGGTTTACTATTTGATTTCTATAGTTGGTTAATATTATAAATCTTGACTGTTCGAATAATAATGTGTTGATTCACAAAACTAAAAAAAAACAAACTTTAGAAGATTAACATTTACCAATCACTAACAAATGAAACAAAAAAAAATGTCAATAGGTATCCCAATGCATAATTAGGGTATTAGCACAATTCAAAAATGATGACAAAAAGTTTAAAGAGTAGGATTTTCATGCAACCAATGAAAGGGCTAAATGTGCACCCAAGGGGGTTTTCTTTTCTTTTCCTTTTTTGGTGTAGGGTTGGGATTTTATTTTTATTTTTTTTGGGTTGTTTCCAATGGTGGAGGTTTTTTGGTTTCATGTAAGCAAGGAAAGGGATGCACGTGTAATAGCGCACTAATGTTTGCTAACACTTTCATTTGCCACATGCAGTACTACACTAATGTTTGTTGCCACAATAAAAAAATTTATCTTAAGGAAGCCCCAAAAGTGTGGGTTTTTTAATAAGACTTACCCCTAGTTCATAAATTGTGTATTCATTACGTGTCTTTACATTGAAAAGGACTTCTTTATTTTCTTTTAAGGATGGGGGAGTGAAAGTTTTTGCTTTCAAAATATTTTTTTTGCTTTCACTTTCACTTCACACTAAAATAAACATTTTTATATTTGGGGGGGGGGCCTTTAAAGTGTCGGGTTTTTTATTTTTTGTTGACCATTTCCCATTGGAATATAAAATTTTATATTGGGGGCCTCCAAAGTTTGGGGAGTTTTTCTTTTTTGAGATGGGCCAATTAGAATAGTTCATTTCAAACAAAAAAAACTTGAACTTGGAAGGCACCCCATCTAATTAATAAAATGAACAATAGGTGCCATGATAGAAACTAAACTACATCTTTAAAATAAAATCCATTACAATGTTATAAACCTTGTTCACTTTCATGGCAATATAAATACATCTAAATTTTATATGTAATCCTTCAATTTTTTTCATAGATATCATTGGTTTGTGACTTTGAATGGATTATACAACTTGCACATTATCAAAATACTAATAGGTAATCGAAGGATGATAGAACCCTACAAACATATATGTGTATGGTTATTTTTATTTTTATAGTTGTGTGATTATCATCTTATTTTGCCACACATTTCTACTTATTCCAATTGTGTGTTCAATAAAACTCATACCTACTAATGTTTTGTGGCATTGTTTTCCCATTTTGGAAAAAACATTTTTTAAAGTATTATTTTGTCATAAATCCCCTATTTTTAAACAAAATCACCAAAATGAAAATAATATTGATTTTTCTCCCAAAATCACCACAACCTTCTACATCAACAAGGGTTGTTTAAGATTTTCCTACTTTCCTATTTTGAATATTTCCAAATTCGGCTAAATTTTTTTATGGATGATTGTCACTTAAGCAATATCACAAATTTTAAATTAAAAAAAAAAAATTACACTTATACCAGTGTGTTTTTAACTAGAACATCTTTAATTCTCAATTTCAAAGAATATTGAATCTTGTTCATTAAGCCAAAATCATAATGGTGTCATTTTTCATTTTGTGAAAGGACTTCCAAATTTGATATACCATGTTTTTATTATGTTGTAAAACATTGATTCCCCAAAATATGTGTGTTTAAGTTTGATCTTTTTAAAGAATTGAGTATATATAACATTTGAGAAGGTCTCATTCACAATGGGGTATCACTTTCATAAAGAAGGACTTAATGAATATTTTTCCATTAACCACCAAAAATGAAATCTACATTGTACAAATTTAAATGAGAAAAAATGAATAGTTCAAATTAAAATAATTCATACAGTGGTGGGGAATTTTCACATTCATACATTGTTGTGCATCAATAATAAATGGTTCAAAACCAAAAATGCATAAAATGTTAATTACCATATATTTACAACTTGATTTTTCTGGGGCATAATTTTTTTGCACATGTGACCTACACTTGGGGCTACAAATTCCAATTCCAATGAATACAAAAAATTAACCAAATGGCTAAAAACATGTCCTTATCCCTTCAACCCCAAAAAATGAATTTCATAACCTTCAAATTTATTATATGGTTCATAATCTAATCAAATGCATTCAATGAACATTGTTAAAACATAAATGTAAACATTATTTATTTATATATAAGAAATTGAAGTCAATTATCTAATTCATTTTTAAAAACACACTTAAGACAATTATTACTTTGAAAGATTCAAAAGGGCATTTATATAATATCCAATATATTGTTAAATATTTTTTTAATTTTTTAAACATGACATCATTCTCAATGTAAGCATACAACAATTCATTATAATTATAATGTGTTATAAAAAATCAAAATTTGGGTTATGTAATATTGATTTTATTAAATAGTTGTTTTGGGAACCCCAACTACAAATTTATGATTAACTGCAAAGAGATTGGTTAGTATCCTTTCTTAATTCCTTCTCTTTTTACTTTAAAAATATTAATTTTGGTTTTTAATCACCTTGTTTAGTTTAAACACATATTTGTGATAAATTCAATGTCTCATTAATTAATTTTGATCGTGTTGTTAATGTTTAGGAAAAGGTTCTTAATATTTTTATTAAAAAATTCATTAAAATCCTAAACAATCTATTCATGTATAATTGTTTTTGATATAGCTTGGGCCAATCATTGGATTTATAATGTAACCCAAAGTTTTTGTTAAAATTTTGGAGACGACATGAACACTCATGAACAAAATTTCAAGGTTGTTGGGCATATGATGAAAAAAAACGCCATGAGTGCATAATTTCATTTACATTCACAAATTGTATGTATGTTGAATGTACATGTATATTTGTAAATGAAATGTGATTGTTTACTTTTGGGTTTCCATTTTTGTGGAAAATCAAAATTGATTGTTGGGGTGGTGTACTAAAAATGTTGGGTTAAATTGTTTCATGAAAATTCTCAAGTTTTTATTTCCATGGATGTGAACTTGAAAAGCCAAATTAAATAAGCACAACATAAGTTGATTTTCAAATCAAATCATGCTAGTGAGTTCTAGGTCTAAAGAAGGCATCACATTTATAATGGCATGGGGGATTTTCAACCCTTGAAACCAAGATAAAAGTTTTACACTAATTTATGAAATGGTGCATGATTTAAGGTGTTTAAGATTGCACAAGAACTTATTAAATCACATTATGTAAAATATAAGTTTCAACTTTTAGGGTTAGAATTACAACATTTATAGATATGTATTATGGGTTTGAAAGGCTTGAATAAAGTTTCAAAGGCAACTTGAAATTGTAAAAATAAAAATCCAACTTTAAGGAATGATGATTACAAATTTTTAATTTGAAATTAATTGTGTTTGTGTTTTGAAATTCATTTGATTTTTTTGTATGGAAAATAGTATATGTAACTTTTATATGTGTGACGTTGGTTTTTCAATTTCAAACACAAAATGTTGAATAGAATAAATAAATTATATATGAAAAAAATTTGGGTTGTAAAAGGTTTTTTCTTGAAGGTTTATTAAAAAATATTATAGCATAATACAATCATTGCAAGTGGTAAAAGGGAATTGGAGCAAGGATTCCAAAATGAACATTGGATTTATTTGTTGTCAATTGCCAAATGTTTCAAGGTTATCAATTTGTCATTTTGCTATTTGGAAAAGATATTTCATATTGAAATTAATTTGATTCTTTTTAAAGGAAAAGAAATATTTATTGTCAACAATTGTCATTTGATATAACAATTTAGACTTTTGAATGAAAACTTCTTGAGTTTTTAACATGTCATGTTAAGCAACAAACTTCATGACATATGGTGTGACCGAACAACATGTCGCCGGACAAGGACTTCATGCATATACTGTTGGTGTGAACATGAAAATCCTGATCTGGATAATGTGGTCGAGAATCTTGATTAGTGGCGGCGGATTTTCTCTTGAGGAAAGTGAGAGGGAAATCAGAAGTGCATGGGATGCATGGTAGTGGATGGACAAGAAGATGACGGCGCGTTTTATGAGAAGCTGCGGCGCCTCATTGATGAGGATGGAGGGAACGGCTAATGGTGATGAGTACGAGGAGGAAGGGAAGTTCTGAGTTTTTTGTTTTTGGCAGGGAGATTAGCAGGAGCTGGGAGAACGGAGTAGAGTCGCTTTTCTTCCGCTATTATTTGCGACCAATGACCTGTAGCTTCTGTATTTTTGGTAGAGCTAATTAGAAAGTTAGAATGAAGAGGACTGCGGATAAAGATTTTGGAAGAAGAACAGTGCTTGTGCTGTCGGAATTGTTTCTTTGAAATCTAAGCCATGGAATGCTGGCACTTGATTTTCTGCTTGTCTGAGTCGAGTCAGTGTGAGCTAAGTGTGAGAAAGCTCAGAGGATTGCTCCTGTAG
>Ga0116227_10010265_pt1 | contig 16457 bp, 12 predicted proteins | sample S1TSphgellanicum_FD_89693 | JGI IMG/M metagenome (GOLD analysis project Ga0116227, IMG submission 89693) | Host-associated microbial communities from peat moss isolated from Minnesota, USA - S1T2_Fb - Sphagnum magellanicum MG | ecosystem: Host-associated > Plants > Peat moss > Unclassified...
ATCAACACCAAGGTATTTAACTACAAGACCAAACCACAAATAACCAAACTAAAATAAGTAAAGAAAGTAATTCAACCTTGTGAAAGTAACCTAGTTACTTTCCTATTCCAGTAACTAATGAAATTTAACTAGTTGAGCTTGAATTCTCAACAATCAAGTTGGCCAAGAATAACATCAATACTAAAAACACTTTAGTTAGTGTGTAAAATGAAGACCTTGTTAAAATCAGGTTTTCTTAGAATGGGGAACTCTAAAAGCTTTTCCTTGAGTGTGTTGAAAGCTTCTTAAACCTCTTCACTCCATGTCCAAACAACATTTTTCTTTAACAATGCATAGAGAGGGTGAGCAATAGTACTGAAGTCTTGAACATAAATCCTGTAATAATTACATAGTCCGATGCAGCTCCTCAAAGTGTGAACATCAGTAGGGTTGGGCATCTCTAGAATGGTTACTACTTTACCCCAATGAGCCACAATACCATTTGGCAAAATTTTATGTCCAAGGTAGATTACTGAGATGATAGCAAACTCACACTTTTTAAGATGAATCTTCATATTGACTTCATGGAGCCTCTTGAATAACTCCTCAAGATGAGCCAAGTGCTGCAGGAGTCCTTTGTTATGCACTAGGATGTCATTTATGTAACACTTCAGAAAATCTGCCCCTTCGAGAACCTGGTCCATGACTTGTTGAAAGAAGATAGGTGCATTTTTCAATCCAAAAGGCATCACGAGCCATTCCCACAACTTGTTACTTCCATGGAATGTCATTTTCTTGTAACCCTTCACAATAAGCATAATCTGGTTGAAGCCTTGCCTTAGATGCATAATTGTGAAGATGTTTGAGTTTCCAATGCTATCAAATAGTTCTTCAGGGATGGGCATGGGGTACTTGTTTTGAGGTGTAACCAGGTTCGAAGGTCTATAATCCTCGCACATCCTATTCTTAGTCCATACTCTAGCTGAATCCTTCTTTGCTGACATTACTATGGCGGATGTAAAATCAGAATTTGATGGTTGAATGAAACTAACCTCATGGAGCTATTTTCATATTTCATCTACCAATTCCCACTCATGCTTGCTCAACCTAAGCCTCTTTCGATAGATGGGTGTCTCATCCGTAAGGTCTATAGAGAATTGCATGGTCTTACACCTACCTAAATCTTTTGTTAAGAATGCGAACACATTTTCATATTTAATTAGCAAGTCTGTGACCTGGTCTCTCTCCTTTTTGGTGAAATGGTTCCCCATAATAAAAAGGTAGTTGGAAACACATGGAATGGAATTGGAAAGTGTGTTTGAAGAACATGGTGTATTGGGTTTTCCACTATCTAACTACGCAAATTCGTAGAAGGTTGTAATTATTTCTCTAAAAGTTAGTGTACCTCCAGGTGTATCAGAAACAACTTGAGTCAAATTACATGGTACCTCTTCCCCCCCCTCAACATTAAGAGTGAAGTGTAGAGTGTTGAAAATAGGCAAGTGTATTTGGTCGGGGTGCCATGTAGTCACATCGCCATAACTGCAAGCTGATTGAATCAATGCTGGTGTTGTGTACATTTGAAAGAATACACAGGTTACCAATAACCATGTAAGGGAGTTCAGGTCCATGCTTCTCCCCAGTAGAGCGTTACGCTCTTATTTAATCACCTTGGTGTGATTAATAGTGTTAGTTTGGAACCCCATAACCCTTTCTCCTTCTTCTAGGTTTGGTTCATCCCAAGTGACTAAAGCATGCCAATACACTAGGCTTGGTCCATTTCCCTGAAAGGTGTGTGTTCCTGGGAAGGAGGCAAAGGTGGGCCAAACACCTCTTAATTTTCCTATTGTGTTCGTAGGAAACCAAGGAGGTTTTTTTTGCTTTGTAATTGGTTGGCAAGAGCTTTGATCATTTAATATGTGAAAAACATGTAGGTTGGGGTCTTTGATGGTGTATCTCAGAACCAATTGCAGAACTGAGAGTGGCGCAAGGTTGGTCCACTAGTTACATAGCCAGTGCGCATAGGAACCGCATTTTGTTGCATCAAGTAAGAGCGGCTCTCCAAGGTAATGCTTGACCAGCGTGTAGTGATCCTTGACTCTCTCCCTCTGGTCAAGTTGAAAAGGGGTGTTTTCAATTACATAACCAAACATAGGAGAAATGGATTGAGCCTAGGTGATCAATTATACCATGTCCGTGAAGAGACCGGATTTTGTGTCACTCAAGCCTTCTCCAAATCGAGTTGTTAAAAATTGTTAACACCCCCAACCTGAAATGATGAAGTCCATGGGGCTAAGTATTCCATATGCTTCTTTTGTATTAGTTGTATGTTAGAGGGTAAGAAAGTGAAATTGGCCTTCCATGCGGTGATTGCAAATTATTGTGGAAATCTGGCTGGAGCTCCTTCATTTTCGATGCCACCACTTGCTTTGCAATAGGATTAATGTTTATGTACAAATACCTCCGAACCACCATCCCTAATTGTAGTAGGGCTTCGAGACCTGTACTAATACCATGAAAAAGCTCTAGTAATGTAATCCCCTCTTTAGGTGGTGTTTAGGTGATTAGTTGACGAAGTATTGGCTTAATTGGTTTGCCATGGCTCTTCATGTTCTTAAAACTAGACATAGTTTTGATTAAGGGCTTGTGGGTTGTTTTGAACCTCTGGAAATCTTTTGGCCGTGTTGAATGTCCGTAGGAACCACCCTTAAGCTTTTAGTAGCTTGGGCGTAAGTCGTCTCATTTTCATCTCCCTTATCCATTCGTGGCTAACTTGTTGGATGTAGGAAATGGTGTGTGTTTCCTTGAGCATTCAATGGTGAGCCATAGGATTATGGTTCCCATGTAAATCAAGGGGTATGTATCCTAGGTGGTGGCCATTAGTCTCCCAATCCATTCAATAGTACGCATGTTCGAACCAGTTGTCAATTATGAAACTTGGTGGAACATGGCCTTTTGCCTAATGAATACATCGTAATTGGTGGCATTGGTGACTAAACATTTAGCATGTAGGCAAAGCTCCTGATCTGTACTTTCATTGAAGTTAAGTGTAATAAAATCCAAGTTTTTTCCAAATACCTCTTTTATGTTCCCATTAACGGTGCGAATTTGCCAGATAAATTTCCATAATTTGGAAGCAAGCATGCCCATCTTTTTAACGAATTGAATTCTAAGAATCATTGGTTGGGCACCTGTATCAAGAAGTACCACTTTGGGTGTATGTCCTCCCACTTGGATTGCTAATTCAGTATTGTCGACAATGGCAACTTCGATGGTGATGGAAGTTCTCTCACTAGGCACCACCTTCGAAAACGAGTGAAAGATTTTGTGGAGAGAATGGCTATCCATAACGCCTTTGTTGAGTAACAAATCCACAAATGAGGTATTCTTAACTCCCTTCTAATATGTGAATGTAGAATCAAAGGTAGGAGAGCCCACTAGTTTAGTCATGTTAGAACTAGTGACTAGATCACGAATGCCATTTGCAACATGTGAGCCAATCAAGTGTTTCTCCAAGGTGTTGGATGGGACCCTTGTAGCATGTGGATTAAGGATTGGTAGAGGACCTGATGTAGTGTTTAGGGTATGCTTTAGTACTGTAATTATGTCACTGGTGCTTAGCTTCAAATCTTGAAAACTAAGTACTCGCAAGCTTTTGCGCCACTTCATGCCTTTGAGGTTGGCACACAATAAGCTGATTAGTGAGAAACTATGTGTTTTTTTTATGTATATGTATTCATGGGACACGAGAATTTGATGCCTTAGTAGCTTGTGGTGTAGTAGTCTCCTCCCCCTTCAGTAACAAGGTGCGTTCTTCTTCCGTGTTGAGAGGATGAAAGGATTATGGCATGACTGTTTGAGCTCCTTTAGCCTTGGTAATAGGATTTGAACCAGATGCGAGTCCATAAGTCTGAATTATTTGCTTAGTGGCAGAAACTCTAGGTGCCACATTAGCTTCTTGTGCTGCGAAGTATGAAGGGCAAAAAAAAGTGGCAAATTCTGGTGAAACTAGAGTTATGTGCACTGGAATGAACATACTCCCCAACCATGGCATCATGTGAAAGGCCATAGAATAACCTAGGAGGTCCCTCCCGTGATCTTGAACCATGTACATGTTAGGCATGACTAGTTGGTTGGGAATACTTGCCTTTTAGATTAGCAAGTTGGGCCTTGAATGATTTGAGTTCATTTTGCAGAATTTGAACTTGAGCAACATGGGCTTGAAGCACCTCCCTCTTGTCAACAATATGCTCCTTCTTCTTAGCATTATTACTGGAATTACCCTTGGTAGGGAAAGCCTAAGTGGAAGGTTGAGGTGCCTTGGCTTTTAGTTGAGGGGCAATGGAAGATGTTGGCGATTTTGCTGTGGTAATTGGAGTTGTTTCCGTTCTAAGAACGCAAAACAAACATCTTCTTGATGTCCCTTTTTCCCACACTAATCGAACAAGAGATCCTTGGAAAGAATGTTGCATTCATTAGCTTTGTGGGCAAAATTGCTACAAAAGTTACAAGAAAGTAGGATGGGTGCAGCCAAATGCACTGCTTTAGCCTTTGAAGAAAAATGTGATGATCTGGTTGGCATAGCTGGTGGAAGTTGAGGCCTTGAACATGATGTAGGCTTCATAGTACTAGCTTCATAGTGTGCATGAGCTAGTTCCAGCTTTTCAGAAATGTTGTACACATCCATCAAAGTGTACGAGTCTCCAAATTTTGTAAAAACTTGTTGCAAAACCTACACATGGAGTGTCGGAGTACCTTCCAATGAACGAATATACTAATGGGTAGTTTCTAGATATGTGATGCTCTAAATATCCTCTTTAAGCTTCAGAAGCCTTTTGTACAACATCTTGAGGGTTTCATCCTTTTGTCGAAAACATGTAGTGAATTGTAGAATTTTTTCAGAACTCTTAACGAAAAATTCTAGCTCAAGAACTCAAAAGAATTCCCTTGTTGGATCAGCAAAAGTTGATGCATTAATGGTGGGAGGAATGTTTGCGGTAGCAATAATGAGTTGTTGAGGAGAAAGGTTTATTAAAGTAGGTATCAGATTTGGATTATTGAGCATAGTCCCATGATGTGCAATGGCAGCTTGTAGTGGAATATACGGTGATGGTGTGAAAGTTGGTGTAACAACAAGCATACCTCACTGATTAACCCCTCCAAATGGATTTTGATGTATTGTTGATGTAGTGTAATTTGAACCTAAATTTTTGGTAGGAGTTATGTCGGATGACGATGGCGCTATAGACGCTTGATGGTAGTGTTGTGAAGATCATGAATTCAAAGAAATCGGCTCAAATGATTGTGTGTTACTTCGTAGCTGATACTTTAGTTCTGGCTAAATGGTAGTGCTCTCATCATCCGAGGACATCGTGTTGTCCCATGCCCCAAAATTTTGTAGCAATATAGAACACTAGATATGGTTGAAAAATACGGTATCGGATATGAATGGCAATGGACAGATGTCGGTGGATGGAAGAGGTTAGATGGGTGGAATTGAATGGAAATCAAACGAAATGGGTAGATGTCCGACGAAATGACGCAACAAAACGACACGACAAAACAACGCGATGAAACGATGCAATAGAAGTTTTTCTAGAATTAAATTGCAAAGAAGGAAAGAAAACGTAGTGTATGTAAATGGTGACCGTGTAATAGCCATCGTGAACATCTAAAAATCTAGATTGATTATGGAGGAAACTTTCCTTAACAAAAGAATTCTAGAAAAACTAACAAGAAAAGGGAAAAGTTTGGCTTTTTATATAGCTGTTAACAAGCTGAAACCCTAAACAAGCCATAACCCTAAAACACCTAATAGCATACAATAACCTAAGAACATACATTAACCCTAAAGGCATGATTGACATGTTTGTAACCAACCATTATGTATGAGGCCATGCATACGGGGATGACATTATTGGAAAAGGTAGGAACAAGGTAGGTGTTATGATTCATTTGAATCTTTGGAAATGATTTTTTATTCAAGGATTTTTTTATAGTGATGTTGATATTCTAGTGTTGAAATTGAAAATCAAACCTAAATTTAGTTATTGTCCTTTATAAAATGGGGATAGGTTTTTTACCCCTATAAGTCCAAGGTCTTTTAAAAGTGCAAAACCCAATCCTTACTTTTTAGGTTGTGACAATTCCAACTTTGGGCAAACTTTATGGGAAAAATTGTGATAGCATTGGTTAATGAACAAACATATAGGTGGTTGTTAACTAACTAGTTCTCCCATTAAAAAACAAACCAAAAAATTAACCTTGGGATATCCCCAAAAAAATTAAAATGGACTTCTTCATGACCTATTGACTTATTTCATTGCTTGTTAGGATTTTTATTTCCTAACTATGTTCCTCCCCAATTTTAACCTACATTAATATCCCATTCCATGAATAGAAGTACAAAGAACAAATTAATATTTCTTTCTATGGTAGTTTTTAGCCATGTTATTACTTTTAATGTAGTGCAATGTAAATTGTAATTTTTTTTTCAATTGTATCATGTTGCTGAAATGGCAATCATCCATAAGTATATCTAGCCAAATTTAGTGATATTCAAATTATGAAAGTAAAAAATCTTAAACACTTTTTTATATCGTGTGGTGATTTGTGGAAAAAAATTCATTCATTTTTTGGCGATTTAGAAAAAAAAGGAATTTGGAATTATTTTTTTTTCAAAATAGTTTTTGCAAAATGGAAAAAAATTGCCACAAAAAAATTCAATGAATGTTGTTGGAATCAACTTCAATTTTTGAATTAAATTGAGCTCCAAATGTTTTAGAAAGTTTTTGAGACTAGAGGTTTTATAAATTCAAAAACATTTAAAAAAATTGCATTGAAAGTTCTATCAAACCACAAAAACTAAAACCCAAAATTGAAAGATTTTTTCAAAATCAAAAAATGTACAACAAGATCAATGTAGGCTATGTTGGACCACTTTTCATGTCACAAATGACAATTTTTGTCAAGTGTTCAATGTAAATGCAATGGTTGATTTGTATTTTACATGTTAATTTTTTCCAATAAGAACTTAATTTGAGATTATTAACTTAAATATACATATGATGCAAATGGTTACTATGCATAACTTACAAAATTGAAAGACTTGTAAACTTTTAAATTAAAACTAATGGATTTCACCCAAGACAACAAGTTTCATATATGAATTTTAAAAGGACGAAATAATAATAATAATTTGTTAGGGTTTCAATTTTAGCTAGAAAAAAATATCAATAAATCAAGTTAAAGTTTTTTGGGGCATGTCAATTTAACTTGATATATTGTCTAGTTATAATATAACATAATCTTAATGGAAATTTTGGTTTTTTTGTCAATGTTAAAATCATGGGTCTTTTCAAATTCCATATGAGTATGGGAAAATATTCATTTTATGTTGAGTTTGTGCACACAAATGCAAAGGAGATAGACTTTGGATGATGTTTTCAAATGTCACTTTTTGGTCTACCATAGCTTGTATTCACTAAACACTAGTCTAGTTTTGGGTTTTAGTTTCAACATTGGAATATCAATATTGTCAAAAGAACCTTAAGATCAAATCTTTAAAGAGTTAGACAAGTCCCAATGAAATTAACAATTCAACATTGTGTAATGGCTCTATCCTTTACCCAAGTTTGAACTAATGTTGGACAATCTTTCATTTTTATGAAAACCTTTAATTTTGGTTCTAAAAAAAATTAACAATAATCTTGGTTTTGGTTTTAATTCCAAACATAAATGGAACTAGGAATTTGATTCAAAGTCTAGTTATTTAAAATTAAAAAATAAATTCTAATTTTGAATTTAGTTCAGAAAATCAATCTTGGTTTTGGTTTGGTTTTTATTAACCTAGATTGAGACTAATGATTAACTTTTGTTTAACATGTAATTAACCTTGATTCTAGTTAGTTTTTAAAAAAAGATATGTATTTTAGTTTTAGTTTTGATTTTGATTTTGATTCCACACATAAATAAAACATGGTTGTGTGTCCAAATTTTAGATTGTTAAAATTTGGTTTCAACTTCAAGTTTGATAATAAAACCATGTTTTAATTTGATTTTTACTAAGCAAAATCAAAATTGACGATTATGACTTGTGAAAGTTAGTACATGCCCAACACTAATTCAAACCAAACAAAATTGAGAATAAAAAATGTTGCATGAAAATTTCAAAAAATGAAATTATTCATAGTTCACACAAAAACACTTGGCCAACATCTCTCAAAATGTGTGAATGAATGAAACCTAGGGTGAAACCACACATCACCAAATACACATCTACGCCAAACAATGATCCCCATCTTACTTATCTCTTGTCCATTTTGAGCGATCTTCATAGTTAAAGGGTGTGCCAAGTAAAGGTTTACAACACCTCTTTGAATTGCATTGCAGAGACAAAGGAGCAACCAAGAAAAAACATGAAGAGAATGAACTATCCAAGTCACAAACTATTTGAAAAAAAAACATTAAAGCCCTCATACTTTCAAATCTCATATCTTTTTCATTTCGTATCCTTTTTGAGCCGTCTAAACAACTATCAATGCACCAACTAGAGCTTTACAAAACTTCTTTGAAGTCCATAGACAACATAGGAACAATGCTCAAAGATTTTAAATTCCAAATCACAAATGCTTTTAAAACACCACTTACCAAACCTTGAACCCCCTTAGTTGGAGACTCTGTTTCTTTTTATTTCTTGTCCTTTTTGAACAATCTTCATAACTTTGAGTGTGCCAAATGGAGGTCTACAAAACCTCCTTGAACTCTAGAGGCAGTAGCAGAGGACATGTCCAAAGATTTTAAGCTTTCTAATACACCTTTAAGGTGCATTCACACCTATTGTTAAGTGAAAATCTAGGTGGCATCTTAGGTGACAGCCAATGTTAAATGGGTGATTGTTTAATATTAAGTGAATGTTAACTTAAGATCAAATCTTCACCGTAAATGGGTTTAGGTCCTAAATGATTAGCTTGGTGTTAGGGGACTTAATACTAAGATCCTTAACACCAAGTGTGAATGCACCTTAAGTGCTGGGCCATTAGCCTGTCCACTCTACCAATATTGTCCCAAGTACATTTGCAGCAGGGCATTTTTTTCTCAAATTTGTGAGGTAGTTGGAGTGGCGATCTTCCAGAAGAGGAAATAGCCAAGTTTTGGCTATAGGACAGAGAGCAAAGTCCAATTTTTTTTGGGAATCTCACTGTAATCTGGGAACATCCTAGAAGCTATTGTCTAAATATGGCGAATTGAGCTATTTTCTCATTGGAATATGGCGATTTTTTCGCAGCTTTTTCCCAAAAAGGATCCATATTTCCCCAAGTGTGTCTCTTTTTTTTTTTCTTTCTTTTTTTTCCAATTTTTTGAGGTTGCTTGAGTGGCAATAGTCCATAAGTATATTTAGCCAAATTTGAAAATATTGAAAATATGAAAGTAGAAAATCTTAAGCACCCTTTCATATAAGAATCAACTGTGGCGATTTTTGGAAAAAAATTTGAATTTTTTTCAAAAAAACAACAGGGCATTTTGCAACCGAATATTCTTTTAAAAAATATTTTTTGCAAAATGGCGAAAATCCGCCACAAAACAAAATCACCGAACAAATCGCCCCCACCCCCTCCTTTTTTTTGTCGCCACAAAAAAAAATCACTGGCCACCCCCCCTTTTTTTGTCGCCAAGTAGCGAGAAATGTCGCCCCCCAAAAAAAAGACGCTGGTTACTTTCGGAGGTCCAAGGATCGAATCCGGAAGTCTACACTGCACACTGTCGGCGCAACGCCGGAGCATTGATCGCGCCCTCTCTCTCTCTCTCTCTCAAGACTCTCGCTGGTTTGCCGGGTGTTGCTTGCGACTAGGTGGTCCTTGCTTTGCTAAGGGAGGAAGAAGCTATGGCCGAGCAGGAGGAGGAGGAGGAGGAGGAGGAGGTGGGTGTGCCGGAGCCCAACATAGAGAACGTTTTGGAGCAGAATTCGCTCAAGTGGATTTTTGTGGGAGGTAAGGGAGGAGTAGGGAAGACGACATGCAGCTGTATGCTGGCCGTGTTGTTGGCGCGCGTGCGTGCTTCGGTGTTGCTTATCTCCACGGATCCTGCTCATAATCTGAGTGATGCATTTAGGCAGAAGTTCACGCGGACACCGACGTTAGTGCAGGGATTTTGTAATCTGTTCGCCATGGAAGTGGATCCGAAAGTGGAGGAGAGCGAGGAGTTGTTGGAGCAGCAGATGGAAGAAGGTGTGGGGAGTTTTGTGTCGGAACTGGCTAATGCTATTCCTGGTGTTGACGAGGCCATGAGCTTTGCGGAGATGCTCAAATTGGTGCAGAATATGGACTACTCGGTCATCGTTTTTGATACTGCTCCCACTGGACACACGCTCCGTTTGTTGCAGTTTCCATCTACCCTAGAAAAGGGATTAGGCAAGATGATGAGTTTGCGGAATAAGTTCGGCGGCTTGATCAGTCAAGTCTCCAGAATGTTTGGTGCAGGCGAGGAATTTGGGGAGAATGCTCTCATGAGCAAGCTGGAAGGTATCAAATCCGTGATTGAACAGGTCAGAAACACAGCTTTCGCCCTCTCTTACTCTCAGTCTCTTCCACACTTGCAGATTAGGTTGTGCTCAGGTTTAGGGTTTGGGTATTGAGACATATTATGTACTTAGTTTTGCAAAGTTAGGTCTTCAAAACTCTTCTGGTATCATCATGAGCTTTAGACAAAATGCTTTGGCTCAAAATGTTCAAAATGTTTGCGAGTTCAGGTGTGAGTAATGATGATGGAGTGGGGGGGATGGATGGTGATGCGTATTGAGCAGGTGAATGATCAATTCCGTGATCCTGATTTGACAACCTTTATTTGTGTATGCATACCGGAATTCCTGTCCTTGTATGAGACAGAGAGACTGGTTCAGGAGCTAGCACGGTTTGAAATTGACACCCACAATATTATCATCAATCAAGTGCTCTTTGAAGAAGATGCTATGGAGTCTAAATTGCTGCAAGCACGAGTGCGCATGCAGCAGAAATACATTGACCAGTTCCATGAACTCTATGAGGATTTTCACATTATCAAATTGCCACTTCTTCCTGAGGAAGTTCGTGGAACTGAGGCGTTGAGATCTTTTGCTGTGAATTTGACCATGCCTTATAGACCAGGGGTAGAAGAGGCAGAAACCAAGAGGATTGGAATTGCCAGAATTCAGGAACTGGAAACAGAGACAGCATCCTTACGAGCACAGGTTTTAGACTTACAGTCCAAGTTGGAGAAGCAATGGAAAGGCAAAGACTTGGCTGATATGTGACTTTTGTGTTTTAAAGCCAAGGTGCATAGTACACCAGGCACATTACAACATTGTATCACTCTCTGTTTCTCTTCAAGCCTAGAGCCAGTGCATTTACAACGTCTGTTCCTCACCAATTCTATAACTAGTTCATGTCATGTTTGAGCTCTGCACACAATCTCTGACTATCAATATGCTTATGTAGGTGGATTGACATCATACATTCATGCAGATTGTCAGGTAAAAAAATGCAATTATGTCTGTAGCTTAAGTAGAGTCAAATTACACCGATCAACTAAACAAATCCAGAAACCCAGTACATACTACACAGAATTGTCATTTATCTCTGACATCCAGAATCCTGCAATCATGATTGCACACTGGAATCTGCAGATCAAATTTACCAAACTAGAATTAGTGACATATGTCTCAATTGACAGATGCCTGTGAGTGGAAAACTTTATGTACATATTGGGTATTTTTCTGGTGAAATTCAATTTTATTTTTTTGGCACACCTCTCTACTTGAAAATAATTTCACCATTAACCTTAAACTGATCATTCTGTTTTGCTGTTGTGTCTCAGTCCTAACTTCTGGCTGAAACATAGTGAATAAGCCATTTATAACTTTGATGCAATAATTGTCAACAACAAAATTGTTTCGAAGACAAAGCATCCAGGGAAGAAAATGATCATAAATGGAATATGCAAGGTCATGTCATGACCAATGAAGGAGATTGAGCATGTTCCATGGAAATGATTGGAATTTGCAGCATTAACAATTCACAAAACTGAATCTTTACCTAGACTTTGCCTCAACTCATGAGACAGGAATGTTGTTACAAGGTGTGCCGAAATCTTACATTTCGATATTTTGCTTCCAACTTCAGTCTCTCAGCTGCAGTTCTTGAAGGCTTCTGGAGAAGAAACCAGCTTGCAACGTAAGGCTACACAACAACTGATCTCTCGAAGGCTTACATCAAGCTCTTATATAAGTCAACATCATTCAGCATTTTATCGAACAACTTTCTTGAGCAGCATTGGTACAATTCTCATGGAAGTTCTGATTTGGGTTTGTCTTTGTGGGATTCGCATACTCTACTTGTGACTGATGTCCAGCACTTCTTTGCTGAATATTTATCTATTTTAGAAAATGAAGTTAGGCAGTTTCAAATTTAATTTTTCAGAATTTCAAGATATGAAAGACAAGTATCCAAAGTACACATTTTATTGTGTATTTGTAATAATAATCCAATGGTTGGGACAATAAATAGTTTCTCACAAGTTGGGAGTTTGATTTTCAACAATTTTGGCAAAGGGGAATAGCTCTAAAGTTATTGTCAATGAGATTATGATTGAATCTTTCTGCAACTGTCTGCAAACTCTAGCTTCCATCTAATTCCTGTACATTGTTTGGTTTTGAATTGATTGTTGCCTAGCACCTCCAAGCAGGTCCACTCCAGGTTTTTCTTTTCAATTTTTTGAAATTGAAAAATTGGCAATTTTTTCCCCAAATAATTAACAAAATTAGTCGAATTTTCCCAATTTAAAAAAAAAAGAAAAAATTTGTCCTAAAAATTTTATTGGTCCACTCACACCTGATATGTGGGTCTCTATGTCTCTACCAGTGTATACTCTCTACCATATTGAGTTATTGTATAAGTTATTTTCTCACACCCAATTATAAGCACGAAATGTTGTTGATGATGCATAGGCAACAATCACTTAATTGCCATCACATGTGCCAATCAATAGGACTTGTTGATCAAAGCTATTCATATATTTTTCCAGGCATCTTGTGTATATTTACAAGTCCAAATTCAATTTCACACTAAGTATTGAAAGCCTGAACTTCATCCAAAAATTACTACCTATTCAAAAGCCATCATACTGCTGCTGGCACTCTCGTGTTGTGAACATATTTCCTCCTTGTACTCAATTTTGATTGAGGAAGAGTTTTAAAAGCAACTAAATTGAGTGCGTCAAGTGTTTTAGTGATACTTTCCAAAACCCAAGCAAAACGTTTTACTGGGTACTTGTTGAAATCTCCAAGTACTAATTTGTCTACGTACTTTATCACTTACATACAAACTATAGTCAAACTGATAGATATTATTATTAGATCTTATGTTTTAATTCTACAATATTGATAGCTTATCATTGCCATATGGGCCATTATGGGGTCCAATGCTCTATTCCATTCATAAGCAGTTTGTGTAAGATCCCAACCACTATTAACCTTTAATTGACATTTGACCGAAATAGTCCCAATCCAAAAAAGGGGCCAGGTCACATAAACATGCTTACAAGCCATGAAAAATGTTGGAATCACAAAAATTCAACTTCATAGAGTTGTAAAGGACTTCGACTTGAATGTTTCAATTTCTAAAAAAAATGGAGGTTTGAATGAGAAATGGAAAATTGTCACCATTGAAAGTTTAGTCTTTTTAATTTTAGGCAACTTTCAAAATTGCAAGTTTTTGAAGACTTGGATTGAGATGTTTTGTTCTATTTTGTTAGAAAAATTGATGGTAGATAGAGGGTGTGTATATGATCCATGTGGCCCAAAAAAAATAGAAAAAAAGAGTTGAAGTGAGAAAAAAATGGATGGTCAAAGTTGATGCTCCAATGTAAGTCTACAAAAAAATAAATTGAAAATCATCTTTTTTGGGGAAAATTCATTTGTGGGCAGTTTGGGACTATTCCTAAACCCTAGCTTCTATCCTAGAACTATGCATTCCATCATTTGATTCAATTCCTATTTTCAAAATGTTGAAAACATTGGGTAACAAAATATTTCATTAATTTTCATGTTAGTATTGCATAAAGCTTCTTTTCCCATTCAATAGCATGCAAAAATTCCTATGACAAACACCTAGAGATAAGAAACTCTCATAAGAATAGGCAAGCCCTACTCCATAATGTGATATCCACAACTCATGTATGTCAAATTTTGAAACCCTTGCTCTCAACTAAGAGCATTGAGGGAGGGATAATACTGACATTTGATCATTCAACATGGCAAGCAAAACTAAAGATGCATAAGAATGGATTCATAGCTCCTATTGCAACACTAACATAACAATTCAAGTACCACCTACCAACTATTTTACTTTAACATTTTCCCATCCAACGGCCATAATAAATTTTTTGATATCATGCCTTTGGATCAAATCTCTCGGTGTTCATCAGTTTCTTGGTTCCCTTACCCATCTCCTCTTAAGGTACAGTGGTCCATCACTGATCACTAACCTCTCGCTGATCACTTTAGCAAGTCTTTCTCAAATTTTCTTCATTTCGAGTGATTTAAAATGTTATACAAGCGCCTTTTCAAGCTCTACAAATCATCTTTGAAATGCAAAGCCAAAGGAGCAGCCAAAAAAGAGCAGTAAAGAAAATACGTTTTTTCGAATTACAATACGCATTTTAACAATTTTTTCTTCATCTTGACCCCTCGTACTTCATTAGTGCATAACTTTCTCATTTTTTGTTCAAATTGAACAATTTAAATATCTTTGAAATCACTGTCTTAAGTTTTACAAATCTTCTTCCAACTCTAAAGGCAACAAAGAAATATTTAAGGATTTTTTGAAGGGATTAGAAATAGGCTATGAGCTGTTCGGTCTAAATTATTTTGTAAGAATGACCCCCCCCTCTTTGGGGGGCTGTAACTTTCTCACCTCCAATTCATTTTTGTCAATTTTTTGTGCAATAGATGTGCCATGAAGAGGGCTCCATCTACTTTTTGGACACCATAAACGATGGGGCCCTCTTACAAAAACGACAAGCAAACCTTACCTTAAGCGATCGCTCATGGGTTGTTCTGCCCTATGCACTTGTAAACCTAGATGAAATGCAAATCCCACTCTCTGTTCAACGCTCATCTATTATTAATTTGAGGACCAACAATTCCCTGTTCCCCATTTCAATTTGTCATTAGATTTACACCAGCTAGTTTGTAAGCTGGGGACTTATGCAACCCATGAAATTCATAAGTTCTTGTGTTTCATATTTAGGTTTTATTCTACTTCACTACAACCCCTGCCTCATAAATATATCCACCCATGAACTAAGTTTTTAAAATGACATTGATTTTGGATTAAAATGTTTTTGCTTTATTCCCATGTAATCATTAGATAACATGTTTATTTGTCTTTGGACACTTAATATGAGATCTGAAAATGCACCCTTCAAAGGTTTAGACCTCACATTATCATCACTTCTAAGCAAGACATCTTCATCATATTGTTGGAGTATAGAATGTTGACTTAAGAACTATTTTTATTGGGCACAACCAAATAATGTTTTTGAAACATCAATATGAGTTTCAAATCTTACAACTTATATGAGCAACTCACAAGACAACTTCTGAAATTTTGCAAGCACAAAAACCACTTAAGGTAGATAGGCTAGTAAGTGAACACTTAAGAAATTAAAGGAGGTTGAAACCTCACACACATTGTTCCTCTACTTCTGAAGCTAAAAGAACATTTGTAGCCCTCCACCAATGCTTCCAATGCTACAAAGATTTCTCACTTTGGTGAAGGAATGGGAAAGATAAGGGGTGCTTGGTGTAAGGGGTTCGATGTTTGGTGATGCGTGAATTAAAACAGATTAGGATTTTGAGTTTAAATTATTGATTTTGGCCTTTGGAATAATATCAAGTTTTGTAAAGCTCTAGTTGGCACACCCATCACGTTTTAAATCACTCAAATCAGATTAAAAGTAACGAAGATATGGGACTAGAACTAAAGAGGGGTCTAGAAATATTTTCTCAAAAAATTTAAACAAACTATCACTCATCCTCTTCCTGAGTTTTCTATGTTGCTTCTTTACTTCTGGCGCTCAAAGAACATTTGTAGCCTTTCAATTTGCTTGTCCAATGACACAAAGATCATTCAATTTAGTTAAGAAATGAAGAAAATATTGGAAAGTGTTCAGTGATGAATAGTTTTACATTAGCTCTATGATAAACCCTGCCATCATTCTTCAATGCACCTACAAATCTTAGCGCACATCACACAAACCAAAAACTAAAATGTGCACAAACCCAAAAATATGTTCTTCCTTTCCTCAAGTATTCATCCCAATCCCTCCACTTTCATGCAAAATGCTTAATACCACCACCCCCCCCCCCCCCCCCCCCCCCCCCCCCCCCCCCCCCCCCCCCCTCCCACCCCCCCCCCCCCCCACAACAACCACCACAACACCAC
>Ga0116227_10010267_pt1 | contig 16454 bp, 12 predicted proteins | sample S1TSphgellanicum_FD_89693 | JGI IMG/M metagenome (GOLD analysis project Ga0116227, IMG submission 89693) | Host-associated microbial communities from peat moss isolated from Minnesota, USA - S1T2_Fb - Sphagnum magellanicum MG | ecosystem: Host-associated > Plants > Peat moss > Unclassified...
CGGCTTATATGGCGGCGGCATGCGCTCGGCCGCCCAGAGCGCGCCTTCATAGATGAACGGCAGGCTGCGCGCCTGCTGCACCACCGGCGGCCATTTGTCCGGCGGCAGCATCTGCGCCAGCGGAATATAGGCCAGGATCAGCACCGCCGCCCCGCGCGCGATGCCGAACAGCAGCCCCAGCGTGCGGTCCAGCCCCCCCAGCGCCGACAGCCCAACCATCCGCCCCACCAGATTCGACAGCAGCGACAGCACCACGAGCACGGCGACGAAGGTGACGACATAGGCCACCGGGTCTGCGAGGTCCGGGTTGCCGATCGCCTCCCGCGCCAGCGGCATGAATTGCGGCCCGTAGAGCCAGGCGGCATAGGCCGCCACCCCCCAGGAAGCGAGCCCGAGCAGCTCGCGCACCAGCCCGCGCGACAGCCCCAGCAGCGCGGACACGGCGACGACACCGAGCACAAAGAGATCGACCAGATTCATACGCTCATTCCGTGCGCCGAGCCGCCCGACCGGCACGTGATCAAACATCCAAAAGTTTTTTGGTTCTTTTTTTCAAAAAAGAACATGCTTCTCCACCAGCGTCGTGTGTTTTTTGGGACGGTTGCTCTGGTCGCTGGGGCCTGCATGCGGCTTTATCGTTGACCGGCCGATTTCCGCCAAGCGGATTCGCCATGGTGCGCATTTTTGATGGCATCGCGGCATGGTTGCACGACAAGTTGTTCTTTCGCGCCGGCGTGGAGTGTGGAATAGATTCGAAACACTCCGTTAAGAGGCGGGAGTCCGTCGGTTGCACAGAGGTCATGAATACAGCCTTTCAGCTTGAGCTTGCAGAGCCGCCCGATCGGCTGATGCTGGCCCGCTCCCACGCACGCCGGGGTCTGCCGGTGCGCGCGTACGCGATGGCGCTGGATTTGCACCACCAGGCGCTGCGCAATGCTGATGAGTTGCTGCTGGCCGAGAGTGCGGATTGTCTGGCGGACTGCTGCATCATGACGGCGCTGTATGAGCAGGGGATCCGGTTTGCCCGCTCTGCGCGTGCCCTATGGCAGGCACGGGGCGATGCGCTGCGGCAAGCTGCTGCATCGAGCAGGCTGGCTTTCCTGCTGTCGGCCATAGGCGAGCCGGAGGCGCTCAGCGAAGCCGAGGCGGCGCTGACCCTGGCCGAGCAGACCGGCGACAGTATCGAGCTGATCCGGGCGCTGGATGCGACATCGGTAGTGCTGAGCCTCTTCAAGCAGCCGGACCGCGCCTTACCGTTCAGCGAGCGCGCGGTGGCGCTGTGCCGCGCGGCCGACTTTCCGCTGCCGGTGGTGCTGATCAACTTCGCGGAAGCCTACGTGCAGGCGTCGCTGCTGTCCGCCGACGACGACAGCCGGGCCGCGGGCGTCGCGCAGGCGCTGGCTGTGACGCGGGAGGCGCTCACGCTGGCGCGGGAGCAAGGCGACGGGTGGCTGGAGCGTCTGGCGATCAATAATATCGCCGAGTACAGCCTGCATGTGGGCGACACGGCCACCGCGGAGGCGATCCTGCCGCAATATGATGAGGCGGAAGGGGAACCGACGGACCGCTGCCGCATCCATCATCTGTGGATCCGCGGCCGGACCCTGGCGGCGCAGGGGCGCGTCGAACAGGCTCTTGCTCCGCTGCTGGCCTGTCGCCGCCTGGCCACAACGCTGAGCGAACTGGAGACGCTGACGCCCTGCCACCTGGATATTGCCAACGCCTATGCGGCCTTGGGTGATTTTGAGCTGGCACTTGCCTCGCACCGTGCATTCCACGACTGCTATGTCCGCCAGGCGTCCGAGGCGGCGCAGCGACGCGCCCGCATCTACGCGCTTCAGCGCGAGACCGAGGAGTTGCGTGCGGCTGCCAGCGAGGCGGAGATGCGCGCCGCCCATCTGGCAGCAACCAACGAAATGCTGTCGCGCGAGGCCGAGCGGCTGACACGCACGAGCCTGGAGGATCCGCTCACCGGCCTGCCGAACCGCCGGCGCCTGGATGTCGCCTTCCTCGACCTGCTGACGACCAAGGCACCGTTCGTGCTGGCGATGATCGACGTGGACCATTTCAAGCAGGTGAACGACCGGTTCTCCCATCCGGTGGGCGATGCCGTGCTGCGCGCCATCGCCGACCTGCTTGGCGGCGGCGCCAGGCATGACGATCTGGTGGTGCGCTACGGCGGCGAGGAATTTGCGTTCCTGATGCGCGATTCCGACATCGCCACCGCCGCCCGTGCCTGCGAGCGGCTGCGTGCGTGTGTGCAGGGCTACGACTGGAGCACGCTATGCCCAGGGCTGGAGGTGACGATCAGCATCGGCGTTGCCGCCTCCACCGAGGATAGCGCGCATGACGCGATCGTGGCGCTGGCGGATTTTCGTCTGTATCAGGCCAAGCAGACCGGCCGTAACCGGGTGATTTCTGCGAGCTGACCGGCTACTCCGGTATCCAGCGAGACTGTCCGCCATGTCCCACACATTGCCACACCGCTGCGCCTGGGCGCAGAGCGACCCGCTGCTCGCCGCCTATCACGACGCGGAATGGGGCGTGCCGGAGCACGACAGCCGCGCGCTGTGGGAAAAACTTATGCTGGACGGTTTTCAGGCCGGCCTCGCCTGGATCACCGTGCTGCGCAAGCGCGATGCGTTGCGTGCCGCCTTCGCCGGCTTCGACCCCGCCATCGTGGCGCGCTTTACCCAGGATGACGTTGAGCGCCTGCTGCAGAATGCCGCCATCATCCGCTCGCGCGCCAAGATCGAATCCACCATCACCGGCGCCCGCGCCTACCTCGCCATGCAGGCGGCGGGCGAGGATTTTGCAGCCTTCGCCTGGTCGATGGCCGGGCCGCCGGGTCCGGTGCCGGCGAAGACCGAGGCGTCCGAGCGCCTGTCGGCGGCGTTGAAGAAGCGCGGGTTCAAGTTTGTCGGGCCGGTGATCGTGTATGCGTGGATGCAGGCGACGGGCATAGTTGATGACCACGATCCGGCGTGCTTTCGTAGCAATTGTCCCGGCTCTTAAATCGTTCCTGTCGTCGATTGGGTTTTAACCTACGTCCTCCAATGGCTCGACATGAGTTCGTGGATTGAAACCTATGCTACGCGGCTGCTTCCTACAAAAACACATCCGCCGGCGAATCCGCCTTAAGACTCGCGCCAAGCTCCTGCCCCAGCCGCTCCGCCTCGCGCGGCAAACCCTCAAGTGCCCGCTTGAGCAAAAACGTGCCGTCGGCGCGTGCGACCAGGCCGGTCAAGCGCAGGCGGCCGTTCGGTGTGATGCGTGCATGGCCGCCGATCGGTGTGTGGCAGGAGCCGTCGAGCACGGCGAGCATCGCGCGCTCCGCAGTAGCGACCGCGCGGGCTTCGGGGTCTTCGATCGCGGACAGCATTTCGCGCAGCTCGATATCGTCCTCATGCACGGTAATGCCGACGATGCCTTGTGCGGCCGAGGGCACCATCACTTCGGGGTCGAAAATCACCGAGGCCTCGTGCGCCATATCCAGACGTTTCAGGCCGGCTAGCGCCAGAAGGCTGGCGTCGCAGTCGCCGGCACGGACTTTGGAAAGGCGCGACTGCACATTGCCGCGGATCGTCACGATGCGCAGGTCGGGCCTTGCGTGCAGCAACTGTGCCTGACGGCGCACTGAAGAAGTTCCGACGACGGCATTTTGCGGCAGCACGGACCAGGGGTTTTCGGCGGGCGGCGGTTCGATGTTGCGGCCGAAAATCAGCGTGTCACGCGAATCCTCGCGCTTCATGGTGCAGGCGAGCACGATGCCGTCCGGCAGCTTGGTTTCCAAATCTTTCAGGCTGTGCACGGCGAAATCGATGCGGCCGTCGAGCTGCGCCTGGTCGATCTCCTTCGCAAACAAACCCTTGCCGCCGATGTCGGCCAGGCGCCGGTCCTGCACCGCGTCGCCGGTGGTCTGCATGGCGTGTTCTTCGAAAACATCCATGCCGCGCAACACGGGACAGAAACTCCGCAACACTTCGAGGAAGGCGCGCGTCTGCACCAGCGCCAGCGGCGAGCGGCGGGTGCCGACGCGCAAGGGGAGGGAGCGCGCGTGGCGTTTGGTGCGGCGCGCGGGCGGGGGAAGCACATCGTCGAGTGTGGCAAATTGATCAAGTAGCACTAGGTCAGCTCCCAAAAGGGTAATTCAGCCGGACGATGGCGAAGTTGAGGGCGGCCGCAAAACTGACCCACGCGAGATAAGGTGCGAGAAACCAGCTTGCGGAAGAAGAAAACGGTTTTATGGCGAATATCAGCGCGGCGATGCTGAGCCAGAGGGCAAAGACTTCGGCAAGTGCGAGGTCGGGGCGATGCAGCCGGAAAAACAGCGCGCTCCAGACGACATTGAGCACCCCGTTCGCTGCGAACATGCCGGCGATCACCGCCCAGCGCCGCAGCGGCGGGTGGCTTTTCCAGGCCAGCGCGCCGGACATGGCCGCGCATGCGAAAATCAGCGTCCAGGCCGGGCCGAACAGCCAGTCCGGCGGCTCCCACGACGGTTTGTGCAGCGCGTAATACCACGGGCCGATTTCGGTCATCAGCCCTCCCACCGTCGCGACCGCAGTGGCGCAGACGGCCGCCACCAGGATCGGGCGCTGTTTGGCTCCGGACAAGAGGGTAGCCTGCGGCATCAGGGTGTCGCAAAGCCGAAGAGATGCGCCAGATCCTTGAAAAAGATTTTGGCGTGGGCCGCAGGTTTGGCGCGGACGAGTTTCTTGTTCATGTAGGCTTCCCAGGTGAGGCGCTGCACATCCTTGTCGCGGCAGATGGCCACGAAACTTTCGCGGCGCTTGTCGTTGGCGTACCAGAACCATTGCATGATGCCGAGGATGAAGAACACGCGGCCGTGCTCTTTCATGAAGCGTTTGCGTGGCTCGCGCAGCGTGCGCACGTCGCCGGTCCTGACGAATTTTTCGGCCGCTTCCGCGGCGAAACGGCCGGCGGCCATCGCATAGTAAATGCCTTCGCCGGAAGCAGGCGCGACCACGCCGGCCGCATCGCCGGCGAGCACAACGTCGCGCCCATTATCCCAACGCTTCATCGCCCGCAGCGGAATCGGCGCGCCCTCGCGCCGGATCGTCTCTGCGCCGGAGAGCCCGGCCGCCTCACGCAGCGCACCGACTGAGCCACGCAGGCTAAAGCCTTTGCGGGCGGAGCCGGAACCGACGCTGACCGTATCGCCATGCGGAAACACCCAGCCGTAAAAATCCGGCGAGAGTTTGCCCTGGTAGAAAATATCGCAGCGGTCCGGCTCGAACACGCGGCCCAGCGCATCGGCGGTGCCGCTTTCCGGCGCGCGGACGATTTCATGATAGGCAAACACGTAGGGGATTTTCTCCGCACCAGGCACGCATTGCCTGGCCACATTGGAGCGCGCGCCATCGGCGCCGATCACCAGTTTGGTGCGCACCTGCGTCGGCGACATCGCGCCATCCTCGGCGCGGGCGCGGTAGCGAACGATGGTGGTGCCGTCTGTATCGTGAGCGACTTCATCAAAAAGTCCGGTGGCGCGGTCCGCACCGTAATGCGCGGCGCGTTCGCGCAGCCATTCATCGAAATGCGCGCGATCAACCATGCCGACGTAGCCGCCGTCGATGGGCATATCCACTTCCACGTTTTTCGGCGACACCATGCGCGCGGCATGGGCGCGGGCGACGATCACCTCGGAGGGAATGTCAAGATCCTTGATCAGCCTTGGCGGAATCGCGCCGCCGCAAGGTTTGATACGGCCGCCACGGTCTAGCAGCAGCACGGAGCGCCCGGCGCGCGCCAGATCGGCGGCCGCGGTCGCACCGGCGGGGCCACCGCCGACGACAACCACATCGTAGCTCTGCACGTCACTCATGCTGGCACTCCCTGTGTTGCAGCGGCATGGCCGCGTGATGTGGATTTTTCGGTCACCGTAGAGGCACGTCCCTGGAACACGCTCGCGGCGAGCCGCGCGGCAATGACGAAGAGCAAAGCTTCAAGAGAAAACACGGCCGCATAGGCGGGGGCCGGTGCGCCGAATACCGAGCGGAAAACATCGCTGGCACCGGTGCCAAAAATCCCGCCGGCGCCGAACGCCAGGGCTTGCGCCGCACCCCACAACCCCATGCGCACGCCTTCGCGCTGGCCACGCCCCTGGTTCGCCAATCCCATCATCGAGCCGATGGCGGAAACCGCAAAAGCCCCGTTGGCAGCGCCGAGAATGAAAACCGACGCGCGCAGCGGCCAGGCCGGCGCGAGTAATCCGCCGACGGCAATGGCAAAAAGTGCCGCAGCAGAGGCCGCACAGCCGCCGATCGTCGCAGTGCGCATGGCGCGCGCCCAGCGGTCGCCAGCGAGGCCACCGCCGATGGCAACCAGCAGCATGCCGAGCATCACGCCGCCATGCTGGGCACCCGTAAGTTGCGCGGTCTGACCAGGCGTCATGTGAAACACCGCGCCGGCGAAGGGTTCGAGGATCAGCTCCTGCGCGCTGTAAGCCAGCATGCTGACGAAGACGAAAATGGCGAAGCGGCGTGCCTGCGTCTCGGCCCAGATCTCCCGCAAAGCGGCGAAGAATGTCGGGCTGTTCTGCACCGCCGCAGGGGCCTGCGCCTCCGCGCGCTCGATACCCCATAGGGCCACCACAGCAAGGATGAAGGCGGCGCCAGCGATCTCTGCGGTAACAGTCACCAGGCGCGTGATCGAGAAAGGTTCTAGCAGCTTGCCCGCCACGGTGGCGCTGATGGCAATACCGAAGATCATCAGCAGCCAGAGGATGGTTGCGGCGGGTGCGCGCCGGCGCGCCGCCACCTGCTTGGCCATCAGCACCAGCAGTGACGTGCCGGCCGCGCCCACGCCAATGCCGACGGCCGCATAGGCGGGAACAGCCAGCGCAATGCCGAGCATGCGATGGCCGGCCATCAGCGCCGTGGCCGCAGCGGCCGCAACACCGCCGGCTGCCAGCAATGCCATGCCGCCGATGATCCAGGGGGTGCGTCGTCCACCCATGTCCGACCCAAAGCCAAGGCGTGGGCGCAGCACCTGAACGCCATAATGCAGCGCCACCAGAACGCCCGGCAGAATCGCGGGCAGGGATAATTCCACCACCATCACGCGGTTCAACGTGGAGGTCACCAGCACGACGATCGCGCCGAGCGCCGCCTGAACAAGCCCGAGCCTGACGATAGAAATCCAGCTCAAACCAGAAAAGTTTGCGCGCTCGCTCATGGCGTTACCCGCAAAGCGAAAGCGGTTATCAGCATGCCAATAACATAAAGGCTGGTGCCAGTCGCGTTATACCAAGGCGCCTTGCCACGCGGATCGAGCAACAGTTTTGGCATCAACGCGCCTTGCAAAAGCAGAAGCACGGTTACCGCGGTTGCATGACCCAAAAATCCCCAGCGGAGCAGAAGGGCGACAACAAAAGCCTGCGGCAGCGCCATGACAGCACACGACAACATCGCCGCACGATCAGCGCCCAGCATGACCGGGAGCGAGAACACGCCCATCTCCCTGTCACCCTCAATGGACTTGAAATCGTTCAGCGTCATGATGCCATGCGCGCCAATGCTGTAGAGCAGGGCGACTGCAATGATGCGCGGGCTCGGCAGAGCGCCGGCCATGATGGCCGCGCCCGTAAACCACGGCAGGCCTTCATAGCACAGTCCGCACGCTGCATTTCCCAACCACCCGTTGAGTTTGAGCCGCAAAGGCGGGGCGCTATAGGCCCAGGCCAACGCCAGGCCGAGCATAGCGGCACAAAAAATCCAGGCGCCGAGCGTGGCCGCGACAATTGCCGAAAAGACTGTCCAGAGCAGAGCAAGATAAAGACCGGTGCGGCCCGGCATACGCCCCGACGGGATCGGCCGCCCAGGTTCGTTGATGGCATCGACATGCCGGTCGAACCAGTCATTGGCCGCCTGGCTCGTGCCTGTCACCAGCGGTCCGCACAATGCGACGCCGGCCACGATCAGCGGCAAGCTATGCAAAAGCGGCCGGCCGGAGGAGACGAGGCCGCAGCCAAAAGCCCACATCGGCGCAAACCACGTAATGGGTTTCAAAAGCTCCAGCGCCGCAAAGGCGCCGGTGCGTGGGGCGCGCGCAGTTTTCGGCGTGGAATCGGCGGTGAGAACGCTAGCGTTCACAGCCTAGTTCTCCTCTAAGGTGGAAAGATCGCCCAGCCCGTAGCGCCGCAATTTCACGTACAGGCTCTGGCGGCTCAGCCCAAGCATTTCGGCGGCCGATGCGCGGTTGTCATTCGCCAGTTCCAGCGCCGCTTCGATGCACATTTTCTCGATAACGTCGGTCGATTCGCGAACTAATTCTTTCAGCGACACGCGGCCGATCAACTCGGTCAATTGCTCAATGGAACGCGGCAGCGCGTGGGTCTTCTTCGGTTCCACCTGTAGCCGCGGCCCGATGTTGCGAATCGCAAAACCGAAGCAGGAAGCGCCACCGGTGCCGACCGTGACCGCGGATATTTCCACCTGCGAAGTCGTCGAATCCTCCGCCCGCACAGTGGTGGTAAAAAATCGCACCGATCCGCGCTGGCGCAAATTCGACATCAGCACATCGAGTTCCACCCCATGCCGGCCAACCCACCGGTCCAGCGACTCGCCCTGCGCCTGTTCCTCGGTCACCAGCCCTGCCATGCTGAGGAACGCCGCATTGGCGGTCAAAATATTGCCATCCGCATCGGTGACAACAAAACCGTCTGGCGCGCTCTCGACAATTTTCAGCAGCTTGCGCTTGGTGTCCGTCATGGAGGCGCTGGCGCCAGCCTCTTGCGAAATCCGCACAAGAAAAGCGTTGCTATTGTCCTGCCGGAACAGCGAGGCCGCGACGGAGACGATCCCGTCATCATTTTTCAGCCGCACGCTAATATCGTCCGCCCGCACACCGGCGCGGGCCGCATTCAGATGCGCCTGAACCGCCTCCAGACTGTCGGCATGAAAAATATCACCGAGCGTAAACCCGCTGGCCTGTTCGCCAAAACCCAGCAGCGTGCGCGCCGCGGGATTACACTCCGTTGTCCGCAGTTTTAACGCATCCAGGATCAGCAGCGCTTCGGACGACATCTGGAACAGCAGCCGGTAGCGCATTTCGGTTTCGCGCAGGCGCGAATAGTCGCGTTCCAAAGTTTCCTGTGCCACCATCAGCTTTTGCTGCAAAGCCGAAAGCGCGCGCAGGTCGCGGCCGAAGGCCACCACGCGGTCGCCTTCGCCGGCCTGCACGGCGCAGTAGAGGACAGGCACGGATTTGCCGGCTTCGCCTAGATGGTTGATGTGCCGCCAGCGCGGTTTGGCTGTGCTGCCTTTCTCGGCGTCGCGCAGCATGGCAGCGACTTTCGCCCGGCTATCGGGGGCGACGCAGGTGGCGAGCTTGCGGCCGATCCACGCCGCACTTTCCCGCAAATCATTGGCAAGTTCCTCGCTCTGGAAAGCCATGTCCGTCACGGTGCCGAGCGCGTCCAGGATCAGTGCGATGTCCGATGCGGTGGCGATCAGGGTTGCCACCGATTCCGCATCCATCTCGCCGAAGGAGTCCACGGGCGAGGCAAAGGCTTTCACGAGAGACGAGATCCTCCATTGCATAGTCTCGCCTCCCGCCTAGCGATTCGTCGTATGTGTGGGTGGGGCAGTCCTTTGTGTCACAGGTTGGCGGACGCCAAAGGCGCCGCAATGGTTCAGACCGAATGAGGGTGCGGGCAACCTCACCGTTCTCGCGCCAGAAGAGAGACCAGGTTTTGTGCCTGTTGCACAGCCTGACGGCCGTTGCTGGCCGTGGCGTCCGCACCAATCATGGCAGCAAGCTGCGGATGTTCGATGAATATCGGGCCGCCGACCATGATGCCCACGCAAGGATTGCGCGACTCGCGGCGGATGGCGCGAATATCATGCGCGATCGCATCCAGCCGCTCGCTGCAACTTACCGAAATACCGACGATGGCAACGAATTCCTGCCGTACCATGTCGATCAGCTCGGCGCTGGTGGCGACAGGCTCGCTCCATACGTTCCAGCCGGCGCGCGTAAAGAATTGCACGACCATCGACAGGCCAAGCCCGTGCTGCTCGCCCGGCGTCTGCACCAGCAGCGCGCGCGGCCCGGTGCGGCGCAGATCGACCTCGCCGATGAAGGCCGGCGCCAGCATGCGCAATATGCTCTGCAGATGGATCAGCCCGACCGTCACGTCGGTAAAATCGCACTCATCCTCCTCCCACATCACGCCAAGCCGGCGCGCGGCGGGGGTGAGCAGATCGAGATAGAGCGACTCGGGAGACGTGCCGACTTCGCGCATGGCCTCCACGAAGGTGGCCGAGGCGGGCTGTTCGCTGGTCAGCAAAAGACTCACCAGGTCGCTCACCTGTTCGGCGGATGGCGGGTACAATTCGCTGGCGCGTTCCGGGGTGAGGGTTTTGAGCGGCCGGCGGGACATCAGCAGGCGCGGAATCACATCGGCTTCCACCGCACGCTTCACCAGATCGTGGCGCTGGTCGTCGGGCTCGCGTAGCTGCGGTGTGCGGCGCGGGGCGGCCATGTGCTGGCGCGTGGCGCGCGCCGCTTCGGCCTCCGAAAACCCCTCGCTGGTGGTGAATTGCTGTCTCATGCGCGCCATCGGCTGCTTCTTCCCTATTGAAGACCGTTTTCTGCTCAAACTGTCAAGCTAGATTTACGTAAACCTTCCTTGACAGGTGCGGCGGGTCGGCTCTAGCTTTTGTCCAGGCGATGCAGCGGCCCCGGTTGGGGCATCTGGGTCGCGAACGCAGGTGCTGGTGTGTCGGGCTGCGGCAGGGACAGGGTGGGGGCGCGCAGGCGCGACCGCACTGGCTCTCAAAGATTAACGCACCTTTAGGTGGAGGCGTTGTCAAGCCATGTTCACGACAAACGTGTTAGGCCGCATGATGAACGCGGCGGATTGCGCCCCGTGGGGCGCCGTGGCCGGCCGGCATGTGCCCTATTACCCGGCAAACCCCGCCAATATGCTGCGGCGCATCAATTCCGCCCGCCGCCGGCGCGCCGCGCGCCCGCTGTACACGCCGGAAGAGAAGCGCCGCCGCGACGCCTCGCCCTGGACCATGGTGCAGGGCATTTTGGCGCCTCTCCAGTTCCTGGTGTTCCTGGTGAGCCTCGGCCTGGTGCTGCGTTTCCTGGTCACCGGGCAGGGCGAACAGGCCGCCACCGCCTCGGTCGTGGTTAAAACTTTTGTCCTTTACACCATCATGGTCACAGGCGCGGTGTGGGAGAACGCTATTTTTGGGCGCTACCTGTTCGCGCCGGCGTTCTTCTGGGAGGACGCGGTGAGCATGGTGGTCATCGCCCTGCACACCGCCTATCTGGCGGCCCTTCTGTCAGGCTCGCTTGACACGCAGCGCCTGATGGTTTTGGCGCTCGCCGCCTACGCCAGCTACGTGATCAACGCCGCGCAGTTCATCCTCAAATTGCGGGCGGCGCGGCTGTCGGCCGATGCCTGGTCCAGCGCCGAGCTGGTGGGCAATTTCTGATGGCCGACGGTATGCAAGGCTGCGTGACGCGCCCGGAGACCGCGGTCATCCGCCAGCGCGGCCAGCGCGAGGTGTTCTGCGGCCTCACCGGCATCATCTGGCTGCACCGTAAAATTCAGGATGCGTTCTTCCTCGTCGTCGGCTCGCGCACCTGCGCGCATCTCATCCAGTCCGCCGCCGGCGTGATGATTTTCGCCGAGCCGCGTTTTGCGACCGCGATTATCGATGAGCGCGACCTGGCAGGTTTGGCTGACGCGAACGACGAGCTAGACCGAGTCGTCGGCCAGCTTCTGGCGCGCCGCCCCGAAATCCGCATGCTGTTCCTGGTCGGCTCCTGCCCGTCCGAAGTCATAAAACTGGATCTTTCGCGGGCGGCCGAGCGGCTTTCCGCCACGCACTCGCCGCAGGTGCGCGTGCTGAATTATTCCGGCAGCGGCATCGAGACGACATTTACGCAAGGCGAGGATGCGTGTCTGGCCTCGCTGGTGCCGATATTGCCGCGCGAAATTTTGGGCGCTGCGCGTTCATTGCTTGTGGTTGGCGCGCTCGCGGAAGTCGTGGAAGACCAGTTGACGCGGTTGCTGAACGCCATCGGCATTGCGGATGTGCGGTTCATGCCGCCGCGCCGCTCCATCGATCTGCCCGCAGTGGGCGCGAACACGCAATATTTGCTGGCCCAGCCGTTCCTGGCCGATACGGCGCGGGCGCTGGAAGCGCGCGGTGCTGCTCGCATCGCCGCCCCGTTTCCGCTCGGCGTCGAAGGCACGACGGCCTGGCTCGAAGCCGCGGCGCGCGCCTTCGGCATCCCATCTGCGCGCGTGACAGAAGCGATCGCCGGCCCGCGCGCCCGCGCAGAGCAATCCTTGGCCCGCTACCGCGACGAACTCGCCGGCAAGCGCATTTTTCTTTTTCCCGACAGCCAGCTTGAAATTCCGCTCGCCCGGTTTCTCTCGCGCGAGCTTGGCATGGAGCTGATCGAAGTCGGCACTCCCTATTTGCACCGCCAGCATCTCGCCGAGGAACTGGCGCTGCTGCCCGAAGGCACGCAGCTCAGCGAAGGCCAGGATGTGGAGCGTCAGCTCGACCGCTGCCGTGATGCTCGGCCCGACCTGGTAGTGTGCGGACTCGGTTTGGCAAATCCGCTGGAGTCGGAGGGCATTTCCACCAAATGGTCGATCGAGCTGCTGTTCACGCCCATCCAGGGTTTTGATCAGGCCGGCGATTTGGCTGAATTATTCGCGCGTCCTTTGGTGCGCCGCATGCGGCTGCAGGTGTAGCGCCATGCAACTCACCCTCTGGACCTATGAAGGTCCGCCCCACGTCGGCGCCATGCGCATCGCCACCGCCATGGAGCGTGTGCATTACGTGCTGCACGCGCCGCAAGGCGACACGTACGCGGATCTGCTCTTCACCATGATCGAGCGTCTGCGCAAACGCCCGCCGGTGACGTACACCACGTTTCAGGCTCGCGATCTTGGCGGCGATACCGCGCAACTCTTCAAGGATGCGGCGCGCGATGCCTATGAGCGCTTTATGCCGGACGCGATGCTCGTCGGCGCATCCTGCACGGCGGAATTGATCCAGGATGATCCGGGCGGACTTGCGCGTGCTCTTGATTTGCCCGTTCCGGTCGTCGCGCTTGAATTGCCGGCCTACCAGAAAAAGGAAAACTGGGGCGCCGCCGAGACTTTTTATCAAATCGTCCGCGCCCTCGCTGGCCCCTCGGTGCCGCTGCCAGGCACCCCGCGCCCGGTGCGCGCGCCGGGCACACGGCCGCGCTGCAATGTGCTTGGCGCGACCGCGCTCGGTTTCCGCCACCGCGACGACTCGCGCGAAATTCTTGGCCTGCTCGCCAAACTCGGCGTGGACGTGAATGTCGCGGCACCGCTCGGCGCCACGCCGGCTGATATCGCGCGACTCGGCGATGCGGATTTCAACGTCGTGCTCTATCCCGAAATCGCCGGCCAGGCCGCGCAATGGCTTGCGCGCAGTTTTGGGCAGAAATCCACCAAAACCGTGCCGATCGGAATCGGCGCCACGCGCGATTTTATCAAGGAAGTCGCAGCCCTCGCCGGCATTGACGCTTCTTCAGTGCTCGCCGACTCGCCAGGCAACCTGCCCTGGTATTCGCGCTCCGTGGACTCGACATACCTGACAAACAAACGTGTGTTCGTCTTCGGTGACGCCACCCACGCCATCGCCGCCGCCCGAGTCGCCGCCCAGGAAATGGGTTTTACAATTGTCGGCCTCGGCACCTACAGCCGCGAATTTGCGCGCGAAGTGCGCGAGGCTGCAAAGATTTATGGCGTCGAGGCTTTGGTCACCGACGATTATCTGGAGGTGGAATCCAAAGTCGCCGAACTTCGCCCCGAACTCGTGCTCGGCACGCAAATGGAGCGCCATATCTCCAAACGCCTGGGCATTGCTTGCGCCGTCATCTCCGCCCCCATGCATGTGCAGGACTTTCCGGCACGCTACTCGCCGCAAATGGGTTTTGAAGGCGCAAATGTGCTTTTTGATAGCTGGGTCCATCCGCTGATGATGGGGCTGGAGGAACATCTGGTCGCCATGTTCCGCGACGATTTCGAATTTGCGGATGGCGCAGCACCCTCTCATCTGGGTGCGACCACCGAGCGCCGTGTATCGCGGGCCCATGTTGAACCCGAGATAATCGAGGCGCCTGTTGCCGACACAATGGTGCTCGAAAAGCCGACACTTGTCTGGGATCGCGATGCGGAGAAAGAGCTCGGCAAAATCCCCTTCTTCGTGCGCGGCAAGGCCCGGCGCAATACGGAAAAATATGCACAGCAATTCGCCATAACAACGATAACGCTGGACACATTGTACGATGCCAAAGCCCATTTCGGCCGCTGACACCGCCATGCGCGACACGCCGATTCGCATGGTCATCGTCACCATGGACAGCAATCTGGCCGGTGCTGCCTCACGCGCTGCCGTATCGCTGAAAAAATCCCTGCCGGGCCTCGATCTCGCTGTCCATGCTGCCGATGTCTGGGGCAGTGATGCGCAGGCACTGCAGCAGTGCCTGCAGGATATTGCCTCGGGTGACATCGTTATCGCCACCATGCTGTTCCTTGAAGACCATATTCGCATGGTGCAACCCGCCCTCGCGGCGAAGCGCGAAAACTGCGACGCCATGCTCTGCTGCATGTCGGCCGGCGAAATCACCCGCCTCACGCGCATGGGCCGGTTCGACATGTCGCGCGAAGCGACCGGCGCCATGGCCATGCTGAAAAAATTGCGCGGCGGCAAGCCGGGCTCAGGTGCCGCAGCCGCCGGCCAGTCGCAAATGAAAATGCTACGTCGCCTGCCACGCCTGATGAAATTTATCCCCGGCACCGCGCAGGACGTCCGCACCTATTTTCTTGCCTTGCAATACTGGCTTGCCGGATCCGAAGAAAATCTCGGCAATCTGATGCGCATGATGGTCGAGCGTTTTGCGGATGGCCCGCGCCTGCACCTGCGCACCACCGTTCGCGCCGCACCGCCGATCGAATACCCGGACATCGGTCTCTACCACCCAAGGATCCCCGGCCGAGTCGCAGAAAAAATCGAGAAATTGCCGCTTGGTGGCGCGAAAGGCACCATTGGCCTGGTGTTGCTGCGTTCCTACATACTTTCCAGCAATGCCGCCCATTATGATGGCGTCATCTCGGCCCTCGAAGCCCGCGGCCTGCGCGTCATTCCGGCCTTTTCCAGCGGCCTCGATGCGCGGCCAGCCGTGGAAAAATTCTTCATGCGCGACGGAGTCGCTATCGTCGATGCCGTGATCTCTCTCACCGGCTTTTCACTCGTCGGCGGCCCCGCCTACAACGATAGCCGCGCCGCGGAGGCACTGCTTGGCAAGCTGGACGTGCCCTACATCACCGCGCATCCGGTCGAATTCCAGTCGGTCGAACAATGGGATGCGAATGCCCGCGGCCTGCTGCCGATCGAAGCGACGATGATGATTGCCATTCCCGAGCTCGACGGCGGCATGCTGCCGATGACTTTTGGTGGCCGCTGCGGCCGCGCCAACACCGCCAACCCCTGCGCCGGATGCGACGGCACCACCTGCGCCCGCAACATGGTTTCGCACACCGAACGCGCCAACATGCTCGCCGACCGCGTGCTGAAACTTGCAACCTTACGTCGCACCGAGCGGGCAAAACGCAAGATTGCAACAGTTCTGTTCAATTTCCCGCCGAATGCGGGTGCTGCCGGTACCGCCGCCTATCTCGCCGTGTTTGAATCCCTGCTTAATGTTCTGCATACCCTCAAGGCCAGTGGCTACACGGTCGATGTGCCCGACTCGGTCGATGCCCTGCGCCGGAGGATTCTCGAAGGGAATTCGCAAACCTATGGTGCGGACGCCAACGTTGCCGTTCGCATTGCCGCCGATCAGCACGTACGCTCGCAGAAATTTCTTGCCGACATCGAAGCCACCTGGGGCTCGGCGCCTGGTCGCCAGCAATCCGACGGCCGCCATATTTTTGTCCTCGGCGCGCATTTCGGCAATGTGTTCGTCGGCCTGCAACCAGCCTTCGGCTATGAAGGCGACCCGATGCGCCTGCTCTTCGAAAGCGGTTTCGCGCCTACCCATGCGTTTGCCGCCTTCTATCGCTGGATACGCGAAGATTTCGGCGCGCACGCGGTCCTGCATTTCGGCACCCATGGCGCGCTGGAATTCATGCCTGGGAAGCAGGCCGGCCTTTCGGAAAAATGCTGGCCCGATCGGCTGATTGCCGATTTGCCCAACTTCAACCTGTATGCCTCGAATAACCCGTCTGAAGGCATGATCGCCAAGCGCCGCGCTGGTGCGGTACTGATTTCCTATCTCACGCCACCCGTCGCTAACGCCGGCCTGTATCGCGGTCTGCTCGAACTCAAATCCTCGCTCGACCGTTGGCGCGGGCTCGAACCCGAAGTGGATTCCGATCAGCGCAATCATCTCGCCGAACTCATTCAGGCGCAGGCGAC
>Ga0116227_10010268_pt1 | contig 16453 bp, 17 predicted proteins | sample S1TSphgellanicum_FD_89693 | JGI IMG/M metagenome (GOLD analysis project Ga0116227, IMG submission 89693) | Host-associated microbial communities from peat moss isolated from Minnesota, USA - S1T2_Fb - Sphagnum magellanicum MG | ecosystem: Host-associated > Plants > Peat moss > Unclassified...
AAAAAGGTGTTCCTGAAGTAAGTGGCCCTTAGCTCCACCTCGGGCAGGCTATTAATTGGGGAAGGTCCCAGGAGTGGGCATTATCCTACACTTGCTTTTTGGAGGAATTGTGGGAAGGGCAGCAAAAGAGAAGAGAAGATTAAATGTGGGGAAAAAAAAAAAAGTTAAAACAAGAAAATTCGGCCACTTTTCTTTTTCCAATTGTCAAAATATTATCATGGGTCACCCCCGTAAATGCCGGGCCGGAGGGAATACTCGGTTCCACGCGGAACCTACCTACTGGTGATTACGCAAGAAGCTTCGGCAAAGAACCTTACAGAAAAAGATGCTGAAATGCCAATCAAACTGGTTGGCCAGAAATGCACGCAGAACGCTCGCGGAACTGTCGTGGCAACAGAAGCTACGACATTCCTGAGCTGGAATGTTGTTGGAATCGGTCGTCTTCTTCATCTCTTGTTTTGCGTGCTCTGTCTCCTCTCTCGCTCTCTCTCACAGTGTGTGTGCGGATGTGCGGTGCGTGAGAGATTTGCAAGGTCTTAGGGGTCCGTCCCTTTGATGTTGCTCTACGCGTAAGCTTTGGATCCCTTTGTTAGCAGAAGAGTCTCCGTGGCGATCTTGTTCAAGTACTTGTAGTTGCAGTTGGCTCGATCCATCTTTTTGGGACGTTTTTCGGGAGCTTGTACACTAGGAATCTCAGAGCAAAACCTATTGAACTTCCGCGAGCAGCAACGTAAGGATCGCTTATCTCTCAGCTCCGTCGCCTCTTCGGGGCTTCTTTTGTGGCGTCGAATCGGAGGGAAAAAAAGAGCCGAATAACGCGACGAGCTAGGCCGGTCTCGGGAGGCAAAAGAAAAGAGGGGGGCATGTTGGATAGCGAGGAACGGTAGCCATCGGCCGCAGCAGGGGATCCGTTACGCAGACGATTCACTTTTGCTGCGCGCTGTGGTTGAAACTGGGGGGCGGTTAACAGAGATGGCGGGGCTATCGACGCAAGGGAGCTTGCGGAAGGCGCTCGGTGCGATCAAGGACTCTACCAAGGTTGGGCTGGCCAAGGTCAACAGCACTTACAAGGCAAGTTTCTGCATACGATCGAAGTAGTGTAGTGAAAGTGCACTGGATGCGAGCGCTTGTCTTAATTTCCGAGCTTGTTTGTTGTGCCGCTGTTCCCTTGAAGGTTGCGCTAGTTAGAGGGCACCCGCCACCTTATCGATTGTGGCAGTATCGTCAGTGGACGGGTCTTTTGTACTCCGAGGGATAGGGGGAATGGACTGTAGCCTGAAGCACGTTCTCTGTGTCCAACAATGCTGCTTGAATTTGCTGGATTGTCTCTTAAAGGTTGTCAATGTTGGCATGCATGGGCTCAGCTGCACCAGGTGATTCTGGTTGCTATCCTGAGGAAATCGAGATGTAAGTTTGATGAATCTGGCATGGAGCAAAATCTGGCTATTGGATTTCATGCATGAGCTTTACATGTCAGCGTTTAGACCAGACCAGGGAGCATAATGGAGACTTCACACATACATTCTGATAGCCATTGGAAGAGTCGAGCACTTGATTGTTGATAACCTAAATGCATTTTCCAGATGCTGGAGTGTTGTTTGATTGAACAGGACTGGTTCTTGGAAGTACTGTTTGGGTTCTTGATGACATCTGTGAAGGGTTTCTGGATATCTGTTTGTTTATGGAGTTGGCATGCAGTTGTTTGGTGTGCATGTGACTGATTGGATGTGTGTTGAGGAGCATGGCAGGACCTTGACATTGCAGTTGTGAAAGCAACCAATCATGTGGAATGCCCTCCAAAGGAGAAGCATGTTCGAAGTGAGTGTTCTCTCTTGTGAAGGTTGATCCAGGCAAAGTTGATGTTGAAGTGGTGGTTGCAACTAGCATGTTGGATGGATTGTGTTAATGCTTGTGCTTTGTTTTTCTTATGATCTCGGCAGGCATCTTCTTTGCAACCTCAGCATCAAGGCCACGGGCAGATGTGGCATATTGCATAAATGCTCTTGCTAGGCGAATTGCCAAAACTCACAATTGGACGGTAAAATCTGTTCTTCATTTTCATCCAGACTAGAGGTTGATGGCAAATTTGGATTTAGGGATAGGGAAACATGATCCAGCAATGTGAAATAGCTGGTGTTGGTTACCAAGTAGGAGAATGCTGTGTCACCCAGTTTGCTAGTATTCCATGGTCTTTGGAGGTGGACAGTTGGGAATGACTGATATTATGGTGGATATCACCTTTAGAGACTGCTTTGACAGAACAGTTGCCAATACTACAGAGAATTGAGTTAACCAGGATGTCGATGTGTAGAGGTTAGGCTATCCCTGCAATGGTTGAAGAACAAACATGCTGTAACTCTCACATCCTGCTTCGTGTTGGATGCATTCTCCCTAAAAAGCTATGTTTTCTTATTTCTAACCAGAAATAGAAGGCTGAGGAGGCACAGTCAGCTGTGTGCTTCCAAGAGATTCTTGCTTGTTGCGATTGAGTCTTGTGTACATGGTACAGGTTGCATTGAAGGCAATGGTGGTCATTCATCGAACATTGAGAGAAGGAGACCCAACATTTCGAGAGGAACTCATCAATTACTCTCGCAATCGGGGCCATATCCTCAATCTATCTAACTTCAAGGATGACTCAAGTCCAAATGGTGTGCATGTTTTTCTATATATATTTTTCTGTTGTGCAATATGGGCATTTGGCTCTGGAGATTCAGTGTTTGCCATATTGTAGGCTCTTCATTCTGAGGGTATAATCGAACTTTTGACATGCAGGGTAAAGGCAGCTTGGTCAAACTGACATTTTGTTATAATTGAGTGCTTGCCAAAATATGACCAAAGTTGGCCTCTGGAATAATATGGGTGTTGTTGGTACGCAGCTTGGGACTACTCAGCATGGGTACGTACCTATGCACTGTACTTGGAAGAGCGACTTGAATGCTTTCGGGTGTTGAGATATGATGTGGAGTCAGAGCGTGCAGCAGTAAGGATACTATCTTGACAACCACAGACAATCTCTGTACATCAAGACTTTGAAAAGAACTTTGCTCTTCTGTTTTGTTTTTGGTTTTGTTGTTGTTTTCTAAGACCTTTAGGGTTTCTTTCTTCTTTGCCCTATTTGATGATCCATTTTCAGATCTGAGATCATGATAACCTGATTATTGGGTTATCTCTGAATGTTATACAGTTTGAGTTAAGTTTAAAAGTAAGGAGAAGTTCTCAGTCTTAAAATATTTCTTACAGACTTTTCATTCTTCCTTCTTTTACTGCTTGGTTTCAATGAATTGCTTTGCTCCACAGGGTTTTGGGGATCTGCATATTGGGTCATGCAGTATTTTGCTTTGGGAGTGCATTGAAGCATACAGACTTTCTTGGTTTTTCAACTCAGTGTATAACCATTGGAAGGTTTTTGGTGACCATTAGGGACACAGTAGGACAAGAGAGTTGGACACTGTGGAGTTGTTGGAACATTTGCCTGCTTTACAACAACTGTTGCATCGTCTCATGGGCTGCCAGGTACCGCTTTAAAACAGTCAGTGTTATTCTCCATGTGTAAGAAGAGCCTTAGTTTAGATTCCATAGAAGAATCCTTTCTCAATGCGACCCAATCATGTTTTTTTACATATGGTCATGCAGATTTTATAGTCAGGATGAGATATGGAATAGAGTGATTTGGTAGCTTGTTCTGATGTCAAAATTTTATGCTTTTTGACTGACTTGCATAAATAGACTCTGAGCTATATGTGGATCATTTGCAGCCTGAAGGAGCTGCTATCAGCAATTATGTGATTCAGGCTGCACTGGGTTTGGTAAGTATGTGGGGGATTTCTCCTTGACTTTGCATGATGCTTGTGTGTTTAGAGCAGAGTTGGGTTTTAAAAAGTTCAGTACATGCTGAAATCCAATTTTGGGAACTCAAATCTTGGAGCATGTCTTTATTGCACAGGTGTTGAAGGAAAGCTTCAAATTGTATCGTGCAATCAATGATGGGATCATCAACCTGGTTGACAAGGTAGGCTTGGTCTCTGACTTAGTCTTTGGTTTCACCACTATTCCATTCTTATCAAATGTACCAAAATGCACTTTGTAATCTCAAATGATATCTCTCAGACCCAAATTTTGCTTTATTTTCAATCTGAATAGTTTTCTTGTCTGCAGTTTTTTGAAATGCAGAGAGTTGATGCCTCAAAAGCACTTGAGATATATAAGCGAGCTGGAGTGCAGGTTATGGGCCTATAACCAAAGTTGACATCTAGTCCTTGCAGAGATTATGAAAATTTTAATATGAAAGTAGATGTGTGTCTGTCCAATGGCAATGATTGTCAGCTCATCACTGCCATACATGATGAAGTTGATGGTCTGACACCTTGTGAGCAACCCTCATAAGGTCATGACTGCACTCATTGTCATGTTACCTTCAAGATGTTGTGGAGAATTATCTGCAATTTCATAACTTTTTTTTGTTTGGCTTCCTCGTTTTCGTTGCAAGGTCATGCTTCATGGGATGAACATTTTTCTGTTCAGTCCCCTTATTTCCACTAGTAGGATCTTGATTTGAACCAGCATTTGTTGCACCTGGCATAGCTTCTAAGTTTAGTAGACCCATAGTAATTGATCACTGGTGCAAAAGTTTGTAAGTTTAGTAGATCTGCCATTACTCTCTTTCAAGTAGGATGTTTGGTTCTGTTGAAGGGTTTACTTATCCTGGGTAGTGTGTCCAAAATTTATCATTGCAGGCTGACCGATTGTCAGAGTTTTATGAGGTGTGCAAGGGCCTGGACCTTGCTCGTAGCTTCCAGTTTCCTACCCTTGAGCAGGTAGGTTGATTTTCTTGATGGTGTCAGTTGCCTGCAATCTATCTTCCTCCTTTCGTAACACAAGTTTACGAAAGTGAGGGTCTTATTTTGAGGATGCCTTTTCCTAAACTCTGGAACCATTTTGTTAAATAGGTCTGTTTATGAACTTCTTAGAACTTGATGTTGGTTAGGTGGTTCAGTGCTTCTTAGGATCTGATGCAACAAATCCACATCTTGTGATGCAGCCTCCACAGTCCTTCCTCTCCACCATGGAAGAGTATGTGAAAGATGCTCCTCGTGCAGCACCAAGTGGAACACTGTATCTGAAAGATGTCCCTGTAAGTGATGCAACTCACTTTCTCAAGTGCTGGGACTCTTCTGATAGGTTTCATTGGAATGACAATATACCTGTGCTTTTAAAATAACTGATTTCTTTTTGCAAACTTTGTGGAATAGGAAAATGAGGAGCGGTCCCTACCACGCATCCAGCTAACTCCATCATCTGATGTTAAGGAGGAAGTTTATGAGAGTGCATCACCTAAGGCCGAACCTCTTCCAGAAACAGTGCCTCCTCCAGCTCCACCAGTTGAACCAGTTGGTGATCTTCTGGTGGGTTTTTTCATTCAAAGCTCTCCCAGACATACTTCTTGAGTTCTGCAACTAATTGCAGGTTATTTGGATGCAGACAATTATTGCCGTTTGCAAATGTGGGCACTAACTGGTCCATTTTCAATGCAGTAGCAGTACTACAATTGAGTTGTCATAGTCCATGTTGCAGACCATCCTTTGGGTTGCTATGTATTTCTGGGATAGCCGTGCACTCAGGGCACCAAGTTCGCCCAGAAGGCCTCGACCATAGTCACTTGTTTGGACTTTGAATAGTACACAAAGTGGTATCCCAGAACTAGAGTATGGTTGATCATGACAAGCAGACATATGGGTGTAAATCTGGTAAGGGACTAGCTGATTCTGTCATGAGTGTTGCAGGGTTTGGATGAGGATTTACCAAATGCAGCTGCATTGGAGGAGAGTAATGCATTGGCACTTGCTATTGTTCCTGAAAGTGAGTTGTTATATGATGACTCAGGAAGCTCTAGTCTACTAGCAATATTATCTATTGTTCTAGACAAACATCAAAGAATCTATGGGCTTAGTGAGCACATCCAGGATGGAGATCTCTTTCCTGTCAAAATTGTCATGTGTTTGGGGCTCCTTTCTCTTTGAATTGCTTGCAGTTGCTGAGAAAGTTTTGATTAGTGAACATTGAACTTATGTATAATCTTCCTTTTTCTCCATACAGGGCATAGTGTCATCATACTATGGTACCGAGTATTATACACCTTGACATTTTTGAGTCATGTTGATCAGGTACTACTGCAAATGGTAATGGATCTGCATATAGTGCAAACGGGACGACAGGCTGGGAGCTTGCATTGGTAACAAATCCCGCTGATAATGCAAGCGTTGCTACCAATAGCAAATTGGTACATGCTCTCCACATGATCCTCTCACACTGTCTTGATCAATGGCCTGGTCACTAACCCAAAATTGAAAGCCCTCTGTCTATTGTTTCCTTCTGGGAAACCCAGCAGGCTGCCAGTACTGTCCCATCTGTGCTAAATGCAGGTCAATAAGAGAAACTAGATAAGCCACATGACATTGTAATTTCACTGTCTGGAATGTATGTAGAGCACTGTTAACTAAGCCTACAGAACAAAGTCTTAGGCATGTCTGAACCTCCTGCTGATGATTATTAAAACTACTTGACATGACAATTTCTGCATGAGTTTCAGATCCTTATTAGGGCATACTGCAGCCTATTTGCAACAGGGAACAGCATGAGTACATCTGTCCTTATCCCTGCATCCATGTAAACCATAGTCAGAGATCCTGTGGCATAGTTTAAGCCCTCCTAGACTTTCTGGGGTGAAAATTTCATGATTATTTTCTGTTTTTTTCTATGGTTCTTGCCTTTAAACTGGTGAGGATCAAACTTTCTTCAGTTTGTAGTAAGAAACATTGCATGACTACCATGCTATTCTATACACCCTGGAGCAAACTCTATTGGGTCCATATATGCAATCTGGAGATACTTTGTTAGAGATTTCTGGTAGGTGATGGAAGCTTATGGGGATGCTGACAACTGGTAACATTGCTTTTGTAGGCGGGTGGTCTTGATAAGCTGACTCTTGACAGCCTATATGATGATGCATTGCAAAGGCGGGGTCCCAATGGTGTAGCCCCAAACAGCTACAACATGGGCATGAATACTGTCACACCTAGCCCATTCCAAGGAGGTCCAGGAATGCCACCTGTCCAGCATAGGGATCCGTTCTTGGCATCAGACAGTTTTGCACCACCATCCAATGTGCAGATGGCCATGATGCAGCAACACCAAGCTATGTTGCTGCAGCAGCACCAGCAGCAACAGATGATGGGGATACCACCCACTGGCCCAAACCCTTTTGGTAATCCATATGGAGTAGTATCTGCTCCTCCACCATATCCATATGGTACAGGAGCTTCTCCTCAAATGCAACCTATCCCAGGTCAATTGGCATTGCCTGCTCCTCAATACCAGAACCCTTTTGGGAATCCTGGGCTGCTGTGATACAGCATGTCTTTTGAGTTCCCGTACCTTATCAATGCCTTCACCCACATTGTCAGCTTGCTTGATATTGGTTTACAACCTTTCTACAGCTTCAGTTGCACAGCAGCACCATTGTTCACATGTTAAAGGTAGATGGTAGACGTCTTAGGCACTTGCAATCCTGTATTTATTGATGCAGGTTTATCAGGCCTTTGATTGAAGTCCACCTTGAAGTATGTCATAGTCAGTAGCTTAACAGGGAAGTGAGATTGATCCATAGATAAGAAAGGCTGTTGGGGGGCCATGGAAGGTTTTGCCATGGAGGGTATCTTTAGAGTTTCTGTTCCAAGTCATTACCCCAAGAGTATAAGAATGAGTGATTAAGCATAATATTGGTATTTGCGGAACCAAAGTGGGGTTTTCTTTTTCTTCTATTTGTGCGCAGTTGGTTGGTTGGTAGGTAGGTCCATCCAGAAAAACCTAGGTTGTTGAATAGTTGCAGCAATTTGTCCTTGGTTGCTGATTCTTTGTTGTTGTTAAATACAGCTCCAAGAGACAAACCTATTATTTCAAAATGTTAGTCAGTTTTACAGGTTCAGTTGAGGGGGGTTTGTAGTCTCGTCAATTTTAATTGTGGGAAGAAGAAGACAGCAGCGATCTTGATGAAATGTAAGTATATATATGCAAAGAGGATTGTGGGAAATTTTACATTTGATTTTTCTTGTCTAACAAGTTTGTTCTCTCTTTAGGATACTTTATGGTTGCAGTTCAGATTTCTTTGCAGAAGTGCAGATTGCTCTGATTTCTTTACAAGTGGAATGACATAAAAACGCTGCCTAGTTTCTTGCGTTCTGTTTCAGCATGATTTTCTCTTGCTTTTAATCTTTCATTGTCTTCACATAGGGTGTTCAGAGTCCCAGCTCAGAAATCTTGCATATGATATAGTATGCTTGTTTGTTGCATTATGATATGCCAGTGGAATGTGGTTGGCTTGCAGCAGTTGTGTAAAGGTAGTGCTTGAAAGTTGATCTAGCATGTGCAGTGACCACAAAGTGGTCTGGAATATTATCCTCATAACGGTTTCTGTGGCTAATGGGACAGAGTGTTTGTCTGGTTGGCTCTAGCATATGCCTTTATGGTAATGAAGAGGATGCATAAGAACTGTCCTGATTATGACTGTCTCATAACCAGAGTCTCCTAATGATGTCAGATTTTTGCATTTCTCTCCTGCAAAACCTTCATCCCAATCCTAGTCCAATAGTCCCTATTCCAGTGCCTATTGATCATCTCCACCAAAGAAGCAAAGCTCTTTTGTAAAAGAAATTTAAAACATAAGATTATTATTATTATTGTTATTGTTATCATTATTGGCTTTGTTTTGTTTTGACTGTAGCCAAACTGGTTATCATCCACAACAAAATCTAGCCAAATTTGGCTATACACCAGATATGAAAGTAGAAAAAATTCTTATAAATTTTGGCTATCTTCTGGAACCTGTTGTAGAAATCTGGTGAATTAATATTTTTTTCAAAATCTGGCAAATAAGAACCAAAACCCTTTGCATTTTTCAATATCATATTTTTTTCAGGTTGAAAAAAACTGCAAATTTTCACTCCAAAAAAAAATCACTGCAAATAAGATCCTGAAACTAGTAGCATCTCTATTTGTTTGCTTCATTGCTAAGAGCAGCACACATTGCTATGTTGTGTAAATCGTAATATGGATGAAGTCAGGCTTCAAAAGTAACTCGTAATAGGGATGAAGTCAGGCTTCAAAAAGTAAATCGTAATTTGGATGAAGTCAGGCTTCAAAAGTAACTAGCAATTTGGATGAATTCTGGCTTCAAAAGTAAATAGTAATTTGGATGAAGTCACGCTTCAAAAAGTAAATAGTAATTTGGATGAAGTCACGCTTCAAAAAGTAAATAGTAATATAGATGGAGTCGGGCTTCACAAGTAAATAGTAATTTGGATGAAGCCAGGCGTCAAAACTAAATGGTAATTTGGATGAAGTCAGGCTTTAAATATAATTAGTAATTTTGACGTACTCCAGGCGCCAGGCTTAAATGTAAATAGTAATTTGGATGAAGTCCAGGCTTCAAATAACGTGAAATTGAATTTGGACTCGCAAATATGCATATGATAAGTTCTTCTATTAAGGGCAAGGAAAACAAAATGATTGCTTTTGGTTTGTCAAGGATTGACCCATGTGATGGTCATTTAACTGATCTTCACTCTACAACATTCAGGATTTCACTAAGAATTTCATGTTTACAGGCGAGGATGGGGTAAGAACTTAACACACTATTTTGGATAGGGTAGATATTGGTAGAGTCCAACATGCAAACAGTGTGTGGATGGAGCTGCTGCTCTAACACCATCGTTTATCCAAAACACATTCAACCAAAGTCAAAGGATTCTCATGCTGTCTTACTGTACAAAGAAAACATAAGGCATCAAAGTAGAGAAGGATCTTCTGGGAAGGAACTTTTGTAAATGGAGAGGAGTCATCATCATCATCATCATCAACCAGATGAAAGGGCCAAAGATTGAGAAGGTGTATGCATATTTCACTTTTACCAGAACGCCACACTCAGTTGCATCAATGGAAACGGCATAGAAGCAGATGGAGCAAGAGAATCATCACAAACATATAAGAACATCTCTTGCTGATATTGATTTCATGATTATCATTCATCAGTCGCACAACAGATCTACCTATGTTGGTTTGAGTAGGAGCAGGAGTACTTGATCCATCAGCTTCAGTAACTAGTGCGCATGTAATCATGGAAGAGCTTCAACACTCTGAGGGGCACCTAGCCACAGCCTCAAAAGAGAATGCTTTCACTCCATGAGTCACGAACGCATTTACACAATCTGTCCTCTGAAAGCAAGCAAACTCAAAAAGCTCTAACTGGTGAGAGAGGGAAAGGATTGAAACCAGAAATTGGGGTCAACAACAACCCCACTTCACATGAACCTTAGCCCACAAATCATTGTGAACAAAACATGATTTGCAAGGTTAAGGAGACAAATCTACTGGAGAAAGTTCTGATGTATATGGACAATGTTATGTTACCCAATGTTAACATGTCTCCAATGTCTTGGAAATTTGGTATGTAACTATGGAGAGATTCTCATTCAGTGTTGTGAAGCCATCAATCACTTTCTCTAGCTTGTCATTGATGCGCTCAAGCAAATAGTGGTGGGGTTGCTGATTTTCTTCTGAGTTGCTCACCCTCTTCTCCACATGTTCCATGTGCTGTGTCAAGAGCTCCATCATGAGCTCTGTCCGGTACTTCATGGCCTCCTCTCTCTTCTCTGATGCCTGCAACAAAGAATAACATTCTTTTCATCAGAAAGGAGTACAGTACACAAGTTTTGAGAGCAACTTCACTGCAAGACCCACTAATGTACAGGAAAACTGAGGTGCTCACAATTTCAGTCTATTCTGATTAGTAGACAGAACAAAAGAATGGTTACAACTGGCTTCCACAAGACACTCCACAACAGGGTCAATGGTGACCAGTCCTTGCTTAATCCAAAACAATTGAAGAATGAAAAAAATTTAGTGAAACACTAAAGTTTGTCTACAGCTTTCTTAATGGAACTACTGCATTAATCTCTTAACAGAAGAGCATACCTGCAGCTGTATCTGCATGAGCCGTTGCATCTCTCTTATTGTACTAACACAATCTTGCACTTCATGTATTGAGGACTTTTCTTCCTTCCTCAGACACCTTGCCAACTGGCTCTTCAATGGGTTCTGACCACTGTCAGCAGTGAGTCCCTCTTCCCCTCCCATTGAGTCTCCTCCAGTTCCACAGCTTGGCTTGTGTACCTGAGCCTTTTCAGATACTTCATACCATACATCATAGAACTTTGGCTTGAGAAGCTCCCTTCCAGCAACGTTGGGATTCCAGGAGGGATCGCTCTGAGAGATCTTGGAGGACATATCCCTGAAGTACATCCCAACCATTTCTATATTAATTAACATCCCACATCTCTATTAGTTATATCTGTTGACCAGCAGCAGAGCATTACACACCCACCTGAACAATACTTAGCAACTGAGCAATATCTGCAATGAGAAACTAGCTGTCATGTACACTACTAATCAGAAAAATCACTTGCACTCCCTTCCAAAAGAAAGTACAAACCCAAGCTAGTTGGACAGAACAAAGGATGCAATGGTGTCTGAATCAGGGTAACTCATGCAGATTGCAGCTGGCATACAAATTTTAAAAACCACATACCAATAATCGGTGCATTCCCGTCGCACACACCAATACTTGCTCTGGCACTGCTTCTTAGTGAAATGCTTCCCAAATCTCTGCTGCATAGCCCAGAGAATCGACATCCACTTCTTCTGGTACTTGACTTGGCCATTGCTTTGCTCCCCCAGCCGCTGATGCACAGCAGCATAGGTGTCAAGCAAAAACTTCACAGACTCATCGGTCCATGTCACGTTCCCATCCAAATCCGCACCAGTCATTGTCTTTGACTGGTTTTGATTTACAATCTGCCTTTCCCCTGGTTCTTCTGAGTCTCTGAGGCTAGACCCAGAATCCATTGAGGGGTCAGGTAGAGACTGTCTAAGATCAATGCGATCATTCTGTAATCCTTTCTCAAGAAACGACTTGGCTCCTTCCACAGCTTTCTTTCCAATTCTCTTCTTGGTAACCTGCACACACCCACACAGAGATCAAAAAGCTATGTGTGGTATCTATCTTTCAGCAAATTGCTGGGATTACACAAGCTTCAAGAAAACACCGAGAACTTGCTGAAGGTGCAACAAGCTGCTGAAAGCACAGATCTTGGGTGCAAAGGAAGTCAAAAATCCTCTGACACCACTTACATAACCTCCTATCCTATGGTTCTTTCTTGTGCAGAAAGGATTGTCAACAATATCTGTTCAATGACTCAGCTGTAACAAAAACAATATCTTGCAATCAATAAAAACAGAGCGAAGCATGATGGATTTTGTAGCTTTTGCTTACATTAGGGACATCCCTGTATGTGTGTGAAGCTTTCCTTGAGCTCTGCTCTTCAAAACTCTCCTCAGCTGCCTTCCTCTTCTTCATAGGAGCCTTTGTTTCACCTGCTTGAGCAACGGTTTTGGGCATGATGACGCCAAACAACCTCGCAATAGTCTCACCTGTCCCATCCCAGACCAGACAGAAAGATCTTCTGTAACTACAGATCTGGCACTTTCTTTGTTCTCAAGGTGGCTGCTGGATCTTATATACTCGAGACTGATATACTTTGAGTCCAAGCACGATTGCAGGAGTAATAAGCTTTATCTATTCCTGTGATCAGGCGAGAACTTCACATGCTTACGAAGTCTTCACATGTCTGTCGCGGGCTGTTCTTACTGCAGGGGTGTTGAGAACAACCCGCGGCATTGGCAGCCGGGGAGCATGTTTCATCAGATCAAGGTTCTTCGATATTTGCACAAACACAGTTACCCAACGAAGTGCGCATACGACGACGACGAAGAAGACTCTCTCTCTCTCTCTCATCACTAGTCAAAATAGGTACGAAGCCAGCGACAATATAGAGTTTGGAAACAAGAAGCAAACGTGAGGTTAAAGCTAATGTTCGAGAGAGACGTTACGGTTTGTGACTCACCTTTGCAATTCTCCTTCGATGTTCTGTTTCCCGAAACAGCAGCAGCAGCCGCACTTCTTCCGCTTGTTCTGTGAGGTTTCTTGTTGAAATCAACAACCCGATTCAATTCGAGTACATCCGAGTCCTGTGAGTCGTCAATGATCTCATCATCGATACCGGAACGCTCACAATCGCCCTCCTCGTCCCTAAAGCAATCAAAATCGCCCGGCATCTGGAAGCAAAAACACGTCCCAACCAAAAAAATACCGACGCTTGCCTCCTCTCAAAACAAAACAGAAAGGATAACAAAAATCCCTTCCGCCGCCAGCCAGACGTCCGTCAACACCAAATCCTTAACAGCGCCTGCAATTTCCCTCGAAGGAAGACTAAAAGATCCGACCATCACCACCACCATGATAAGAGCTGTGGAAACTGCAGAAGAGAAAAACAGAAAAACCAAGCCGCTCCGCCATTGCTAAAACACGACTCATCATCATCATCATCATCACGATCCTCGTCCTCTTCTTCTTCTTCTTCTTCAGAACATTCGAACGACTAACAAACCAACGTCGGTAGCGAGGAACAACAAACAAACAAATCAACCCCAATAGGACGGTTCAGCACCCCTTGTTCTCCTGAGAGCAACAACATTGAACTCCTCCACTTCCTTTTCTTCTTTCTCCCGTATGTTTTTCCCTCGATCTCGTGTCTGTTTCCCGTGGAGGAAGATCGTGGCGATGGCGCAGGAGAATTGGCGAAGGGAGCCCGAGCGTAGGAAGCACCGCAAGGAGCGACCGAGCGAGCGATCCGAGAGAGAGAGAAAGAGAGAGAGCGAGAGGACGGGGAGAGAGGTAGGGAGAGAAGTAGAAAGGGAGAGGGCACAAAGTAAAACCGTGAAGTAGAAAGTAAATTCAAGGGTAGAAACTTACCTCCTTTTAACCTTGCCACTCATCAACAGCTGACGACAAAACCGCTCCGTACAAACATACTACTAACGTACGTTTACCTCACTCCACGGGTGTTGTACTTTTTTTACAACCTGCCGGTCGTGCCAGCAGGTAAGTAAGTGGGTAAGACTGATAGGTAGGTAGGTAAGTATGACCAGTAGGTAGGTAAATGTTTTTTTTAATAAATTGGTTTTCTAATCTCTGCGGGTTGACCGTTCGTTGCATCGAGTCACGACTGGATGAGGGAGAGTAATAAAGGTAACTTAAGTAGGGATAATTTTCTTCTCTTTTTCTTTCTTTTCTTTTGAAGCATAATAGTAGATTGATCTATTTTATTTTATTTTTTATTATTATTATTATTTCAATTTTGTGAGAAAGGTGGACTGGCGATCATTCACAAGAGGACTGACTTATTACAGGTCAAATTTGGCTACAGGATTTTTTGAAACCATATTGGCAACATATGGTTTCAAATATGGCGAAATTTGGAAGTTTTTTTTCGCCAAAGTGACACCAATTCAGCGTTGAAATTTTGTTTTATGGAGTTATAGCCTTAATGAATTAGTACTTTCCATATTGCATGCAAATGAGATGCAACTTGTTAAGGGCTTTTACCAAGAGTTGGGAGTTTTTCTCACATCATTCTCTGATTTTACTCAATTTTCATAGTGTGCAAATATGATAAAAGTATTTGAAAATTTGTGACCCCCGACAACTAATTGATGCAATTTGAGTGCACCGCTCTTTTCCCATCACCCCCATCATTGCATTAGAAAAATGCCCTATTGTTGGGGTCGGACATGCACACCAAGACCCTACCATTGCACACATCAGGTATACAGTACCCGAGTTTTGTTATTTCATTTACCCCAACCTTGAAATCCTCTGCTGCATAGATTGGAAGCACCAATGTGTGACAATCAGTGTTTTTTTGGGGGCAAATTTTGTGTTTTAGACAAAGTGATAGTGATATGCAGGAAGATTTAGCCAGATTTGGCTACAAAATATGAAGGATCTTTTTCAAAACATCCTTCTATATTTTTTGGCTACCTACTTGAATGACATATAGAAATCTGGTGATTTTTCTTAAATTTTAGTCTGATTATGCCTATTGAAATTTTCAGAAATTTTTTATTTTAGCACTTTTACTTTGTAATATAGAATTCTGGCTATTTATATAATAGCCAGTGAAAAAAAGGCTGGTGACAAGAGGGTTTTTCATGTACAAGTGTAAGAAACAACAATGTGCCATAATGGTGGATTTGGTGTAAGATAATTGAGGCATAGCAATGAGAAGCCCTTCTTACCCTAGTTTGCCTTTCCTAGGTGTCAATAAAAAAATTAAATCTTAACTCGTAACTTGGAATTTTTTTCCTTCTAAAATTTGGCGAATTTGGGCCTTTTTTTTCCATGAAAAAACCTGCTTATACGTTGAAATGATATTTTTCAGGTCGAAATTAGGCGAAATTTCACCAATTTTTTTTTAAAAACATGGCTACACACATAGTGCTTCAAAGTCCCATGGCATGTTAAAGATTAAGATTGATTGTGTCTTCTTTATTGGCTCTTCAGGTAAGGGACAGACTTATTATTAAAGGCAAACCACCTAAATAGTTTTCAATAAAAAATTTAAAATTCAAAAGAAATTTCAATAAAATTTCGTCCCTTGGGGACACAAAAAAAAAGGGTTGTGACTCGTAGATAAAAACGTTATTTGGGAGAGGGGGGGGGGAAGGCCCAAATTCGTAATATTTTTAGGAAATAAAGTTAAAATTCGCCATATTTACTTAAACCACAAGCAAGTTCTTGCACCTGTCGCCACTATATATAGTGAGCTTTGAAAAAACAAATTACTCAGCCCAATTTGGCTAAATCCTCTTGTGCCTGATCCCCAGTCCACCTACCTCACCAGATTGGGAAAATAAATTAAAAAAACCCCCTTGCATGGACCTGCTCAGTAATTTGGGAGTTTGGACCATATTTGTGCGGTATAAACAGCAGCAGCCTGACACACAGCTTTAAAGCCCAGTTTCAAAATCCATCCCCACCCCCATCCCCCCCCCTCCCCGCAAAAGCCCACTTAAAGTACACTCTCTGAAAATACAATAAAGGCGTCTTAAAAAACGGACCGCATGGAAAGATCATCATGGCCGTTTTTTACTGGCGATATATGGCCAAAATGCGCAATAATAAATCGAAGAAAAAAGTGAATTTGGAGGTTTTCAATCGCCAGAAAGTGAGGGAAAATAAATTAATAAATAAATAAATTTTTCCATATTTGTCTATGTAGGTTTCATTGTGTAGCCAAACATGTAAAAGGATGATTAAAGAGTTGTACTTTATTTCGGGGCTTATAGCCAGATTTGGCTGAATTTTCCCATGGAGGATAGCCAATTTTTTTCCAATGAATTATCGCCACTTTAGCTAAAAGCAAAAATTACTAAAAACAACCACTAGTTGGGTGCCAGGCGGAGGTATTTTCACCCGAAGACCGCACCCGGGCACCCACCT
>Ga0116227_10010269_pt1 | contig 16452 bp, 17 predicted proteins | sample S1TSphgellanicum_FD_89693 | JGI IMG/M metagenome (GOLD analysis project Ga0116227, IMG submission 89693) | Host-associated microbial communities from peat moss isolated from Minnesota, USA - S1T2_Fb - Sphagnum magellanicum MG | ecosystem: Host-associated > Plants > Peat moss > Unclassified...
AGCCAAAAAAACAATTTAGTATATAATAAATTAACCTATGAAAAAAATTCTATTATCTTTAAGCTTAATCACAGCAACGTTTTCGTTTGCGCAAATCTCTCTAAGTGAAGGTTTTGAAAACGAGACCTATCCATTTACAAACGATAAATTCTTTAGAAGTAAAGTTTTACCTGCTTGTGTAGGTTCTTATACTTTAAATAAAGAGTTTTATAAAGAAGAAGTTGCATCAACCGTATATTCTTCTACTGCGTCTAATGGCGGTAAACTAGATATATCTTTCAAATATAAGACCCATATCCTTTTGAATGGTTCCGTAAATGGAACAATGAAAGTAGAATATTCTATTGATGGGGGACAAAATTATCAGACTTTGGAAACAATTAATTTAACATCTGTTATTTCTTGTACTTCTTGGTCAGGTTCACTTCCTCAAGGTGCTGTTCCTGCTTCAGCCGATTTTAAATTGAGAATCTCTGGTCAATGGACTACAGGAGATTATTGGCTTTTATTAGATGATTTCAAATTAACACAGTCTCCATTTTTAGCAACTTCAGATGTTAATAACAAAAAGACTACAGTCTATCCAAATCCATTTAAAGACGCTATTTATTTGGATAATGCAGACACGGTTAAATCGATTTCAATTTCTGATGTTTCAGGAAGAAGGATAAAAACTGTGAATACTGTTTCAAAAGAAATCAAACTTTCGGAACTCAAAAAGGGAATTTATATTCTGACAATTGAGAACAACGATGGAAGTAAAAATCAGACAAAAATAATTAAAGATTAAAAATAGAAATCGCGTCGTACTACTGAGGCGGTTTTTTTTTGATTTAATGCTTTTTATTTTCAACTTATTTAATATAAAGTTCATTAACCAATTTTTTTATCGTAAATTCGCCGGCTCTCAAAAAAATTATGGAAAAGAAAAATATTTTAAAAGGAGTTATATTCGTTGGTTTAGGAGCAAGTATTTACGGAATGTTGGCAACTTTTGTGAAAATGTCTTATAAAGATGGTTTTACAACCTCAGAAGTTACCACTGCTCAATTTGTTTTGGGGTTTATAGGATTGTTTATTTTAAATATAATCCAAACTACTACCTCTAAAAAACAATTACCAACGCCAACTGCGAAAGAAGTCAGAATGCTGATGCTTGCGGGTACGTCTTTGGGCTGTACCAGTTTGTTTTATTATATCGCAGTTCAGTATATTAATGTTTCTATTGCAATTGTTCTTTTGATGCAGTCTGTTTGGTTCAGTGTAGTGGTAGAAAGCTTTATTGCTAAAAAATTCCCGAATGCCAAAAAAGTTATTGCTACGATTATTGTTTTGATTGGAACAGTTTTAGCAACCAACTTAATCAATCTTGAGACTCAAATCGATTGGCATGGCATTTTTTGGGGATTGCTGGCTGCTGCATCATTTACAATGACAATGTTTACTTCCAATACGTTGGCTACTCATTTACCAGTCTTAAGGAAAAGTATTACAATGTTGTCTGGAGGAGCGGTTGTCGTAATGTTGTTTTTGTTTTTTGCGCAAATCGGTCCGCAGTATTTTGATGGGTTAAAATCTTTTTATCTTAATTTCACAGAAAATACGCAACATATCAGACCATTTGATTACTCCATATTTTGGACTTATGGGTTTGTACTGGCGTTGTTTGGAACAATTATACCTCCAATTTTATTTAATCTTGGTTTTCCAAATGCAGGTTTAGGATTGGGAAGCATCATTTCATCATTAGAACTCCCGGTGTCTGTAACGATGGCTTTTGTGCTTTTGAACGAGCGGGTTATTCTCATTCAATGGTTAGGAATTGCTTTAATATTATTTGCAATTGTTCTGATGAATTTGCCTTCCAAAAATGATAATCAGGAAATAAAATATTCTCATTAGATTAAAATAAAAAAAACCGCTTCTTAAAGAGGCGGTTTTATTTTATTGTGCAGATTACTGTGCATCATTCTTAAACTCTTCAGCTTTATTTTTCAGCTGTTCTGCCGTTTGGCTGGCTTTGTCTTTTAGCTCATTTCCGAATTTCGTCAGATTGTCTTTTGCCGTGTTTATGGTGTCTTTTACCTTTTGTTGGTCTTCCGGGGAAGCTTTTTTGTATTTCCACCAAGCCAAAGCTCCTAAACCTAACAATGCCAACAGGCCATTTGTTTTATTTCCCATGATATAATTTTTTATTGTGATTAAAAATTGATTCTTAAAGTTAGTAGAAAAATTTGTGCCAACAATATAATATTAACATAATTTTGGCGTGCCCCTCTCCGGATCTTTCCCAATGCTCGGGTCGCGCTGTCCACTATTATCTTTTTGTTTTTTTAGAAGTTTTGTCATCAATAAGTAAGTTGGGACAAAAAAAACAAAAAGGATAACCGTTACCATCGCTTACGCGCTGCGCAGAGTTGAACCTTTTGACATAATTACATTATTTCAAATCCGATAGAAGATCAGACAATTGTTTCGTCAGCTCTCGTCTACTGAATTCATTAATATTTGCTTGATTCTGAATCGATTTCCCACTTTTCCAATCCTCATAAAGCGAAAATATAAATTCCTGAATTTCCACATTTTCATTATAATCAAAATGTTTTCCGGCCTTAGTTTTATTAAGAATAGTTTCAACATCCGCATTTTTCGGTCCGAATGAAATAATCTGTTTTCCAGTCGCCAGATATTCAAATAATTTTCCAGGAATGATACCTTTTGAACTTTCATTCGGAAAATTCGTGATCAGAAGCAGATCAGAATTTTCCATTTCCGTCACAGATTCATCGTGAGGAAGATAGCCAAGATTTTTAATGTTATTTTTTAAAACAGAATTTTCAATATCATTCAGAATCTTATCATCAAGTCTTCCAACAAATCTCAGTTCAAAATCATTAGAAAAACTTTGATTTTTCTCACACATATTTTTTAGAACTTTCCACAGGTTTTCCGGATTTCGAAGTTGTTCTAAAACCCCAATATAGCTTAAGGTAAATTTTGTTGCGGAGATTGTGGGAATCAAATCCTCGGACTTGTCCATGTTTTTATCAAACCCATTTGTAATACAAAAAGCATTTGCACCATTTTTCCTGAAATTATCTGCATCTGTATAACTTGTAGCCAAAGTAATATCAGCAGTTTCGAAAACAGATTTTTCTAATCTTCTGTGCTTCTTGTCAGAACTCGAAGTTAGTTTCAAATGTTTGTAATACGATATTTCTGTCCACGGATCTCGGAAATCTGCGATCCATTTCAGATTCGGCAATTCTTTTTTCAGTCCAACTCCTATTAGGTGCATACTGTGAGGTGGACCAGTCGTTACGATTGTATCAATTTGATTTTCGGTCAAATATTTTTTAAGAAATTTTACAGATGGATTTACCCAAAATTTTCTGGCATCGGGAATGAAGAAATTTCCTCTAATAAAAATTGAAAGCTTTGAGATGAATGACTGATTTTTTCCAACATCAAACTGCCCGCCTTTGAATTTTTTATTACTCTTACTGAACTTTTCCGCAATCTGATAAGGTTCCCAAATAGTGGTTTTCACGATTTTCAGGTTCTTCGGAACTTCATTATTTAAGGTTTCATCCACCAAAGGATAACTGGGATTTTCCGGCGTGTAGATGATTGGTTTCCATCCAAATTCAGGTAGATATTTTGCAAATTTCAGCCAACGCTGCACGCCTGGTCCGCCAGCTGGTGGCCAGTAATAAGTAACGATTAAAATTTTTTTAGAATTTTCCATTTAAGAATTTCGGCTTCATCAAACTATTCTGTAAATTTATATGTTTTTTGAAAGGTCTAAAATAGGACTTTTTATAATTTATTTTACAATGATTATTAGAGAAAGAACCAATTGGTGGAAAATGCTGTTTATCTGGAAAGGTTCTGTTTTGAGAAAGATTATTCCGCAATTGATGATTATTACACTTTTTTCTTTAATAGTGCTTTATTTCAAAGGGACAATCTATGATTACAAAGTCCATCTCAATCCTGCAATTTTCACTTTACTTGGGTTGTCTTTGGCCATATTTATGGGGTTTTGTAACTCTGCCAGTTATGATCGTTTTTGGGAAGGCCGGAAGCTTTGGGGGTTGATGGTGATAGAAACCAGATCTCTTACACGTCAGGTTTTGACTTTGATCAATGATGATTCTGCAGATTCAAAAATTAAAAAACAAGAATTCATCAAAATGATATCTGCAGTTTGCTGGGCGCTCAATTTCCAACTGAGAAACAAAGATGCCAATGATAAACTAAAAGAATTATTGTCTTCGGAAAATTTCGAAAAAGTAAAAGATAAAAAATTCAAACCTATTATTTTGCTGGACATAATGGGAGAGTGGGTCAATGCTCAAAATCGTAAAAAAAATATTGATACCATTGTTTTAACCTCAATTGATCATCAACTGAATCAATTATCACATATTGTCGGTGGTTGCGAAAGGATTTCGAACACGCCTTTACCTTTTGCGTACAGCGTTTTGCTTCACAGAACGGTTTATATGTATTGTTTTTGGTTGCCGTTTGGTTTGGTAGATGCGGTGGGTTGGATGATGCCTATTATTGTTTTGCTGATTAGTTATACATTTATTGCTCTGGATGCTATTATTGATGAGATTCAGGATCCTTTTGATGAAGAGGAAAATGATTTGGCACTTAACAACATTTGCAGGACAATACAGTTTTCAATCTTTGAACAAGCTCAGATTCCACAGCAAGAAATTTTAATTTCCAATTCTTATTTTATAGATTAAATGAATTATTTCTCCGAACAAAAATTTACGAAAACCGATTTTACTGAACTTGAAAAAGCAGATTATGAGAATTGCGTTTTCACAGATATTAATTTTTCAGGTCAGAATCTGTCAGATTTCAAATTCTCAGATTGCGATTTCAAAGATTGTGATCTCAGCAATGCGAAAATTCATCAGACTGCTTTTCGTGATGTCGTTTTTAAAAATTGTAAAATGATAGGCCTTAATTTCGAGGACGCACATTCATTCAATATTTCTTTCAAATTTGAAGATTGTATCCTGGATCATTCATCTTTTTATCAATTGGATATTCGAAAAACAACGTTCAGAAATTCTAGCCTGAAAGAAGTTGATTTTACAGAGACCAACCTTTCGAATTCATTTTTTGACCATTCAAATTTAACAGACGCAGTTTTCGATAGAACTATATTGGACAATGCCAATCTCAAAAATGCCATCAATTTTTCCATTGACCCAAATAAAAACCAACTCAAAAAAACCAAATTTGCGAAACATAACCTCTCAGGATTATTACACCGATTACAGATAATCATAGAATAAATTTGACCAGTCAAAATTCCCATCCTTTGATGAGGTGACTTTTAAAACAATTTATCACATTAAAAATATCAATATGAAAAAAATACTATACGCAGCTTTCCTTTTATCAATCACAATTTCTGCGCAATATACAGACATCAATATCATCAAAGAAGTTAAAGTGAAAAACAAAGGTGTTGTGGTTTCTGCGCATCCATTGGCGAGCGAGGCTGGCGCAAAAATGCTGAAACAAGGCGGGAATGCTTTCGATGCTGTAATTGCAACTCAATTAGCTTTGGCAGTTGTTTATCCGCAAGCCGGGAATATCGGTGGCGGTGGATTTCTTGTCGCGACAACTTCTGAAGGCAAAAAAATCGCTTTGGATTATCGCGAAACTGCACCTTCCAAAGCTTCTTTCGATATGTATTGGGATAAACAGGGAAATGCCAACACAGATCTTTCACAGTACGGCAGATTGGCAGTTGGAGTTCCGGGAAGTATCTCGGGAATGTTTGAAACTTTGAAATATGCAAAACTTCCATTTGCCAAATTAATAGAACCAGCAATAGATCTTGCAGAAAAGGGTTTTGCAATTACAGAACAGGAAGCTGCATTGTTGAATACACATAAAGCTGATTTCCTGAAAAATAATAAGAATAAAACGGTTTTTGTAAAAGATCAAGACTTTAAAATTGGTGATCTATTGATCCAGAAAGAATTGGCAGAAACATTGAAAAGAATTCAGAAAGGTGGTGAGAAAGAATTTTATCAAGGAAAAACAGCCGATTTAATTCTTGCCGAAATGAAATTAGGAAACGGAATTGTACAGTCCCAAGATCTGAAGAATTATAAAACAAAAGAAAGAAAACCTTTGGTATTCGATTATAAAGGTCATCAGATTATATCCATGCCAATGCCATCAAGTGGTGGAACTTTGCTTGCTCAAATGCTGAAAATGGCTTCTTTCGAAGATCTTTCCAAATACCAACAGAATTCTACAGAAGCCGTTCAGATCATGGTAGAGGCAGAAAGAAGGGCTTTCGCCGACCGAGCAGAATATATGGGAGATCCGGATTTTATTCAGGACAAAACACAAATGCTGATTTCCGATGAATATCTGAAAAATCGTTGGAAATCTTACAATTCAAAACAAGCGACACCAAGCAAAGATGTTGGAAATATTATCAATCCAAATCCAAAAGAAAGTACAGAAACGACACAGATTTCAATCCTGGACAAATTCGGAAATGCAGTTTCTGTGACCACAACGCTGAACGGATATTACGGAAGCAAAACCGTCGTTTCCGGAGCTGGATTCTTCCTGAATAACGAAATGGATGATTTTTCCGTAAAGCCAGGTGTCCCGAATATGTTCGGTGCAGTTGGTGGAGAAGCTAATAAAATAGAACCCGGAAAAAGAATGTTGTCTTCTATGACACCGACCTTGGTTTTGAAAGATAATAAAATAAAAGTCGTAGTTGGAACACCTGGCGGAACTACAATTCCGACATCCGTATTTCAGGCGATCGTTGGTGTAATTGATTTTAAGCAAAATGCCAACTTCTCTGTTAACGCACCTAAGTTCCACCATCAATGGCTGCCAGAAGTTGTAAAGATAGAAAAATACTTCCCGGAAACCACGATCAAAGCATTGGAACAGATGAACTACAAAATAGAAAGAATCCCGCAAATCGGAAGAACAGAAATGATCCTGGTAGATGATAACAAAACCATCCACGCCGTTGCAGACGGTAGAGGTGACGATTCTGTAGGAGTTGAATGAGATATATAAAAAAACTTCAAAAAGGATGTAAGATTTTGTCCCTAGTAATTGTCTTTTGATAAAGAAAATTATATGAAGAAGAGTTTTATTCTGCTCTGTTTTATTGTTATTAAATTTATTATTCAATATTCACTGATTGGATCAGAATATGATTTGCAGAGAGACGAATTTTTACATTTGGATCAGGCAAACCATCTGGCTTGGGGATATCTATCTGTTCCGCCAGTTACTTCGTGGATTTCATATATTATCCAACTATTAGGGAATTCTGTTTTTTGGATCAAGTTTTTTCCTGCTCTTTTTGGTGCTTTGACGATCTATTTGGTTTGGAAGACTATAGAAGAGCTCAAAGGTAATTTGTTTGCATTGATACTTGGAGCAAGCTGTATTACTTTTTCGGTTCTATTCAGATTGAATATGTTATATCAGCCCAATTCTCTGGATGTACTTTGCTGGACTATAATGTTTTATTTGATCATTAAATATCTCAATACAAATCAGGCAAAATGGATCTACTGGATTGCAATCACTTTTGCAATTGGTTTTCTAAACAAATACAATATTATCTTTCTGATTCTTGGAATTGTTCCGGCAATACTTTTAACACCCGAAAGAAAAATCCTGCTCGATAAGCATTTGTATTTCGCAGCTATTTTATCATTAATATTGATTATTCCAAATCTGATCTGGCAGTTTGATAATGATTTTCCTGTCATTCACCATATGGAAGTATTGACCAATACACAATTGGTAAATGTTAACCGCTGGAATTTTATCAAATCCCAATTTTTATTTTTCCCGGGAACTTTTATTGTTTTTATTTTCGGATTTTATGCGTTGTTAAGATTTCAGGAATTTAAGAAATACAGATTGTTTCTTTGGTCATTCTTTATCATAATCGGGATTTTTCTTTTTTTGAAAGCTAAAGATTATTATGCATTAGGATTGTATCCTATATATTTTGCGTTTGGGTCAGTTTACATTTCAAAATTATTAGAAAACAAGTTAGACAAGTATTTAAAACCAGCATTAATAATTCTGGTTGGTATTTTATATATTCCTGTTTATAATGTCGCGTTTCCTAACAAAAGCCCGCAATACATTATAAGCCATCCCGACAAATATAAAAAGCTTGGAATGCTGACTTGGGAAGACGGGAAAGATCATCAATTACCTCAGGATTTTGCTGATATGTTGGGCTGGAAAGAGTTAGCAGGAAAAGTTGACAGCATTTATCTGAAAATACCGGCTTCAGAAAATACTTTGGTTTTATGTGACAACTATGGGCAGGCAGGAGCTATTAATTATTATTCTAAACTGGGAATCCGGGCAGTATCTTTCAATGCGGATTATATCAATTGGTTTGATCTGAGCAAAAAATATAATAATTTAATTAGAATTAAAAATCCTTCCGAGAAAGAAGATGAAATGAAGGAAACATCCCCATATTTTCAAAAATCATTCATATCAGACTCCATTGCAAATAGATATGCAAGAGAATATGGTACATCTTTACTTTTATTAATGCTAAAATTGATATTAATGAAAGAATAAAAAAAGATATAGAAGAAGAGAAGTTCTAATGCCTTTTTGAGAATTGAAAACTCATTGTTTGTGTAAAAACAACAAAAGGCTTCCAAATCTGGAAGCCTTTTGATATTAATTCTAATCCGAAATTATCTCGCGATATTCACAGATCTAGTTTCTCTAATTACCGTTACCCTTACTTGCCCAGGATAAGTCAATTCATTCTGAATCTTCTCAGAGATGTCATAAGACAGTTGATGAGCATTCTCATCGTTTACTTTTCCGCTTTCTACCATTACACGAAGTTCTCTACCAGCTTGGATTGCATAAGCACTTGATACACCATCAAAACTCAAAGCAGCAGCTTCCAGATCTTTCAACCTTTGGATGTAAGATTCCAAAACTTGTCTTCTTGCGCCTGGTCTTGCTCCGGAGATCGCATCAGCAACCTGGATGATTGGAGATAGGAGAGAAGTCATTTCGATTTCGTCGTGGTGAGCACCAATAGCGTTGATTACTTCAGCATTCTCACCATATTTTTCCGCCCATTGCATTCCAAGAAGTGCGTGAGGCAATTCAGATTCCTGCTCAGGAACTTTCCCTATATCGTGAAGTAATCCAGCACGTTTAGCTAGTTTTACATTTAATCCTAATTCAGCTGCCATAGTTGCTGCAATGTTCGCAACTTCTCTGGAGTGTTGTAGTAAATTCTGTCCATAAGAAGAACGGAATTTCATTCTACCCACAACTTTTACCAATTCCGGGTGAAGACCGTGGATTCCAAGATCAATGATGGTTCTTTTACCAACTTCGATGATTTCTTCTTCGATTTGTTTTCTTGTTTTTTCAACAACTTCTTCAATTCTCGCTGGGTGAATTCTACCATCGGTAACCAATCTGTGTAGAGATAATCTCGCAATCTCTCTTCTCACAGGATCGAAACAAGAAAGAAGAATAGCTTCCGGAGTATCATCTACAATGATTTCTACACCAGTTGCAGCTTCCAAAGCACGGATATTCCTACCTTCTCTTCCGATAATTCTACCTTTGATCTCGTCAGATTCTATATTAAATACAGAAACAGAATTCTCAACTGCCTGTTCTGTACCAATTCTTTGAATCGTTTGGATGATGATTTTTCTTGCTTCATTTTTCGCATTCAGTTGCGCTTCCTCCATAATGCTTTGAACGTGTGCTGATGCTTTAGTTTTAGCTTCTGCTTTCAAAGATTCTACCAATTCTGTCTTAGCTTCTTCTGCAGAATAGTTGGATATTTTTTCCAACATTTCTACTTTCTGAGCTGTTGCAACTTCCAGATCTTGTTGTTTTTTCTGAACAACTTCTAGTTTTTTGTTGTAGTCTCCAACTTGTTTTTCAAGGTCTTTTTCTAATTTTCCAGCTTTGCTAAGCTCGTCATTTAGTTTGTTTTCTTTATCCTTTGTACGTTTTTCAGTTTCCTGCATTTTTCTCTCGCGGGACTGGATGTCAGCGTCGTGCTGAGATTTCAGTTCCAAGAATTTTTCTTTCGCCTGAAGGTGTTTTTCTTTTCTCACAGCTTCGGCTTGTACATTGGCTTTTTCTATAATGTTTTCGGCTGTCTTTTTAGCATCTTCTACAACGTACTGGGCTTTTGTGTTCAAAGAACTTTTTCCGAAGAAAAGTCCAGCAACCGCCCCGACGATAAGTGCAACGACACCGATAATAATGGTAATTGTGTCCATAAATTTATATATATATGTTGAGTTTTGTTTTTAATTTAAAGTAAAGCAATTTTTACATTGTACGTCGACTTTTTAGGTCTTATTTTTTAATTATTAGTTTTTTATCATTAATACATTTTACAATGTACTTTTTACAAATAAAAAAACCTACAACAGTTCAGTTATAGAGTAAACTCCATAAAAACACGATTTGAACTGATTTTCATTCTCTGTAATCTGCGCAAGGCAGCACGCCATCGAATGAACTTTCGTCCGGTAATTTTTAATTGTTGAGTTTACTTCTTTGTGTTAGAACTATTGTAGGTAGCTTGTAATTTGAAAAATTTTATTTTTCCAATTGCTCAAGGAGTGCGTTGATTTTGCTCACGCGCTCGTTTGTATTTTTTATATTTTTCTCATTATTTAAAGAATAAACTTCTGCGTTGGTTCCGAGTTTCAAAACACACATTGCAAGGGCATCCTGTTTATCTCTCACATCGAAACTGGCTTCGAAGTCCTTTATCATACTTTCTATCTGCTTACCAACTTTCCGAAGGGTTTCTTCTTCGGCTGCGGGCACATTCAGCGGATAATTTCTTCCGGCAATATTTATAGTTATTCTTCTGAAATCCATAGTTATAAGCCGGTATTTTGTAATTCAGAAACGCACATATCTATTTCTTTTACCAATCTGTTGATGTGATTTTTCATCAGTCGGTTGTGTTCTGCGTTTCCTGATATTGCTGAATAAAGTTTTAATTCTTTGTTTTCTTCTACTAAAACCTGGTTTCTGCGTTTCTCTGCTACATATTCTTCCCGCAATCTTTGAAGCTCCTCAGACGTTTCTGCGTGTTTCTCCGAAAGATTCTTGAACTTCTTATAAAGATTGAGAATCTTTTTCTCTAAAACAGAAAAGTTGTTTTCTAATTCACTTAACATAACCAGAATTAAATTCTAACTTTTACAAAAATAGGAAAAATTAATGATGATTTAATACGATATTTCTCTTTTGTTAAATCGGCGTTGCTTTTGTTTGATTTATAATGATTTAACTTTAGATAAAACACTAAAATAATTAAGAATGAAAGCTTTGAGAATGTTTTATTTAAAAATGAAAATCAAAAAAGAGCTTTAAAAAAGCCCTTCTTCATTTTTTTATTCAAACTTCAGAACCAGCATAAAAGCTCTGGTCTGCATTGTGGAAATAGCAGGTGTCCAATATGGTGGAGTATCGGCTTTATCAGAAACCAATTCGTTATTAGTAAAGAATGTTCCTCTGATAGCCGGAGTTAGTTTAAATCGGCTGAAATACAACTGGATTCCAATCTCTGCACTCCAACCGAAGTTATGCGTTGTAGAACGGAAGGTGTTCAGTAGATTATCATCAGTAGAAGCCTGGTTAGATTGCAGGTTCATCATATAATTGATACCTGCGGCGGCATAAGGACGAGAATTGTACCAACGGTCACCATGAACCTCCAATAAAATTGGAATATCAACATATGTTGATTTTACAACTCTTTTTGTGTATGTTTCGTTTAGGTCTGTAATTACCTGAGTATTAGATCCATTAGGTAGCGGCAGTCCGCTTGGGTATAATTCATTAATGTGATCAAATGTATTGAATGTCAAATCTCTCTGTACAAAATGCAAACCCGGCTCTATTCTCAGATCAAGAAACTCATTCAGCCTCATTTTACCAATTAGCCCAGCTCCAAAACTATATGTTGCCTTAGATTCCACAAGATTTTGGTTACCATCCATCCCGTAAACAGGGTTTAAATTCATTTTATAATCAAAATTATTCGCAGCAAGATAAAATCCATAGCTAAATTTCTTTAAGTCAAATTCTTCCAGATTATCTGGTCTGTCTTTGGTTCTGAAAAGATTATTGAAGGTCTGAGCGTGATAATTACTGCCCAGAAGTACTGCAAATGATAAGATTTTGATTAATCGCTGCTTCATTCTATTTCGTAGCTTTATAAATGGTGGCTATTCCTAAACTTAATTTTGTATATTCTACTTTTCTGAAACCTGTATTCAGAAGAATTGTTTTCATTTTGTCACCAAAAGGAAATGCATTCACAGAATCCGGAAGATAAGTATAAGCACGGTTATCTTTGGAAACCAGACGCCCGATTGCAGGCAATACATTTTTAAAATAAAACATGTAAAATGGTCCAAGAAATCCTTCTACTTTTGAGAATTCTAAGATATAAATACTTTTGTTTTCTTTCACAACTCTTCTTAATTCTGTTAGACCTTTTTCGAGATTTTCAAAATTTCTTACTCCAAATGCAACGGTAACACCATCAAATTTATTGTCCTCAAACGGAAGTTGTTCTGCGTCACCTTTCTGCATAGAGATTTTACCATCCAGATTTTGCTTTCGTATTTTTTCTATCCCAACGTTTAGCATCTGTTGGGAAAGATCTAAACCTACAACATCTGCATTAGTTCCTTTTTGAACGGTGATCGCCAAATCTCCGGTTCCTGTAGCAACATCCAAAACCAATTTTGGTTTGTCTTGTTTCAGCATATTAACCAATTTGTTTCTCCAAAGCACGTCTATTTTCATAGAAAGCACGTGGTTCAAAAGATCATATTTTGGTGCAATGTTGTCAAACATATCTTCTACCTGACTTTTTTTGCTGTATTCGGAATTGTATGGTGTTACGTTATTATGTTCCATTTTATAATGATAATTGATTAATTATAATCATTTAATTCTTATGTGAATTAATCTACTAAAACTTGTAGTAGCTGTTATAATAGTTGATAAAATCCTGCTTTCTGAAAATCTTGGATCTACTTTCTATCTTCGCAACATTTTTGATGACCCGGTCATATTCTTCGTCCAGATTATAATAGAAATCTTCGTTGTATAGCTTGTTTATTTTTTTAACATCACCCAGATATTGCTTCTTATCGATTTCGATTCCGGGTTTTGTCGCTATCAGAGAATCTTTGTTCAAGCCATAACCGTAATATTGATTATTAACATAATAGTCTTTATTCGTGATGTTTAGCAATCCTCTTACATTGTTTACTGTAAAAGCAGAATCATAGATCATTCTTTTATTCTGATCAAAAACCTGAATTTTATTTTTTCCTTTATTAAGATCAACTTTTAGATATTGACCTGCCGAAAGGATGTTTTCGTCGCCATTGTTAATTTTAAAATAAAATGTTTCCGGTGTAGGATTATCAACCAGATAATAATTTCTTTTCGCTAAAAACAAAAAGTAAATTGCGAAAGCAAATCCCATTGCCAGCAAAGAAAAAATCAAGCCTTTTGTAGAGGCGCTCAGATTTTTCATATTATTTAAAATCAAATTAAAGATGCGAATTTACGGAAATTTTTCTGAGCGCCTGTTTTTATAATTCTGATATTAATCAAGACTCTGATTTTTAAAAAATAAAACCTCATTATCTCTTAAAATTTCTGTTTTTTCGGCATTGTAATCTAAACCCGGTGCTTTTGTTCCGGTTTCTAAATTCAGATTTGGGTTTTTGAAAATAATGGCTTCATCCCAAAGATTCTGATCGATGAATTGTTGTAATGTAAATCTGCCGCCTTCAATTATAATTGACTGAATTTGTAATTTGTATAGCTTTTCAAGGATTTGATTGAGAGAGTTCTCTTTTCCTATTTTAATGAATCTAAGATGTTGATCTTCGGAATCTTTAACTGAATTAAAAATTATGGTTTTAGCTTCATTATTGTAAATGTTGAAATTTTCCGGAATGTCAAGATTAAAATCAATCAAAATTCTAATTGGATTTCGACCTTGAATTTCTCTTACTGTTAAACTTGGATTATCGTGAAGAGAAGTGTTTTTCCCAACCAATATACTATGCTCTTCGCTTCTCATTTGATGAGCTAATTGCTTCGAAAGTGAATTGCTGATCTGAGTTGGTTTGAAATCTTTATCTATAAATCCATCTGCAGACTGTGCCCATTTCAGAATAATGAATGGCCGCTTTTTCTCGTGAAAAGTAAAAAACCTTTTGTTGAGCTGTCTGCATTCTTCCTCAAGGATTCCTGAAACAACTTCAATTCCTGCATCATTAATAATCTTTTTGCCTTTTCCGTTTACTTTGTCATGGCTATCCATTACACCAATCACGACTTTTCTAAATCCTAATTCTACAATTTTCAAAGCACAAGGAGGTGTTTTTCCAAAATGTGCGCAGGGTTCTAAAGAAACGAAGATCGTAGATTCCGGAATCAGATGTTTGTCTTCTGCCTTTATAGAATTAATGGCGTTGATTTCTGCATGCGGTCCACCGGCTTTTTTATGAAAACCTTCGCCAATGATTTTGTCATTATGAACGATTACGGAACCTACCAAAGGATTTGGATACGTATTGCCTAAGGCTTTTTGGGCTAATTCTATACAACGATTGATGTAAAATTCGTCATTCATTAATATCGATTTCTAATATCTGACTTCGGAAAAATTATTTTTTCTTTTTGTCAGCTTCTGTTGGTTTATATGTTACTGGTGGAATTGCAGTGGTGATTGCAGCTTCCATTAGTTTGTTTCTTTCTTTTGATAGAGATCTTGAAGCGTATTTTAGATCTCCTGCAATCCTTTTGGAATAAGAGAAAATAATGAATGATTTTTTTCCTCCAACATCAAAATTTTTGAATCTGTCCAGATTATATTCTGCGTAAGATTCACCTTCTTTTGGTGTTTCTGTTGTTAGATAATCTACAATGATCTCTTTGCCATCCGGACTTTCTGTTACGTTGACGAATGAATATTTATCCTTTGATCTTCGTTTTTCTACAAATTCAACTTTTTGTTTAATGGCGGTATCCATATCGATTTCTTTATCGAAATAAGAAATGTTGATCAGTTCTTTATAATTACTGATGTCATCATCTCTCATAATATATTGCTGCTGCGCCCAGGTTGGGGAGTTTTGTTTGCTCAAGGCTAATAAAAATTCATTTTCATTGAAGGTTAACGGGCCGGGAATATTCAGTCTTTCGATTACTTCTACAGGAGCAGGTACTGTTTTTTCTTCGGTTTTTCTTTCTTGAGAATAAATATTGGCTGTAAAAACAAAACAACTGAAAGCAGAAAGTAGAATTTTATTTTTCATAATTTTATTTTTTGTTTGATGTCTAGGATCTAATATCTTGTTTCTTGAATTTCATTTTAATTCTTCAGGAATCTCACAAACTGGGATTGGATTCATTTTGTGCTGAGTTGCTTTATTGAATCTCAAATAAATTTCGATCACTTCTTTTTGCCTTCCGTTAAAGTCAACTGCTGTTTTTCCTGCTTTTTGTTGTTCCATTGCCCATTCCAGTTCAGGATAAGTTGCTCCAATTTGATCTTCATCTGACCGTTCCACTTCCCAAAGTCCGTCTGTTGGTTTTGCTATTTGGATGCTTTCCAGAATTCCTAATTCTTTAGCAATCGCATAAATCTGAGTTTTATAAAGATCGGCGATAGGAGAAATGTCAACGCCACCATCGCCATATTTTGTAAAAAATCCTACCCCAAAATCTTCCACTTTATTTCCAGTTCCCGTTACGAGAAGTCCGTTGATCTGGCCATAATAATAAAGAGTTACCATTCTCAATCTCGATCTTGTATTAGCTTCAGCAAGGTTTTTGCTTGGCGATTCATCTTTATAACTTTCAGTGGTTTTTTCGAAACTTTCAAAAGTTGGCGTAAGGTCAACTCGGAAACCTTCAACATTCGAGAAATTAGCTTTCAGAAAATCGATATGATCTTGAGCTCTGTCTACCTGATCTGCTTTTTGACGGATTGGCATTTCCAAAACCAAAGTTTGTAATCCGGTTTTAGCTGCCAAAACTGAAACCACTGCTGAATCTATTCCTCCGGAAACGCCTACAACAAAACCTTTGGAATTAGCTTTGGTCGCATAATCTTTTAGCCAGGTTACAATATGGTCTATCACTTTCTGTGTCTGCATAATTTTATTTTCTATTGATTTTTTCTAATTCGTACCAAAAGCAATTGTCACCATCGTCAATAAAATTGCCTTTGTTTTCAAACCCTAATTTTGTGAGGATATAATTGGAAGTTTGATTTTCTACGTCTGCATATGCGTAGATTCTATCAGCATTCAGTTGGTTGAAACCTAAGTCTAATGAAGC
>Ga0116227_10010270_pt1 | contig 16450 bp, 11 predicted proteins | sample S1TSphgellanicum_FD_89693 | JGI IMG/M metagenome (GOLD analysis project Ga0116227, IMG submission 89693) | Host-associated microbial communities from peat moss isolated from Minnesota, USA - S1T2_Fb - Sphagnum magellanicum MG | ecosystem: Host-associated > Plants > Peat moss > Unclassified...
CTAGGTGGCATCCTAGGTGGCACCCAATGCTTTTAAATGGACCATAGCTCAATGTTAAGTGAATGCTAGCTTTAACATAAAACAAGGTTTAAAGTTCTAAATGGCTAGCATGGTGTTACTGGACTCAACCCTAGTAGAGTCCCTAACACCTAATGTGAATGTACCTTTATTATTATGGTGCATCACACTTGCTGTTAAGTCAGTGTTAAATGAAAATCTAGGTGGCGTCCTAGGTGGCACCCAATGCTTTTAAATGGACCATAGCTCAATGTTAAGTGAATGCTAGCTTTAACATAAAACAAGGTTTAAAGTTCTAAATGGCTAGCATGGTGTTACCGGACTCAACCCTAGAAGAGTCCCTAACACCAAGTGTGAATGCACCTTTATTCTCTTTTGGTTACTCTTTCTTCACTTATTATTCTTCTTACTGTCCATTTCTTTCACACCCGAAGTATGGAGTATATTGCACCCTCAACCCTTCTCTGTCTGTGTGTTAAGTATTCTCTATTCTTCAAATCAGTGTTCTTTTTTTTCTTTTTTTTTTCAGTTTTGTGGTGTTGCTCAAGTGGCAATCATCCATAAGTATGTTTAGCCAAATTTGGCGATATTACAAATATGACAGTAGAAAATCCAGAGCACTTCTTCATATTGTAAGCAGTTGTTAGCAATTTTTGGCAATTTTTAAAATAAAACCTTAATTTTGAGTCATGCTTTTTGAAGGAAATTTGTAATAGAATATTCCTTTATCAAAATATTTTTTCACAAAATGGCAAAACTCCCCCACCAAAAAAATTCACAGCCTTCAAATAAATACTTCTCCAATATGATTTTATTGGCAAATCATAAAACACCTCACTCTACTTAACTTACTCTCTCTTTTCACTTTCCATGTCTTTTGCACTCAAATTATGATGCCAGGGGCCAGAACACTCCCTCTTTATTTGTAACCCTATTCCTCATTCAATGTTTGGTTCAATCTGAATTCACTTCATTGAATTACATGAGATACCTTAGGCCACTTCCTCTAGAGATTAACTTTGTACTTTTTTTGCACCTAAATTAATTAAGGATCCACCCCAGCAAAAGATATGCAAAGATTGAAAACAATGTCTTAGCTTCAACCATTCAAATTGGTTCTCTTTAATTCTCACAACGTTCATGAAAATTGTATTACAATCTTATACCGGGCTCTACCAATCACTCAAAGATAACTTCTCAAAAGAATTCAAGACACTAATAACCTAACAGCCAACAAACTCTTTTTTTGTTTTCCACACCTACACACAAGACTATTCCAAAGGACTGTCGTCTATACTTGTGAGTGAGTACTTTTTACACTGATATTATAACCCTTCTCTACACAGAGATGGAGTTTCAATGTTTCAGATCTTTTGCATGACAATACAAAAGATGAGGTATACCTTCCAAACATTATTGAACTACTACAACAACAACAAAAGAATTGAAGGGAAATTGAAAGGACTCATGTCTTATCAAAGAGCTATGTAATGGCGTGCTAAAGTGGCAGTTCTACTTTTGCTAGTGACCTGTGACAACTAATTTACCTACCGAATATCAAGTACTAGTACAGAAGTCATACTTTGAGGAGGGTCAGCAAGGCACGGAAGTTAAGAGGTGGCGAACTCCACTGCAAAACCAAACATATTCCATAATAATAAATGGGTTGGGGGAAACCAAGCACAAAGATTTATGATATCATGATAAAATTGTCAATGTTCAGTCCAGCAAAGGAGTGATTTGTCTTTTTGCTTCCATAGATTTTCCATCCCATTGGAAGTGCAACTTTAGAAATATTTGCAAAATTAAGGATGCATATTAAATGTATGCAGATGTATATATGTACTAGTAGCAATCCATCCCTTGTAACCTGTTATGCACCATAGTTCCTAGTACTCGAATAATTTTCTAGAATTAGACTCTACATAACATATACCTAGCTGTGCGGTTTAGTTTCAAAAGGTTTATCAATTGCTCTTGAAAGTGTTCCCATGTTCGATCTGTTTATACTTGGTGTTTCACAACCATTGCAAAAAATTATTGCATGTAAGTAATGTATATGTATAGTTGGTAACTTAAACTAAGTGTCTCCCTTTTCTTCATGATAAGATGATATTCTTAGCTGCTAACAACATATCAAGTCGGTGAGTTAAAACTAAATTTCTCACCTTTTTTTTTAATAATCACCACAGGAAGACATAATTAGTTGTAAAATGCAATTGTGAAGAAGAACAACTCCATCACAACCTAGTCAGTAATGTAAGTTAGAGTTTGTCTTTTCTTCTTTTCTCAACCAAACAAGTACTAATGTTTAATACATCCAACACAGAGAGTGTTAAATTATTTCTCCATTCTCACTCATAAACATGACAAATTAGACAATGTAAAAGAAAACACTAATTAAATGCCATCGCCTGGGCGAATCATCATAATCGACTAATCAAAAGAAGTCATTTTCTTTTACAAGCGCTTTTGGAGTTTGCTGTGAATACTTATAAATCCAAACTCAGGTTCAAGATATTCAAAGGTTATATTTCATTCAAAGTACCATCCAGTATGTATATGTAATTGTAATGTTGCCACTGCCAGTGAAGATGCTCTTTGAGTCTCTACATTATATCAAAATCATGCAACTCGTGAGACTTTGAATGGCTGTTGGTTATAGAGCTTGTTGTCCTTTTACTTACTGCCATCCCTTTCACTTAAATTGATGATACTACCACTAGCCCTAAAATATAATGGACAACAAAAAACAAATTCTGTAAAATGCAGATTCCAAGGCATGTTCTTCACATAAGTTTCAATTTGAAGTTGTAAGACCTTGGGAGTTTGCACTTTGCACTCTGTCATGCAGTTGAATCCCAAATCCAACAGTCAGATCGCAACTAAACCCAAAACAACAGCAACAAATCCCAAGGTTACTTTTTTGGGTTCCATTATGTCCAATTTCTATCCCAACAAGAGGTAGAAATTTAGAGCATCTTTCCCAAGTGAAGAGTCAAATCTTTGTAGAATGTGCTTCAATTTTAAATGCTCCTTCATAGGCTACATAAAAAATTTGGTTTTCAGCATAAATAGATGTAAAAATTAATTGTGCAAATTAAGCAATTGCAACAAAAGATGTCCTTATACGCCAAGTGATTTTATTGAATTTTGAGTGAATTCACTGATCCTACCAAACAGGACCTAATGGGATGACTTGAATCCACTAATATAATGATCAGGGACTAATGAATTGCACCCACATTCTGTAATAATATAATATGAAACGGGTAAAACACGACAAGCCCATTAATAGGACAAGCAGCCTTGTGGAGGTGACAATGGGTTTATTAAGACCTGTTTCCCTCACTGGTGTGCCCATGGCACTTGTTTTTTCCCAATTCTTTATTTTACCAATGTTGCAATTTTTTTCTCAAAATTTAGGTTTTGCACTGAAAAAACAAAAAGAATTCAAGTTTGTCTGGAATGCTTTTTAACAACCTATTAAGAATTCACCACAAAGAAAATCACTGGACCCTGGTGAATTTCATATAGAGGATACTTTCGGCATTTGTCCAGTTACCAGTATTCTAATGTTTACCATGAGTAGCATTGGGAATAGTGGTATCATGCAAACCACCACAATCCTATCTATAAAATAAAAAAACTTGTGAAGAACCATGCTTGGAATCCTTTGAAAAACTACATAAAAGGATGTGAAAGAGTGTAGTTCTTTGGAATAGGGTTACCATTAAGGGTGTTGGTCAACCAAAAGAACATCCTTTAGGTGGGTTCTGGGAATTTACATGGCGCTATGGTTCAACCAAGCAAATAGTACATGTTATGTAACACATGTACATATTTTTTCATTTCAATAATTTGGGCTTCACACTGCTATGCACTACCAGTGACCATCAACTTTTTTTTTTCTTATGTTTTCATATGGTTTTCAACAATTCATCGTTATTTATGTCAATGTTAAATTTAATTTAAATTAATATGCATTTCATGGACATAAAAATACATGTTTTAATTTTTCTTTCATATCCATGTTGGTGGGTAGGGAAAAAGAATGAAATGGTTATAAAATGAAGATAATTATTAGAAAGGTAATGAGGTAGTTAAGTTTGGAAATGAGGTAATTGTCTTTGAAATTGTCTCTTGAAATGTCTAGGGACGTATGATAAGAATAGTCTTTGGAATTGTTCTAGGAGGAGATTCATACAATAAATTATAAAAAATCGCTCATATATCAATTCTTCAAAAACAATCACTGAAATTATTTAAAAATCCTACCTGTGGAAAAAAAATATAAATAAATAATTATTGATCTGGATTCAATAATGACTTGGTAGTGGGTTGTTTAAACAAAGTCCTAGAACAATTTATATGGTGATAGAAATAAACTATCACAATCTATGGTGAAAATATTAGTAAAGGGCAAATGGAATGGCCAATGAGAAATATCTCATGCATTTCCTCATGTGATATGAAAGGAAAAGCTGGAGTGTCAATATGATGAAAAGACATTGATTGAATGACAAAACAAATTTTACAATTTTAATTTAATTTTTAATAAAAGAAATCATTCTAAATTCAATAACTTTTTCTTTGTTGTTCTGAAAATTGTGAAATGACAAATATGCACATCACCTCGTTCATGGCTTTCCGATGAAACTAAAAATGTTGCAAGGGTGCACATTTCAAGAGGATTAAGGTGTGGTCACAAAACAAAACAAACACCTATGCTAATCCATAGATGTGTCACTTGATCATAACATAATTAAGCATTGAGATTTGTTATACGCCATGTCTATACTATTTGTAACAATTTTTTTAGCTTGGACTATGAATAGAAAGATACTAATTATATATTTCTAAAATAATTTCAAGTTTGTAGATGCTCTATTGTGGTACATGCACTTGAGGTCCAACTTTCAATCCTTCTATGAGTCATTTTAATTGAATACAATAGTATTGTGTATTTTGATAATTTTACAACTAATCACATTTTCAATTATCAAAAGAAAATCATTATTAGTCAAATGTTGATTTTTGATAAATGATGAAATGAAATGATTTGACCATGCATAAATTGTGCACGGCATATTACACCAAAAAATCAATATTAAGTTTATATTGATCATAATGAGTCATGGCTAGTCATCTTGAATTATTAAACATGAAAATAGTAGCACAAGTACCAAACTAACCATGAATACTCATATTCTTAAGGAGGGGTAAATCGACCTAGGCCAAAATGTTGTTGTGTAGTTAAATTTGAGACAATTCAAGATGCAACAAAAACAAAACATAATTCTTTTCCCTTTGATGGGGTGAGGGCTAAAGGGTTGTGAGTTTCAAGTTTTTTGGATTTTAGTGTTTATGTAAGACCAACAAGTTTTACATATTAAAATAATGTAATTTGTTATAAAACTATAAAACTTTATGTTCTTTGCTACCAAATTAATGATTCATGAAACTATTTTCATTATCACATCTATCAAGTGTTCTCTTAACAAAGAATAAGTTGTAGCTTAAATGTCTTCATAAACTATGTTTTAAATCTTTCAACAATCCATCCAGCCTTAAGCTTCTAAACTCAAATCATATTATGAAATCATCATCACTATACAAAAATGACACATAAGGTGAACAAAAGATGTCATGAAAAAATAATTTGGAACTATGTTTTTTTTAAATTTTCACCAAGCCAATATTAAAAGAATAAGCATATAAGGTAGTTCAAAACCCAAAAAATAAGATTTTTGAAAGAAATCATGTTTCTCAATTGCTATTAAATTATTATTTATAGTATACATGTGACACTATGATATTTGTAACAATATATTACAAAAATGTATTTCAAAACCCATCAAATGATTGTGAAATTTCATGAAATACCTATACATATATTGAATATGAAATTTGATTCTACCATTTTAATTTCATATGAAAAGTTTCACTCATGTGATTTCTAAAATGTACATCTAAATGAGGTTTTCATTCAAACCAACTTATGTGTGTGTAAAGGTTAAAAATATGTTGAAAATTTATTCTCCTTTGCAAGATTACAAGAATTGTGTTAACCATTAATTGGTGAATCTTCCGGAATGTTCGCTCTCATCAACAAATTGTGTAAAAATTTTGGGCCAAAACCAATTTGATTTGCCCATTGCTCCCAAAAAAATGAAACTATGCAGGTTGTTCAAATAAAAGGTTCTATTTTGATGTATATAGTTCTTCCCCTTGGGCCCAACTATATAGGTGAAAGTGCCAAAGCATATGGGCTAAAAGTGAAGTGCTTATATATGGAGAACATGTTGGGGAACACATTGTGAACTTGGGGAACATTGTGGGAACCCATTAAGAACTTAAAAGGAACATCATGAGAACACATTAGGAAACAGGGAAAACTGAAAAAAAAAATCTTTCCTATCCCCCTCTAACTTGGGCCCTCTTATTGGCTGAAAGGAAAATAAATCCTCTCTTCCCGCCCCACCGGCCACCCCCAATAAAACTTGCATGGAAAGTCAAGTGTCCACTCTAGATAGTCCACTCTCCACACCACATACATTTTTTTAAAAAATACCTCCCCTCCAACCTACAACCTCCCAACCCTAAACCCAAAACTTAAAAGGAAAAAATCCAAAGCACCCTGAAAGCATGATTGCATTTCTGTCGCAACCCCACTTTGGGGCTAAGTGTGAAAATGCCATTCACACTCCCAAAAGTGAGAAAAATGGAGTCCTCCGAGACTCCCGAAAACTCAGAAGACGATTTGAGGGGTCAAATCTGCTCGCCTTAGTGCGTTCTTCATATCAATGAAAAGCTCTTGAAGTGTAAATGTCCAAAATGGCCTCGCATTGCCCATTTGGACATCTGCAGCCCAAGTTATGGGAAAAAGAAGGGCCAGGAGTCAAATTGTCAAATTGACTCCCGACCACTAAAAGTCGGGAATCAACCTCTTCCCGACGTGGCCTCAAGGAGTGCAACACGGCGTTGGAAAGCTCTTGACAAGAGCTACAACTTTGGTTTAGACCTTGTCCCGATCCGAGTTCGGGGCGAGGAGCTATGGCCGTCCAAAGTCCCGGGACTCCAACCCGAGACAGTTTCGGGACTCCAACTTGGGAGTCCTGGGAAAAAGAACCATTTGGATGTAGCTTTGGCGAAGAACTACAGAGTATACTATATGGGGGAAGGTGGTGGCTTCCCCCGAGTCCAGGCCGTGGTGAATCTTGTGTGTAAAAATGCCCGTGACTTGCCCCAACACCCAAGGGTGTTCCCGAATGCTAACTAACCCTCTTGTGGTTGGTTTTGGATGTAGATTCAAGCTTGATCTTCTAGTCCATCTTCCTAGTCTAATCCCAGGACTTCTAGCACGCCCCTCCACCCCCTTTTAGTGCTGGAAGTCGGGAGCGCCCCTCAAGTCCCAACTTTCCGCAACTCAACACAGTTGGACCCTCAAGTGGGTTCAACACGGGACTTGGGAGTTCGTCAATTTCCCATTGATTGGATGAAATTTCTCTTCTCAAAAAGGTTCATCACAATTTTTTGCCTAGGCTATTACCCCTCGCAACAAACACCTTGGCTATATAAATGAGAAGGGGAGGATTTTGGGCAAAACATATGGGTTTGATATTAGATGCTATTGGGAATACCCTTGGGGAACACATTGAAAACTTGGGGAACAACTTGGGAACATGGTAGGAACACATCAGCAATTCATGAAATAAAAAACCTCTCCCCCCTCCCCCCTGCCCCCAAAACCCAAATTAAAAAGCTGGGGCACCTGAATGGATGCTGCACCTTCCCATGGGCTGCATGCAATTTCTATTTCCAAAACTATTAGTTACCTTTTTGGCCTAGGCTAATGGTAGGAAAATAAATTTGGGGAAATAGTCACCTCTCCTATTAATTAAATGAAATGCCTCCCAATTTATTTTTTTTGGGCAATGTGCCAATTTGATTGGCCCATCATTCCAAAAAAAAGAAATAATGGAGACTCTCCAAAACAGAAGGCTCTATTTTGAACTACATAGAATGGCCACCAGTCATTCGATTAGTCAATTAAGACTGTAAAAACTAATCGTATGACTGTATATATGACTGTATATACACAAGTTGTGGAAAAAAAGAATGCATTTTTACACAACATTCATTTGATGGGTAGAGGTGGACAAAATAGACTTTGATACATAACACTTTAGTCTTTTGCATATTTGATCATTTTGCTTGGATATAAGGTGCCGCCCACATCTACTTATATAAAAAAATGATCATAACTTCCTTGCAAAAAGGAGGCAACTTACACCTACTTAGTAGGTGTAAGGTTTTTCTTGCACTTACAAAGTAGGCATAAAATGTTTCTTATGATTGCAAAATAAATGTAAATTGCTTTGTACTTTACATTACAAAGGGTCATGTTGTTAAGGCATTACACCTTGAACTCAAGCTCCACCATTTTTTCTTAAAACATTGTAATGCCTTGATAGTAAGACCTTATTTAACACACAAAATATTGTTTATTAAAGATGTGATGCAATATTAAAAGACTTGGTCCAACATGAAAATGAAGGGTTCAAAGATGGTTCAAATCTTCAACCTAACCTATTTATATGTTGTTAATAAGGCCACCTAAGTTGCTAACTAAACTATTTAGCCTAAGGCTAGGCCTAGGTTGTTTATCTAGACTACCTAGCCTGTGTTACTAACTCAAGCCAAGGTTGCTACCCAGGTTAAGCTACCTACCTACCTTTTATTAACCTATACAATAGGTATGCATTGGACATGTATCATATATGCCCATGTTTATATGTTTGGTCAAAGTTGCAACCTTGGTGCAATTAAGCATGTGGCCATCCATGAATTGTATGAAAAATCTTAGTCTAGATGCATGGAATATGCAATTGGGTGTCACATAATTTGCCACATATTATTTTTTGCAAGTTGTCCAAAGCGATTGGACACTATGGGTGATAATTTCAATTTAAAACTAATCATTAGTGTGCAAATTTTTTATAGTGACAAAAAAAATTAACAAAAAGATGAAAGGAAGCAGGTTAAAGAAAAAAATATTGGCACGATGTTAAATGTTTGGCATCATCATAGGGCCTATAAAAGATTACTACCAAAATGGATCGAGCTTTTACGTCATCAAAAAGGTGTTTTCAATAATAGTTTTTATAAATCTACTAATGTTGATGGTTCTCCCTATACAAATTACAAAAATCATTATAAATTAAAGAGGGTCTTTAATATTTTATTATGAAAATGAGATTCATAATAAGTTTGGGGGTGATGATGTAACACGTGTAGGACATGAGGTTATGTAACTTATACAAGTAACGCATGGGGTTGTAATTTGGATACGTAAATGTGGAGTAAGACATAAATATATGATAATTGTAAATAGATGGTTAGTTAAAGAAAACTATTCCTAGAAGTTAGTTATATTTAGTTTCAAGGGTGTCTTATATCCTAGAAATTGGACATATTTAAATTATAAGGTGATTCATTATATTATATTGAATCATCATTAATGAATCATAGGATCATCATTGACAATAAGGTTGAATATATGATTCACATTTTATAAATGACATGATAAATCATTAGACAGAGATAAAAAATTGAAGTTTTAAGGTGTAAGCATAATAAGTGGACACAAGTTAGCATCACCAAAAAATCAAGCTTTTTCAAGCTATTCAACTTGACTACCTTGCTTGTTTTAATTAAAAATTTGTTCAATTTGACTAAAAGCCCTAGTTGTTAAAGTGAAATGTTTTTTTTAATTGGTTCAATTGACTAAAATGGCCTTTCTAACCACTTGGTCAAATTTGACATTTAATTAAACATTAGAAGAATTTTTTTTGTTTGCAAGCAAAAATGTTGTATGCTATGATTTTGGCAATTGCAATAGTAGCAAAATTTGACATTTTTAATTGTAAAGGGCAAGTTGTAAAAGATAGTATTTTTAATAATGAAATATGATTCAAAAAATGGACAAGGTTATAGTCAAATGAAACATTTTATTATTTAAATCATATATAAAAAGTCATGTGGTGGTAAATTGTTATTTAAACATTGACTTGTGGTTGTGAAGACTAAGATTCAATAGTCTTTGTTATGAACATATATTACATACTATATATAGATGGATATGCACATATTTTAATGTATGTACAAATATACACGTATATACATAGGTGTGTAGGTTGCATGTTGGAGGTAAGGTAGGTAGATAGTAAACCCACTTACCTACTACCATTTATTAATTAGATTTTTTTATCATAATTTTAGAAAATAGGTGCCTATGACCTATATACTTCATTACCTATTTATTGAATCACATTGTCATTCATTTTGACTACCAAAACATGATAGTTGATTAATTGAAATTAACAAAAGGATCAACAAAAATACTAGTCTTTAACTTATTTGATCATATTGCCTCCTACTTACTGTTGTACCGGGCGCGACCTTTTTTGAACATTTCCGGACTGTTGACGACATAGAGCACCCGACGTTTCAATCTGCTTGCAAAGCATTGGGATTACTACAGGATGATGCAGAATGGGACATGTGCATGTGAGAAGCATGTATCGATCAAGACGCAAAGAAGCTAAGGAATCTCTTTGGGACTCTCTTACTATTTTGCTCTCCTTTGAATCCGGAAATGTTATGGGAAACATATGGAGACGATATGTCACACGATATGTGGCATCAACGCATCACGAATGGAGGCACTGTCGACGATGCCTACAACAACACCTTATTACTCCTCGAGGCCAAATTAGCATTGACGAACAAAAGCTTGCACGACTTTCTGAAAATGCCACTCGCTTTGTCACTTGTAAAAATGTTGCATGTCAATCCTCAATTGGCTGCAAAGCTTGACTACGATAGAGATGTACTCCATGGCTACATCAACCAAAATCTCCCGCGGCTTAACATTTGTCAGGAAACAACTGTCATTACAATGTTCAACGTAGTAGCCCAAGGCGAAGGCGCAGTATTTTTCCTAGATGGTCCAGGTGGGTCAGGCAAAACCTTTGTATATAATGTGTTATATACATTGGTTCAACGACACGGACATGTCGCCATTGGGGTTGCCTCTTCCAGCATAACAGCTCTCCTATTGGAAGGTGGATGAACTGCACATTCGGTTTTCAAGATCCCAATTTCCCTTGGTAGGGATTCAATGTGCTCGATACCTATGCAAAGCGATTCTACTGAGTTACTCCAGGAACCAAAGTTGATTGTTTGGGATGAGGCTCTAGCACAACACCGACACTATGTCGAGGCGGTAGACCGGACTTTGCGCGACATCATGCGATGCCCAAATTCGCCCTGGTTGTCTTTGGGGGTGATTTCTGATAATGTCCACCAGTGGTGTCCAGAGGCTTTCGGGCAACAATCGTTTCTTCGACCCTTTCGCGTTCGGTTTTGTGGCGTCAAGTGCGTGTCTTGACTTTCACAAAAAACATGAGATTGCGTGATGATTTCCTTTCGAAGCTATATACTGAATACCTTTTGAGAGTCGGCAATGGCCAAGAGTCTTCCATCATTGATCATTTTCCACCGGAAATCGACGCGAAACCTTCAATCGGAATTGAGATCACCTTATACCCGGAAATCCATCAAGCGCCATCTTTAGAAACCCTCATCCACATTGTTTTCCCAGCCTTGGCAATTAATTACGTAAACCAAGGATACATGGACGGTCGAATTATTCTGACAACAAAAAATACAATCGTGAACTCTCTCAACACTCAAATTGTCGAAGCTGTGCCCGGGCAAAAGCACGTATTTTTGTCAGCAGACTCAGTGGAAATGGGGGACGACTAGGCTATGGCAATTGGCATAGAATTTCTCAACACCATTACTCTGGCAAGTTTGCCACCACATTGTCTGGCCCTCAAAGTTGGCATCCCTGTTATCTTACTAAAAAATCTTGATGCAGCCTCGGGATTTTGTAATGGGACCCATTTAATCATTTGGTGCCTGGCACGGAAATTGATCATCGCGCAGATCATTGGTGGCGCGCATGTGGGGAATATTACCAACATATTGTGCATCACCACAACAAAAAACCCTTTGTAGTGGCCATTCACCTTACAAAGGCACCAATTGGGTTTTGGGGGCAAGGGGGGAACGTGAAGAGGTTTTTTTTGCTGATGTGTTCCTACCATGTTCCCAAGTTGTTCCCCAAATTCTGAATGTGTTCCCCAAGGGTGTTCCCAATAACACCTAATATCAAACCCATATGATTTGCCCAAAATCCTCCCCTTCTCACCTATATAGCCGAGGTGTTCGTTGTGAAGGGTAATAGCCCAGATGAAAAATTGTGATGAACCTTTTTGAGGAAAGATGAATGAGATGGAGTTTTCATGCTCAAGAGCAAGGTGGGCAGATATGTGGCGGTGAAAGTTCATAGCTCTTGGACTGACTTCTTTGCATATTTTCAGCAGCAGGTTTATAGCTTCTCATTGGAAATTCTGATGTTGTAATAAGTTGCCTGAATTTTATCATTGATGATTGATCATGTAATGTTAATTGAGTGTAGTTATGTTTGTTTGAGGATCATAGATTGTGGTGCAATTACAGGAGGGGGAGAAGTGACTACTTGCATTCACAAAACATGGCAAACATGTTCACGCGGTTTGTTTCCCTTCCACCTTTTCTGCAAGCATTATACCAGCAAATAGTAGATGACATGATTTTAGCACTGAATCTTTTTTGGTGAGAGGAGACAAAATCTTTAGAAAGTTATAGATTTCTAAAGCTAGATATGCACTCTAAAGACTTTGACTTTTGATTCTCGTTCAAAGAATGGGGTTAAAAGCTAGACTAATCAATGAGTGTGTTGAGCACTTGAAAGGTGAATAATTCTTCTAACCATGGACAGTGTTCCAATGACAGAAATCCAACATGATGAAATATGTGATGCAAGGTTTGTGTTGTTTGGGATATTTTCTGAAGTCAAGATGAAGGGTTGAGTGGGTGTAGGACGTTAAGTACAGGCCAAGTGACTAGCTTTTGTTTGGATCTAAAGTTGATGGCCTTCCTCCTGTAGCACTAGAGGAGTGCCATTGTGGGTCATATGCAGGGGGTACTATGCAACTTCCAATGAATGACACATTTGTGCGCTCCTTGAGTCTTTCAGTGTTAGCAGGTGTTGGGGTGTATGAAGCTCTCAGGCAACTTGATGCTGAGAACAACTATAGTAGTTTGGACGTTTCACCAAGTGATTCTATGGATCAAAGCATGTTGATGTTTACGGGAAATTCTGAGTACAATGATGGGTTCCCCTTACTCTAAAGTTGGGGAGATAAGATTCATGGAGATAAGGTTTATACAATCAGTTGTATAGCCAGTTGTGAACTACTTCAACAATGTCCCAATTCTCTCCTCTATTGTTTTTCAGGTGGTCATGGTCTGAAAGTATGTATGTAGACACAGGGTTGAGTGGAGATTTTTGCAATTTTTTTGCTTGAATCAGTTAGTGATTCTTATGGGAAAAGATAATGTCTCTCTTGGTTTATGAGATCCTTAGTTCCATTTGCAGGTTGACAAAATTAGACTTCCAGGAGCCACTGAATATTAACAGTGATGAAACGGTAAGCATGAATGAGATGGCAAATAAATTTGAAAAAAACTTTGAATAGGCAATTTTTTTCTACGATACCCCACCCCCCAAAGTAGACCAGAACTTTTGAGAGTGATGAATGTGAATGATTCAGAACACCTTGTGAACTTGGGGAACATTGTGGGAACCCATTAATAACTTAAAAGGAACATCGTGGGAACACATTAGGAAACATGGAAAACTGAAAAAAAATCTTCCCTATCCCCCCCTAACTTGGGCCCTCCTATTGGCTGAAAGGAAAATAAATCCTCTCCTCCCATCCCCCCCGGCTGCCCCCAATAAAACTTACATGGAAAATCAAGTGTCCATTTTAGATAATCCATTCTCCACACCACATACACTTGAAACAAAAAACCTCCCCTCCAACCTGCAACCTCCCAACCCTAAACCAAAAACTTAAAAGGAAAAAATCCAAGGCACCCTGAAAGCATGATTGCATTTCCCATTGATTGGATGAAATTTCTCTCCTTAAAAAGGTTCATCACAATTTTTCGCTTGGGCTATTACCCCTCAGTTTTATATGCCTTGGAAAATGGTGTCCTCTTTTCACCTATATAGGTGGGCCAAAGGGGAGGAACTGTATAGTTCAAAATAGAGCCTTTTGTTTTGGGGAGTCTCCATTATTTTTTTTGTGGGAATGATGGGCCAATCAAATTGGCACGTTGCCCAAAAAAATAAATTGGGAGGCACCTCATTTAATTAATAGGAGAGGTGACTATTTCCCCAAATTTATTTCCCTGCCATTAACCTAGGCTAAAAAGGTAACTAATAATTTTGGAAATAAAAATTGCATGCAGCCCATGGGAAGGTGCAGCATCCATTCAGGCGCCCCAACTTTTTAATTTGGGTTTTGGGGGCAGGGGGGAGGGGGGAGAGGTTTTTTATTTCATGAGTTACTGATGTTTTCCTACCATGTTCCCAAGTTGTTCCCCAAGTTCTCAATGTGTTCCCCAAGGGTGTTCCTAATAGCACCTAATATCAAACCCATATGTTTTGCCCAAAATCCTCCTCTTCTCACCTATATAGTTGAGATGTTCATTGCGAAAGGTAATAACATAGGTGAAAAATTGTGATGAATCTTTTTGAGGAGAAAAATTTCATCCAACCAATAGGAAATGCAATCATGCTTTTAGGGTGCCTTGGATTTTTCCTTTTAAGTTTTGGGGTTAGGGTTGGGAGTTACAAGTTGGAGGGGAGGTTTTTCTTTTCAAGTGTATGTGGTGTGGAGAGTGGACTATCCAAAGTGGACATTGGACTTTCCATGCAATTATTATTGGGGGCTGCCGGGGGGGTGGGAGGAGATGAATGAATGAATTTTTAACAATTTTTAACCTCAATTTTAACAATTTTCATTATTAAATCATTGGGTATTAAGATTGTGATTATTAAATACATAGGCTAAGTAAGGTAGTTAAATTAAACTACCTAGGTTGGTTAGGAAAAAAATAATGATAATAATAAATTGACATAAAATATTCAACTATTTTTTTTGTGTATTTAGAGGCCACTTTAATTAATCTAGGAACATAACTTCCTTGCAAAAAGGAGGCAACTTACACCTACTTAGTAGGTGTAAGGTTTTTCTTGCGCTTACAAAGTAGGCATAAAAATTCATTCATTCATAAGTTCATGCTTCATATGTTAACACATTCAATTGTGTATAAAACATATTTTAATACATAAAAATTTGTGCACAAAACATATAAACTTATAAATGAATGAACTTTTGCACAATTTCTTTTACTAAAATATTTCAATTTAAGCACCTTTAAAAGCTTGATTGATTTTAAGTACTACTAACCAAATGTAATGTAAAACACAACTTTATGTAACACATGTTGCTTGAAGTTGTGATTTCCATGTCGCTTGAGGTTATAATTTAAAAGTACAATCCATTTGTTTAGGATGCCTTGGTAAAGGACATTTCAAATCAACAAAAGCTTTTAAAAGTTTAACTTTTTAAAAAAATCATTAAAACCTTTCAATTTCGACTCATTTAAGATCTCAATTTGGGCACATGTGGTTTCAATTTTTGGATCCTTGGTAACCATATTAAGAGCCCTCTTTTGAGTATCCATTTGAGTTGTTACGCACATAATTCACATAGGAACTTATCGACAATGCAAGAAGACCCTAACACAATTTTTCACAAATTTATAACTAATTCAAAAAGGATTTCAAAAAATCAACTTCAACTTGGGTTGAGCTTTTACTCATCTTGTCCTTAAGGGAAAAAATTAATTTATGAGAAAATTGAAGTCTGAATTCAATCCCTATGCTTATTTTGACACGTGCTTCTACATTACCTAAGTTGCTTTCAAGAAGGAAAATTGATGGGCATTATCTCCATATTATTATTAGTTTGTAAACCCATTTTGCAAGCAAAATGATCAAATAATCAAAAGAATAAACTGTTATGTATCAAAGTCCATTTTGTCCACTTCTACCCATCAATTTTTTTAAAAATCAAATGTGCCCCAACACTGAATTAGTGGGGTGTTCTTTGCAAGGGGTGTTAGCCCATGCCAAAAATGATGATGAAGTCTTTTGGGAAGAGAAATTTCATGCAACCAATGGAAAGGCCCAAACGTGCACTCAAGGTGCCTTGTTTTTTTTCCTTTTATGTTTTGGGGTGGGGTGGGGTGGAGGGGGGGAAAGATTTTTTTTCATTTTTCCCGACTTCCCAATGTGTTTGCACTATGTTCTTTTCAAGTTCCCAATGGGTTCCCAATATTTTCCCCAACATTTTCTCCATACCTCTTCACTTTTATATGCCTTGGAAAATGGTGTTTTCCTTTC
>Ga0116227_10010271_pt1 | contig 16450 bp, 6 predicted proteins | sample S1TSphgellanicum_FD_89693 | JGI IMG/M metagenome (GOLD analysis project Ga0116227, IMG submission 89693) | Host-associated microbial communities from peat moss isolated from Minnesota, USA - S1T2_Fb - Sphagnum magellanicum MG | ecosystem: Host-associated > Plants > Peat moss > Unclassified...
CTGTGTAACTTCCCAGCTCACCACTATATTTACCCCTGAAAAACATCATTCCACCCGTCCAATTCCCGATCCAACGCTCCTAACTCACTTTATCACATCTTTATTCCTCTTGCCCCCCAGGGTAACTTAAAGTAAGATAAAGATAAAGACGGACGGACGGACGGACTAAGTGAATTAATATATATATGATTGGGTAAGCATCATAGATAGGTACATAGGAAGGGAATGTAAGGGGGTTACTATCTTAGTGTAGGTAGAGGTAATTAGGAAAGGCACTTGGCGGTTAGAGGTAGATACGTGTGGATAGTTGGTACTTGGTACACAGCTAACCATGATGGTTAGCTATGGTCAAGGAATACAATGAAAAAAGAGTTTCCCGTTTACACATCATCCATTTGGGCATGGTGTGCTGCGGGGTGCTGGTTCACTCTGGGCCCGCACATGGCAACTTGTCACAGAGAATGTAGAATCTGAAAATTGTTCAACAACCTCGCATGACAATTAATAAATTACCTGAGTACTCAAGTTGAAGGGTGGGTGGGGTCCATGAGCATTGAAATCCTTCAAGGCTTAAGCATTAGCTAAGGTACCACGTAGGCTTGTTAACTCTCTCTACAACAACCCACTCCCTACCCCCTCCTTCTTAATTCTTTGAAGCTCAAATACACTGGCAACTTGGCAAACTTGGGTTGCCATTATATTGTTCAAAATGTGTGGGCCCTTAGTGCATTTAGTGAGGTTATGATTGCATTGGTAGCTAGCACACGTACAGCAAAGCTTTTCTGCTAAAGTTATGTTTCCGGTAAATTTCTTAAAAAATATTAATAAAAGCACTTGTTTTTAATTTTAGTATTTTCATTCTTTTTGGGGCCTAACGGACCAAACCCTTGTGAAGCAACAAGGGAAGGAGGAAACAAGGAAACCAAACCCCATAAAGAATAGAAAAAGAAGCAACTTCATTGAAGGGAGCAAAGTTGAGGGGAAAACCTGGAACTTTCATCAAGGGAGAAAATCAACAAGTACACTACATTTCATTTTTATTTTTTAATTAATGAAAAAGTTGCACTTAGTAATTGGAATTTGGGTACCAAGGCTTTTTTCTTGTAGAAATGTGGCCGCACCTTAGAATGCAAAGTATTATGTTTAGAATTGGCATTCGTTTATGGCTCTTCAAAGGCATTACTAATTTATTATTACTCAGAAAGTAGACTCTTTTTGTGATGCCAAAAATCCTTACTTTCAAATTGATAATTTGTAGACACAAGTCTATGCCTGTCAATGGTATGCCAATGTTGTTTGGTTTTGGTTTTCAGCCAGTTCTGATTTGGATTCACAGGCCAACTACTAATTATCTGGACCGTTGGTTTTAAATTCTGGAAAAATAATTCCAGAACTGCAGCTTGCCTCAGAACTTAAACTACAATCGAAATTTCGCTAAATGGAAATTAGCCTTGAAACCCAATTTACGATTCTTCAGTTTTTGCAGATTTTTTTTTGGGACTGGGGGTAGACATGTTTGTTAGCTTGAGAAAAAGTTTCAGGTATCCAGTTTTTTGAATAATAAATTTGGGAGGTCGGCTGGCAGGAGTGGGCATTGCATTAGGCATGTAGTTGTTATTTTGGGAACTTGTCTCAAGTGCATAAATTTGAAGGTGGGGAGGGTTTAGGCATGTAGTTGGTATAGGTGGTCATTTTTATTGGTTTCATAATATTAATAATTGAAAATTTTCAATTTTGAGTTATGCATCAGTAGATCGAACCAGATCCAGTTGGAAACTAGACCCACTTAATCTTTCTTTTTTATTAGAACTGAGAACCAAGAAATGTAAAGAATCAGGTCCAAAACTCCACCAGAGGTTCTATTAAAAAAATTTAAATCCTTGAACCAGAACTGGAGGTTCTTTCAAAATTTTAAATAAATTAGAATTGAGATCAGAGGTTCTCTTCAAAGTAAGAACCAGACAGCACTGGTGTCAACTTTTGAACATATGAGTCTGGTCTTAGTCCTTAGTATTGGGTCCAAGTATGATTTTTGTCTGATACAAGGCTGGTATTACCTCAGGTCCCGACTCCCTACCAAACTACCAACACTAGTGCAAGGCTAATATTGCTTCAAGTGATACCAGCACAGTACAGTCCTTGATACCAGTGTCATACCAAGTGAAGGTCTATATACCAATGTATGGGGATGCACTGTCCATCAAATTTGAGTCTTCCAACACTAGTCTTTATCGCAAAGTCCATTTTAAGGTTGAGGAGGTATATCAATTGAGCCCTGATACATAGACTAGTATTGATCTTGTATTTATCATCATGCTCTTTGTGATTTTGCATGTGTTGTTCAAGGCATTAGTGCTACTTCGTGTTGTTGTTTGGCTTGCATCAACAAGCTTTGCACTTACAAGGTATGACTTGCAACTTTTATTACTTTATTTTGTTTTGTGCTTTTTTTGTATGTTTCATGTTTATGTGTGTAAATGATGTTTTGTTTGTTTGTTGTGGTTTGTTTTTCCAAGCCCACATTGTAAGTTGTCAGTTTATGGTTGGAAAAAAATTTAAATGGAATGGTTTTTTTGACTTTTGACTTTTAAGAAAATTTTATTAAAAAACATTTTAAGCACTTTACACTTTCATATTTTCATTGTTAGAATTTTTCATTATGCATCAGGTGAAATGTGAATCATGCATCAAGCTTGTAAATGTTTGTAATGCTTAGATAGTGGGCTTTATTTATATTTCATAAATTATAAGAAATTAAAAATATAAACACAAGCTACAAAACTAGAAAGCATGTAATTATTTGGTTTTTTCAACCCTAATCTATTAACACACCCTAAATTACTAGAACCAAGACCCGTAGATGAAGGATGTGATAATTTTATGGATGAAAATGAAATTTCAATGAAAGAGAGAAGCGCTAGTAAAGTTTTGGGAAAAAATAGTTAATTCCTTAAGATTAAAATGACTATGGTGGCTATAGTTGTGTCAAGTGAGTTGCAATGGATGTCTAGTTGTTGTGGACATGACATGGAAAGTAATTGGATCTAAATTGTTTCGAACAATAACTATCCAATTAGAATCCACATGGCATGAGGGAGGTGACTAACTAACTAGCGACAAGGGTATTTTGATGATGCAAGGCATTTAAAACAAGATTATTGGCATTTGAAGTGGTTGAATTTATTCATGTAGCATGACATGAAACAATTTTTGGAGTTGCATATACAATTGTGGACATTTTCACATCAATAATTATGTAACCACTATTGTTGTCATTCACAATAATTTTAATCATTCATGTGATTGGATTAATGATATGATGTCCATGTCAACATATCCATCTTAACATTTTGTAGTTGTTATTGTGGTCATTTAAAATAATCTAATCATGTATACAATTGAAGTAATGACTTGGTGACCTTGTCATAAACATATTCACATCGATATTTTTGTAATTGTTCTTATAGTCATTCACAATAATTCTAATCATTCATACAATTGCACTAGTGACATGGTATTAATTGTATGTACAAATACAACTTATTTGTACTTATGAACATGTTTAGTGTATATGTAATTGTTTAATTTAGTTTAGATGTTCATACATCTTCCATGTATGTTGCAATGGTGTACATTTGTAAAGATATAATTATTTTTATTGATAGACAAAATATACACCACTAAAAAAACACTTACCTGAGAACTTCATTATTTCTTATCCATGGATGTTTAAACTAAACACAATGTATAAATTTAGATTGAAAAGATAACAAAACAACTTTCACTAAAAAACATTTTGTCCATTCCAACCTTATGGCTATAATTATTAATGCAAGTAATGTCCAATTCTACTTTTGTGACTACAAGTAGATTTTTCCTATATGTCATCTTAGTCTTAAATATATGCAATTGGATATGCAATTATGTTAATTAGACATACAATCACAATTAAGAAATAACCATAATTGAGTCAAAAATGCAATTTTTTTATAACTACACTATGTTCGGATGGAAAAATAAAAGAAAAATCTATAGTTATCATCCATTTTTTAATGCACCAATTGATGGATGAAAACCAAATTGATTTTGCAATTAATTATAGCCGGTTTTGCAACTATTATAATAATTTTGTCACTTGTACATTGATGATTAGTCCATATACATATGTCAATCTTAATATACTATTGCAATTAATTTATGATAACCTCTAGAAAACATGGTTTTTCAAACCATTCAAGTTAACTAATTGGTCTTTTTTTACTAATGGACATGTCCATTTTGATTAGAGGCTTGAAACATGTATTTTTTGACCAATCAACTTTATTAAGGTGACTTATTTGACCAATACATCTAATCAAATTAGACAACCCTAGTCAAAATGGCCAATGGGTTTTAATCAAATGGGGCATCTAGTCAAATTGAACATAAGAAATTGACATCATTAATCAAAATGAACAATGTTCTCTAAAAAAAATGGGACATCTTATGCCTATTACATACCTACTTTCTACTTCCCACTTACAATTTTACAACCTACCTACCCATCCACCCACCCACCTACCTAGATATAATACCTACCTACTACCCACCCACCTACGTATATACTACCTACCTACCTACCTACTTACCTACTTATCCACCCACCTATAACCTACCTAGATGTATTACCTACTACCCACCTAGATGTATTACCTACCTATTTATCCACCCACCTATAACCTACCTAAATGTATTACCTACTTACCCACCTAGATGTATTAACTACCTACTTATCCACCCACCCACTTACTTGGATGTACTACCTACCTACCTTCCCACACAACTACTTGCATACATGTACCACATACCTACATACCCACCCACCTACCTACCTACATACTACCCACCCACCCACCTATCTCCTACAACCTACCTACCTTCATACCTCATAATCTTGTAGTGAAGTGTCAAAATAAACATGTGAAATAAAAAATTGACAAAAGTTGGACACCTTTTAATGGTGTGCTTCATTGGTTAAGGACTTGATTTGTCATTGGGGAGGTCAAAAGGTTCAATTCCTGACATTATAACCTATGTACATGTTTAAAGGGCTAAGATAGGTAAGGTAGGTTAAGTAGGATATATTAGGTTAGGTTAAAGTAGGCCAAGTAAGATAAGGTAGGGTAGGGTACCACCTACCTACTTGCCTTTTTACAACCTACTTGCCTACCACAAATTTTTTTATTTGGGCAAAAATTTGACCAATCACAATTACCAATCAAATGGTCCAATCACAATGGACATGTCAAAATTGACTTGTCCAAAATGATAGAGTAGTTTTTTTTATGCCTATTCAAATTGGGTAATTTTAAACTAAATTTGGTAATAAAAAAGTACCATGTTTTCTAATAGTGTAAACTTGTGTGTAAGCACTTTATTGACATAATTAGTAGTACATTCAATTTATATATTATTATCCAAGGTTAAATTCATGTTGATCCTAATGTTTGGACAAGTATAAATTTTGATAAATGACATGTAATATTTGAGCCAAAAGCCTCTACCAAACGAAAAGGTTATTCAAAGTCAATGAAAATGTAAGAAAGCCATAAAAGGCATATCCACAACCCACTCACAAAATAGATTAAAAATTGAAAATCCTAGCACATACCAAACCAAAGGTTCATTCAAAGTCAATGAGAATGTAAGAATTTTATAATTTAAGCATATCCATAATTCATTCCCAAAATAGATTAGAAAGCCTCCTGCATACCAAACCAAAAGGTCATTCAAATTGAATGAACCTATGGAGAAAGACATATCCACAACTCATCCCAAAACAAACTAGAAAGGTTAACACATACTAGTGAGAAAATGACTACATGATCAATGTCATTGAATTAAAAAGGAAGTTCAAAAATTGCATTGCTTACTAAATTACAAGCATAAACTACATCATTATGTCCACCATCCATTAAGCTACCACATAGGGCCTAAGTAGTTTAAAATGTTTCTTTTCCAAATTCAATTCAATTGCACCTACCAATGTTCTATTGCCATCAAAACCTAGAAACTCCAATGGAGCTTCAAACCTAGACACAACTCCACATGTCAATGCAATTATCATATGTTGTCAACTTATAGGCTTTCTATGAAGAACAACCTTCCACATGGTGTTTCAAGCTCATTCCAAAAAAATCATGTTGAAGTTGTGAAGGGAAAACAAACTATTCATCAAATTCATACAACATGTGTTGAAAATCTACAAATAAAAAATTGGCATCATCTATTTTGTTTATAAATGGGGTTTCTTTTATTATCAGTCCCATTTTTCACCCGATGGCAACAAAATATCGATCATTATAGGTGAAGACACGGGACCATGTAACTTGGTACCAAAATCTACTTCAAGGTCCCAACATACTAAATCATGTTGAGCACATCATCTACATTCCCTTGGGTCTATTGAAAGATAGATGCAACCCCACAATCATATGTAGATAACAAACTAGTTTATTCATTATAAACATAGAATTGGTTTCCATGTGCTTTCATTTTCTTGTACATACTTCAATGTTGTGAAACTTGGGGAAATTGAAAGTAAGACAAGATCTTCATCACTAGGTGAAACACTTGCACCTTATTGAGTTCGAATAACTCCTTAACCCACTTGGTCATATCATCAATCTTTGTAAGGTGTGGTGAAAATATGATAGGTTGGTGGCATGTAATAAGGTCCAACAGCCATGCATATTCAAATTTGGCTCTCCCATCATCCATGTGTACCTTCTTGTCCTTGTATTTCTTACAACAACCATAAGAACATACACATGAAATGGGGGCCAATGAATTAATGCCTTATGTCCATTCAAGTTTAAGGGTTTTTTTTACATTACAAACTATTGATTTATGGCAACTGTATAATGTAAGAACATGAACATGGTTTTTTGGTTTTAGGGATTTAATAAGTAAAGATGACACAACACAATGCTTAATGACTTGAACAAGGAGACCTATTAGTAGATACCATTGTAAGGTTCAACATTCAACTACAAATAATGTACAACCTAAGAAAAATTCAAATCTATTTTTCACTTTAGATTTTAACAAGAACAAAACCAAGGTTGTCAAAATAAACATGATGCAACCATTCTGCATCATATCAGCATCCATCTTGACATGTTAATCACATTGATCAAAACTAACATAGGAAAAAAGAAATTACCCCTAAACTGCCCCCATTATAATTGGCAACCGAAAACAACTTTCAATTGCTACAAGATTGGCAATTGAAAAAATTTGGTCACCAATCCTACAACAACCAAAAGAATTTGGTCATTAACCTTATGGCAATCAATTTTTTTCAATCACCAATTGTGTGATGACCGAAATTCGGTTGCCAATTATGCGATGATTAGAATTTGATCATTTATCTTGTGGCAACAAAATGTTTTCAATTGCCATTCATGTGGCAATAGAAAACTTTTGGTTGACAATCCTGCAATGGCTGAAAGTTCTTCATCACCACATGAATGACAATTGAAAACACTTTTTTGCTAATCATGTGGCAACCAAATGTTTTTGGTCACCATATGTATGGTAATTGAAAACTTTCATTTCGGATCTCGGTCATTCGAATGATGGTGGATTGATCTCCACCATTGATTTGGCAATGAAATTTAGTGCTGCTTGGTAATAAAAAACAAACCTTTTGCAATCTAAACTCATTTTATCCTTTGAGGTGTGTGGGTCATATGTTGTTTAACAACAACCATTGCCATATACTTTGGGAGGGAGGGGTGAAATCTTTATGGGTGTTTGAATTTCATATTGTCCTAAAACCATAAGGTGCCAAAAATTACATTTAAAAATGAAAGCATCTAATTGGCCAAATTTTCGTGTGTTTCTTTCACTTGTTTGACTGTCAAAATACACATCGCATGTAGATTCAAAAATAAACATCTTTGCTATATAGTAATTTTTCTTCTACTTTTGTCAAAATCTATGTCAATGCACATGCTTGAATATGTGTGTGTTGTTAAAATTCAATCCAAACTTACACTATCATCACCTATGACGCACTCCCAAGCCCCTTGTTGAACCCACTTGAGAATCCAACTACATAGAATTGCGGAAAGTTGGGACTTGAGGGTCGCTCTCGACTTCCAACACTAAAAGGGGCGTAGAAGGGCGTGTTAGAAGTCCCGGGATTAGACTAAAAAGAAGGACTAGATTATCAAGTTTGAATCTGCATCCAAAACCAACCACAAGAGGGTTAGTTAGCATTCGAGAACACCCTTGGGTGTTGGGACAAGCCACGAGCACTTTGACACACAAGACTCACCACGGCCCGGACTCGGGGGAAGCCACCACCTTCCCCCATATAGTATTTTCTACGTCTCACCGCGGAGGCTACATCCAAATGGCTATTTTTCCCAAGACTCCCAAGTTGGAGTCCCGAAACTGTCCCGGGTTGGAGTCCCGGGACTTTGGACATTCATGGCTCCTCGCCCTGAACTCGGATCGAGACGAGGTTTCAACCAAAGTTGTAGCTCTCGTCGAGAGCTTTTCAACGCCATGTCGCACTTCTTCAGGCAACGTCGGGAAGAGGTCGATTCCTAACTTTTAGTGGTCGGGAGTCAAACTAGTAATTTGACTCTCGGCCCTTCTTTTGCCCATAACTTGGGCTACAAATGTCCAAATGGCCCATGCAAGGCCATTTTGGGCATCTACACTTGAAGACCTTTTCATTGATATAAAGAACGCATCAATGCAAGGAGATTTGTCCCCTCTAATTGTCTTCTAAGTTTTCAGGAGTCCCGGAGGACTCCAAGTCTTCCACTTTCAGGAGTGTGAATTGCATTCTCACACTTAGCCCCAAAGTGGGGTTGCGACAACCTACATTTGAGTTGTCCTACAAGTGTATGCATCAAAGTTATAAACTTTGAATAGTACAATGGTAAATTTTGTAAGTATTATTTTTGAAGGTTTTTTTAATCATATTGAGTTGGGGTTTTTATAAGACCAAATTATGATTTGGTTTTTTTGTTTTCTCGGAATTGAAATAACAATTTTCAAATTGAAATACCAAGTTTCAAATTCCAATAATTAAAAAAAGAATTCCAATAACAATTTTTAGAATAAAATAACAAATTTAGATTCAATTTTTTTAATTTGATAATTTTAAAATGAATTCCAACAGCAATTTTCAGAATTGAAACATCAATTTGAATTTTTAAATATAATTTTCATAATTGGAATTATAATTTTAGACTCAAAAATATATTTTTGAATACAACTAACATTTTTAAGAATTCATATTTAAAACTTCAAAGTCAAATAACAATTTTTGGAATTCAAATAACAATTCTTAAATTCGAAGTATAATTTTCAGAATTGAAATATATATTTTCATATTTTAATAATAAATTTCAGAGTTCAAATAGTAATTTTTAGATTCATTATATGAAAAATATACATATATATGCAGAATTAATATACACACAAATATATAATTATGATATATGTAACATATCATAAATATAATTTTAATACATACATAAAAATACACCCCTATCTCATTGTACTTTTAGGATGTGACTAATTTGGTGACTATTGTGACTAATGGGACCTTTCTTATGCCATTACCTTCCCAACTTGTTGAATGTAATGAAATAGGTTTTAATGAATGTTTTAAGAGAGCAATGCATGTATTGTGGGTTGGGTTTTTCACCTATTTGGGTAGGAAAGCTTGCTTTTTGCAAGCATTTGTATCACTATTTTGCACGCTTATTCACTTTAGCACTTTGTCAAAGTGCATTCACTTGAACTGCAGTGAAAAGATGCGTGACTCTTGGTGGAGTTGTGTTAGGATCACAAAGCCTGAAACGATCATGGTTGTAGAGCCATCAATGTTGAAAACCTCAAGGCCAGAACTTCCCAATCATTTCATTATATCTCCCAAAGGTAAGTTTCATTTTTTTCCCTCTTGAAATCGACTTGATTTTATTTTTTCATTTTGCATATTTTCTTGATTAGGTTGTGTAGACTATTTTACCAAAGTCCACAAAAGCATGTTTTTCAAGATTGTTTCATGATTTTTTGTAATCAATATAAAATGCATTGCATTTTGATGGAAGTTAAGGTTTGAGTTTGATTTTTGAATGCATAAGAGTTTAGTGCACTTCCAAAAATGAGGTTCATGTGTGCATAGGGTTAGTAAAAGTTCCACATTTTTAGTTCATGGCTGCACAAGAATCATTTTTCTCCACAAAGGTACTTACTATGTGTACATTAGTCCCTTAAGTTCCATTGAAACATTTTAGGGTTTTGCACAAGTCTATTGAACTCCATAATAATAGATTATATGTGCATAAGAGTTAGTAATTGAGCAACATAGTTATATTAAGGTTCCACATGAATCCATGAAGCTCCATAGAAGTAGTTGCTCATATTTATTCAATCCATTAAACGACATGTTTTGAATGCAATTTCATTGAGATCCACACATTTAGTTTAAGGTTCCACATGAACATGTTAGTGTGCATATGCTTCCATTGAGCTCCATGTGTGTGTTTAACGAAGTCCAAATGTGAAGTTCCACAAATTTAGTTTAGGGTTCCACAAAAACATGTAAACTTGTGTTTCAATCCATTTAGCTCTAATGGTGTGCTTGTAAGTCCATTGACCTCCACAATTCATGTGTTAATGATTTTGCAATAGTCTAAAAAAGTTTGTAACAATATTTGATAGTCCAAAATTGATAGATTTTGTCATAGATTTTAGGAATCGTTTCAATCTTGAATTCCTTATCTTATGTTTTTTCTTAATAGAAGATGCATTGACTACTAATTTGCACAATTATTTAATGGACTTGTGTTGTTTGAATGGATTATGTTTAATGCTTCCATTGTTGAGTTGACCGGATTAGGCAACACTATCCTTCTCAAGAATTCAACCTTCAATTATGAAATACCCATCCATCTTGAACAATAGCAATCAAGTTGTTATTCCAAGTGTTGGTAGCCTTCAACTACAAGCTTTAGCAACTAAAGAACTTATAGAAGTTTCCACTCGCGACAAATTGTTGTTGCTTTCTCTCCTTCCAAAGTCCAAACCATTTGTTGTTGTGAATGAATCCATCTATAAAGAGTTGAAATTGTTAGAACCAAATGTTGAAGAAGGTGATGATGGGGAAAGTTTTGACAAACTTGGAGTGCATGATGAAAAACATGATGAGGAGACTAAAAAGAACCATGAAGAAATTAATGATGCTTTCAAGAAACCTCCTGCAAAGAAATTAAAGGGTTGCAATGTTAGCAAATCCAAATAGGTCATGAAGCATGGATAGTCACCATTGAAGAAGAATGCAGGCAAGAGAAAATTGAAACCAATTCATGAAAGGGTCAATGTTGCAACAACCACTCAACATGCAATGTCCATGGTCACAAAGAAAGGTTGCAAGAAGACATAATCCCATGGATATAATTATTTTTGGATAAAGTAAATGTGGCATAAGGAGTTTGCCTTGTTTTGATAGTTTAGGATCCATTAGGATGTCTAACTTGGCTTCATTTTGTGGAATGCAAAGTTTCTTCAAAACTTTTGTAATTAACAATTATGTTCCTTTGTTTTGAGTTTAAAAAGGCATGCTAATTTGGTTTGATCAAAAGTAGATTTAGATAGTAGCAAGTTTTGATGAACTGATGATGCCTATTAGGATGTGCCTTTAAAGATGGTGTAATTTGGTTACACAAGCCCAATAAGTAAAGGTTTTACTATTGTTTCAAACATTGAAATGCTTCTGAAAATGCATGGTGCATGAGAAAGTTGCTTTGGATTTTAACGTGGTTGATGGATACATATAGGGCATTTGCTGGACTTTTGCAAGTTTATAGTTTGATTTTGACAATTTGCACTTGTTATTATGCAGTCTATATATAGTTGACATGATGTGTAACCATGTGTAGCTGGTCAATAATACACCATTGATTAGCATGTTGAGACAAGTATTTATATGCAAGAAATTTGATCTCTTCATGACATCAACAATATAATATGTGAAGACATTTTATTTCTATAATATTTATAATTTGGGAAACTTCTATGAAAGGAAGATGAAGAGGGCATGTGATGTGAAAGAGTTAATTTATGTATAAGATCTATTTGGTGGCCCTAGTCCAACATTCTTATACACAATCTTTATAAACTTTAATTTTTATCCTATTCTTGGATTACATTTAAATGTAATGCAATTCAAATGAATATTGCCACTTGTGAATGTTGCATACTAGAAGGGATTGGCTAGAGCAAAAGGGAGCTCAACAAAAGGATAGGAGAATGCCTTCAAGATGTAGGGCTTGCTTAGCATGGTACTACCTACTCAACATTGAATTGTGAGATCTCAAGGAAGTTCCATCTCTTGGTTTCTACATAGTACAAAGATATAATATTAGAATACTAACCCTTTTCTTTTATCTTGAAATGGGCTTCACATTGTTTTCCACACTTTGCATATGATAGGGAGTACATGTTGCATTTGGTGAGTGGTATCCAACTAAAGGTGATAAGAAACATGTTAGGTCATGACATGTTGTAGTACTCTTTTAATGCATGATCCACAAAAAATGGTGTTAGTTTGCTACTAATGTTCAAATGATAGATCATAGGCTACAAAAAAATCATATGATCTCTTGTGAATGTACATAGTTTCTTTTGTAATTGCAAGACTTATAACATTCTTTATGTCAACAATCTTAGGAGTTCTAGGATTTGCATATCACCTTGAAGTGCGTAAGATTATGTTGTTGGCCATTCTTCCAAGTTTGCTTGAAGCAACTTAGAGATCCAATGGTGTGTTCCTTGCAAAAACTATAATGTTTGATGTGGAATATGTCTCATAAATCCATAGGACACCATTGAACGATGGCAAGCTTTCATCACTAGATCTAGGATTAGGTCATCCTTATCACTTGAACTGGCATGTAAGGGGCATGCTTTCATTAATGAGTGTCTATTTAGTTAGACATTTTTTTTCACATTTGCATTCTTTGCATTTACATGTATGTCAATAATGTGAAACTAAGCTAATTCTATGGTTAGGTAGGTAGACATTAAAAGAAGATATTTGTCAAGTGTTTGAATTGGAGGTGAAAAATGTTGTTGATTTACAAGAGTTAGTAATAACTTAGCCTCAATTACAAGAGGATCGAATAGCTTATATTTGAAATTGCAAGAGCATCTTTGGGTGTTGATTATTGGATAATATATGGCCAAATAATATTGTTTAGTATAGGGCCAAGTATAAATACAAATTAAGAATATAAAAAACCTTGAAGATTGCATATGTCACGGTGTATGTAGTGCAAAATAGACATATCATATCCTAGTGTGGACTAATTATTTCCTTTTTGTAACTTGGCTTAGGCTTGACATTAAATGTATATGAGGTGATAATTACATTATTTTTTTGGGATATCATCAATGTTGTGACCAGGTGCAAGGTTGGTCTAACATGCTTCATCATTTATACCTGGACATTCACAACAACCTTCTACTATGGACTTTACTAATCTATTTCAAGCAACAAAACTTTTGACATATCTTGTTTTCAAAAGCACTTTGACTTGTGAACCATGTGTTTCATTTTATGGTGCCACCATCAATAGTTCAATTAAGTTTGACAATAATCAACCTCCAAACTTGGATTGCAATCCAAGCATGAAAGAAACTTTCAAGGGGTAAAATTAAAGGGGAAGAAGAGGTTTCTAGAAGTAGCTTTACAAGATTTCATGATGCAAGATCTCATGATGTTCTCCCTAATCTATGTGTTACATCATGAGATCTTGTAAAGTTGCTTCTAGAAACCCTTGTGTGTTACATTGTCTCCCTGATTGGTGTGCTACATATTTGTAGCTTGCACATTCTGGTAAGATGTTGGTTAGGATGTTGAAAATGGGTTGTAGGAAAGACTATGTGCTTCCTATGTATCATTTCAATGGGTGCTGTAATATTTGGGAAGTCTCATAAAAATGGATTAGTGCTAGCAAGTCAAGATGATTGGAGTTGAAAACTTGCATAAAAAAGGATGGTCTCTTTGGTTAATTGTCTTTTAGTTGCCCACATGGTTGAAGCCTTGTTGATTTTACTTGGACAAGATAATTTAGCCCCTCCATTATGGTTCAAATTTGAAGTAAGAAAATTCAAACTTTTGGTTGTGATTGGTTATAAATTACAAGAGGCGATCAACCATCAAAAGATGTGTCATTGCAAAAACAAACAATAAATGAAAAATATCAAGCTTGAATATAATGATGATAAAATCTATGAAGCAACCAATTCAAAAATTATCTTAGATTACCTAGGAATACATGATATCTCCACAAGTCTTATTTTTCCTTAATACATGGATCTATAACATAAAATAATCACTAAGGTCCACACGTACTTCTTGGGCATGCTTGTTTACTTGGTGTTTTTTAATGATTTGCTCAAATGCATATTCCTTTCTTTTCCCCATGTCAAGAAAATCATAGAATTACACACATGTACTATCATTTTGTAACATATATGTTTCATAACCTATGCAATATGAACTTTATATTTTGAGCACCAAAACATCCACATGTTAAGGTTGAAACTACATGTTCAAAGATTTGCTCACCTATAAGTTCATATAGAATCCACTTCACATCAATTGAAAATATAATTAAAAGAAATTTTTTAAAGTATGTAATTCATACTAGACCTACATACATATCAATTTCCCCACAACAAATTGTGAAAAATTCTTACACACCTTTCCACATGAAAATATGCAACTCATAGAACTCATGGAACTACTATGTAGTTTTATTCTAAGATGTTAAGGTGGTTCAATGGAATGTAATGAATCTCGTTAAAGAATCTAATGCATTGTGTCCATTTAAAGGATACAGAAACATTTTGAAAGAATCAAGACTTACCATAATAAAATGTGAAGAAACATTGTACTAATGTTTAGTCAATGCTCATGTTTTAATAATCAACCCCTTTTCGCTCCACTTTTCATAACATCTTCATCCAATTTTCAAATCTAGCATGCATAAGGTTATTGAAAAACTAATTTCAAAAGTAACAATGAAACAAAATCTTATAAATTTTTATTTTTGAAATCAAAAGTTATGCTTGAAAATCCAAAGCTATTTTGATCAAATTTCAGGAAAAATGACTTTAGACCCCCTCTACTTTCGGCAAGTGTAGTTCCTTTATAGCAACCCCAATGATGCTAAAATTTTGAAAGAACATTTTACACCTCCTAAATTAAAACTATTTTAAATTCAAAACAAACGCAATAAAGGATTTAAGAGAAAAAATTATTTTAGTAAAAAGTTCAGAGGCTTGTTCCACTATTAGAAATCTTGTCGTTTGCAACCAGTCATTATGCAACTAGCATGCAGCTAGTTGTCATTTGCAACTATCTCAGTCATGTTTGCAACTATAAATTTGGTATTGTATAAATTTTCAACCACACAGTTGTGTGTACAACTAATGTGCAATTAAATGTGTATAACATGGACACGTGTCATAAAAATGATGGCCTAAACTTATACATACTTAAATTATTATACTTAATATATCTACGTAGGCTATGTATAATAATATTATGTGTTTCTAGTACTAAGGTTAACCACATGCTAACTTATGTTAACTTAAATTAACCTAAGCAAAAACAACCATGGTTAAACTAACCTAGGCTAAATAAACTAAAACGTTAAACTAACCATGACTAAATTAAATTAGGTTAAAACTAACCATGGCTAAATTTATAAGGATAAACTAATAATGGCTGAACTAAATTATGTTAAATTAACTATGGCTAAATTAAGTTAGGCCAAATAATTATGGATAAATTATTTATGGCTAAAATAAATTAAACTACATTATTTATGGTTAAAATACATATGGCTAAATTTAATTAGGCCAAACTAATTATGGCTAAATTAAGTTAGGCCAAACTAATTATGGTTAAATTAAGTTAGACTAAATTAAGCTAAAATTAAAAATGGCTAAATTAATTATGGATAAATTAAAATATACTAAATTAAATTAAACTAAACTAAACCATGGTTTAAATATATATTACAAGTTTTTTAATTTGATTTGTCAAATATATTTAAATATTTGTTTTGGCAAGTAAAATTATTTTATTTTATTTTATTTGGAATATTTTTCAGAAAATGTAAATTTTATTAAACAAAAAAATATTCAGAATCAATTAATATGATAATATTAAAATTTATTAAAATTATTCATAATTATCAATTAATTTTTATTATAATTATAATGATAATCAATTATATATATATATAATCAATAGGTATTATATATTTAAATTTTATTATTTATGTTAAAATATTAATGTAAATAGGCTACACGAATTAACCTCCAAATACACAAACATCTTAAGCTAATTATTAGTTTGAACTATATA
>Ga0116227_10010272_pt1 | contig 16447 bp, 18 predicted proteins | sample S1TSphgellanicum_FD_89693 | JGI IMG/M metagenome (GOLD analysis project Ga0116227, IMG submission 89693) | Host-associated microbial communities from peat moss isolated from Minnesota, USA - S1T2_Fb - Sphagnum magellanicum MG | ecosystem: Host-associated > Plants > Peat moss > Unclassified...
CAAATATTAAATAGAAGTGTCTTAAAGGCTGCTCTCTCTGGCATCAATTGAACTATAATAAAAAATTATGGAAATATAAAAAACATAAAAAATTTCCAATATATAAAATAAAATTTCAAAAAAAAAAAGAAAAAAAAAGCCCAACCCAACTCTTTCAGGTGTTGAGAAAGAGACAGGATGAGTGTACCTAAGTCCAAAAACCACAAAATAAAAAATAAAAATAAAAATAAAAATTTACAACACTAATATATATTATTCTCCGCCATGCCACATCTATATTCCACTCTTTCTCCACCTCGTTGGAGTAAACAAACCATGATGGGACAGATGGATAATCGGACGGATGGACGGATGGATGATGGGACAAAATGGATGAAATGATGCTTCACGATGTCCTTTACTATATGTAATTGAGAGATAAAAACATATCTCTTGGGTTGTGATAATCTTAGTAATTCTCTTATAAATGGCAACTCTCAAAATTAGATTTGGGTTGTGATAATCTTAATAGTTTTCTTTAAAATGGCAACTTTTGAATTAAATATGCTTGAATGGGATCACCAATGATAACACTAGCCAAAGTGCAAACTCCATATGTGAATAGAACAATGTCAAAGTGTCATTGCAAGGATTAAAACAAAGGTGCTTAAGAAAACATGTGTTTGCTCTTGAGAAAGATGAGATTTCTTATAATGGAAACAAAGGTGTCTCAAACAACATCATGAGAAGTTGTATGTTCCCTTCCATGGAAAACAATAAAACATAAGGTCCATCCCCATTGAGTTTGTGGGTTGGCCACAAATGTAATGGGCTAAATCTCAAGCCACTAGGTGGGAGAGACACATCTTGATGTGTAATGCTATGAAAAAATGCTATGAAAAAAATGTTAGAAGTCATGCAAAATGAAAGGCAAGTTGGGTGTGTAGGTAGTCATGTCCTTGAAATGAAAACATCTTTGAATTACATGTTCCTATAGTTACTAATAAAAATGGGTGACAATCTTGAAAAATTGAAGAGGCAATGAGTAGGGCCATAAGAGCCCCAAGTCCTCAAATAGGTTGTTGGGGCAATGGCATGAGTTGAAATAAGCCCTACACCCCTTTTGGAAATGGGGAGTGGAACTTGTCAACAAACTAGGGGGCCTTTGTAACACTCCAATGAACCTAAACTCCAAAGCTTGAAAGCCCAAATTAAAGGATGAAAACTAAAGTTGGAAGCCCAAAAGGGGGGCAAAAATTTGCAATAAATAGGAAGGCTTTTGGCCAAAACATTGTCAAAAGATTCTAAAGGCCACTTAGACATTAGGAATGTTTTTGCATGCCACACATCTTCATTCAAATCCTTTTGGAAAAAGGAAAAAGTAAAGGTGAGTGAACTTAAAACCTTAATACCATCCTCACAAATGCAAAAAACAATAGGAGGGGAAAAACTAGGAGGTAGGCTAGAAAGGGACCAAATTGCACACTTATGAAGTTAAATTATTAACCCTACCAAAGTTAATTAGGATGCAAAATGTTCAAAGCATGAAGAACTATTGAAGTAGGGGCGATGATTTTGAATGTCATCAACTATGGAAAGGAACAAACATGAACAAGAAAGGTTCATTAAATAACACAAAACTTAGAAACGAACCAAGGCAAAAAAAAAGGCTTTCCTAGTGGATCAACATAGTGTGTGCTAATGGGAAAATGGATAATAAGAGGAACTATGTGACATAAAAGGCTCAAACAAATGGGAAGTTGGGCCAAATGGCCATTTGCCTTTCAGAGTTCTATAGGAAATTATGTTCAAGACATTTACAACTTCTACTTACAACATCACCCACTTGAAATGTACATTTAAGGTTGTTCAAATACCATTCACCATGACCTTGCAACCCCCCTTAACTATGATGCTAAATTGATGAGGGGATAGATGAGTTTTTAAAATGTCACAAAATTGAAAGCACCAAAATCTATTCACCAACCAATATAAAATTTTGCCTATTATGATGGGTTAAATGCCTTAAAAAAACTTGGCCAAAGTTAGGAGTTGAACAACTCCCAACACTCAAATTATGTTTTTGGGAATTATCGTGACATGTAGTGTCGTGACGTATGGTGTTGTAAGGGTGTAAATCCATAATAAACTTTTCTAAACAAAAAGACTAAAACTAGTCAAAGGTAAAAACTAATTAACTAAAAAAAGATGCATGCACATATATATAAAATGCACAAGAGGAGGTTAAGATGAAATTTTCATGTATTAAATTGTAAAGAAAGAAAGAAAACGTAGTGTATGTAAATGGTGGCCATGTAATAGTCACCATGAGCATCTAGAAATCCAGTCTGATTATGGAGGAAACTTTTCCTCGCAAAAGAATTTTTAAAAAACTAACAAAAAAAGGGAAGAACTTGACTTTTTATATAACCGCCAACAAGCTGAAACCTTAAATAAGCCATAACCCTAAAACACCTAATAGTGTATAGTAACCTAAGAACCTACATTAACCCTAAGAGTGTACATTAACTATAAAAGACGTGATTGGCATGCCCATAACCGGTCGTCATGTATGAGGTCGTGCATACGGGCATGACAACTATCATGATGTGTAGTGTCATGACGTACAGTGTCATAAGGGTGTAAATCCATAGTAAACACTGCTAAACAAAAAGACTAAAACTAGTCAAAGGTAAAACTAATCAATTAAAAAAAGATGCATGCACATATATATACAATGCATAAGAGAAGGATGAAATGAAATTCTCATGTATCCCCCCCCCCCTAAGACCTGAACTGGGAAAAATGTGGCATGGCCTAAATAAAAATCAAGGTGTTGTAAGAGAACATGATGAACAGTACTAAATGTTGGCGAGAACTTGGGTGAGCTTTAGCTTGAGGTAGAATAGATGGTATCCACCATTACAATTATCGCAAAGCAACATCTGATCAACATCGTTTATTTTTTGACATACCTGACATGGATAGTCAAGTGGAGGAATCCAAGTTAACATGATGATGGTAAAATCTAAGTTCAGAAGGTGGCAGGGCGCACAATTTTCGGGGTGATCTCGACTTGTGCGTCCGCTAGCTCCTTACAATTCCAACACACATGAAGGCCCGATCACTTTAATTATCAAGATAGTGTGATCAGAAGAAGTTTCTAAATTATCATTAAGTTGCCGCTGGAAATACACAAAGTCACAAACATCAAATTATTTCACCTTAAGTTTGTAACTGCTACCTTGTGTGTGTGCATACCGTAAGGTGTCTCGATGTTGTGCAATGGACAAGTTTTCCACGGCCATGGGCATAACCCTCCAAAATATAGCAACCCTCTCTGCGATGACCTTAGCCCAAGTGGTTGGGGACTCCAAATCCATAACCTAGTCCATATAAGCAGCAATGGAAAAGGGTGGAATGGAATGTCTCCTAAAAAGTAGAAAGTAAGGAGAGAAATGAGACAAAGAAGCATGTTTGGACATCCTATAACCCATGGTGATGTAAAGTAGGGCCATGTCCCAATCCTCTTTGTTCCTAGTGTGGCAACTATTTTGAAGTCCCTTCTTGCATGTCTAAACCATCTTTTCTGCAAGGCCATCAGCTTGGGACGATCCCTTGAAGTTCGGCAATGGTCAATGAGAGCATGATCAAGTAGGTTTTGGAATTCTCCTTTGAATTTTGATCCTTGATTAATAAGGCAATCAACACAAGCCCCAAACCTACTTAGGAGTTGTTGTAAAAAAACCTATATGGTGTTGTGTGATGACTTGTCCAACAATGTAACAAGCTCGACCCATTTTGAAAAATGTTCAATCATAATCATGATGAAGACATTACCCCTAGAGGTCTGTGGTAACTCTCCAGCTAAATCACATGACCAACGATTGAACATGCCCTGAATAAAAAGTGGAAAAAGTGTGAATAGTTGAAAGGAGAAGAAAGTCCTCACTCTATCACATTGTTCACACCTAGTAATGACGTCTTGAACTTGAGCATACATACCTCTCCAATGGTAATGAGGAGCAAGAAGGCGATAAATATGTTTAATTCCAAAATGTCCAAGCTCCACATGTACCTTTTGAACAAGACCAAACTATTCATGTGGTGGAGGAACCACTTTGTCGCCTTGTGGTAAGCATTGGATGAGGTGATTGTCCTTCCATGAGTAGTGTTTGGACCATTGTTGTATGTAATCCCGATGATTTGATGTAACTTAGGGAAGGTATTCCCCATGTTAAAGAAACCTCAAAGTGTCCAAGTCCTCCCATATATCCACAATGGGATGTTCAACTAGGTTACATTGTAGTAGTGCAAGATAATTAGATGCATAAGATATATGCACTGCTAGAATCTAGTCGAAGTCTTGCCTGGTTACTAAAAAATCTTTAGAGGTAATGAAGGGTTTCCTTAACATGGTATCCGTGTTTTCATGTGTAATATTAGGTTGGTGAATAACCTTGAACTCATACTCTTGAAGTTTAAGTGCCCAACGAGCTAACTTACCAGTAAGTTTGTCATTAGTCATCAACCATTTGATAGGTTAGTGGTCGGTATACAAAGTGAATTCAGTGCCATAAAGATACGGCATGAAATGTATGACGGCCCAGACAACAGCAAGACGCTCCCCTCGTATGAAACGTAGTTGCTCTCAACCTTATTATTACTTCAGGATGCATAGGCGATAACATATTCCTTGCCTTTTTCATCAAGTTGGCCAATAATAACACTAATATCAAAAGCACTCTACTTAGTGTGTAAAATGAAGACCTTCATGAAATCAAGTCTTCTCAAAATGGGGAATTTTGAAAGCTTTTCCTTAAATGTGTCGAAAGCTTCCTGAACCTTTTCACTCCATGTCCAAGCAACATCTTTCTTTAACAATGCATAGAGAGGATGAACAATAGTATTGAAGTTTTAGACATAAATTTTGTAGTAATAACATAGTCCAATGAAACTCCTCAAAGTGTAAACATTAGTAGGATTGGGCATCTCCAAAATGGCTACTATTTTGGCCCAATGAGCCATAATACCATTTGGTAAAATTTTATGTCCAAGGTAGATTACTGAAATGACAACAAACTCACATTTTTTAAGATGGATATTCATATTGACTTCATGGAACCTTTTGAATAACTTTTCAAGATGAACTAAGTGTTGCAAGAGTCATTTGCTATGCACTAGGACGTCATCTATGTAGCTTTTTAGGAAATATGCCCCTTCGAGAACCTAGTCCATGATTCGCTGAAAGAAAACAAGTGCATTTTTAAATCCAAAAGGCATTACAAGCCATTCTCACAACTTGTTGCTTCCATGGAATATTGTTTTCTTGCAATCATTCGCAACGAGCATAATTTAGTTGAAGCCTTGCTTCAAATCCACAATTGTGAAGACATTTGAGTCTCTAATGCTATTAAACAGTTCTTTAGGGATGGGCATGGGGTACATGTCCTAAGGTGTAACCAAGTTCAAAGGCCTATAATCCCCGCACATCCTTTTTTCAGTCCATAATCTTGTCGAATCCTTCTTTGTTGGCATTATTGTAACAGTTGCGACATTAGAACTTGATGGCTGAATGAGACCAGCCTAATGGAGCTTTTTGCATCTTTCATTTACTAGTTCCCATTCATGTTTATTCAACCTATGCCTCCTCCAATAGATGGGTGTCTCATTTGTAAGGTCTATAGAGAACTGCATGGTCTTACACCTACCTAAGTCTTTCATTGAGTATGCAAACACATTCTCATACTTAATTAGCAAGTCTATGACCTGGTCTCTCTCCTTTTTGATGAGCTGGTTCCCCATAACGAAAGGGTAGTTGGAAACACATGGAATAGAGTTGGAAAATGTGTTTGAAGAACATGGTGTATTGGGTTTTCCACTATCCAACTACGCAAATTCGTAGAAGGTTATAATTGTTTCTCTAGAAGCTGATGTACCTCCAAGTATATCATAAACAACTTGAGTCAAATTACATGGTACCTCCTCCCTTCCAACATTAAGAATGAAATGTAGAGTGTTGAAGATAGGCAAGTGTACTTAGTCGAGGTGCCATGTAGTCACATCGCTAGAATTGCAAGTTGATTGAATAAGTGCTACTGATGTGTACATTTAAAAGAGTACATAGGTTACTAACAACCATGTAAGGGAGTTCAAGTCCATGCCTTTCCCCAGTAGAGCGTTACGTTCCAATCTAGTCACCTTCGTGTGACTAGTAGTGCCAGTTTGGAACCCCATAACCCTTTTTCTTTCTTTCACGCTTGGTTCATCCCAGGTGGTTGAAGCATGACAATACACCAAGCTTGGTCCATCTCCCTAAAAGCCGTGTGCTCCTGGGAAGGAGACAAAGGTGGGCCAAACACCTCTTGGTTTTCCTATTATGTTCGCAAGAAACCAAGGAAGTTTCTCTTGCCTTATAACTAGTTAGCAGGAGCTTTGATTATCCAATATGTGAAAAACTTGCAAGTTGGGGTCTGTGATGGTGTATCTCAGAGCCAACTGCAAAACTGAGAGTGGTGCAAAGTTGATCCATTAGTTGCACAATTAGTGCGCATAAGAATCGCATTGTGTTGTATCGAGTAAGAGCGATTTTCCATAGTAATGTTTAACCAATGTGTAGTGCTCCTTGATTTTCTCCCTTTGGTCAAGCTAAGAAGGGGTGTTCTCAATTACATAACCAAGCGTAGGAAAAATGGATTGAACAAAGGTGATTAATCGTACCATGTCCGTGAAGAGACTGGATCTTGTGTCATTCAAGCTTCCTCCAAATCTAGTCACTAAAAATCCTTGACATTCCCAACCTGAAATGATGAGGTCCACGGGGCCAAGTAATTCCATATGCTTCTTTTGAATTAGTTGTATGTTAGAAGGTAAGAAAGTGAAACTGGCCTTCCATGTGGTGTTTACAAACTATTGTGGAAATCTAATTATGAACTCCATCATTTTCGATGCCGCCACTTGCCTTGCAATAGGATCAATGTTTACGTAGAAATACCTCCAAACCACCATCCTTGACTATAGTAGGGCTTCGAGACCTTTACCAATACAACCAAAGAACTTTAATAATGTAATCCCCTCTTTAGGCGGTGTCCAGGTGATTAGCTGAAGAAATACTAGCTTAATCAATTCGCATGGCTCTCCATGTTTTCAAAACTTAACAGAGTTTTGACCAAGGGCTCGTCGGCTACTTTGAACATTTGTAAAACCTCTAGTCCATGTTGAATGTCAATAGGAACCACCCTCAAGCTTTCAGTAGCTTGGGCGTAAGCTGTCTCTTCTTCATTTCCCTCTATCCGTTCATGGCTAACTTGTTGGATGTAGGAAATAGTGTGTGCTTCCTTGAGCATACAATGGTGAACCATAGGACTATGGTTCCCATGTAAATAAGGGGTATGTATCTCAGGTGGTGGCCATTAGTTTCCCAATCCATTCGGTAGTATGCATGTTTGAACCAATTGTCAATTGTGAAACCTGGTGGAAGCAGGGCTTCTTGTCTAATGAGCACATCGTAATTGGTGACTAAACATTTAACCTGTAGGCAAAACTTCTGATCTGTACCTTCATTGAAGTTAAGTGTAATGAAATCCAAGTTCTTCCCAATTATTTTTTTTACGCTCCCACTAACACTACAAATTTGCCAAATAAATTTTTGTAGTTTAGAATCGAACATCCCCATCTTCTTGGCAAATTGAACTCCAAGAATCATTGGTTGGGCATTTGTATCAAAAAGTACCACTCTGGTTGCATGTCCTCCCACTTAGATTATTGACTTAGTATTGTCGACAATGGCAACTCTAGTGGTGATAGAAGTTGTCTCACTGGGCACCACCTTCGGAAATGAATGAGAGTCTTTGTGGAAAAAATGGTCATCCATAATGCCTTTGCTAAGTAACAAATCCACAAGTGAGGTGTTTTTAGCTCCCTTTCGATATGTGAATGTAGAATCAAAAATAGGAGAGCCCACTAGTTTAGCCATGTTAGAACTAGTGACTAGATTACGACTGCCATCTACAACATGTGAACCAATCAAGTGTTTCTCCAAGGTGTTGGGTGGGGCCCCTATAGCATGTGGATCAGGGATTGGTAAAGGATTTGATGTAATGTTCAAGGTATCCTTTAGTATTGCAATTATGTCTCTGGTGCTTAGCTTCAAATCTTGAAAACTAAACAATGGTGTATTCACCCTAAACCCTTTTATGCCACTTCACGCATTTGAAATTAGCACTCCATAAATTGATCAATGGAAAATTGTGTGTTTTCCTTATGTACATGTATTCCTGGGACACAAGAATAGATGGCCTAACAGCTTGTGGTGTATTAATCTCCTCCCCCCTCACCAACAAGGTGCATTCTTTTTCTATGTTGAGAGGATGAAAAGACTGTGGCATGATTGCTCGAGCTCCTCTAGCCCTGGTAATAGGACTTGATGTGAATCCATCAATTTGAATTACCTGCCTAGTGGTAAAAACTCTGGGTGCCACACTAGCCTCTTGTGCCACAATGTAGGAAGGGAAAAAAAAAATGGCAAATTCTGGTGTGAGATTAGAATTGTGTGCACTGGAAAGAACATATTCCCTAACCATGGCATCGTGTGAGAGGCCATAGAATGACCTAGGAGGTCCCTCTTTGTGATCTTGAACCTTGTATAAGTTGAGCATGACTAGCTGGTTAGGAAGACTTGCCTTTTAGATTAGCAAGTTGGGCCTTCAATGATTCAAGTTCATTTTGTAGAATTTGAACTTGAGCAACATGGGCTTGAAATACCTCCCCCTTGTCAACATTGTGCTATTTTTTCTTAGCATTCTTATTGGAATTACCCTTGGTGGGGAAAGTTTGAGTGGAAGGCTGAGGTGCCTTGGCTTTTGGTTGAGGGATAGCGGAAGATGTTGGCAGATTTTATCGTGGTAATCGGAGTTGCTTTCGTTCCAAGAACTTGGCAAAACATATAGCTTCTTAATGTCCCTCTTTCCCACAATAATCACAAAAGAGATCCTAGGAAAGAATGTTGCACTCACTAGCTTTGTGGGTAGGATTGCCATAGTAATTGGAAGAAGGTAAGATGGGTGTAGCCGAATGCACTATTTTAGCCCTTGAAGAAGAATGTGATGATCTGATTAACGTAGCTAATGGACGCTGAAGATTTAAACATGATGGAGGCTTCATAATACTGGCCTCATAGTGTGCATGAGCTAGTTCCATCTTTTCAAAAATGTTGTATACATCCAGCAAAGTGTACGAATCTCCAAATTTTGCAAAAACTTGTTGCAAAACCTATGCATGGAATGTTGGAATACCTTCCAACGAACGAAGATACTGATGGGTAGCTTTCAAATTTGTGATGCTTTGAGTATCTTCTTTAAGTTTGACAAGCCTCCTATAGAGTATCTTGAGGGTTTCATCCTTTTGTTGAGAAAAGGTGGTGAGTTGTAGAATTTTTAAAGAACTTTTCACCTTAAATTCCAGCTCAAGAACTCGAAAGAATTCCCCCACTGGGTCAGCAAAAGCTAGTGCATCGATGGTGGGAGGAATGTTTGCAATAACAACAATGAGTTGTTGAAGAGAAAGGTTTACTGAAGTAAGTACCGGATCTAGATTATTGGGCACAGTCCCATGATGTGCAATGGTAGTTTGCAGTGTAATTTGAGAAGTGGTGGTGATGGCTGTGGCATAAGTTGGATTGAGGATCTAAATGACACCCAAAATCCTCGGAGAATGTTGCTTGTAGACATCCAATGCCTCATAGTGAACATAATAGGCTAGTTGTTTGAATGTAAACACCTCGGTGTAATTAGCGCTATACTTAAGCTCCAATTCACAAACCATAATTAAAAAAGTTACCTTGAATTCCCTCAAAAAAATGGTACTTGGCCTTCCGTTGAACTTCTCAATTCTCTTAGAGGAATTGTTGACCTCCATGGTGTATATGGGGGTAGAGGTCATAATTTGCAACGGAATATACGGTGATGGTGTGAAAGCAAGTGCAGCAGCAAACGTTCCCCATAGATTAACCCCTCCAAATGGACTTTGATGTACCATTGATGTAGTGCTACTTGAACATGAATTCTTAGTAGGAGTTGTGCTAGATGACGATGATGTTGTAGACATTTGATGGTATTGTTGTGAAGATCGTGGGCTCAAAGAAATCGATTCAAATGATTGTGTGTTACTTCATAGCTGAAACCTTGGCTCTGGCTGAGCAATAGTGCTCTCATCATTTGAAGACATGGTGTTATCCCATGCCCCAAAATTTTGTAGCAATATAGAGCATTAATTACAAAATTCTAACACAACCGTGCAATTAAATGTAACTGTAATGGAAACTGAAATGTGAAGTGCTTAAGAAAACATACCCTAAGCAGCTTTTAGTTTCTGTCATCCCCAGTGTTAAATGACGAAGTAAAGGAAGAAAAAAATTTATATTTATGTATTAATAAAATTACGTAAATGTATATATTAATACAAAAATAACGTAATATATGAGAGTATGTAGATGTATGTATTAATTTAAATTTAAATTTTAAAATAAATAGATAATAAATAATAATAATAATAATAATAATAATAATAAAAATAAAAATGTCGGTGGACGGAATGGAATTAAATGGACAAAATTGTGATAGATGTCGTGACAGATGTCAGTGGATGATAGTTTATGTTCAGTGATGGATGTCGATTGTAATGGACGTTGGAGGGAAGCCAATGGACGTCGAAGGCCACAACGTTGTAGAGCGCCCCTGAATTTCGTAACAATGGCAAATGCGACACTGTAGCGATTATGGATGCGATGTTGTAGCTCACAACACTATAACTCACCTATGGGCTTTGGCGTGTAGAAACAATTTTTTTTTAAAATGCTACACTTGGCTCTAATAACTTTAAGAGTCTTCAAGGCTCCTCCTGTGTCTCTGTAAGAAAGAGAGAGAGAGAGGAAAAAAAAAAACTTTGAAACCTTATCTGCTCCAAGATACGTCACTACCCCATTTGGTTTCGCTCTTCCCAGCTCCTTCAATCCTGGCTTTGTTGGTTGGCAATGGTGTAACAACACAAAGCTCCCTCTAATAGCAGTAGCAATAGTAACAACAATAACAACAACAACACTAGCAACACGAACTAAAAGCTAAGAGAAATTTGTCACTTTCAATTTTAAGCAATAGAGAACAATTTCTTTAGAATTAAATTGCAAAAAAGGAAAGAAAACGTAATGTATGTAAATGGTGGCTATGTAGTAGCCGTCGTGAACAAATAGAAATCCAGTTTAATTATGGAGGAAACTCTCCTTAATAAAGGAATTCTAAAAAAACTAACAAGAGAAGGGAAGAGCTTGGCTTTTTATATAGCCGCCAACAAGTTAAAACCCTAAACAAGTTGTAACCCTAAAACACTTAATAGCGTACAGTAAACTAAGAACCTACATTAACCCTAAGAACGTACATTGACCTTAAAAGGCATGATTGGCATGCCCATAACCGGCTGTCATGTATGAGGCCATGCATACATGCATGACAAAATACACCTTGTCACGACATAAGTTCACACCATGAACAATTCAAATAAGTTGTTGGGTAAATCCTCAAGGTTAAATGAATTTTGAAGGTGTTCAAATATCATGTCAAATGGTCAAATTGCTAAAAGATGGGACATATGCATGAATGCAACCTTGAAAAAGTTAAAGTAGGGATCCAAATTTATGTATGGTTGAAGTTCCATCAGAAAATATGGGCTTATTAGTGACAAATTTGACTAGTGGAAGGTTTATACAACTTGCTAATAATTTCAACTGATGTGAAGGGCAAGGCCATGGGAACAAAGGCTCTAACAACTCAAGAATATTCTTTATTATGCCCCAAGGTTAAACTTTGTTCAAAAATGACAAGGCTGAGGTGGGGTGGAGCCCAAAAGGGAGGCAATTTCCAAGGGGGCCTAAATGACATAGCAAGGGCTTGGGCATGGAATAAATGTTCCATTTCAAACTCTTCCTAATCACCTAAAAATAAATGTCACAAACACACCATGGTTTTTTTATGCTCAACAACTCCCTTTTAAAAAGGGAAAAAAAGACACCGTTGTCAAAAAATAAGGAATAAATGTCAAGTAGTGACATTTGAAGGGTTTGAAGTTAGATAATCTAAAGGAAAATGAAAAAAAAGTTGCAACCAAAGAGTATGAAGTCCTAATACTTGGTATTTTGTGTGTGTGTGTGTGTGTGTGTGTGTAGCTTGCATGTTTAACTTTTCCTTTCTGTCACATTTTGTCACAACCCTACTTGGGAGAGTGTGAGGATGAGACTCACACTTTCGAAATGGGGACTTGGGAACCCTTCGGGATTCTTGAAATTTCAGAGTTCAATTGCAGGGGTCAAAACACCTCGCATTTGGGTGTTCTTTATATCATTGAAAAACTATTGAAGTGTAAATGTCAAAAATGGCCTCGCATAGGCCATTTGAACATCTAAAGCACAAGTTATGGCAAAAAGAAGGGTCGGGAATCAAATTGGCAGTTTGACTCCCAACCATTAAAAGTCGGGAATTGACCCGACCCCAATGCATGCAGGTGAAGTGCGACACACCATTGGAAAGCTCTTGAGGAGAGCTACAAGTTTGATTTAGACCTCATCCCAATTGGAAGTCTGAGCAAAGAGTTATGATTGTTCAAAGTCCCGGGAGTCCAAATCGGGATAGTTTCGGGACTCCTCCTTGGGAGTCCCGGGACAAAAAGCCATTCAGATGTGGGTGCCGCAGAGGGGCACAAAGTATACTATATGGGGGAAGGTGGTGGCTTTCCCCGAGTTTAGGCCGTGGCGAGTCAAATGAGTCCAGAGTTGCACGTGGCTTGTCCTATCACCAAGGGTGTTCCAGAATGTGAACTAACTAACTTGTTGGTTGGTTTGATGCAGGTTCAAGTAAGTGAATAACTTGTCACTCTTCCTAGTCCCATCCCGGAGCTTTAGCATACCCCTTTACCCCTTTTAATGTTAAGAGCTGGAAGCGTGCCCTAAGTCCCCCACAATTCCGCAACTTGAGCAACTTAGGCCCAACTTGGGGCTAACTAGGGACTTGGGAGTGCGTCACATTCTTTCACCTAGTTTAAGGGAATTGAAAAATAAAGCTCAAAAAATTTATTTCTTAAGGGTTCCATCAAAGTTTTGTTGTGCTTATATATTAGTTATGTTTTTCTTTTATAAGATTGAGAATACTATTTACTCTTTGTGATAGTATCTAGGGTAGGAAATACATTTTCCCACATAATAGTAGTTGCAATTAGAAAGTAACAACAAGGCGTAGGCTTGAGATTTGAAATCTATAAAGAAAGCAATATTGTTATAGACAATAGGCAATGCAATTAAAAGGTCTATAGAAAGCTACAGATGGTAAACAACACTACAACATGTTTGTAAATATTATAGATGTTAGGTAAAATGTACAAAAGGTTTTTTAGGTAGATGTGGATTTTTTTTCAAATCTGCTGATGATGATATGTGTAGGACAATAGCTATTATAAAATGATAGTTGTTGTAAAACAGTAGTTGCTATAAAACGATAAATAAACAAAAAAAAAGTCTCATTCTCATGCCTTTCCATTTAATTTTTTTTTTTTTTTTAGTTGACAACCTTTTCCTTGATTGGTAATTAAGTTGTTGCATCCACAATTTTGCATAGGTGTTTCTATGAATTTGAATTCATTTTTGAGATTGTGATGTAATCAAATAAAACTTTTATTATATTTAGGAAACACCTTGTTTATTTATTATGGAAATTATTTTGTTTGTTGGTTGTGTTGAAATTTTCTAAACCATGATGCCTTTCACCAAAGTCTTGATACCATTGGAAAGCCCTCAATGAATAAGGGTGTAAAAAGTTTGTTGAATAATGTTTGGACCAATGTTCGTTTGTTATTGAGGTTTGATTTAGTTATCAACTTGGTTGTCATGTTGACTATAAATAACTTACTAGTTGGTTTTTAATTTTTTGATAATTGATTAATAACCTAATTGTTTGGTATTGAATTTTCAGAATTTAATAACCTACCCAAACAACTTGATTATCATTTGGGTAGGTTATCAATTTTAAAACACTAAACATTTTTGTCATAGGAAAAAAAAGCCCCCAAAAATAATCTTAGGTAAAAATTAGTGTACAATTGATGTGTTAATCAATCGATGGTTGTCAACTTGATATTTGATAACTTACCTTTATGCATAATAGATGGTTATTGCCAAAATAATATTGAAAACCTAATTGAAAACCAAATGTTTTTTATATTGATATAAATAACCTAATCAACACCCAATTTTATTAAAAAAATAACCTACCCAATAATTATGAAAAAACAATCAATAACCAGCCAAGACTAATTTAGACCTACAACGCAAGAGTTATTGAATGTTAAACAATTTTGTCAAAGAAAATTCAACAAAATCAAAAGATAAAATAAAATAAAATTGGGGCAAACTCTTGGTACTATGGAAAGTCCTTGACCAATGAGATTTTTTCATGGTGATTTTCTAATGTTTAGACCTACACTGGTGGAGATATTGAATTTTGAAAATTCTTGTCATTAGAAAAAAATTTACAATTTAAAATACTTCTTTCACAATTGGACTCTATTATTAGGGTACTTTTGACAGTTGTTCATAGTCATGTTCACACTTGGGCCAACGGCATAAGCCACACTAATATCCATTAGGAGGGATATTTGCCAATTCAAAGCGTTTTTGTTTTCGTTAATACTAAGAATCCAATTGCAAAAACCCCGTTTCTCCATGAGTCCTTCTTTGGCATGCCTCATACATTTACTCACTTGCTGCCAAGATTTTTTTTTGTTGCTCTTGTTGTTTGCAATCTTGGGTGGTGTTTTTCGCTGATTTCGTGAATTTTTCTTTGTTTTTTTATTGTTGTTCATCTTGTGTTGCATGGTAATTTTCTAGGCATGCGGGTGTGCTATCGGTGTCTAAGGGCACTTTTTGATATTTCTTGTAGGTTGTTGGTGGTGCAAAGATTATGAGACACAAACAATAGCAGTGTGTGTTGTTGAGGATGAAATCTTTTTATGAGTTTGTGGAGTAGTTGTGGTTTTGTCATTGTTCCCATCATCAAGAAGAGATTACATGGTTTGGAGTTAGTGATGACAGGTCGGGCCTTGGTGGGTTTTTGTGGCTCTGAGCGAATGTGAGGGTTGGGACGTCATAGTTGAGAAAAGTTTGTCTCTATGCATGCCAAGTTTTTTGTTTGAGGTTCAATTTTGGAAAGCAACTAGGCTACTGAAAAGTGAGGTGAGATCAGATTGGGAGAGCTTGCAATTTCCAACAATGAAAGTGGAGCAATTTCTATGATCTGTCACCTCTCCAAACTAGGATACTCGCAGAGCAATTTCTATAATTTCTCACCTTCTCAAAACTAGGATACTCATAGAGCAGTTTCTAAAATCTCTTACTTTCTCCAAACTACAATACTCACAGTTTTCATAGTCACCAGCAAGTTCCTAAGGTAAAAATCTATACTCAACATTGATGGTTTTTAATGCAAATTCTTCATTCCCAAGGAAGCTTTAGGCTATGCGTTACATTATACAAGACAAAGACAAGATTAAAGAAGTAGGAGATTGTGGGAGATCAAGTAAATCTATTTTGTGAAAAAAAAATTTCTTTCAAAAGTTTGTGGTATATGTTTGTGACCATCTAACTTGTAAACCCACACTTTCCCCTGGCAACATTTTGTTACATACTCTCTATCAATTTAGCTTCATAGGGTGTTTGTCAATTTTCCCCTTTATTGAATCAAAACACTTATTTTCAGTGCATTTTCTTCAAGGGTTTAGTATTTATTTATTTCCCCATCCGCCTCTCTTTTGCACAAATGTGGGTGCTCAATCTTTTATTCCTTGAATTTCTTGAAGAACAGCTTTTGTCTATTGCATTTCTCAGAATGAAAAGGTATTTCTAATGTTCTAAAGGTTCTTTGGATATTGGCATAAGAGTTTACAATGGGTTGGGAGTCGACAGTGAATGTCATTTTGGTGTCACTGTTGGTTGGCAAAATGTGGTATGACATCAATCAGAGGTTGAAGGATGTAAATCAAAGGTTCAAAGACCATAATCGGATTATGGAGAAGACAGGTGTCTTTGGATCAGACCTTTCTAACTTTTTGAGCACAATCCGAATTGGGCACCCAGTGAATGGACCTTGCAACACACAATATGTGACAAATGATGATATTGCCAGTAGCAATAGCAAGATGATGGTGAAGGTGAAGACACCCCAAGCCCGTCTCTTCCGCATTCATGCTACTAAAGGGCCCCTCCCAACTGGTGGTGTGGAGCCAAGATGAGCCAATTCCACCAACTCTCATAGAGCCAATTCCACCAGAGCTATCAGGTAGATTGTCCTTGATGTTTCAACTTAAATGTATTGGATGTAAAGAGATTATTTCTATGCTTACTATGTCTTTAATTCCTCAATGTCATCTGCTCATA
>Ga0116227_10010273_pt1 | contig 16446 bp, 10 predicted proteins | sample S1TSphgellanicum_FD_89693 | JGI IMG/M metagenome (GOLD analysis project Ga0116227, IMG submission 89693) | Host-associated microbial communities from peat moss isolated from Minnesota, USA - S1T2_Fb - Sphagnum magellanicum MG | ecosystem: Host-associated > Plants > Peat moss > Unclassified...
GTTCATGTATTGCAAGGGCAGAAATGGAACTGCGTTGTGGATGAACTTTTGTCGGTGAATGAATTAGCTCGTGATGATGTGATCGATTTTGTGACAGGCTCCTACCAGTCATAACACGCTGTGCAACAATCCACTATAATTCTAGAATGAGATAAACATTATGAAAACCCAAAGTCAAACAATGGAATCCTTTTTTCATATGAGAAACAATATTTCTTGAATAAGTCCTCATGTTTTTTGTATTGTTGAAAAGCCTTTGATGATGGGTAAGGGTGCATTGATGTGGTTTCCTAATTTTCAGAGAGCTTAAACTAATGTTGGCTGGTTTTTGAGTTTTGACCCATTTACCAATCCAGGTATTAATAACCTACCAATTGATTATTCATTTTTTTTATAACCAGTTAATAACCTAACCAATTAATGTTAAAAATTCAAAATCTAGGATCTTACTCAAATGACTTGATTATCATCTGGCTAGCTTATCAATCCTAAAACATCAAACATTTTTATGATAAAAAATTTAAAAAATAATAAGAAATTAACTTTAAAAATCCTATAACTGACTAATAATCAATAAAATAACTAATGATTATCAACTGGTTATTTAATAACCTACCCTTATACATAATCAATGACTATTACCCGCAAAATATTGATAACCTAATTGGTACTCAATTTTTTTAATTGAAAAAAATTACCTAATGAGTATGAAAAAAATTCAATAACCAGCCAACACTGCTTTAGACCTACAATGCAAGAGTTATTGAAAAGAGAGAAGAAGGTTTGGGCTGTTTGGTGCTTGCTTTGGTTTTAAACTCAAGCCCACTTTAGATGGGGTTGAGGGTCCAAATTCACAGGAACCAATTTGGTATCATTTGAAACAAATTAAATCCTTGAGCTGGAACTTGCCTCGGACCCTGGCATGCATATCGGTTCTTCAAATCATGACGTCTCCTTTTGATTTAATTTAATTTAATTTATTTATTCTGGTTTGAACCAATTGATTTTCCCTCCAAATGGTGCCATGTAAGTTTAGCCTCAATTTGCCACTTTTTGGTGTTAGACCTCGTTTAAAGGCTGTGGGTGCAATTTATGGCTCTCAGCCAATAGGATTGCTCTATTTTGTTGGACCTTGGACCCTCATCTAAAATGGCTCTAAATACCAAGTTTGGTTCAACACTCCTGTCATCCTTTTTCCAATTGGGGTACTCACAATTGAAAACCCTCCCCCTCAAAAAATAGAATAAAATAAAAATAAAAACAAGGGGTGAGTCACAATGTGGCCTTGCCATTTACATTAAAAAGGATCTTAAGGCAAGAGAAGAATTATGGAAACTCAAATACATTTTGCCATGCAAAAATATAATCTTCAAAATATCCTCTAAAAAACCAAAATCCTTCAAGATATTACAACTCTATAACTAATCTCAAGTTTTAACACAAGGGAAAATATCATCTTTCAAAAATCCTCATATAAAAATAGACCTATTACCTAGGAGCCAAAATTCCTTAAGCTACTATAATCTATAATGAGTCTAAACACAATATCCTTGCCTTGGCAGGCAAGGCCAATAAAATCCATTTGTCAAGATTTGCTGTTTTAAAGCATGTTCGACTCAGTTCCTTGCATAGGTATTGGATTTGTTCTAGAATCCTCTCCGCGAGTGAGGTCGCATGCCCGCATCGTAATTCTCGCTCGCGCGCACATCGTAAGGACGATTGCATCGTAATTCTCGCTCGCGTGCACATCGGAAGGAGAAAGACGGGAAGGAACTAGGGTTTTGGGAATGAAGCAGCGATGGCGAGCAGGCGAGGACGAGATGGTGATGAGAAGAGAGGTACGCGACGTGGGGACGATGTTATCCCGCTTTCGTTCGGAAGAGGAGGATTCCAGGGAGGTAATCGCTCTTACGGCGCCGGCGGCAGTAGCAGCAGCAGCGACGAGGATCTGAAGTCGTCGCTGGAATTCTCTGAGTATCGAAGGATTAAACGAGAGAGGATGCGGTTGAGGCAGAAGGATTGTATCTGGAGGACTACCCCCAGCCCTATCCGCAACCCAATTGTAGGGGAAAGAGGTGTTAAAGAAGGCGGTGGTAAGATCGTCAGTAGGATGGCCGACAAGGTGGAGAACAACGAGGAATCTGATGGAAGTGAAAATGAGGAGGAGGAGGAGGAGGAGGATGCAGTAGTTGAGAAAGATGGGAGAAAGAGGAAAGCAAACGTTAATGGGAAGTTGCATACTGTTTTTGAGGATGGAAGAGCAGCAGCAGCGGGAGGAGGAGGCGGCGGCGGCAGCAGCAGCGATGATGGCGGTAGATCGAAGTCGTGGAAGCATGCTGCTGCGAAACATTATAATGGGAGAAGAGAAGAGCGGGATGTAGGAGAAAGTGATTTGGATTCGAAGAAGAAGATCCATCAACGGAAGAGGAGGCGCAAGCGCAGTGACAGTGAAGAGTATGAGTCGGACGTGAAGACCAGTCACAAGAAACGTAGGAAGGAAGAGCGGGGAGATCTTGAAGAGACCGATTCGGATGTGAAAACTTATCAAAAGAAGAAGAGGAGGAGGAGCCCGCGCAGTGACAGTGAAGAGTCTGAGTCGGAGACAGTGAAGGTCAGTCACAAAAAGAGGAGGAGGATACTCGACAGTGATAGTCAGGATTCTGATTCGGATTTGAGGAGCAGGCACAAGAAGAGAAGGAAATGGCGCAGCGGCAGCGACGAAGAGAAGAAGAAGAAGAAGAAGAAGAAGAAGAGAGGGAAGCATAGGTCCCATGATGAGGACAAAGGGCACAAGAGAAGGGGAGAGAGCAGGCCTAAAAAACACAGGAAGAGCAGGGACAGAGGGGTGAAGAGACACAGTAAAGAAGAAGAAGAGGGTGGAGAGGAAGAAGGAGACAAGAAGTTGGGAGGGTCAGAAACTTGCCATAGAAAGGTGAGAGCCAAGTCTCTGACAGCAGAAGATGACGAAGTGGAAGCAACAGCAGAGTTGGTTCCAAGACATAATAAAAGCAAGAAGAAGCCAGCATCAACTTCATCAACCACTTCTGACAGTGATGATGACAACTCCAAGAGCATTTCAGAAGAGTCCAATCTGGATGATGGAGAGGTGGGAGCGAAGGAGAAAGGTGATGAAGACAATGATATGATTGAAATTGATGAAGAGGCCATCAAGTTCAAGGAGATGCTAGAAGCTCAAAAGAAGGCAGCTGTCGCTGCCTTTGACAATGAACCCATTGTAGGACCAGCTCCTGCACCAAGAGCAGAGGGACACATCAGTTATGGTGGTGCACTGCGGCCAGGAGAAGGAGATGCCATGGCTCAGTATGTGCAACAGGGTAAGCGAATTCCTCGACGAGGAGAAGTGGGATTGTCAGCTGATGAGATTTCTAAGTTTGAGGCACTGGGTTATGTCATGAGTGGAAGTCGTCATCAAAGAATGAATGCTATCCGAATTCGAAAGGAGAACCAGGTTTACAGTGCTGAGGACAAGAGGGCACTTGCAATGTTTAACTACGAGGAGAAGGCCAAGAGGGAGCACAAGGTGATGTCAGATTTACAGCGCTTGGTGCAGAGGCACATTGGACAAGATATTGGACCTACACATGATCCTTTTGGCACTGCCAAGGCTGCAGAGATTGCTGAAGCTTAAAAAGGTGACTTTTCTTCAAGGACTCGGATCTTTCTGACACCACATTGTATGCAGAAACTGTTGTGAGTTTGTGATGTTTTTAAATTCCAGATGATGGTGTAGTAGACACCACAGGACAATAATTAGGGTTAGAGTCAGTGCTAGACATTAAGAGTTCACAGTGAACTGTTAACATATGGTGTAGTTGACACTACAGTACAACAATTAGGTGAGGGTCAGTGCTAGACATTAAGAGTCCACAGTGAACAGTTAACATGCAAGAAAGATGCAATGACTTTGTTGGACTCAAATAACTTTGTTCCTGCATCAAGTTCATTCAGGTTACAGTTTGCTGACAGACAGGCAAAGGTTGAGTTTGTTGTAGATCAAGTGTTAGTGGGAAGATCCTGTCCACACTAGTGTTACACCTTCAGCTTCGATTGGGTTTCCACTGCATGTCCTGTCAGTCTCTATGAGTTGTGTCATCTATCTCTGTGTTCTTTGTAACTGTGGGCTCTTGAAGTTGTATTGTTTTTAAAGTTTGGGAGCTGCTTGTATGTGTAATGGTGTATGTATGAATGTGGTTTTGTCAGGGAGGTGCTTGCATATGTTCAAGACATAGATTTGGTTTTACTCAGCTTCATAGCGGTGGAGTCAGCCAACATCCTGAATGTATTACTCATTTCAGCTGATTATTCATTGTTGCATCTGTAACTTCTTTGTAGTCAAGAGCTCTTAAGTCCATCTCTTTATAGGATCAGAGAGCTGCATATGTGTATAGTCCTTGGTTCTGTTTTCTGGTTCTGGATTTTAGGAGTGTCATGGGTATAGGGCACATTTGCTGTCTAATTTACATATAGAGGATTTTGCTCTTCTTGATGACTGGGTCAAGGAGAACAGAATCCCTCTGGACTGCACAGTTCCTTGGATCCAAGAAGTGCGAGGGTTAGGCTTCAAGGTGGAGAGGGATTCATGTAGAGAGTCCACGAGACTAGAACTGAAGGCCAATGGTAAGAGAGAATTGAAGCACTGTGGGTGCTGTCGCCACAGCAGCAACAGCTGGCTTTGTGGCAACTGGTCCTCTTGTATAGCAGTGCCTGCATCATTGGTTTCAAGACATGGTGGCCTCTACAAGTAGGCTGTGATTTTTATCCACCATCCACTTTGTCTTGAATTTTGTCTTTTGGCATTTTAAGAGTTGACTAGCTTAAGATGATGGAGGTGTATATGAGGCTGTCATGTGTTTGCACACTAGAAAGTAGTTTTTTTGCCCAGTCTTCATGAGAATTTTGACAGGGTTGTTCACAAACTGAGCTCTCATGGGGACATACTCTGATTGTTGTCCTACAATATGGTGGACGACGTTTGGTTAAGCCCAAGGTGGAAGCATCATCGATGGTATCAGTGCTGAAACTGAGGTAGTTGTTTGTGTGTGCGTAAGCATATATGAGTTCATGCATTCTCCTTTTCACAAATTGCCAGAAGGATCAAGGCCAACAGTCATGCAGCATATAAGATTTGGTACCAGTGCTAACAATGTGTCTTGCATTCCAATTGTTTGAATGTGGATGGCCAGAAAGGTTTGCAGTTTGGAGGATGAAGGCACAGTATCTGTTTGGTACTTTTGACACAGCCTGCGAAATCAATCATCTTGAACAATATCAAGAAATACTGGGTGAGTTTTTGAAATTCTTTGACATCTTCTATGTAGTTTGGTTATACAGTGCTCACAGAAAGTACCAGGAGAAATTGGGGTCCATTTTTTGGATTTTCAAACTTTTGGGAGAAGTTTGATTCCCCTGTTCTACTTTCACTGTCGTCATTTCAGACACTGTTTAATAAAATTGTAAAGTTTGAATTTACTATCTTTGATGGTTTTTTTAATAGGTTTGCTGTGTTTGTTATTTTGATTTTTCATGAACTATTCATTGCTTTTACATCTGTATTTGAATGATTGCTTGGTGGTGTTTCTCATGTTCCAACCACATCATTGCTCAAGATACTTTATTTCGACAAGTGCATGTAGAGAACAACAAAACAACTCTTCATGCTAGGAATTGGGTGGGGTGAAACAGTCATTGCAACAATTTCTTGCACTCAAACACTGAGGAAGGGTAGTGGCAGATGTGTAAGAATTTATTTCTGCACTTCAAAGCAAGTTGGCCAGTTCCAGGTATCAGGGAACACCTGGTCTGGTTCCCAGTTTTGGTGCTGTTTATTGAGTTTGGTTATTAAATTTCCTGAATTTGAAATCCTCTTTCTGATCCAAAACAAGTAGAAACCACATCTGCTTGGCAATCCACACAGCCTGCTACAATAGGTTGGAAAAGTAACAACATTGTTTAGTTACTAAAAGGTGCAGCCCATCTGCCAGAACCCAGAGTGCAACCACAAGAGTGTATGGCACAGGATTATGTTGAATTCTCCAGTGGGAAATTGAATTAAGTGCTCATTTTGTGCAAGAGACAACTGACAAAGCTGAAAAACTCAGCAAGACTCTGCAATTCAGGAATGAGAAAGTAGGGAGTATGGAAGGACTCAACATGAGCTAATAGCTACTATGCCCTTTTCTGAAATCTGTTGTGAACTAAGAAGCTTCTTGAAATTAGTTCACTCCTTTTCACAAGGCATTTTCCAAACAAATTCTTGCAGACAGAAACTCTCCTTCAGATGTGGCCAAGAAAGGTAAAGAGGAAGAGGAAGCAAAGATGTGCACTCCCAACAAAAGTGAAGAGGATGCTTTACGAGCCATTTGAAGGGTTATCTACTTGGATTTTGGTCTGTGTCTCATATGTCTCAAACTCTCCAGGACTCCACCGACAAAGAAGATGTAAGTGGAAGGCAGCCATTCGAACACCCAAAAGCCTCTGTTCACAAATGCAAAACAAACATTAATAGCAGATTAGACTCTCTTAAATGCCTCAATGAACTTTCAACATTTTCAACTCCAACAACTCAGAGATGATGAAATGGATCTGTCAGTCTTCCTTTCTCATTAAATGATGCCAAATGACTAAGCAATCTTCTAGAGCCAGGCAAGGCACTAGGGAGACTACACCAAGGTCAAAACAGCATGGGCTCAAAAGATATTGGTAATTAATGGCATGACTCATTTCCCAACCAGTCTCAATGTAGTTTAGTGCGAGAAAGAGGGGAAGATTAACTCTCATGAGAGTTGAGAAATCTCAATACTCTCATGATTAAGAAATACAGACTAATTTCCTTGGGAGGAAGAGTGTACCAATATCCTAGATGCCTCTGGTGAGACTGGTTCTCCTTCTGTACACACAGTGTAATCTGCAACTAACTCAACCACACCTGCATTGTGTACACACAAAACCACACCCTGCATTAAATCCATCACCTATGTTACTAGCTGCCCAAGAACCACTAAGGGGATACCTACACCAGAGACAGGGAAGTTTTAGGGCCAAGAAGCTTTGAAATCCTCAAAAGTCTTGGTGGAAAAAAATTGAAAGCAATGGGTACCAGTTTATCATGAGAATCTTGTGGCAGAGCAACCTTACCCCTGTTAAGTCGCACAGGCATCCCTTGCTTGCGAAGGAATGGTTCCATATCATGAGTAAATTGCTCCAATGGCCCTTCTTGAAGCTCCACCTGCCATGAAAATCAATATCCTTCCTTCTTTACCAATGATAGTTGAGTACTTAGAATTGAACAAGATGGTAAATATAATCTACTGTCACATGGTACCCAAAGTAACAACATTGCATCCTAGATTATACTGGAATCCAAGAGCGTTGCAAATGAGCAATCAAAAAGCACCCAATTCACAAAAACAGAAGAGAAACACATTTTTGAAGCTGACAAGACAGTACAGTTTCAGTCGCAAGGCTGCCTGTCCGTGCAAAATCATGTGCCTCAAACTCCTCAAATTGCCTGCAAAAGATTAAAATAGTTTGATGAGCATGTATTTCCAACTCTAAAGATTTTGGGCTTAGGGTATATCATGAGAGGGAAAATATATAGTTGCTGAAGAAAGCAGATCAGTTCAGCAAGAAAGCATTGCCCAAAACATATTGACCAACTCAAAGACCATGCAATGCAAGGAAGTCTCCAGATTCCAAAAACTATAAGCTGATATTTTGGAAATAGGATCTCCTTTAACCAGAATTTTGCAAGGTTGAAGAAACATGAATGCAAGGATGCTAAAAGGAGACTAAACCCCCAGTACAAATTGGAGAGCCACTCCCACATCCATTACTCTGTAGTGATGTGATATTATATAACAGTCGCCAAGTTCATACTCTGCAGTGACTATATAACAGTTTCCAAGTTCATTTGCCAAACTAGAGTAAGCTTCTGCTATAGGGATTGCAATTGTGACAAAACCTGATAGCTTCATCCTTAGGCAGATTGGTCAGAAACAGTCCACAATCTCCATGCAAAAACTGCATCAACATCATCATCATTCCAAATCTTAGAATGCTGATTTTCATACCTCTGACATTTCTTCTCAGATAATTGTTGAGAAGAAAGCCTCAGGCAACATGCTACTTATATGAGGATGGAAAGAAATCACACCTCTGTCACTTTATGTAGATCTTCTTTCAATTCATCTGCAGCTGTGCGTCCCAATGCAATCTGCAGCACCTTGTTTGACCCCAAAAAAAACCTGTTCTTCCAACTCAAAACCAAGACTGGGGTTGGAAAAAGAAACATATCTACAGAGAGAGAGAGGAACTGATGAGTTTACAAATGAACCAAGGTAAGCAACATTTGAATCTGTCAAGAATTCCAGATTTTTTGCAACTGTTTTTCAAGGTCAGTCATGTTATGGGGCCGGCCACACAGCAGACACTCCGAGAAAACAAAGATCAACAGCGGATCCAGAGAAAACACAATGTGGTGAACGGGAGAAAAAAAACTTGTACCTGCTGCTTGATTTCAAGTCTTCTTTGAACTCTTTGAATTTGGTGTTACGCATGTTTTCGAAAGAGAAGACATAGACTGAAGAGTACTCGTCCAGACAGTCGCGAACTGACTTTACCAATGACTCTTTCTGCACCTTTCCCTTCTTCTTCGTCTTAGACAGTGTCACTGCAAACAACAAAGAAAGAATAATAACACTGTCAACGACATTCCAAAGTACCCGTCGTCAAATCCTACCTCTCTCCCCCCCTTGTCTCCTCCTCTTACCACCCGCAAAAAAAAAAACAAAAAGCTCCAAAGGGGGCAAACACAGCGAGCGGACACGAAGCATTTCTCCCCTGACGCTGCGGGCACAGAAAAAGAAAGTGCAGAAACTAGATCAACTCCACAACAACCAAGCCCCACATCATCATGAAACTGTTTGTTTCTCACCGAGCTTGTTCCGCTTGGACTTCGGCATGCTGAACAACAATCCAAGCGCTTACAAAGCACGAGCTCTTAACGTACGGTTGCTAAACGCCGAAGATCAAAGGTGAAAGGAAGTAAGGAGATGCTCCGCAGTGTAGTACCAAAGAGGGAAGCAGATCGCGTGGGTGAAGAAGAGGACCGAGAAGGAATGGCAAAAACAACAGGCCGCTGTTTCTTCCGAGCGCCAAACCCTAACCCTAACCCTAATATAGCTAGACTCTTAAAACTCTAGAATGGTGTTTTCCTCATTTCTTTTTCCAATTTACAAAACCCCTTCAGAAAATTAAACTAAATTATATTTATTTTTATTTCCTTTGACTCAATAGGTAGTAGCCTAGTAGCAGTGGATTTTTATTTTATTTTTCAGTTCTGAGATGTTGCCACATTGGCGATCATCCACAAGGAGATTTAGCCACAAATTTGGCTATACACCAGCAACAAGTTCACTTAGGTAGTAACCCACTCCATGCTATTAAAGGACAAGGTGCCCAATAGGAAAAGCTTTCTTTAAATTCTTATAATGTTTCTGATGTTATGTTAAACACAATCTCTCAAGGAAAAAATCATAGGTTTATTTTTATCAATAAGTAAAAAACCTAATGACATAATTTTCATATTTAAAACAATAAATACTATGTAAAACACATAATGACATAAATCTCCAATTTTTTAACAAAAATCCTATGTAAAACATAATATATCATTGGTTCACAACATATGTAAAGTTCAAGATCCAACTCATTCACATCATTGAGTTATTTAGTTTTAATGTTTAAACATTTGGATTTAGATTTTTTTGGGATTTAAAATATTTTTAAGTAATAAAATTTAAGTCAAATTTTTAAAAAAATTGTTGCACAAGTTCAATGTGTTTCCAATGGCTTGCCAATTCAAGTAGATCCAAGTAGATTTTGCAAAGGTTTTGTCCAAAAGAAAAAAAATGAAATGAAATTCACATGTATGAAGAAGGTTCAATGAAGAAATTTGAAAAATTAACGATTCAATTTGAAAATTAATGATTCAATTTATGATTGGATTTTAATCATAATAAACGTTTATAACAACCAAATGCCTTAGTTGTTTAAAACAAAATGCCATTAAACAATTAATCACAAAAGATAGCACATAGCATGAAAGTTGCACTAGCAATTGCAAACTTTGCAATTATAATAATTTTTTTCATCCATTGTCATGGATGAATATGACATGGACCCTGTGTAGTCTACATGAAATTTTACTACATTTGCGATTACATTTGTGATTACATTATGGGTAGTCACATCATGCCAAGTGTCTTAACTACCTAGCCTAACTTATAAAGTTTACATAGCATAATGTAACCTAGCCTACTAGGTTAGGTTCTTACTTACCTATCTACTTGAGATAAAATAATAAAAGTACATAATAAATGTCTATCCTACCCTAGTTTAACCTTAACCTAACTTACTTGACTCACCTATGTCCTAGCCAAACCTGCCTACCTAGCCTAACATACTTAGCTAGGTAAGTATGATGTTTAATGTCCAAAGTCTTATCATGGTGAAAGCAACAAAGTACCTAGCATACCTGCTTAATCTACCTACCCTACCTACTAGGCAATATTATATATTTACCTTACTTATTAACCAATAAATAAACTTATAAACTTTGAATTGAAATAGCAATTTAGATGCCAAGTGTCAGTTAATCATTTGCATAGAGTTGCAAATATAGTTGAAAAAATAACTTGGTTGTGAAATTTTATCAATGGATGCAACCAATAATGGATGACATATGTTCACTTTTTATCAATCTTTTTATTTAAACTTGTGATAGTCACAAATTATAATTGCATATATACAATTAAAGTTGAAATTCATTGTAAAATAATCACATATGCAACTATGGTGGCATGCAAGATTACTATAAGCCTACTCACATAATGACTTGTTTTGTGAACTTGTTGTTTGTGGTTTTGAAAATATATCACACATGTATGTGTTAATATGGAGAATGGAGTTTCTTGGATTTATTTTTCACTAATGAAAAAGATGGTTTGAAACTTTGTGAGTGGCATTCATTAAGGTCATGGATATTTATTCATTTCAATTAATGTTGTATGATTCTTTTTTTTTGCAGAATAGACTTTCTTTGCAATCACAAATGTTTTCTTACATAAATAGGGGTCAAGGGCCAAATTTTATGTTTTGACCATGATGAAACTTTGGATACAACTATATTACATTTGAAAAACTTATTTAGGGCAAAAATTGAAAGCATTGTGGTTTTTGTTGCTTGATTTCATGGTGTAGTTGTTTTTATTTTTGAAAATGAATCAATATGTGTATGAATTTATAAAATGATGTCAAATGGTTTCATTGAATTTGCTTGATGATTGTGATGATTTGAACATTTGTGATATGATTTTAAATGTGTCTTCACATAGACAAGGGCCATTGGGGCCACATTTTATGTTTTGACCATGGAAAGACATGGAATATGGTTGTAATGTACTTGAAGGACCTCTTTGGGGGCATAAATTGAATGTGTGACCTTGTTGCAACTTGATTTAGTGGTGAGCTTCTTGCATTTGCTTTTGGTGAGACATTTTCGTGTGTGTGAATTTGCAAGATGCAAGTGTCAAATGGTTTCAATGTTTCATTGATTTTGGCTAATGATTGTGATGGTGTTAACCTTTGTGATTGATTAATAAGGGCATGGGCCACATTCATTTCAATTCATGTTGCATCAAAAGTTTTATGAAATGGTTGCTTTTTAGTTTAGATGTGTCGTTACATAGATAGGGGGCCATGGGGCCACAATTTATGTTCAAACCATGATGATACCTTGAATATAGCTATATTGTAGCTTGAAGGACCTATTTGGGGTAGAAATTGAACACGTTGTGACCTTGTCACAACTTGATTTAGTGGTGAGCTTCTTGTTTTTGCTTTTGGCAAAACATTTGTGTGTGTGAATCTATAACATGCAATTGTCAAGTGGTTTCAATGTTTCATTGAATTTGCCTAATGATTGTGATGGTTCGAATCTTTATGAATGAATCATAAGAGCATGGCAAAATTCTTTTTTTTTAAATGTTTGACCAAAAGTTTTGTTATGAGAAATCACAATATTACAATATGTATGATTGAATGTTAGGAAAAATACTCTTCCAATGACCACACAAATAAGGAATGAATTTTTTTTAGAAAAAATAAAAACTGATTGCTACTTGTAGAGCTTGTGAAAGAATATATATTTGCAATGGCTATTGATTAAAAAAATGAAGTCTTGGATATTTTTTATGTCCATTAAAAAATTATGGTGTTCTTGAAAAATACATTAGAAGAAGTTTTTACAAAAAAATTTCAACCCTATCATTGTACAAATCTAAAAAGACAATATTTCATTTTATCTTGCAAGTAATCAAAACCCTTTGTTACATGGAGGCAATAATAATAATAATAATAAATTAAATTTAAATTTAAAAACCAAATATCATCGAACATTATTATAAAAAAATCTTAAATGATATTTAGTGGTACCACCTAATATGTTTTCACCCATATTGTCATTTGGTTCCTACTTTGCAGAAAAAACCCCTAACCTTGATTCCAACTTTTATTTTAATTTGAAAGAACCCCATCTTGTACCTAGTTCTTCACATTCAAGATTCCTAGTTCTTCAAATTAAAAAATAGGGTTCAGTTCCAAACCAAATCATCGAAAAGCCCAAACCTGAAAATTTTCTAATTACTAGGACGATACAATTAATAAAAAATGACCACCTACATCAACTACATGTCTAAACCAAAAGAGAAAGAAAGAAAACTTGCATACTTGAGACATGTAAAATAGGTTTTGGGGTTGGCTTTGGTTTGAGGTCCAATTCTAGCTAGAGTTCAATGCTTGTTTCTGAATTCGATGTCAGATCCAGTTCTGATTTTGAATCCTGGATTTTTTTATTCAAAATTTATAGAACCGGCAATCTGGGTACCCCAATATTGGCCCAGGTAGCAAAACCAAAATCACCCAAAAAGTGAGAACTGAACAACATTGGAACATTCCTCAAAATGTGGGACCAAATGGCAATTACATCATTCAATAGTCTTTCTTTCCCTTACAGGAAGTTCCAGCATTTTTCAGGTGCAAAATTTCATAAAAAATGAAAAATGAAAAATTATGTTACAAAATTCCTTTAAAAAAAAATTTGCCAAATTTTCAAGAAAACTTCACCACAATTCACTGCAAAATGCATTACAAAAGTTTGGGACAGTTTTGTGCCAGTTTTTTTTACAATTTTGAACTCTTATATACACAAGTGTAACAAATTAATTTTCTTCAGTCTTCTCTTTTTTCTTCTCTTGTCCCCTTGCCAGGTGTTTTTCCTTTATTTATTTATATATATAGTTATTTAATGCTAATCTTTCTTGGGGTGCTAGCTACCTAATGATGTTACATCAGAAAATTGTAGGAGAAAAACTCTAGGCCAAGCTAAACAAAAGCCAAACATGAAGTTTGTAAGAAAATTGTAAAGGAAACAATGAATTGACAGGAATGGAAAAAGCAAACTCTAATGGGATGAAAGTTGAGGGACCATAGCCCAATCATGCACTAACAAAGGCTACATACAAATGTTAGCAGGTTTGTCCATATCAAGCATAAGCTCAAAAGGTTTATGTAAACAGGTTTGTTGAGCCGATGGATCAACACATCTTCATGTTGCTTTCCCTTTGTCGATTCATTACAAAGCTAGAAACACATGAACATCTGCTTGACCTATTTCAACATGTTGACGTTGTTGCTTTGACAGAAACACATCATTTCCCGGGCAATACATTCCCGATCTTACCAGGGTTCTGCTGTTTTGATGTTGCCAGGCCTGTGACTCCACAGGGTGTCGTTCGAAAGCACATTGGAGGCATTGCAGTACTAGTCAGGGAAACATGGGCAAATAGTACTACTGTTTGGAAACCTGCAAGGGATGGGACTAGGATTTGGCTGCGCTTGGGTAATGCTTTCCAAAGGCCTTTATTCCTATGCATAATATATGCTGCTCTACAAGGCTTGCCATATGCGGACAACATCCTGTTTGAACACATATGCCAAGAGGTTGGAGAAGCCATGAGCTTAGGCAGTGTGCTTCTTGCTAGGGATTTCAATGCAAGGACAAGCACAAACACTGACTTCATTGATTGTAGTCAACTAGCAGATGTGCTGCTGGTGCCACAGGCCATTGAGGACACCCTGCCCAACAATATGCTAGAGCACCAAAACCACGACACCGTCACGGCTGGCTGGCATCATGAGTTCCTGGATCTCTGCAGAACTGTTGGGTTGTTCATCCTCAATGGTTGCACACCAGGAGACATATTAAGGGAGTACACATGCCTATTCAATAAAGGTTTTAGCACTGTGGACTATTTTCTTACGACAGCTGACCAATTAAAGGGTGTCAAGCGCTTAGAGGTTAACTGCGATGAAAAGTACTCAAGTCACAAAGATGCACACTTTGATCATAGACCATTAGTACTTACAATCACATAACAGTGCCAAACCCCTCTGGTTCAGCAAAAACTAATCAAACACCTACCACGTTTCAAATATGACACTACCAAAGCAGCCGAGTTTAACAAGAGTGTACATCATAACATCAGTGTGTGGGCAAGCCCAGATGTATTTGATGCATCTGACATACAAACAATAGTCAATCTGTTACAACAGTGCATCACACAATCTGCAGAAGAAGTGTTTGGAAATAGACAAGTGGCCTTAGGAAAAGCAATAAAGCACAACCACAAACCCTGGTTTGACACAGAATGTCGCCAAACCAAAAGTCAGTTTGCTAAATTGTCACATGCGCACCCAGATAGGCATGTCAGACTTAAGCAAATGAAACAGTTGTACAAAATGAAGAAACGTGCTTATGATGTGCTCAAGGCTAAACAGTTATGTGGTTTAGTGAAGGCGGATCCTGCAGCATTCTGGAAGTGGTACCGCAAGCGCGTTGAGGGTGTCAATGGCATCACCAGTGAAGCGCTCAAGGATGGCTTCCAGGAACTGCTCCAACCTCCGGCGACACCAGCCACAGTAGGAGCTGTGACAAGTGTTGCTATTCAAGCCCAGGTGGTTTCCTTTCCACCCAATGGTATTGATTGTGAACAGTTGAATGTTGATATCACACTAGTTAAAGTACAACAGGCGTTCAAAAAGCTAAAATGACACAAAGCTGCAAGCATTAATGGCATCAAACCAGAGTTCCTTTTGGATGCGGCTGCTACCTTGCAACAACCACTATTGATTGCTTTTAACAAAATTCTATGCGAGGGCTATTGTGAATCACTCTCTGTTGGGATCATACATGCATTGTACAAAGGGGGTGACTATAGTCAGTTTGACAATTATGAGGGATCACAGTAAAACCAGTCTTAACTAAGGTGTTTGCAATGATTCTTGAATCTCGCATCAGTCAATGGGCGGAGACCAATGATTTACGTGCAAAGGGACAAGCTGGTTTCAGAAAGGACTTTAGGACAACAGATAACTTGTTTATTCTTCACACTTTGACCAAACAAACCAGATTTCAAAAAAAGAAGTTATACACTTGTTTTGTGGACTTCAAAAAAGCCTTTGATACAGTACGAAAGGACCTGTTGTGGTAGGTGCTGGAGGGACTTGGCATCATTGGGCGAATACTGGAGTGCTTACGTTCCATGTATCGTCAAGACCAGGTCTACCTGCACCATCCAAAAGAGGGGCTCACGCCCACTTTCTTCTGCCGCATCGGAGTGAAGCAAGGATGCCCCCTCAGCCCACTCCTATTTGGCCTCTTCATAGATGGCTTAGAGAAACGGCTGAATGCTTTGGAGGGTGACACACCACCAATGTTGGGACAATTAGCTGTTCGCTTGCTTTTGTATGCAGACGACTTAGCTCTCATGTCACACACTCCTGCTGGATTGCAAAAGCAACTGGATGTCTTGCAAGCTTTTTGCTGTGAGTGTCAGTTGACTATGAATGTCAAGAAAACCAAGGTTGTTGTGTTTAAAGCATGCAAATATGTGTGTCAGGCTTTTCAGTATGAAGGCGAAGCTATAGAGCAACTAAACTCTTTTAAGTATCTAGGTGTTGAGTTGCATGGCACAAAAGGTATGCAAACGACAATGCAACGGTTAGCAATGTCAGGGAAAAAAATAGTTTTTGCATTGCGGCGCATATGCGCAAAGCTGCGCATCTCTGACCCAACATTACAATGCCAGCTGTTTGATGCACTAGTTAAACTAGTGCTTAGCTATGGGTGTGAAGTATGGTTAGACCACATAGCACGCGAACAGTTGGAGGTGGTTCATCAGGCTTTTCTGAAGTCGTTGCTGGGGGTCAGCACCACGACATCCAGTTACGTTGTGCTGGCAGAGTTTGGCAGGTTTCCCCTAGAAATATTTTGGTGGCAACAGACCATGTGCTTTCTTTCACGTGGCA
>Ga0116227_10010274_pt1 | contig 16445 bp, 14 predicted proteins | sample S1TSphgellanicum_FD_89693 | JGI IMG/M metagenome (GOLD analysis project Ga0116227, IMG submission 89693) | Host-associated microbial communities from peat moss isolated from Minnesota, USA - S1T2_Fb - Sphagnum magellanicum MG | ecosystem: Host-associated > Plants > Peat moss > Unclassified...
CCCCCCTTTCTCTCCCTTTTTTTTTTTTTTTTTTTTTTTTGGTTTGAACTTTGATCTTCTTACCCCCCCCCCACCCATCGACCTAACTACCTACCTATCTACCTACCTACTTACCTATAATTTTATTTTTCTTTGATTTTTTCCCCCCACCCCCACCTAGTCTCACATACCTACATATTAACAAGAACTAAAAGCCACACAAAAATAGAAGTCTCATCATTTTCAATTTTTCCCTTGAAGATAAGTGTAGGTACATCACTAGTGGTAGGTTGCACTTTAAGTAAAATCATGCCAAGGAATGGACTTGGGGGGATGACCGGTAATATCATGACCGAGGATGCTTAACTTTGAGCCAAAGTTGCACCCTTTGTTGGATGTGTTTTCCAACACGAGGCTATTGGATTAGAATCAAATCCAAAGATGACTCACGGAATTATTTTTCATTCACTTGCACATCCTAAGGTCCTTGGGCTACTAAAACATTGTTCCCCATACTGAAATTAGGGAGTGCTTTCATCAATATCATGTTGTGAAATATGTTGTGTGACAAAAGGATGAGATGATGGGTTTGGATTCAATTTATCATAATGTATATAAGGTCAGGTGATAACATGTATGATGATAGTTGAACAAAATCAAATAAATAAACATCAAAACCAATGGAATATATGAAATGGTAACAAACAATGGTTGGAAAGGGAATGAATGTGGCAAACTTGAAATGATTTTCATCCACTTTCTTTAGACCACCAAGCTTTGGAACCTTTCCTTGGCCATTGAACTTTTGTTGTTTCTTGGGATCCTTCCTTCATTAGTTTTTATTATGAAATAACCTTCTTATTCATTCTTTTTTTTTAAATTTCTTGTTTGGACTTAGCTTGAAAATATTTTTTCTTACTTGGAAAAAAAGTTCAAAAAACTTGGGAGAGGAGAAAAGATAGTTTTTCTTATATGGAATGATGAAAGATGTGTTGGAAAACAATAGTATATAAAAAAAATTGTTATAACTTTCATGGTGTTGAATTTCAAGTTTGATGGAATTATTTTTTAAATAGCCTTGAGTTTTGGGGCATATTTTCATTGTTATTAAAAAATAAGTTTAAAATTTGGAATGTTAGTGCATATTGTTGTTAGCTTTTTAAATTTAAGCCTAGGTTTGTTTGATATAGATAAAAGTTATGTTTGTGGTCATAATTTATGTGGCTAAAGGTATTTGTTATCAAATTTGTTTTGGCCCAACAATTTCAAGGGTTTTTCCTTGCGCAACATATGGTTATAGCTTGTAAGTTTTTACAATTAAGTTATTTGTTCTTCAAGTTTGGAATGCAATTAGAGTCATAATATTTGAAAGAATGAGATGCTCGCATGCATTTTAAAAGTACAGATACCCCTACATCTTACAATTTAAATAAACCATTTTGAACCATAAATGCAACTAAATTTTTATCTTGAATATTGAATTCAAGCCACAAAACATAACACATACATCAAAATATTCATTTATTAAAATCGGGAGTTGAAAAGTTGAAAAATATTTCAAAAAACCCAAGATCATTGCTTGCACAACGCAACAAGTCAACAACCAAAAGTGATATAAGGATGATATAATAATTATTATCTTTGTCAAAAATTGAAAGGACAATGTTATTGAGAAATTCTCCCATATATAATTATATAGTTTAGAAATGCAAACATCCCGAGAAACCCACATTCAAAATTTATTTCAAGTTACCTCTCAAAATCCTTCTTAGTGGGTTGTCAAAGGTAGATGGGTTTGAAAACTTTTTTGATCATTCAACTAAAACACTTCAAGCTTTCCATAGTCGTGTTATGTATTATCCAAACATGTTTGTCCATTACACCAATTGCCATGTCATAAGATAACATTCTAATAATTGCAATATACTTTTAGATCATAAACAAGCCCATGGCACCACAAGGATCTTACTTTTGGATGAATTATGCATCACGCATATTGAATTTTACAACATCATTAAAAAAAAATGTTTCATTCAAAAATGATATTCATCATATATAAGGTTCAACACAAAAGAATCTTGTGTGATTCATCCACGATCAAGCACTTGATCCTTCACAACATTTGGTTATGTTTGGCGTACTTCCACCATGTAGTCAAGGAACCATATTTTCAATAGGTTGTAATGAAACCACAACAAATTGATGATCTTTTTTATTGTCTTCAAGATTTGCTCACAACTATAACAAGAACCTAACATGCCACTCCTTAGCCATAACCAAAATCACAAAAACTCACAACACAAAGAGTTAGAAAGTGGGAAAAATATATCAAACAAGAGGGGAACAAAACAAAAAAAATGATGTACAAGTGAAAAATGATGGTTGATAACGGGTTTTGAATTTACAAAACATTTTAAGCTTATATGAATTGCCTACATCAAGGCCTTCAAATTAATAGTATAGGGTAGTTTGGGCTATATAAAACCTATGTAAAAAGCTACCTAGGGAGGTATAGGTAGGGCCATATGTAAGTTATGAGATACTTAAAAGAAACTTAAGGGGTTACATATGGCTTTGACTAGGGAGTTGGTTAGTGAGACACCTAAGGGCCTACCTAAATTATGAAATACCAAAATATTATTTAAAGGGCTACATAAAACCTATTTATGAAACTAGCTAATTTTTTTAAAAGTTAGGGGATATTTAAGGGTTATTTAGAAGGCTATTTATGGCAAATTCATGAAATGGCTACATAGAATCTACATAAGAGATTACTTATGTACTACTCAAAGGGTTAACTAAAGGATTACTTTGGAAGTACTTAAAGGCTTACATAAGGCATTATGAAAGGTTGAAATCAATGTTGCGCATGTATAAAAAAAAATCAAAATCAGCCAAGGTTTCAAGCCAATTTTCACCTTGAAAACCATAGGGTATCAAGTGGTACCATGTAGAAACTTGACTTGCAAGTTATCGTTAAAGTGAAAATTAATCCCTTGAAAAGTGATCACTATGATTTTATTTTTTGAAACCATGCTAAGGTATTAAAATAATATAAGGTTAGGAGCAACTATTTGGTTTCCCAACCTCCAAGTGGTTATTCCTTATCACATTCCCAACTTGGATTAAACAAATGTTTAGCTATGGCCATTTTGATGTTTTACATTTTAAAAAGTACCCACTATTGATGATAGATGGGAGAGAAATTTCCAAGTTTGGATTTATTAGTTCCACTTCTATATCACTGTGGCAAAAATCAATTAGGATCTAGAGAAAGCCCTAGTAAAATCTTTTACCAATTGATGAAACAATGTTAATTTGGTAAGTGGTCTGACATTGTTCCAAAATACATTATAGATCACCCTAGAATCCATATAATGAGTGTTGTGTGCATAAAAAATGTTGGAAAAGAAATATTCATATATATATATATATATATATATATATATATATATATATCATTCTTTGTTGTTTACATTTCTTGGTAAATTTTGTTAGTAAAGAAAAAGACATTTTTGTTGGAAATAATTGAGTTTTTGATAATTGGTTTATGAAAATTAGCACTTTGAAAACCAAATGAAATTTTTTTGTCAAAATTTTAAAATCTTGTTAAACAAAGAATTTTTTAAAAAAAGGACCATGGTAATTCTTATAAGCTTTTTCAAAAACCAAACTTGATGGTTGTTAAAAAAAATTAAAGAATCGCCCAACAAGTTAAAATCTAGAAAAGGATTTTGTTCATGTGAGGATAATGATCCAAAAAAAGTATTTTTAAAAAATGGGTCCTAGTTTAATATTGGTCTCTTGGAAGCCTTGTGAAAATTTCTTTCATTTGACATCCACTAGGTTCAGTTTTTGGGGAATTTGCACCAAAATGCATTTAGTCCCATGGGATACATGTTTAGCAAGGATAGTTAGGGGGTATCCTAGAAAAGCCATAATTCCAAACATAATCAATTAATCAATGAAATTCCAAGCTAATTAGACATTCTAAGTAGGAAAAGTAGACTACCAAGTTTTGAACAGCTAAAGGGTTTGAATCTTGACAATTTTGGACATTTAAATCTTACGAGGTGTATATGGGGAACAATATTTTGGGATATATTTTGGAATATAGGTTTTATGGTATGGATTAGATGTATAGAGGTAGGTAATAATTAGTAGTATTTAAGGTTACGGGGAACTTCACAACTTTTAGGGTTACTCAATCCTAAATTTATTTCATCTTTAAATTGGTTATTGTGAAAAATGTCCTCTTGTTTTGGGTATCTCTTTGTTGATTTCAAAATGACACAAAGAGGGAAGGGGGTGGATCATTCAAAAAATGAAGGGAAGAAACATGCAAGGACAACTTGTTGTTAAGGAAGAAAAAAGGAGGTAGGATGGTGGCAAGCAAGAAGGGATAACAAATACATGCACAAAAGAAGGTGAAAAGGTGAAAGGATAAAACTCCTAGGAGGGAAAGTTTTGGGGGTCAAAAAATTATTTGAATTTTTTGAGAACAAAGGAAATAAAACATTGGGGAGGGAAGTTGAGGGAATGTTGTGCACAATAGGAAGTATTGTAACAAGTTTTTAACTTTAAGGTTTGAGTGTGAACATGAAAGGGTTTAGGGTTTCAAGGAAAGAATATTTTCTCTTATTTTCAGCTAAGAGTGTTTACTCACAACGACATGGAGACAAGGAAGAACACTGATGGAAATGCGGTGGTGTTTATGGCATTGAATTTTTTATGTCGTTTCTTTTTATTTGGGATGTATATGATGTTGTGGATATTGTTAGACAATGGATGACTATGTGGCAAGGGAGCTACCAAGCAAAATGCAACTGACAGAAATCTTGTTGTGGAGCAGAAGAAGGATGGGCATCAAAACAAATAAGTAGGGAAGGTTTGGTTTTTGGGGTAAAGGAGGTAGAGATTTTTTCTAAGTGAAAAAAAGAAGTTGAATTTCTGTCTTTAATTAAAATATAGAGAAATCTGATGCGCAATGTACTTGAAGAGGCAAAAATTTTGTTTAAAGGTAAGTTTTGATGGTTGATAAGGGGGATGATGAAAATTTTAAAGGTCTCAAAAACAGCCATAAATCCTTTTCAATATGTGTGTGAGAGGTTGATATGTATGTGAATGTTGTTGGCCTGCATATCATGAGAGAACACCCTGATTATTGGGAGCTTCGAAAAAAAATTATAATCCGTTGATTTTACAATGTGGATCATGAAAAAAAGGGGGGCTGTGGTTCTTTGTAAAACTTGTGAAGCAGTCACTGGGGAATTGATATGTGTTGTTTTTTTACTTTTATGTGTTGTCAATTTGAGGGATGGTGTCAAGAACACTGGATTATGTAATTTGTGTGGGCTAAAAAATCTATGTCCAAAGTGTAATTTGGGACTTGGATTCATGTGGAAGCTTGATGTGGTTATGGGTTCATATGGTTTAAAGATATTGAGAAGGAGAAGGAAGGCCAATGGGCTCAAAAGAAAGAAATCAAAATGATTTGACCCCTTAGTGACTCAAGTTTCTCTTTGTTGAAAAAGGTAGTAGTGTAGGTGGTTATAGGATTGAACTTAGGTGGCCACAAGCTCATGCCAATGGGTAATTTTGAGAGTGTATATACCACTTAATATATGTGTTTTGTGTTTGGATGATTGTGTGACCTAGTTTTTTTGTCACAATAGTTGTTGAATTGTTGCCATGTTATGGATTGTTGGAAATCAAAATGCATCTTAATTTTAGTTAAACCTTGATGAAAGTTATAAAAGGGGAAATTAATTTGGATAATAAGACCACAAATAAAAACAAATAAGGGAAGGTTGAATTGTAAATGGATAACTTAATTATGGATGCATAAAAGGTAGTGAATGAAAATTGATCAAGAATAAAAAATTTCCAAGACTTGCTAAGAATCCACACAATAAAACTTTTAATAAAATTGTTAAGGGTAGGGAAAATGGACCCATTAGCAAATTAAGTAGATAGTTATCCTTAATATTTAGGGGTTAGTATTTTGTTTAACAATACCCAAATAAGTTCATGAGATAATTAGGTAATTTATATAGGCTATGTAGGTAGGTTGGTTTAATTACATAGGTAAGTCGTAAGAAAGTAAGTTGCAAACCTAGGTAAGAGGAGGGTAGGTAGCCTAAGTAGGCAAGTAGGTTGTTTAGGTAGCTTAAACATGCAAGTAAGTAGGTAGGTTGAAGGCCTAAGTAAGAAGTTGCATAGGTATGCAAGTAGATAGGTGAGCACGATAAGTGGGTACATAACCTAAGTAGGTGCATAACTTAGGTATGTAGACACCCTAGGTAGACAAGGTGTCTACTCTATTTAAATATAGTTCAAATTTTGATTTTGGATTCATCATTTCTTTTGAGTTTGGGTCCCAGTTTGTGGTTGTGAGACTTTAAGGATACATGCAAAACAAAGGTGAAATGCTTAAGTAAAAATGGGAAAAGGCACATGATTAGGTGTCACTTTAAAAATATATTGTTGAAGGAAACAATCTTAGACTAGGTGTCACCTTAAGGATATGTAATCAAAGGAAACAATCTTAGATTATTTGTTTTAAACTTCCTTATGATTTATGAAGAATAAGTGTGAAATTTTTTAGCCATGTTCCATTCAAGCACCCTTTACATTATGGTGAAAGATTGTGACCATTATATATGTTTTACATTATAGGAGATGTTAAAGCTTTCCAAACACATCCAAAGGCCATCCCATGAAAATTTAGAAATCATTTATGTATGGGTCAAGTTGTCAAATGCAATGTGAAATGAAAATAAACTTGATTCAAATACCAACATATAAATAGAGCCAAGAATGCAACTAATTATTTTTTAACTTGACATTTTATGTAATTCTTTTTACTAGTTGAGGGGTTTTTTTTTATAAATCATTTTCCTTTCATTTTCTCTTTCTTCACTTTCCTCAATTTAACAAAAATAATTGACATGGATCATAGAAGAGTTTTTATCTATGTAAATGTTTTTGGACGAATCATGGTATTTTTGGCCCATGGGCTAACAAATTTCATGCCCACCTTTAAAAATAATATTATTTAAAAACTGTGAAACAATTGTGTAAAATTTTGACCAATAATGGTTTTTTTGGACTAGCGGCTAACCAACTTTATACCCATTTTCAAAAAGAATTATTACATGATTTTGAGAAAAAATATGTTTTAAAATCCCATCAATTATGGCTTCTTCGGCCCATGGTTTAACAAACTTTGTACCTAGCTTCAAATTTTAAATTTTTTTTTTTTGAAATAAGATTATGATTTTTTTAATAAACCCACCTTTTAAAGAAATTATTAAAAAAATTGAGTTTAAACTATCAAAATTTGACCAACCATTGTTTTTTGAATTCATGGTCTAACAAACTTGGTGCCAAGTTCATCTCAAATAGGTGGGCTTGGCCCCAAGTTTGTTAGACCAATAAACATTATCCATATTGCATTTAATGTTGATTTTTCACTCATTTACATTCCTCTAGTCTCTTGATCCTTCAACAAATGAACTTGAATCTTGAAATGATTTTTCTTCTAACCATAGATTTTATATTTGAATGGTCATGGGCTTTCAGGCTTTAACATACAAAGGGACTCAAAATAAAAACACATATAAACATTGAGACATATTATTAGGTGTTTTCACTTGGGTAGCTTTGCGAATAAGTATGAATTAACATTCTTGATTTATGTGAAGAAATTATTGGGAACCATGGGAACAATATGGAAACACATTCAAAAAACACAATTGTTTAATTTAGTGCATGTTGAGAAATGGCCCAAGATTTTTATAAGTAATCATTCTTATGGGTACATTGGTAGAGTTTGGGAGGTTTTGATAGGGGTGGGGGAGGTCAATGGAAACAAGGTTGAAAGAAAAGGACATACAACCAAATGAATCCATGTATGGATTGAACTAAGGAGTAAAGTCAAAGGTAAATGCATTTGAACATGGACTAATTGTTTCAATAAGACTCATAATCATCATCATCATTTTAAAAATGTTTTTAATGATTATTCTTGTCCATACTTATAATTTTTACAAAATATAGCAAAATGAATCAACCATGGATTACAATTTTATTCAGATTTTATTGATGCTTTATGTGAAAGGATTATTCATAATTGAATAAAACTTTCACTTAGATTCTATTAGGATCCAACATTTTTCTAATTGAAAAAATTGTCCAAAAATTCTCAAACACACAAAATCATAATATGAATTTCTTTTAAATATAAGAAACATTTTCACTTGAAAGTTTTATTTTTAAAAATCTCATTTTTTTTGTTATATCAAACACATATAAAAGCCCACACATATCATTAATTCAAAAAGCATTATATATTTATAACACAATTACATGGAGCAATTTTAATCATTGTGGATTATCTTTTGGTGGATTGATAGTCCAAAAAACATATCATATCATGGTGACACTAAAGAACCAATTTCATCATCTAGTAATGGATTGTCTGATCATGGATTGTCAAGCAAACATATGATATTTTAAAGTCACAACAAAGGCATAAGGAAATTTCATTATCATGAAGTTGTTATGTTAAGGGAACATATCATATGTTATGACACTAGAAACACAAACTAATTTCATCACAATGGATAATTGGGTTGTGGGGCATTAGGAAAACAAATCACATGTTAGTTAACACAAAAGACATAAAAGTGATTTCATCATAATGATTTGTTGGGTTGTGTATCATCAACTAATTTTTTTTTATCATATGTTATTAACACGAGACAAAGCAAATTCATCATTTTGTGGATTGTCACAAAAATGTTAACATATGTGATGAATAATCATGCCATTTTTATGTTCATGTTTAAAAGCAAAGTAGGTTGGGTAATGTTGGTATTTTTCAAACTACAACATATCACTTAGATGACAATTCATAAGCTTTTGGACAAGCATATTACATTCCATAGTCTTTGAGCATAAAATATTATGTATCACCAAAAAAAAGAAGGTTTTTATGTTTTGTGTTCATGTTCCCATGACGTTCCCATGTTCTTGTGATGTTTTGATATTCTCATTACGTTCCTACGACATTTGCATGTCATTCACAAGGCAATCCCATGATATTCCCTTTGTCATTGGCATAATAACTTCATGGTGCATTATAATCATTTACCAAAATGATTAACCCAATAAAATAAACATGTGTCATTTTTTACCATCGTGTTGGGTGTGTTATTTGACTCACCTGACTAGGGTTGTCAAGGATAGATTACAAAACATAATAGGCAAGCACTCGCCCATTCCATGGTACATATATAGATATATTGGTAGTACACAAGAAAGAAATAGAGGAACTTTTTTATCATTGCGAATCACCTAAAAAGACCGTATCATATCTTTTGTGTGGTAACACAAAAAAAGAAAAACAAAAGAGTGGAAACAATTTTCATCATCGTGAGCTTGTTGGGTTGTTGATTGTCGGATTCATTTGCATGTGATGTTCATCTTCTAAAGCCGAAGAGTTTGATGATGACCATACAACACAAATCTCTTCCACACACAAAAAAGTTGAAGAGTGGATGATGGAAGTACAACACAAATCTCTTCAACAACTAAAATGGAAGAGTTGATGATGAAGTACACTACTAGAAATCTCTTGAGCAACCGAAAGGGAAAGAGTTGATGATGGACTTACTTTACTTACAACCCAGTCCTCAAAGAAGTGTCATTGCAAAGTAATCTATCATTTTGTCTGCAACAATTTCTGAGAGAGAGAGAGAGAGAGAGAGAGAGAGTGCTGTTCTTCACAGTAACCGTACTCAACAGTTGTATTAACTTCACTGGACATCAAAGATTTCTTAACAAGTAACATGACCCTTTGACCAGGGTTATTTGTTTCAATTCTTTGATATTCAGAATTTGGTGAAATTTTCCACAAAATTAGAAAAAAATAGTTGAATTTTCAAAATTTCAGTCAAAAACATGACAAAATTTGTCAGAAAAAATACACTGACTGACATTGTGTTCTTAGAGCAGGTCCATCAGCATCAGGGAAAATAGCTTTGTCCAGTGTACTTTGGATGAAGTACCACCACATTTTCAAATAGTGTGAAAATGGGTTCACATGTTCAGACACTGGTTTTCACAAGACCCCATAAAACAAAATGATTGCTTCTGATTGGTCAGTCATAATGATTGGTCCAAGTGGTGGCATTTAAATAGTCTTTCACCTTGTACTTTCTTATTTATGAGGGGGTCTTGGGAAACAATAAACACTCTCTGTGAGAGCCCCAATAGGGGGGCTTTTAGTGGCCCAAATAGAGGGGCTTGTAGAGGCCCAAATAGGGGGAGTGTGGCTGGACCTGCTATTAGTTGTTTTAAATTTTTTTTCTAATTTTAAATTTTGAGGTTATTAGTTGTGCTATATATATACATATATATTGAGGAAAGAGGTGGTGAAATTTTTCTTAAAATTTTCCTTATGGCGCAGTTTCAAATAAACTCATAATTAAATGGCTCCCTAAATACTCATTTCATGATTTTAACAGATGACAATGAACTCCGCGAACAATGGATGGAAAATGAATGAATCTTAGATGAAATGTAAATTATCAAATCTAAATATAATCAAAAGTTGATCAATGTAATTCATCCATGAAACTACATTATCATCATATGACAATTATAAGTATCTGTTTGCTTTATTTGGATGTCATATATCAATCATGAAGTTCATAAATGTAAACTATGATATGATTATATGGGATCAAATTAACAATAAATGATGTCACAAAGAGGTTGATGTTTGATGAAAGGAAGAAACCACCAAGTATGCTTATTAATGAAAAAACCTTGGCAAGACATATAATTGGTGCAAATCTTGCATAAATCTGATCTTGTTATATTTGTGCTGAATATGGTACACACCTCCCGATCTCTTCTTAGGAAGTAACAAGAATAGAATCACAAAAGAAATGCAAGAGAAAAGGAAAAAGGAAAAATAAAATTAGCACTAAATTCAAGTTCCACATTAACACAAATTGTTGATTAACTAGGCAAAACAATTTGTAATTCACAACACCCATTACCCCACAAAAAAAAGTCACTATTTGTCCACACAAAACCTAAATCAAAAGGAATAAATAAATAAATAAATTGAAGTTCAATACTAAGACAAATTGTTAACTAGGCAAAATGTTTGTAATTTACAACACCCATGCCACAACTTGCCTACACAAAACCCAAAACTCAAATGAGCAAAGTGAAGAAACTAACAGCCCATCACATTAGCGATCATGTGCATGAACATTTCAAACTAGGCAATGAAACAATCCCTCCTTCCCAAAAATTAAAAAGACACACAACAAGTTAGCCTCTAAATTGATAATGTATTGTGTAATAGGTACCCACACTCTTAGGAACAGGTACTAGCTATTAGCCCAGGCCAAAAATGGTGATGAATTGTTTTGGGATTACATATGAGAATTGTATTAGCTATTAGTGCAGGCCAAAAATGATTAAGCACAGTTTTGGGAATAAAAAATAGGCACAGCTAGGCCACAACCGGTGACAAAAAGTCTCAGGAAAAAAACATTTCACACAGCCAATGAGACTCACCTGAAGAAGTATTGTTGCGCTTCTTACAGCACAAAATGTGAACCACCCAACACAACAATTTGCCTCAGGATTGTTTTGCAGTTTTCAGGTCAAACAAATCAGGAAACAAAGAAAACACAAAGCAAAATGTTGATTCCCGCATTGGCACTTGGGTGCTACTGTGTCATTGAAGTTGAGCTGCACTAGCATTGGGGCACTAGTATGGCATTAATGTTGAGCTGTGCCCCAAACACATATACTAGTATTCACAAACTGGGGTGATGTGGCTCCATCTTCTACAGTTTGGAAGGGATGAAGTCAACGACAATCAAACTATCAACAAGAGGGATGAGTTGCTTATCATGCCATGCTTTGTGGTCGTCACTTGAGTGAACAATATCTGCTTCTCTTCGGTTTGAAAATAGTGCCAAGATCCCATAGTTGAAGCCCTTAGCACGAGCTGGCGCAAAATTTGGGCCAGCACTCACCTGCACAACTCCATTGAACCTGGCACCCAAAAACCATAAAAGATATGAACATGGCAAAACAAATATGTGCAAAGATTCAAAGAAGATATGGGTGTGGCATATGTGAAAGAAACTCTGTGCAGAGATTCAAGAAGATATGAGTGTGGCATATCTAAAATCAGTGGCAGCAATTCAAGAAGATTACTAGTTTGGTATATCTGAAAGAAATCTGTGCAAAGATTCAAGAATACACATAGCATGCATCACCAACTCATGCTGTGAAGAAATTTTAAGTTGTGGGCAGTGTGAGTGAAGATGACCTGGAGGGGAATTCATCCAATGAGTTTTCGAGTGCTTTTGTTTCCTCCTCAGATGCACCTTCCTTCACCTTCACAAACATGATCCTCCCAATCCGAAAGGGAGCATCAAGCAAACCATTTGGTTGAGATTCCCAATCCAAAGCCATAATATCAGTTGTTGATGGTATTACGAGGTTCTTCACAATGCTGACATGCTCAGGATGGCTGCTGTAAGCAGCCAATGCAGCTTTGTCTTTGTAACGCCCATGCAAGACATGCGTAAATTCTGCTCCTTGGACCTGCATCAAAGAAGACTATTGTCATTGTCATCATCACCAGAATTCAAGACTTTTTGCAGAAGGAAAATGGCTTTGAACACTGGAATTTCAAACTACAAAGTATGTTGTTGTGGTGTACTAGAGTAGATTCAAAGCTTTTTACCGAAAGCACTGGCTCTGCAGTGAGGTGCAGCACACCATCAAGTTTCTTCAATCCTTGCAACGACTTGAAAATCTCATCTTTTTTCTCAGGCACAATGTCTTCCTTCACCTTGAACAGCACAATATGCTCAACCACTGAGGTTCCCAGACTTGCTTCCTCTGATGATGATGGAGTCAGCCCTGTGGCTGTGGCATTCTGAATCGGTGACATTCTACCTGCTTTTCTCTTCTTCTCTACTCGAACAGATTGAAATCCTGCTGCTACTGCGCACTCGCCCCCTGTCCTGAGCACACAATCACTGGCAATGGATCCTTGCAGCTTCTTCACCTCCTTACCTGAGAGGGAAAAAAACAAACATACATCTATCTTATGTTGTTGCACACAGTTGCAGCATGAGGCCAAGATGGTGCAACAAGATGGGTGCAAGAGGAGAACAGGATGGAACAACAATATGGGTGCAACAGTGCAGCAGGAGGATAAAGATGGTGCTGAAGTTGAACACAAGATGGTTGTGAATTGAGCATCAAAACCTAGAGTGCAATGTGAGAATGAAACTATTACTGCATTTTCATAAGCTGAAAGACAATGGAACAGAAAACCATTTCAGCTTCTTCAGAACTCCTGAAGCTCATGACCACCTCACAACTATTCCTTCTCCTTCTCCTTCTTCTTCTTCTTTGTAGGTATGAAAGGCAGATGAAACCACAGAAGGAAGCATGATCGAAGCAGCAGCTTTAAAAGTTTCCCATGAGAACTGGACCATTCTCTTGTGCTTCCAATCTCTCTCTCTCTCTCCGGCCTGCTTACATATCCAATGAGGCAGAAATGGATTAGAAACAACAACATACTTGAAGAAGAAGAAGAAGAAGAGAGACAAAACCTGATCCAAAGTGCGGAAGAAGAAGGAGATGAGGTCTTGATACTGCCGCTGCAACATGCAACAGACGAGCCTGCATCGCTGATGTATTCTCGCACTTGAAGAAAACCCCAACTCTTGCTGAAGATCATGCATTAGGTGCAAATGGGTAGGGTAGGGATCTCGCTGCGTTTGATCCCCCGCCTCTCTCGTCTCTCTCTCTCTCTCTCTCTCCTCAAGCTCCATTGTCCGTTCACCCAGCGCGCATCCGTCGACGAAGCTGGATCCGGGACCCTAGACAGAGTACGAAAGTTAGGGTTTCTGTTGCTGCATCCTCCTCTCCTCTTGACCTCGACGTCTTTCGGATTCATCCAAGAAGGAAAGTCTGAAGAGAAGGTTTCTTGTTGTTTCTTCCAACCACCCGTGAAATCCAGACAGGTTTGGGTTGCAGCAATTGTTCTCTTTTTGTCTCTCTTTCTCTTTCTCTCTTTCTGCGACGACCACCATCTGAGCAGGATGTAGGAGGAGGAGGAGATCATTATCATCCTTCTTGATGTGAAATGCAGTTGCAACATTCTTTCTTTCATTCTTGCTTTGTAAAACCTTTGTGCTTGAATGAATGCATGCTTGGGTGTTTCTGTTACCTGTGTGATTGATTTTTATCAAAGAATTCTTCTGGTTGGGTTGCTGGATTTTCTTGAGGGAGATTGAGATTTTCTTGGTGGGTTGGTCTGCATTCAATCCAACAGACTTGGTTCTTTTCTCAGAGTCCCAACTTCTTGGATTCTGTGCTTGGAGGAGGAGGAGGAGGAGGAGGAGGAGGAGGAGGAGCCTGGACATCATAGTTTTGTCTGGAAGAAGAAATCACCCAGCAAACTCCAAACCCTAATAAATTTTCTCCAAGAAGACGAAGCAAAAAAGATGGATGCTGAGCTGCAAGAGCTGCAGAGGCTTTTTGAGCAGGCACAGGAAGCAAAACCCAGTGTACGATTGTCGGATCGCAATGTGGTGGAGCTGGTTTCCAAGCTGCAGGAGCTTCATCTCCTTGATGCAGATCTGCTTCATACTGTCTCTGGCAAAGAATACATCACTCAGGTTCTCTCTTCATTGCCTGCCTCCACAATAATAATAATAGTCCCCCTTGCGCCCACCCTTTTGCTCCTCTTAGATGATTGTTTAAGATCTAGAATTTCTCTGTGGCATTACTATGCAAGCAATCCCTTTACAGCTTGCTTGCATCTGTTTGACTTCCTTTATGACAAGACATATGATTTCCTTATTTCCTTCATCAGAGGTCATCTCCTCCATGAAGCACAAAGAAGAAAAAGTCTCCTCCATGTGCTTCTTGGTTCCTCCATGCACCAGAATTTCTCCAAATTCTGCAAGCAATTCTTTTTCACAGCTTGTATCCAATTATTTTCCTTCAATGACAAGAGACATGGTTTTCCTGATATTCCTTCATCAGAGGTCATCTTGTCTATGAAGCACAAAGAAGGAAAGTCTCCTCCCTGCACCTGTCCAATTGCCAGAATTTTTCTCTGAAATACATGCAAGCAATCTTTTGTATAGCTCACAATCAGTTGATTTGCTTCGATGACAAGAGACATGATTTTCATCATTTCATTCATCAGAGGTCATCTTGTCTATGAAGCAAGCATGAAGAAAAAGTCTCCTCCATGTGCCTCTTGGTTCTTCTCCCAACTGCCTTAATCTGGTTTTAGGGTTAGGGGTTTATTGCTCATCTCTGAAATGATTTGGGTTTTTTCTTTTCATGTGGTGTTTACGGATCAAGTCTAGCATGATTTTGGGTCATGATTTTTGTGGAGTGTTTTATGGATTAGGATTAGCTTTTTGGTCTTGATTATCATCTGTTGGAGAAATTCATATTGAAAAAAATGAAAGGCTAGTCAGGCATGATGATGACTTCTTTTCACTCTTGATGGATCTGTCAAACCCTCCTCCAATGCAGGAGCGGTTGAAAGAAGAGATTGAAGGAGAAGTCTGCAGACTTGGGAGGGTTTCGCTTGTAGATCTAGCTGCTACTCTCGGTGTGGAACTCATACATTGTGAGCGACAAGCACAACAAATTGTTGGAAATAACACAGATCTGAGTCTGGTACAAGGCGAGATTTTGGCTGCAACATATTGGGATTCAGTGGCAGAAGAGATCAATGAGACATTGCAAGAAGCAGGGCAAATCTCAGTTGGAGAATTAGCACGACAATTCAATGTTGGAGCTGAACTGTTGACTGGAGTTTTGGGATCCCGGTTGGGGACTTTGGTATGCATACAACATCTGGTTCTTTTCAAGTCAAAGGGCACACTTCAGATTCTCTATGTCAGTTTCTCAGTTCCATGCCAGTTCAGATTCCAGGTTACATAGTTCGGATTTGACCATAAAGGCTTATGTTTTGACAGATACAAGGAAAGTTAGAAGGAGGTCAACTCTACACACCGACTTTTGTTGCAAGGATTAGGGCTATGGTACGGGGGGCTGTCCGAGCATTGATTGTCCCCACACCTTTGTCTACTCTCTGGATGTCCCTTCAGAATCAGCTGCGAGAAGGTGATGATGGAGGAGGTGTTGGAGGTGTTACTGGAGATGGCGGTCTCTTTCAAACCATTCTCAATCAGCTTATTGCAGATGGAGAAGTGACAGGTTCTCTTCGTGGTGGAAATGCCATGTGGACACCTGCGGTGAGCAGCAGCAGATTGCAGGATGTGCAGCAGCTTTGTGGAAAAGTTGATACTTGACAAAGCTCTTTGTGTTTCTAATGTGTGATGGTATAAATGAATGCAGGTGTTTGTGGTTGCACAACGTGA
>Ga0116227_10010275_pt1 | contig 16438 bp, 6 predicted proteins | sample S1TSphgellanicum_FD_89693 | JGI IMG/M metagenome (GOLD analysis project Ga0116227, IMG submission 89693) | Host-associated microbial communities from peat moss isolated from Minnesota, USA - S1T2_Fb - Sphagnum magellanicum MG | ecosystem: Host-associated > Plants > Peat moss > Unclassified...
AATAAAAATTTTAAAAAAAAAATTAATTTTTTAAATTTTTTTTTTAATCTTTATAATTTTTAGGTTATTTTTTTTTTTTTTTTCCTCATTCAATTTTGTGGTTTTGAAAGTTTGATTAATTTTCTCATTTTCTTAGCAATTTTTTTGAATTTACACTAAAACAAATTCCAAAAAAATTGTCACCAAAAAAAATTGTGCAAAAAAAAAAATCCATTGTTTATGTTATGTTCCATTTCATTGAATTTGACAAATCCCCATGCAATCCTTGGAGGATGTACACAACTTTTTAGCTATTATTGGAATGGATTTTATGGTATGGTGTTGAGCCTTCTTTTTCCCCACACCCAAACTATAAGGTACACCCCAATTATTCTTTGTACAAATACACACACATGTTATGTCGTGACTTTGGCCACCTACAAGTCAAGAAACCAAGTACCAAAATAGAAGAAGAAGGAAAGCCAAGGCACCAAGTGTGATTCCTTTCCTTCTTCACCCACCAAGATTTTAAGTTTCAACTTTGAACCTTCCTATGGGCAATAATAGTGATAGCAATTCCAAAATACAATATAGAACAATATGAGTTGATAATGACCATCATTTCCATTTGCATCAACATTAAATTTGTGTGTGGACATATACATTAGGTGCAAAGGGTACTTATTAAAAAGATTATATATATAAGGTCGAAATGTATTGGATTTGAGAATTTTGCAATTTGGGTAAGGGTAACTTGGATACATAGGGGTTGCAAAATTAGTAATAAATTGAAGGTAAATGATAAATAATTTACCTTGTTCATAATGTAAGGGTACAAGTAAATATTTACCATTTGTTCTACAATTTCCCTATGGTTGTAAATGGGTAAAGGCTAAAGTAAGTTAAAATACATACAACATTTGTACAAATATGGTACATGGGCATGTATTGGCATCACAAATGTGAGCATATGACATTTAAGAACATCATTAAACCCCTTAACAACTTTTATGCTACATTCAATTTTCAAGTCATTTGTTAATTAGCGAAATGGTAGCATGATTTGAAAGAACCTAATAATTTTGTTCAAGATCATTAATGCAAATAATGGGAAGAAAATGCAAGAAAAAATGTGTTTAAATCTCAAGTTTAAGGTATCATGCCCATGTCTAATTTCTTTTTAATCCAACCTTGTAAATGCATTAAAACCATTTGTTAAACAAAAATATATACTTCAAAATTATACAAGTTAGAAATGGTAAAAGTTAAAAATAGTGTAAAATTTTAATACTTACCAACTAATAAGGTAATGAAAAGGGAAATAAAAATATAAACCACTTGTGTAAAGTATATGTTTTACCTTGATATTTGGCTATAAATGATATATGAAAATAAAAATATTTAAGTGTTTTGATCAATTTTTGTTTTTCAAATTTGTGAGGTAGGTTGCTTGGCTATAAATTCTGAATGCTTGTATGCCAAGGTGGTTTTTTTTGGGGGGGGGGGAGTAGGTGGATCTATTGGCTACATGGAGAATTTTCTTTTTACATGTAGTTATCATACTTTGTGTATGTTCATAACTTGTTGGTGACAAACTTTAAAATGTTGTACATTCAAGTGTCTAAATTGTTTTTCAATATTTAAGTTTGATTGGTTACTAGATTTTGAAAAATGTAACATTTTGGTGACCAATGCTTTTCACAAAAAAAATTTGTCCCTTGCATTGAAAAAAAATGTTCTTATTGTTTTCATACATGCCTACAACAAACAAGTACTTTAGGGGGAATTGAACCTTAGTGTTACATGGATCTTGCCTGTTATAGTTCAAACATTATTTGCACCCAACCCCATGTTAGTAGAAAAACAATTTACAACACAAAAAAAACTAGTATGTGCATTTGAAAATGACAACAATGCACCAAAATCAATAATCAATAGGTGTTATTTAATTCCAACAAGCACACAATAAAAATAAAATGTAGGTATTAAAATGTAACACATAATCAAAATAAAATGTAGGTATTAAAATGTTGGTAGACAAAAATCTCATCATTAGCCTTCCTTTTCCTTTCAAGATGCATCAACCATAGGCATAAATGTAGTAAAGTTTAGGATCATGGGTGATTGAATGAAAGACAAGATAAGTTTTCCTTGATTTCTAGGAATGAGGTTTGCATTGCTTCAAGAAGGTTTGGTGGGTGCAAAGGACTAAAAAAAAAGATGAAACTTGCACCCAAATTGGGTGGTGTTACAGGTGGATGTCCGTAACACCTTCAATTTGGTTTTATGGTCAACCATTTTTTAAAAGTTATAATTTTTGCTTGATTCTTTGGATTAGTTTTTCCCATTTGTTTGATGATTCTATGCACACTCATCTCCATTGTATTTTGCTCATGCTTCCAAACATGGGGATTTCCTAGTCATTTCATTGGAGTTAAGTATGCGATAGGGGGACCCATTGGGAGGAGCGTCATTTACTTTAGTTCATCTTCACGCTTTTCACCCTATAGCAACAACCCACCTTACTTGTGTTTTTTCTTGGTAGATGATACACATATAGTAGGTCTTACATTAGATGTGGTTCTTACGTTTTTACGATTGTAGGAGGAATTATTAGCATTCAAACTTTTAGTGCAGTCGGTGAAATGTGTAGTTTAGTCTTCATAGGGGTTGGACCATTTTATATCACTTCCTTTTGGTTTTTTTACTCTTAATTTAGGTTTTCATATTTTGGGCGCATTAGTGGGATTCACATCATTCATCGAATCATTTGTGGTTGAAGCTTTCCATGAAAAATCTTGAAATGACATCTAGTCTCCATATGCTTGCAAATCTTTGGGCAACTTTTGTGATGCTTTCGTTGTGTTATGCCCAATGCCCGAGCTACTTGCTTCATATAATGATTTCATCTCCAGGTATTTTGTAACATTATGCTGAATTTAATATTCATACCATAATTACGTTGGAAAATTTACTTGGTGTGGGATGTTTTGATGGTTTTATAAGTCACTTAATTTGTTGTCAAGCCATTCTTCTTGCTTCTTTAAGTGGGTTTGGCTTCCTTTCTATGGTTTGAACTACTGCCTTCGCATTCTTGGGATGTTGGGCATTAATCATTCTTGCACTTGTCATTCATTTTGAGTAAGATGATCACTTTATTCTTCTAAATGTAGTAGCACATGTTGAGACTGGCATTTCCCTGTTTCAGATGACATTATGAAATGTTTGAGCCATGTTACCATAAGTTATCCATTTTCAAGTCCCACCCTTTGAGAACTTAGTGGTTCAGTTTTATCCTTAGTTGTAGGTTTTTTGGCGGATTGTTTACATGAATAGGAGTTTGCTTCACTTTTAGTAGATGTTCCTTTGGATATCATGTGAGCACATCTCTACTCATGTGCAGGTCCAAGGGTAGGCACTTGATTATTAATTCGTCTTACCACACAACATTTCATTTATCGTAAACCCATTTTTTTACAACATTGCATACCCGTCTTAGCTTGCCACATCTTAGAATTGCCCACATTTCATAATGTCAGTGTGGTCATACCATTGACAATCTAGGTACCCACTTGCTTCAGTGCCCCGACGAGAGTGAATGTACAACACCCCACAACACACTTCGAAATATTGTTACAACTATTGTTTTGGAAAGTGGAGCACATGTTTAGAGGGAGGTTTCACACCTTTCCCTCACACACCCTACGACAAATGAATATCCTTATCACTAGATATGGTTTTTAGACTTTGATGGATGTTATCATTGTTAATTCGACTCACATAAATATGGTGCAGCAAACATCAACAACGATAACACATGCATCGATGATGGCTGCTCAGAAGAAAACACAATCCTACTTCGAACAAACATTAGGTGATGATTTCATTCCCCTTGCTATTGAAACGTATAGATGTTTTCATTATCATTTTGATTCATTCTTGATCGTTTGTGCACATACCATTATCGCACATCATCAGTGGTCTTCTTTAATCCCTTCGATGTTTTTCAAGTGTGTCCATAGCCCTATAGCATGGGCAAGCCATAACAATTCTTTAGTGAGTTGCTGCACTTGGTTGGGGTTTTTCATCTTTTCCACACATCACATCTAATGCACCTCTGTCACTAACCAATTTGTGGTAGATGATAGCTTTTTCGTCTTAAGTCTTCTTTGTTATCATTGGTTGTCATTTCATAACCATGGGTCCTATTTGCATAGGTTTTTCCTTTTTAAAAAAAATTATTTACTTTTGTTTTATCTTGGGGTTGTGTTTACTTGTGCTCTCATTTGCCTTATACTTTTGATGGATGCGTTTGTGTCCTTGATTTTTATATATTGGGTTTTTCTTTTTTTTCTTCATTTAAAAGTCATGATGCTTTTCTAGTGCACCTACCACCATTAGGACTTACAAGACTTTCACACATATTGCCATTCCAAGTTGCAAGACTCACACATGAACTCTCTAAAAAATAAATCACATGCTATTATTATACTAAAACTTTAAAATTCTGTATCCATATTGATGAACTTTGCTATTGAGCATTTAGGTTTGTTGACAGTAGGAGCTAGCCTTGGGGGAGTGGAGTGACAAAATAAACCCGTTGCACATAATTGTTTTAGCATCTAACAAAGCCACTTAGTCAGTTTGTATGGCGGGTGATCAGGATCACCCTTTTACAAGATGACTACTCTGTCCATTTTCCTTGTCCAAAAACAACAAAATTTCCAAATCTTGCAACTAAACTTCCTTAAAGCCAATTCACATGGCTATTCTATTTTGTCAGAATGTAGTGAAAACTTGCCACCAAAAAACAGAGAAAAAAAACACTGATCCTGATTCCTTCTGTATTGGTGATTACTTACTGGAATCTAATATAGGAATCTGGCAATTTAAACGATTCTTTTTCAAAATCTGGCTACTAAAACCCCAGAAAACACTTATTTATGGCATTTATCTATTTTCAAAACTACCAACTGTAAAACAAATTTCAAGAAAATAATATCAAATCACATGGTATTTATTGTCTTCTTGGGTGACCCATTTTGGCATTCTGAATATCCTAGCGTGTAGTGGTGATTTTGGATTCACCCATGTCCCATCTTTTCTTCTTCCATCATGGTTAAGCACTTCAAATCTTGTTTGAAGATTTGGGTGTGGGAAGTTCCCAACAATTGCTTTGTTCATGTGAACAAATACACCATATCCTTATGTGAAAGGGATATATAAAAAAAGTAGGTAAAATATTATGCTTGATGCCGACTTCATATCCCCCTTACTTATGAATTCGAACCCTAAATTATGAAATTACTTATGAATTCAAAGCTTAAATTATGAAATTGTTGTACATGTGTGGTGGATCATGTTGTGTACTTACAACCTGAACTATTTTAATATGAGTTAAAATATTAACACATTACGTAATTAAAACATGGTTGAAGTTGAATGACTCGAGCCTGTTTGTGTCATTTGTGTGTGTACTAAAACAATTTTCAACCTCACCTCTCTTGTACTTGTGATGATTCCTTGAAGCCACACACACTTTGCAGCCCCCAGAATTCCAGTTTATACATGTAGCTGATTTGTGGGTAATAACAATTGTAACACAAACATGAGTACCCAGGAGCACCCACTCAAGGTTTTTTAATTTATTTTTAATTTTTTTAAAAAAAAAAATTAATAAAAAATTATTTAAATTAAATTATTAAAAAAAATTGGCCTTTTTTTTGGGTTTTGTCTAACACTAGATGAACTCGGTTTCATTTTTTCCTTTTTTCTGGTAATATCCGCATTTGGGCCACCAGCACACCAATGAAAGATGGATGGTAAGTGATTAGGAAACAGTTTTCTGTTGGGTTTGTGTTCTGTACCTAATCATGGTAGTTGGCTCATTTGCTGTTTTACTACTTACTAATAGTGGGTTGTTAGTAGGAAGGTAGCAAAAAGCAGCCATTACCTAAGTATAAACCATGTACTTACTTAGTAGTTACCTATTTTTGTACCTACCTACCTAATCCATAGGACCTATTTTAGGGTGTTGTCCTAAATGTAAGGTTTTTCATCCATCAATAAAACAGCTATTACAGGTGTATGTAGGGGGGGAAAAGAAACAAAAGATCGTCGTCAAGCAGATAGATGGATGAATCAGCATCATCAAGCACAATGAACAATGAAGAAAAATATCTCTATTTAAATTGTGACATATAAGAGAGTATGGGATGAAACTTTGGATGACATTATTGTCCAGCAAAGATCTCTCTGAGTAAATTGATACATAACCAAAAGTATGAATGAAATTTGGATGAACTTGGATGGTGTTTGTCTAGCAAAAATCTTTGAGCAAATTGAAAGCAAAAAGACAATGCATTGAAAAACTTGGATGAAACTTGGATGCCATTGTCTAGCAAAATTCTCTAAGTTTAGAGACATAAAAGCCAAGGATGGATGAAATATGGATGAAACTTGGATGGCATTGTCCAGTAAAGAGATCTGAGTAAATTGTTACACAAGAAAAAGATGGAGGAAATATTGGATGAAACTTGGTTGGCAATGTCCTGCAAAAGGATGAGGATAAACTTGAGACAGAAGCAAAAGATGGATGAAATTTGATGAAATTTGGGTGGCAATGTCTTGCCAAAAGTATCCGAGTACATTGAGACATATAGCTGAAGGATGGATGAAATTTGGATGAAACTCGGACGGCAATATCCCACAAAAAGATAGAGTAAAATGAAGACATAAACAAGAAGGATGGATGAAAATCTGGATGAAACTTGGATAGCAGGTATTATTGTCCAACAATGTGTTGTGGGAGTCTCTCTCGTTCGACTGACTCTCTCTCTCTCTCTCTCTCTTCTCGCGCGCTCGCGCGAGAGAGCGCGCGTGTGAGGAGGATTCGATCGAGTCAGGGACGGAAGAAAGTGTGCGGTAGATGAGTTGTTGCAATGAAAGAGCAAGTGAAGAAAGAGAGTACAACTACACAACAGCACAGGAAGCATGAGCAGCAATAGCAGCAGCACAACAGAACAGAAAAAGACAGATTGCATGCAGCAAATGCTGTTTGCCGTATATTATGTCCCTGTTGTTGCTGCTGTTGTTGGACATCTTCAATAAAATCTGTAGTCCGCGATGCTGCTCTAAATGCATGTACATCGTGAATGAATTCCCACAATTGTACGATGAATTTCCACAGCAAAGGAACGATGCAACTGATCGGCTAGACTTGCAGTAACAGCTGAACAAAGACTAGATTGTAGTAGATACAAGGATTTCCTTACGACACGGAAGAAGAGTTTACTGCCACAATGCAGCAACAGCAGCAGCAGCAGCTTCTTCTTGTGGTGATGATGATGGTGCTTTTCTTCTTCGTGTATGGAGGATGGTTTTGTTGTCATGCACATTGCCAGCAGCTGATCATCAGTTCTTCAGAGAAAGCTGCATTGCTAGCTTTCAAGCAGCAGCTGAGTGTGCTCAACAACAACAACCAGAGCAGTTCTACAGTTGCTGCTTTTGCAACATGGTCGGAGATGGCTATAACCCCATGCACTTGGACAGGGGTTTCTTGCAATGAGCTTGGACAAGTCACTCAGCTCTCACTCAACCAAACACACATCTCTGGCACCATAGCTCCTGAGCTTGGAAGTCTTTCTCAACTGCAACATCTGGACCTGAGTGGAAACCATCTCTCGGGAGCCATCCCAGAAGAGCTTGCAAACCTTGTGAACTTGCAATATCTGGATCTCAACTCCAATTCTCTCCTTTCTGGCAATGTACCTCAAGCACTCTTCGCACACCCAAAGCTGCAGTACCTTGATTTGAGTTATAATGTCTTCACTGGTGTTCTTCCAGATGCAGCTTTCAAGCAGGCTTTCAGCTTGCAGACATTAGTCTTGAGTTGCAATGCATTCTTTGGTGTGATTCCACCCCAGATTGGAATGGCTTTCAGCTTATCAAGGCTTGATTTGAGCTCCAATTCTTTCTCGGGTGATGTGCCTTCAGAGCTTGGAAACCTTGTCAACATCCAGTACTTGGATCTGAGTGCCAACTCTCTGTCAGGGGACATTCCAGCAGCCATTTTCGGCCTGGCTCAACTCCGGCATTTGGATATCAGCAGCAATTTGTTGTCGGGCCATATTCCTCCACTCATTGCCACGCTCTCGAGCTTAGTGTATCTGGACTTGAGCAACAACTCTTTGTCAGGTAGCTTACCTGCTGAGATTTGGAGCATGACTGGATTGTTGGAGTTGGATCTTGGAGACAATTTCTTGACAGAGGGTCTACCAAAAGAGATTGGAAACTTGAGGAATCTGGAGAGCTTGTATCTCAGCAATTGTCATCTCACAGGTCCCATCCCTGTGGAGATCTCGCTGTGCACAAAGTTGGTAAAGCTTGATCTCGGTGGCAACTCTTTCACTGGTACCATACCGGATGCATTTGCCAACATGAAGAGTTTGATCACTCTCAATCTGCCAAGCATGCAAGTCAATGGCACCATCCCTCCCTCTCTTGGCAATTGCACCAACCTTCAGGTGATTAATCTTCTCCTTCATCAACATGAGAATCAATGTTCCCTTTGTCAATGTGATAATGGGCTTTTTTTTGCAGCATGATGATTTCAACAGCTTACATACTGTGGAGATTGTTGGGGTTTGGCAGGTGCTTGATCTTGCATTCAATTCGCTGACTGGTGCCATTCCTGATGAGCTTGCTTCACTCAACAAAATCATCTCCTTTTCAGTGGAGGGCAACCATCTGTCAAGCTCAATTCCAACGTGGTTTGGCAACTGGAAACATGTGTCCAGTCTTCTTCTTTCTGACAACGAGTTCACTGGCAGTATCCCTCTTGAACTTGGCAACTTGCCTCAGCTGAACGATCTTGCTCTTGACAATAACATGCTATCAGGTTCCATCCCATCAGAGCTCTGCAATGCGCTTTCGTTGGAGACTGTAACTCTGAATAGAAACAAGCTTACAGGCAACCTGCTGGAAGCTTTTTGGGCATGTACACATTTGATACAGATTGATCTCACATGCAATGAATTGTCTGGTCCCATCCCTTCATACCTTGGTGAGCTTCCACAGCTCCTCATTGTCTCACTGGGTAGTAACAATTTCTCAGGCAGCCTTCCCGATTCAATATGGAGTTCAAAGACTCTGCTTGAGATTCAGATAGATCACAACAACCTAACAGGGCATTTATCTCCTCTTTTGGGCACTCTTTCAAGCTTGCAGAATTTGATCCTTGACAACAACAATCTGGAGGGTGAAATTCCTCCAGATATTGGGAAGCTTTCAAATTTGACAGTGCTGTCTCTCTCAAGCAACCAGTTGAGTGGGAGTATACCTCTTGAGCTTTGCAACTGCATCCATCTTACAACACTCAACCTCAGGAGCAACATGCTGACAGGTCAAATTCCCAGTTGTATAGGGGAGCTCATCAACCTGGATTACCTGGTACTTTCACACAATCACATCACTGGACACATCCCCAGTGGGATTTGCAATGATTTCCAAGTGGTTGCTGTGCCAGTTTCAAGCTTCTTGCAGCACCATGGAACACTAGATCTCTCGTGGAACAATCTGTTTGGAAATATTCCTCCTGAAATGGGTAACTGTGCAGTTTTGGTGGAGTTGCTGTTGGCTGGCAATCAGCTTACAGGCAACATACCTCCTGAGCTTGTTCACCTCACAAACCTCACTACTCTTGACTTGTCTTCCAATGCTCTCACTGGACCTATTTCTATGCAGTTTGCACAGTCTTGTAAACTGCAAGGTCTGAACCTGGGCTACAACAAACTGAGCGGACAGATTCCAGCAGAGTTGGGTGACATTGTGAGCCTTGTGCAGCTAAATGTCAGTGGCAATCACCTCTCAGGCTCAATCCCTGAACAGTTCGGTAACCTTGTGGGTCTCTCACACTTGGACTTGAGCAACAATCAGCTCATTGGCAACATTCCAGCATCTTTGCAAAACTTGGGATCCATTGTGGTCTTGAATCTGCAGAACAATCAACTCACAGGTAGCATTGCTGCTCTCCTATCTCAAAGTGCAACCTTCCAAACACAAACACTCAACCTGAGCCATAACTTGCTCTCTGGTGCCATTCCTAGCAACCTTGGAAACCTTGCTGGTTTGTCTTACCTAGATCTTCATGCAAATCGGTTTTCTGGAGCAATTCCCACCAGCCTCGGGGACCTGACACAACTCACGTACTTGGATCTTTCAGATAACCAACTCAATGGCAATTTTCCTGAGAGTCTCTGCAATCTGGAAGAGCTTGTGTATTTCAACATCTCATCAAATGAGGTAGCAGGTACCATACCAAACACTGGGGTTTGTGGTACATTTGATGCACTGTCATTTGGCAGCAACGATGGGATATGTGATGATCTTCAGACTCATTGTCATGGCAAGCAAGCATCATCATCATCATCATCATCATCATCATCCACTTTGCAGTTCCTGGTCACTGGCAAGATTCTTGGTATCACAATTGGAATTGCCGTCACTTCTTTGAGCATCATGTTTTGGGCAGTGAGATGGTATATGATGATGATGGGGATGCAGCAAAATGCAGCATATGTCCAGGATGTTGAGAAGATGAAACTGAGGACTATGGGGCCTACTAGCTCATACATGCATTTGAGTAGTAGTAGTAGTAGTAATGAGCAGAAGAAGGAGGAGGAGCCTTCGAGCATCAACATGGCCATGTTTGAGCGACCAATGCTGCAACAGACAGTTGCAGATCTTTTGCAAGCAACAAACAACTTTTGCAAAACCAACATAATTGGAGATGGAGGGTTTGGGACAGTGTACAAGGCCGTGCTTCCTGATGATGGAAGGATTGTGGCTATCAAGAAGCTTGGACATGGATGCCCACACAGGAATCGAGAGTTCCTTGCAGAAATGGAGAGATTAGGCAAAACAAATCACAGAAATCTGGTACCAATGTTGGGGTATAGCTCATTTGGAGAGGAAAAATTGTTGGTCTATGAGTACATGGCGAATGGAAGCCTTGACATTTGGCTTCGCTACAACCATGTAGATGCTATTGAGGTTCTGAACTGGCCCAAGCACTTCAAGATTGCAATGGGATCTGCTCAAGGACTTGCTTTTCTCCATCATGGTTTCTTTCCCTACATCATCCATCAGGACATGAAAGCCAGCAACATTCTCTTGGATACTGATTTTGAGCCTAGAGTTGCGGATTTTGGGCTAGCTCACTTGATAAGCACTTCCAACACACATGTGAGCACTGACATTGCTGAGATGTTCAGCAATATCCCTCTTGAGTATGGACAAAGCTGGTGTTGCACTACTCGTGGAGATGCATACAGCTATGGAGTCATACTGTTGGACCTTCTCACAGGGGAGCCAACAGGTGCAGATTTCAAGGGAGTTGAGGGTGGCAATCTCATGGGTTGGGTGCGACAGATGATGAAGGAAGGCAAAGCTTCCGAGGTACTAGATCATCGCATGATATCATCATGTGGTGCACTTTGCAACATATCAATGCCCAAAGTACTCCACATTGCAAGCCTGTGTACAGCAGAAGATACTGTGCCGTGCCCCACCATGCAGCAGGTGGTTGAATTTCTCAAGGATGTGGAGGCTATCTAACCACCACATTGTCCTCCTCAATGATGTCTTTTCTCCATATTCCAAGGTCTGGATCTACAACTATGGTGTCTATGCACCTACAAGCTCTTCCACATGCACCTCTTGTACAGCAAGTTGTAATTCCTTGCAAGCTAGGGTATGCACTATGATACAGAAGCAAGCTCTGATTGAAACCTCATGTGTTGAATTTTGAAATTGCAGTTTGCAGGAGCTCTGAATTGTTCTGGCACTGCTGGTGGTTGTAACTAAACAGTGGTTTTCATGGATAGTTTGTGTCAGTCATCCTTGTACAGTAGCAGACACAAATTAGTTTCTTAGCCATGAAAAATTGGAGCAGAAGAAGAACAATGTGTGATATTTCAATTGCTGGATTGGACATCTTTTGTGCTCATATTCATGTTTCTTTTCATGCTTTTATTGTTTACATACAGTTTGCCTATCAACAATGCCAAGCATGCACAAATGGCACTCACAATCAAATCACTTAGAAGGTGCAGGGAATGAAACCGCAGTCTAAAGTCTAAACACACTCTGCACATCTTGAAAGCTTTGAATTGGGACAAACTTTCTTACAAATCAAAGAAAAACGGATGTCTCGTGTGCTTTTTTTCTGTCCAAATCTGAAGAAGCTTGAGCTGGTGGTGCTTGAACATCATATTGAGCTCAATTGCCACCACTAGGGATGTTATCACAATGCCAAGCTGCTGTTGGAACACAGCTCAAGTAATGGCACCAGGAGCAGTTCCTGTTGGCATCTACCCCAGTGTAAAGAGCAACAAAAGCACCTGTGAAACCAGCCACTAATAGCAAAGCTGATGAAACCAAGAGCACATACTGATATGTTTTGTATCGACGTTTTACTGGCAGCTCGATTTCATTGCCTAGGGGAAGCTCTTTACGACTCATCCATCCATACTGTGGTTTCATCAGTAGCACAAAGCCCAGTAAAAACCCGGATAGGAACCCACCAATGTGTGCAAAATTGTCGACATGAGGAAGCAATCCAAGTGCAAGGTTTACAGCAACAAGAATGATGAGAGTGCAGAGAGCACTGCACTTTCTTTTGTAGATTGTCCAGTTTGTAAGAATCTCGGAGAGGGATGCACCAAGCAATCCAAACAAAGCTCCTGACGCTCCCACGGCAATCTCATTCATGAGGAATAGAGCAGAGAGCAAGCTGCCACCTAACCCTGAGATAAGATACAACAACCCAATCCTGAAAGCTCCAACTTCTCTTTCAAGTTGCAAACCAATGAAGATGAGTGCCAGCATGTTGACAAGGATGTGGATGACACCCGCATGTAGCCATACACAGCTCATCAATCTCCATCCTTGTCCTCTTGTTGTGACAAGAGATGTTTCCAGCCCTCCAAGCCTTTGCAACGTGGCAGAAGAAGGCCCCACCAGAGGGTTCTCACTCAAGGGTTGGAAGGAGAATCTGCCGAGCCATCTGAGCACACATCTGTGTTGTGGGGTGATGTGATCAGGGCAGTTGTTCTCATACATGACAACAATGAACACCACAATGTTTGCAACCACAAAAACTGGAACTAGCCATGGGAAGATCCTTCTCTCCTTCTCCTCTCGGAATTGTACTGGTGATGATGATACCAGAGGGTAGAAACCTTTGGCATTCTTCCTAGGGTAAAGCAAATTTCCTTTCCTGCTGCTCCTTTCAATGTCAGAATCATCATACCTGTCTGCCATCCCTTCCTTCTTCTATCTTTTAAGTATTTTCTTCAGTCTTACAATTCAAGGAGCCACAAACTTTTGCTTCAGGGAGCAACTGTAAGCTCTTTTCCAAGCTCCAAAAGACCACAAAAGGCTTCAAAACCCTCTAATATGTTTCAGCTCCTTCCTTCCGCGGATTTCACTGTGCAGAATCTCAATTTTGATTGTAATACTTTTCCGACCACCAAGGAAAGAGCTAGTTTAAAATCCCCTATCTTCCGTCCTTTTTGTAACCCCTGCCATCATCTTTGGTGAAGAAACCGCCTGTTTGCTGATGAATTGCTGCAAGAATTTTCGTAGCTTTCAACCCAATCTGAAGAGTTTCTTAAGAGTAGTTTCTCATGAATCCTTGCAAAGCTGAGATACTAGCTTCATACCTCTCTCTGTCTGTGTCTGGGTCTGTGTCTGTGTGCTTACACAAAATGCTTCAAGTGGGTTTCTGGTTTCTACAGGATTTCTATTCCTACTCAAAAACTTCAAAAGTCAAAAGAAAATGGGCATTTGGGTTCTTAAAAGTTTCTCACCTCATCATCTCTGTTTGCTAACCATGAAAGGTCTCAAAAAATTCTCACATCCAAAAGCTTGGCATGAACAATCATCACAAAAGCAGCAGCAGCAGCAGCATGAGCATGAGGAAGAAACAAAAATGCAGAAGTCAAAACAAAGGCCCAAAAAAAAGGTAAGACTCCAGTTTTACAACATCACAAACAGAACAACCCCCAAAAGAAGAAGAAGAAGAAGAAAACACCCAACAACAAAAGAAGTAAAGTAGTTTCTCGCAAGTTTTCTCACTGAACAAGAAGAAGAAGAAGAAGAAGAAGATTCAAAGGGAGCAAAAACAGATTGTGATCCAAACAAACAGCTGCTCCAATCCTCAAACTAAAATGCAAGCTGATGACGATGTTGCTGCTTCTTCTTCTTTTGCATTGGCATCATGGTCCATTGCAAGTCTGTTTTTTATTTTTTTGTCTTTTCCTTGTTTTTCTTCTTACAAAACCTGTTGAACATCGTTTGGTTGATGCTTCCACACGGCTTCTGCAATTGACAAAAATGGGTCTTTCGATGATGGCAGATTCCACTACCTAAATTTAAAAAGAAGCCAACTTTTTCAACCCCCCAAGAAAGAAGCCAATTTTCAGTATATATAAATAAAAAAAGCCCAACTTTCAACAGAAAAAAAGAAGCAGATTTTCCACACTCTAGAGTAGACTGGCTAGTGATCAAACATGTAATTAATTGCTCAAGGCAGGCTCGATCCAAAGGGAGGGCTCTGCTGTTGTTTCAGGTGTCCAAACAAAACTTGAAAACCCTCCTCTTGGCACACCAAACATCAAAAATTGTCAAAAATGAATTAGAAATGAGAAAGTTATGAACCCCCAAAGTGCAGGGTTAACAAACTCAAAAAAAAAACAAACCATCAAACATTACAAAGGTCAAGTCCCAAACATCCAAAAACTTCTTTGTATGTTACTCTCTGTTGATATTAGAGTTCAAAGATGATTTGTAGAATTTCAGGTGATGCTTTCATAGCACTTTAAATTGTTTAAAATGAATAAAAAATATGAAAGTTATGAGGTTTGAAAATAGAAAGGGTCCAAAGAAGGAAACAAAAAAAAACTTGTTTTAAAAGTTAGAAAGCTTTTTTTTTTTTTCTTGTTATTTTTTCATTACTCCTTTTCCTTTGCACTTACAAAGATGAATTCTAGAGCTTGTGGCAGCGCTCTCATAAGATTTTTAAATCACTCAAAATGAAGCAAATGTGATGAAAATATAAATAAATGTTCAGTCATAGGCAGACAATTAGTGATGGGCCAGTCTACCTTGTCTGCAAATGCTGGATTTTTACTATTGGAATTAGGAAGCAATCAAGCAAACAGTGTTTTTTAAAGGAAATTTTGTTTGTAGCCAAAGTGGCAATCATCCATAGGAACATGTACCAAAAAAAAAAAAAAGTGACAATCAGCTCTAGAAATATTTAGCCAAATCTGGCTATAAACCAGAAATAAAATACAAATCTTTAATCATTTTTTTTCTATATTTTTTATTATACAATGAAAAACAAAGTATACAAATATGGTGATTTTTTCTACAGTTGAATATTCTCAATTATGGTGACTGAAAACCTCCAAAATCACTTCTTTTTAGAATTTTTCATTTTTAATTTCCGATTTTGGCCAAATTTCACCAGTTAAAAAAACACACAATCAAGCAAAGAAACAATCCCAAAAGAAAAAATAAAATTGGGACTTTTCACTACATATATAAGATTTCATCCTATAACCTTCCCTCCTCGTTTTCGTGATTTCTCTATTCACTTGCGCCCACACACCCATGGACATTGGATCTCTCTCTCCTCTCCATTTTGCTTGAGTGCCTAGTGCCTATCCCTTTTGTTTGGGTTCTATTTCTTTGCTCCTTTTTCCAAGGGGAAAATGAGTATGATTTCAAAGAGACTTTTGAGGCTATTGACTAACAATGTGGTTGAAATTTGATCAAAGTCAATCCACATGGCTTCATAATATTAAACATCACTAGTTTGAACCCCGTGCCTAATGCACAGGTGTGTGTGTATTTGACGGTACATATTACAAAATTACAATTATAAACTACATTTCCAAAACCTCTTTATATACGACATTTCGCATGTATCCATGGGGACCTTGACCGCTGAAAATCTTGATGTTTGCACTGCTTGTGACTCATGTGATAGCAACATACAGCTGACCGTGAGAATAGACCGGAGACGGCAAATATACCTCAACGTTGTTCAACTTGTAAGTAAGTAGTAAGTTACTTATTTAGTAGGTATCAATCTGTTGAAAATTATTTCTTTGTTTTTGTATGTTGATAAGTTCCAGTATCCAGACCCCCTCACTCTTCATAATGGTTAGGGTTTCTGGTGCAGCCAATTTTCACATGCATCATAATAATACCTTTGGCATCCAACATCTTATTATTATTGGCAAAATTGTTTTTTTGGGCAATCTGATCATTGCAATTATCAATATATCTATTAAGTTTGTGTGCTAAAATGGCAACTGACATCCATTGCCATTATTATTATGGCAAATGCAAGCCTTGAAATTGCCAATATCTAATAAAAGTGTGCTTA
>Ga0116227_10010276_pt1 | contig 16436 bp, 15 predicted proteins | sample S1TSphgellanicum_FD_89693 | JGI IMG/M metagenome (GOLD analysis project Ga0116227, IMG submission 89693) | Host-associated microbial communities from peat moss isolated from Minnesota, USA - S1T2_Fb - Sphagnum magellanicum MG | ecosystem: Host-associated > Plants > Peat moss > Unclassified...
TTAACAATGCCCAAATGTTTAACTGATGCCGCAAGAAACAAGAATATAGAGGGCAGAAGTGCAGCAAGTGCGATATAATTGCTCCACGGAGCGTCAGCGGTAATTAATTTGATATCAGGCTTGAAAAACAGATAGCATAAAATTAAAGCGGTAAAATAATTTATGGCTACAGCCTGTATAATGTTAATCTGATATCTTTTAGCCAGCTTTAAAAGTATAGCCACTGTTACACTGCAAAAAATACTTAAAATAATGTAAATCATTTATTTAAATGAGTTTATATAAATAGAAATATGATCATCTTCAAGCTGAACCCGTTGCTGTAAACTGCCATTTATAATTGGCGCAGCCAGGCCTTCGGCCCAACTGTTTTTTGAAGTAAATATACGTGCTTCATCCCATAGGCCCGCTGTTAAAAACTGGTTTAAAATCTTTGCGCCACCCTCTATAATAACCGATTGTATATCCATTAAATAAAGCTGAAAAGCAATTTTTTGGGGCAGATAATAGTGCATATCTTCCATTTGTATATAGTGTACATGATCTTCAACATCTGTTTTAACCTCATTAAAAATAATGGTTTTTGCTTCCTTGTTAAAAATGTGACTGGTTTTTGGCACCTGTAAATGTTTGTCAACGACAATTCTTACAGGATTTCTGCCTGGCCAGTTTCTTGAGGTCAGCATTGGGTTATCGGTAATAGCCGTTTGTTTGCCAATTAATATGGCATCTTCTTCGGTTCGCCATTGATGTGCCAGGCGTTTTGCCAGTTCACCGCTAATCCATTTTTGATGTCCATCCAAAGCAGCAAAGTAACCGTTTGCTGTTTGTGCCCATTTTAAAATTACATAAGGCCTCTGTTGTTCAATCCGGGTGAAAAAACGCCGGTTAAAGTACCTGCATTCTGCATCTAGCACACCACTTTCTACAACTATGCCGGCAGTTTTTAGTTTTTCAATGCCTTTGCCGTTTACCCCCGTAAAAGGATCCGGATTGCCTATCACCACTCTTTTTAACTGGTGTTTAATCAACAGGTCGGCGCAGGGTGGTGTTTTGCCAAAATGTGCACAGGGCTCTAAATTAACATATGCTGTGGCACGGTTTAAAAGCTTTGGTGCTTCAGGCCCATATTTATCTATCACCGCTTTAATGGCATTGGGCTCTGCATGGGCAGCGCCAAACTGTTCATGGTAACCTTCTCCAATAATCAGGTCATCTACAACAATTACGCAGCCTACCATTGGATTCGGACTTACGCGGCCAATGCCCAATGCGGCCAGCTCCAAACAGCGTTTTATATAAAATTCATCGCCCATGAACGCAAAAGTAATGAAAGATGTTTAATGCATGGCTTAAAATGAAAAATGCATATAAAAAAGCTAAAAATGTTTAGTTTTGCACGCATAAAACTAATTGACCTGTAGCATATCAGGTGCTGCTTACGTTATTGGTTAAAAATGATGTACCGATGAAAATTAGGGAACTGGAAGAGCATTATGAATCTGAGCTGAGCGATATATACAGCGCCGATGAGGCAAAAGCATTGTTCAGTTTATCAGCAGAAAATGTTTTGGCAATGCCACATTTAAATGTACAGCTGCAAAAAGATACAGCCATTACCTATATCAACGACCAAAAACTGTTAAGCATCCTTAATGACCTTAAAATAGGCAAACCCATACAGCATATACTTGGCGAAGCTCATTTTTATGGTGTAGTATTTAAAGTAAACCAGCACGTGCTTATCCCAAGGCCCGAAACAGAAGAGCTGGTAGAGTGGGTAATTACAGAAAGCAACAAAAATAAACAATCAAAAATCCAGATTCTGGATATTGGTACCGGTTCTGGCTGTATTCCGATAACCTTAAAAAAGCATTTGTCGCACACTTTTGTTTCTACCCTTGATGTTTCACCTCAAGCCATCGCCACAGCACAAGAAAATGCCAGATTGATGGATGCAGACATTGAATTTATAGAAGCCGATATTCTAATGTACAGCAGTGAAAAAAAATATGATATTGTGGTGAGCAACCCCCCTTATATCAGAATGTTGGAGAAGGAAGCTATGCATACCAATGTACTGGCTCATGAACCCCATTTAGCATTGTTTGTGAGCAATGAAAATCCTTTATTGTTTTATGATGCAATTGCCAATTTTGCCTTAAACAGCCTGAAAACTAATGGTTTGCTTTTTTTTGAAATTAATGAGTATTTAGGTGCAGAAACCATTGAGCTGTTAAGAGATAAAGGGTTTACCAATATTGAGTTGCGAAAAGATATGCAGGGCAAAGATAGAATGGTTAAAGCCAGCTATGCATCAAATCATACTGTGCTTTAACATGTACTACATTAAATTATAAATGCTTTGCTGTATATGATATACCGCATATTAGCCTTATTTTTGCGGATTATAAGCACGTATGAACAATCAAGATACCATTATCGCATTATCTACGCCTGCAGGGTCAGGTGCTATAGGCGTTATTCGTTTATCCGGGCCTGATGCCATTAATTTAACCAATCAAGTTTTTTCGGGTAAGGATTTAACAGCACAGGCTTCCCATACCTTACATTTTGGTTTGGTTAAAGATGGAGATGCTATTGTTGACGAGGTGGTTGCAGGTTTGTTTGTTGCACCAAAATCGTATACCAAAGAGCATGTAGTAGAAATTTCCTGTCATGGTTCCAATTATATTATCCAGCAAATTATCAATTTACTGATCAGCAAAGGTGCACGTGCGGCCAAACCTGGAGAATTTACACTGCGCGCCTTTTTAAACGGTGCTTTTGATTTAAGCCAGGCTGAAGCTGTAGCCGATTTAATTGCTTCAAACTCTAAAGCTTCGCATGATGTAGCCATGCAGCAGATGCGTGGTGGTTTTGCCAATGAACTTAAGGGTTTGCGTGAACAATTGATCCATTTTGCTTCTATGATTGAGCTGGAGCTTGATTTTGCTGAAGAGGATGTAGAATTTGCCAACCGGGAGCAGCTGCGCAATTTGGTCAATAAAATAAATCATGTTCTGCACCGGTTGATCGCTTCTTTTGAACTGGGCAATGTAATTAAAAACGGGGTCCCGGTTGTAATTGCCGGAAAGCCAAATGTAGGCAAATCAACCCTGCTCAATGCCCTGCTTAACGAAGAAAGAGCAATTGTTTCTGATATTGCAGGCACCACCCGCGATACGATTGAAGATGAACTGAACATTGGTGGCATTGTTTTCCGTTTTATTGATACAGCTGGCATACGTGATACGGCTGATATTATTGAGGCCCTGGGTGTTGAGCGCACACTTGAAAAAATGAAGCTGGCCAAGCTGATTATTTATATGGCCGATGCCTCACAAACACTGCATGAAATTGAAGAGCAGGTTAGGGGATTGGCACAATTAGAAATCCCTTATCTTATTTTAATCAATAAAGCCGATTTGCTTTCTCCCCAGCAGCGCGATGAATTTGCGAAGCTGAATGCGGTATTTATTGCAGCAAAAGATAAACTTGGAATTGATGAACTTAAAGAAACCTTGTTAGAGCAGGTCAATCTGCACCACATCAATACCAGCGAAACCATGGTGACTAATATTCGCCATGTTGAAGCTTTGAAACAAACTGAAAATGCCTTACAACGTGTATTAAACAACGTAGATAATCCAGTTACTTCTGATTTCTTGGCGATGGATATTAAACAGGCACTCTATTATTTAGGTGAGATTACAGGTACGGTAACGACAGATGATTTGCTGGAGAATATATTTACGAAGTTTTGTATCGGAAAGTAAAAACACTTTTTGCTTGGTCTGTTTCATAAGGAAGTAAACGTAAAAGGCAGAACCAAAGAGATTTTAATGAATTTATGAAGTTTAAAAAAAGAGGTTATTAATTCTTATTTTTGAGTATGCCCGAAACACTAAACATCAAAAACAATGGTTTTGTTACCTACATTCGTATAAGTGATCTACCACAACACGAACAAGAACTATTTAGAAAGTGGCTTCTAGCCGATGGGCAAACACGCCCTGTCATAGAGGAAGAAACTGATCCGCTGGATTGTGCCTATCCTTGGGATTATGAGTTATGGAAATCAAATCCAAATGCTACTCATTTGCTTTAATTGATTTTTTCTTTTTGCTGTATTATAACCATTATAAGTTATAATATAGTTTCGCTATATTTTCTGAAAATTCTGCTATAAAAATATAGGGATGATCGGTATACTATAACGCTTTTCAAATTGCTTTGTTTATTTGAGGTACTAGCCATTACTTATACTGGTATCGGTCGAATAGTATAAGGGTTTCAAAAAAAAATAGTTTTAAAGATTACTTATAGTGTGTTGCTTATACCTGTGTCGGTCGGTATGTTATAATGGTTTAAATTTTTTCCTATCTATAACTTATTAAAATGTTGAAAACATTTATAGCTATTATAATTGCGATTACATAAATTTGACATTTAGTGTCAACGAAGTATATGTCAACAGAAACTATAGGGGAAAAGTTAAGACAACTCAGGGAGCAAAACAATATGGCTTTACGAAAAGTCGCTGTTTTGTTAGATATCGATGTTGCAATTTTAAGCAAAATGGAACGTGGAGAGCGAAAAATTACGAGAGAGGTTGTCCTAAAACTTGCGGACATTTATGCCTATAGTGCAGAAGATCTCTTGATTTCTTACCTAAGCGATAAAATCCTATATGAAATACAGGATGAAGACTTAGGAGAAAAAGCACTAAAGGTTGCTGAAGAGAAAGTGAAATATTATAGGAAACAAAATAGATCACAAGGAAACTAAGATTTAATGTCTCAAAGGAAACAACAGTTAATTGATTTGGTACAGAAATACCAAATTTTTAAAAGAGAAGGTCGTTTAAATTTAAGTTCTGAGGAAACAATTAGAACTTGGGTAAATGAATTGTTATCAATTTTTGATTGGAATGTTATGGACACATCTCAAATACTTCAAGAGAAAGTATTGTCAAAAGTAGAAAAAGAAAGATTAAATGAAATTTACTCAACTTCGACTCGACCAGATTACACGTTTAAGACAGGGAATCAAAAGCTTACTTTTCTAGATGCTAAGGCGGTAAATGTTAATATTGAAACAAGTAGTTCTTCCGCTTTTCAAATAAAATCTTATGGTTGGTCAATTACAGCTCCGTGTACATTTTTGACTAATTTCGAAGAGTTTGCAATTTACGATTGTACCTATATCCCAAATCAAAATCAGCCTGCTAATCTAGGTAGAACCTATTTTAAGATAGATGAATACGTCGATAATTTTGATGTGTTAGAAAAGCATCTCTTAAAATCTAATGTTTTAAATGGTACTCTTGAAAAGCTCTATTCAGATACGCTTACAAATGTCAGAAGTATACAGAAATTAACACCTGATTTAGTTTTTGCTGAACAACTTTCGAATTTTAGATTATCACTGGCTAAGAATATTGTAGAAAAAAATGCTGAATTAATAAATAATAATGCAGAGTTGCTTGCGTATTTAACACAAGTAATTATTAATAGAATAATATTTATTAGAATTTGTGAGGCTAGAAGAATTGAGAGTGATGGCTTATTATTGACCTTTCAACAAAATGGATTTTGGTCACAGTTTAAAAATTCTTCATACAATGATTTTTTCTTGCATTATGATGGACCTCTATTTGATAGAATTAATAATGTTCAAGAATTAGAAATTGATGACGAAATTATTGGAGAACTAATAAGTTTGCTTTATTATCCATCTCCTTATAGGTTTGAGGTAATTCCAACTAAGCTCTTAAGTGATATATATGAGATTTTTTTATCTAAAAAATTAATCATTGAAAATGGCGAAGTTTCTGAAAAAATTAAGCTAGAATACATTAAAACTAATGGTGCTATAAGTACACCTCAATATCTAGTACAGGACTTGCTTAAGAGAACTATTCTTAAAGAAAGTTTAACTATAAGGGGAATTGAGAGTATTTCTGAAACTAAAATATTGGATTTTGCTTGTGGTAGTGGAATTTTTCTAATAGAAACTTTTGATTATTTACAAGATATTTTCATTAACTCCTACAAAGAAAATCCTTCACAGGAGTTAAATCATTTTTTCTATCAGAATTCTGATTTAACAACATTAACAATTGCGGGAAAAAGACATTTAATTTCAAACTGTATTTTTGGGGTTGACATTGACCCAGAAGCTGTTGAAGTTGCAAGAATGTCTTTATCTCTTAAAGTCGTTGATAGTTCTGAGTTTTATGAAAACTATCAAGAAATTGGAATTTTTGGTAATCAAATATTAAACAATGTAGGTAACAATATTAAATGTGGAAATACGCTGGTTTCTACAGATATAATTGAAAAGTATCCCCTAATACTTTCAGACCAAGAACAATTATTTAAAACTAATGCTTTCGATTATAATAGCTCTGATGGTTTTTCTGAAATATTTAATGTAAAAGGTGGCTTTGACTATATTGTAGGTAATCCCCCTTATGTAGAAGTTAAGAATTATAACATAGAATACCCTTTTATGCATCGATACATAAAAGACGAATACGACACTACCAAAAATGGAAAAATTGATTTAGCCGTAGCATTTATAGAAAGAGCTATTTCAATTTTAAATGAAAATGGGAAATTGGGATTAATCGTGCAAAGGAGATTTTTCAAGACTGATTATGGAAAAAAAATTCGTGAATATATAAGTTCAAACAGTTTGCTATCGCAAGTTATAGAATTTGAAACTTCAAAAATATTTCCAAATAGAGTAACTTATATTGCCACACTTATTTTAGATAAAACAGAGCCTGACAATATTTCATTTTTGAAAATCAATTCTGATTTGGAAGAAATTCCTTTCAAGTTAAGAAGTATACAGCCATTTGAAAATGATAATACTGGTTTCTCCATAGTGCCTTCTAGTGGATTAAGTCAAAATCCCTGGAATTTCGAAGATGCTAATTTATTGGCAATAAAAACCTCGCTCTTGCAAATACACGGTAAATTTGGAGATTTTGCGAATGTTAGGGTTGGCATTCAAGTATTATGGGACAAGGCTTATCATATTAAAGTAACTTCAATTAATAATGATGGAACACTGACAGGGAATACACATCTTGAAAATGATATTACAATAGAAATAGACGCTTGCAGGCCTTTAATGGTAAATGAAAAATTTTATCCATTTTGTAAAGATAAAACAACAACTTATGTGATTTTTCCGTATCTCATTGAAAATGAAGAAAGTCAAATTATTTCATTTAATGTGTTTAGCGAGACCTATCCATTGGTTGGGGCGTATTTAAATAGACACAAAACTACAATATGCAATAATGTAGAAACATTCGAAGGAGATAATTGGCACCTATTTACTAGGGCAAATAATCATCAAAGAACTTATCCAAAAGTATTATTACCAATGACGGCGAATGATACTTTTGCATCTGTTACAGAAAATCCATTAAATTATTGTGATAATGCTAATATGTTTTTTATTGACATTCCACAAAAAAGTGAAAATAATTTATATGCTGTCTCAGGAATAATTAACTCAACTTTATTTTCGGTTTTAGCTAGGGCAATTGCACTTAGTCAACAAAACGGTTATTTTAAATTTAATAAGCAGTTTATAGAGCCAATTCCTTTTCCTAAAGAGAATTTCATTACAAATACTTCATTAGTGAATGAAATTTCAGCTATTTCAATTAATATTAAACAAGTCCAAGAACAGTATAGGGGCGCTTCACCTAGTCAAAAAAATACACTTAAAGCTTTGTTGAATGCTCATTGGACTAATCTTGATAGCAAAGTTTATCAGTTATATGATTTAACTAATGACCAAATTTCCTTCTTTAATGAAAGAGGAAGAAATATCAATCGCATAGAAATACTTGATAGATTATGATTAGTGTAGATATTTCCAAATTCCTAAATAAATTGTCTGATGATTTGTTAATTGTTAATAAACTAATTGTTGGTGCGTATCTTCAATTCAATAACATTAATGTAACTAAAAATAGATTAATTCGTTCTTGCATTGAAGGAAATGATATTGAAACCATTAATGCATTTATTAAGTTAATAAAATTAAAGAACGGAAAATTTGATTTTGAAGACGTAATACATTTATTTGAAACTAGTATCCCTTCAAAAGATATTTCCGTTAACGGTGCTGTTTACACACCTAATTTTATTAAAAATTATATCGTTCAGGAAACTATGGGGAGAATTTCTGATATTGATTTACCAAATATTAAAGTATCAGATATTGCTTGTGGCACAGGGGCATTCTTGTATACAGTAGCACAAGAAATAAAAACGAAATCCAGTAAAAGCTATTTTGAAATTTTTAAGGAAAATATTTATGGGCTAGACATTTCTAATTATACAATTACTAGAGCAAAAATTTTGCTTTCGCTCTTAGCTATTTCCAATGGAGAAGATGAAACGGAATTTGAATTTAATTTAATGGTTGGAAATGCTTTAAATTTCGACTGGTATTCAAATATACCAGGGTTCAAAGGTTTCGATATTGTCTTAGGTAATCCCCCTTATGTAAGAGCTAAAAATTTAAGCGAAGAAACTAAATCACTTTTGCCAAATTGGGAAGTTACAAAAACAGGAAATCCAGATTTATACATTCCATTTTTTGAAATTGGTGTTAAAAATCTAAAGTTAAATGGAATTCTTGGCTACATAACTGTAAACACCTTCAAAAGAAGTATAAATGCTAGAAATCTTAGGGAATATTTTAAAACGAATTTATTTGATTTGAAAATTATAGATTTTGGTAGTTCACAAATATTTGCAAATAAATCAACATATACCTGTATTGTTTTTATTGAAAAACTAAAGTGTAATGAGGTTAAATACCGAAAAACAACAGTTTCAGATTTTCTAAATAAAAGAATGACGGATTTTAACTCTATTAATTATAATTTGTTAGACGCAAAAAAAGGCTGGATTTTAAATAAATCAGACATTTTAGCTAACATAAATAAAATTGAAAGTATTGGAATTCCACTAGGTAATAAATTTCCAATAAGAAATGGTTTGGCAACGTTAAGTAATGATATATTTATATTTAAGCCAGTTGATGAAGATGACAATTATTTCTATCATCAAAATGGTAAACTACATAAAATAGAAAAAGGAATATGTAGAGATGTAATTAAACCAAATAAACTTAAAACAGAATCTGAAATACCAATATTAAAAGAACAGATTATTTTTCCTTATTATCAAGAAGTAATACAGTCACGTATTCCTGATATTAAATCAAACAAAAAAATAGCATTTGACGAAGATTACTTCAAAACGAATTTCCCTAATGCATACAAATATTTAGAAGGCAACAAAGTTCAATTATTAAATAGAGATAAGGGAAAAAACTCAAAATATAAATGGTTTGAATTTGGAAGAACGCAAGCATTAAAAGATTTTGGTAAAAAACTTCTATTTCCATATATGTCTGGTAAACCTTGTTTCGTATATACAGATCAAGAAGATTTATTGCTTTATGCAGGATATGCAATCTTTTTTGACTCAGAGAGAGAGTTGAAAGTACTAAAGCGAATTTTAGAATCTAAAGTATTTTGGTATTACATCAAGAATACCAGCAAGCCATATTCTGGAGATTATTTTGCATTAGCTAAAAATTATGTTAAAGACTTTGGCATATGTGAATTAAATGAATTTGAGAAAGATTATTTATTGGAAACAAAATCGCTTGAAGAAAGGAATAGGTTTTTAACAGAGAAATATAATGTCAATTTAGATTAGTATATGAAAATAACGCAACTCACAATTACTAATTTTAGACTATTAAAGGATTTCTCTATGGATTTAGAGAAAGAACTTTCTCTTGTAATTGGTAAAAATAATACATGAAAAACATCTATTCTTTCTGTTCTAGACAAACTTTTAAACGAGAAAAGTAAATTTTCTTATGATGATTTGAATATAGATTTTAGAAAAGAATTAGTGTTTGAATATGGAAATGATCAGGAAAAAGCAGAGATAATTCGATTTTATGGTCAATATTTGGTTAATCAAGCGTTAGCAATATCAAATTACAAACGTTCAGATTCTTTAAACGGCGTGGAAATTATAAAAGATTAATAATTTTATATTGGAATACATTTTCTTAGGTATATCTATTTGCATATAAAATTAGTAATTAATTTATTTTATATCTTTTTGCGTATAATTTAGTATTTTTGATTGAAATACGAGTAATTGCATATAATGAGAAATCTTTCACAGTTTATTAAAGCAAAGAGAAAAGAAGAAAAATTAACCCAAGAAGAATTTGCAGATCGGGCAGGTGTCGCACTCACCGTAATACGCAAAATTGAGCAGGGTAAAGAAAATCTCAATCTTTCAAGTGTAAATCAAGTATTAAAAATGTTTGGTTATGTACTTGCGCCTATACCTGAAAAAGAGTTGCCTAAAATTGATCAGATATGAGAAAAGCTGAAATATTTTATCAAGATTTATTGGCTGGCATCCTCATCGAAACTGATGAGGGCGAATATACATTTGAATATGAAAATGACTATGTTGAAAATTATCCGAATCAATTTTTAACTTTCTCTATGCCTGTAGGCCAAGGTAAGTTTAAGGATAATCGTTTATTCCCATTTTTTGAAGGTTTGATTCCTGAAGGTTGGTTGTTGGATATTGCTTCTAAAAATTGGAAGATCAATCCAAATGATAGAATGGGCTTGCTATTAGCTTGTTGTCAAAATTGTATAGGTGCAGTAAGTGTTAAACCAGTAATTTTAGAAGATGAGTAAGCACTGTTTGTATTGTTATAATCAATTGTCTGAAGGCACAAAAGGTGATTTTCATGAGCATTGTAGTTTGGACTTCTTCGGAACTAAAGAACAACCAGATTTTTCTTATTCCTTAGCTCAAATGGATGAGTTGGCGAAAAATGTTATCGAAAGAAGTATTGCTGTTCCTGGTGTACAACCCAAACTGTCATTAACTATGGTAAATTCTGCATTGGAAGATGGCGATAGGGGGCGATTGACAGTTGTAGGTGCATTGGGAGGTAATTATATTTTTAAACCACCTTCAGCTATATTTTCGGAAATGCCACAAAATGAACATGCGACTATGCGAATGGCTGAAGCTTTCGGGATGAAGACTGCAAAATCGAGTTTAATCCGATTAAAATCAGGAGAGCTATCTTATATCACCAAAAGATTTGATAGAACAGATTTGGGCGAAAAAATACATATGTTGGATATGTTTCAGATTTTAGAAGCTTTCGATAAGTATAAAAGTTCGATGGAGAAGGTTGGTAAAGCAATTGGTCAATATTCTAATCGTATGATGTTTGATAAATTATATTATTTGGAGTTAACTATTTTTTGTTTTTTAACAGGAAATAATGATATGCACTTGAAAAATTTCTCCTTATTGAGCGATGGAGGGAAATGGATTTTATCACCTGCATATGATCTTTTAAATGTAGCCATCGTCAACCCTGATGATAAAGAAGAATTAGCATTAACACTAGACGGCAAAAAGAAAAAATTAACTAGAACTCAGTTTGAAAATTTAGGTGCTAAGCTTGATCTCAACGAAAAGCAAATTAAGGGTGTTTTTAAACGATTTGAAAAGTTTAAGCCAGTAGCTTGGGAATGGATCAATCGATCGTTTTTATCAGAAGAATATAAAGAAAAGTATATAATTTTGATGGAAAATAGGTATGACGTTTTATTTAAAAGTAAATAATATATTCAGTTTTGTATCGAATTTGTATCTTAATTAATATAACTATCTATTAATCAGAATTACTTTACTTTCTGTATCGGCAAATAGCTGTATAGAACAGCTATAGTAATAGTAAATTTTCTTATCCTACAATATTATTCATCAAGATTCAATTTGATCTCTTGAAGGGCTCTAATTAAGCCAAGTTTGTATCGCTTATTTACCCAGCCTCCATATAAATGTTTTACCATTGTCATTTCAATAAACCATACTAGTACCCAAAGCATTGTAGCAATTGTCAAAAGAGATTTAAATATGTCAAATGCCTGGTCAAAACTAAGATTTGGCGACGTGTTTTGTCCTTTAGGTTCGGGCTTAAGTGCTTCTCCAATAAATGCTCCTAAAAGTAATAAGGAGAGTGAATTGAAAATTTTTGTAAATCTAAATTGGTAAACAGGGATTTCCGATTCATATTTCAATGTATTTATAATTTGCTCAATTTTGTTTTGGAATAGGAGTCCGTTTCTTTTGAGGAACTGTTGGATAATCTGGGTTTTTATTTCTTTATCTGTTATTCTTTTTGGTACAGTAGAAGAGGACTCAATGCTATGGTAGATTCTGTAGATTCTTTCTTGGATAGGTTTTTTGTAATAGAACCATTTACTTATTGTCCATAAGAACAATCCGATGCCTAATAGACCTATTAGAATGTAAAAGGACAATAGATCGTTTAATAGGCTGTTTTCGAGTTGTATTTCACCCATTTTAGCATAAAAGCCTGCTAAACCAGTTAATAATAGTGGGAGAGAAAGCATACTCCAAATGATTAATTTTGATCTTTGGTGCTTTTTTAGACGCCTACAATACATGTCATATGAATTTAGCTGTCTTTCAAGATGCAACAGTTTTTCAATTTTCATTTTCAAAAGTTATATATCAGGGGGGGCATAATCCCGAATTTCTGTATGTTATTTGTGATGTTTAAATAGGTTTTTCATTGATATGTAATCATTGAGAAATTCGCGATTTACATCGAAATAAATTTCCTGAACGATTGTTTGAAGATTATTGTTAAGCATTAATGAAGATTTGTTTAAACCATTCAAATATATCCTTTTTGATTTTAATGTCCTTTCGTAAATTTTAGTGATGGCTGGGATTTTGCGGTGGGCCAGACTGGAAGAAAATGGGACTATAGCGGTAAGCAATGGATAGGATTTGGACTTGGCTACAATCTTGGTTTAATTTGGGGAGCTGGTAAATAAGATCAATATTGCAAAATTAAAATCTCAGGAGTGGGAGAAGAAAAAACCTTTATTATTCTGGTAGGACAGGGGAAAGATAAACAAATCTCGCAAGGTCAGGGAGTGGGTATTTAGCTGTAAAACTATATATTAGGTTTAGCGACAAGTAATTAATTTAATAATCGTAAAATATATTAAACATGGAAAAATTTGAAAAGGTGAAACAGCTGATCTCGGATATCGAAAAAGGTACCGGAAAATAGCTGTATATAACTAAATATAGTTAGATTGTCACCAGTAGAAATAAATATCGCTTCTCTAAGCACACCTCCAAATAAGAAAGCAATGATTATACGTACCCAAGCTTTTTGTAAATATTCATCGTATAGTTATTTTGGTAATTTAACAACCAGTGGCAATCTATATTGAATGCGCCTAGGTTTACCATCAAATTCTGCAACTTTCCAGTCTTTTGCTTTGGAAATCTGGATAATAATTTGTTCGTCTATACCGTAGCCAACGCTATCTTTAACTTTAATATCCTTAACTGTGCCATCTAGTTCTACAGTAAAAAGGTAGATTCCTTTAACCTCCTTTTTGCCAACTTCTTTAACTGTGGGTAATTTTAGAGATTTAGTAATTAAATTACCAGCTTCATTTGGATCAGTGGAATTTGATTGTGCTTTAACTGCGCTTCCAAATACAAGTAGGCTTAATAAAAAAATAACGTTTTTTAGCATAATTATTTACTTTCTGCTAGTAGCAACTCTTTGTTCCGTAAATGAAAAAGGTCTTGCGCCTCCAAGTGATTTTATCTGGCATCACAGGTTGTGATAACATGTTGTCTAACTCATCCTCCTTAATTTCAAACACAAAATCTTCTGGAAAGTGATCTAAATTCCTTCTACAGATTGCTTAAGTGTTCTCGTTTATACACCATATAATGTTGCTAAATCTCTGTCCAACATTACTTTTTGTTCACGAACTACATAAATTTGATTCACTACATTTCGCCTGTCTGGGATTATAGGTGTATGCGATTGAGAATCATTATTCATTCTTACTGAAATCCAAAAGTTCATCTAAAGTAACATTTAATGCTTTTGCTATCAACACTAGATTGTATGCAGTTGGATTAGCACCATTAATCTCGTAATTATTTACAATTTGCTTATCCTTAAAACCTATTTTGATGGCTAGAGCAGGCTGTGTTAAATTTGCTTTTTTTCTTAATTGCTTTATGCGTTGAGCAAGAAGCAATTTAAATTCCTTAATGGTTAGCTTTTCCATTAAGCAAGCTGTTGATATTTTAAAAATATTAAGTCAATATTTATATTGACTTTTAAATATATTTTAATATATTTGATAAATACAATTAGGTATTAATAAGAGTCTTGCAACTACAAAATCTGAGGCCGTTGAAGCAAGACAGCAGAATTAATGCCCATATCTATGTGTAGTTGTGCTATATTTGCACATCGAAATAGATGTGGGACTGCTGTAAATCCGTTTCAACGTAAGGCCTCAGAAACTTTAATGTAGTTATGGTAGGCAGTCCCACATGTATTGTGGGGTATTCGCCAACAAGACTCGTATAATCAATACGGGTAATGAAAACAAAATTTACACATCTTTTTGATCACCTAATCTCGGTGGTGATCTGTGCGCCTGAATAAACCTTAAAAAACCAAAGGCAGGCCAACAACGGTTAATAATAAAATGGGTTTTTTAATAATCAGCCTGCCTTGGTTTTATCCAATTTGGATTACCCTTCTTAAACCAAACCAACTAAAAATTCATGAAAAAAATAACGCTTTTAAGCGGAATGGCTATGCTATGCTTAAATTTTTGGGCAAGTGCGCAAACCAATACCTCAATCCCTTTAAAGATAGGCGATAAACTGCCCGAAGCTTTTTGGAAAATGGAACACGAGGTTTACCAAAACGGCAAGCTGAGCAAGGTAAGCTTGGCGCAGCAAAAAGGCAAAATCATCCTGCTCGATTTTTGGGCCACTTGGTGCGGCCCCTGCATCAACGGTTTTCCCTTGCTCGAAACCATGCAACAGCAATACCCTACCCAATTGTTAGTAATGGGTGTAAACACGGCCAACACGCATGATGGTTTTACGCGAGTAGATCAGCTATTCAGCGGCAAAATCCCGCCCTACAAAACCTTCGGCCAGGCCAGCATCATCAATGATACTTACCTAAAGGCACTTTTTCCGACCAAAAGCATTCCCTGTTGCGTCTGGATAAACGAAGCAGGCCGTTTGGTTGCCATTACCGGCAGCAGCTTTGTTTCCACAACCACCATAAACAACCTCATCAACGAAAGCAAAATTAACTAAACCATGAAGAAAATTTATTTAATGCTCATGGGTGCGCTCCTGTACCTCAATAGCTTTGCCCAGCTTAGGGGCAAAGTATTTTCTCTGCCCGATAGTTTACCACTTGCAGGTGCCAACATCCAGCTAACCAATGGACAGCAAAGTACCAGCAATGCAATGGGCGAATTCAGTTTTAACCTGCTCAACGGCAAATACAGCATAACCGTTAGCCATCTGGGTTTTGATCCCCAAACTATGTCGATCAATATGCCACTAAAGGGTATGCTCAACATTTACCTCACAGCCAAGCCTAACCAGCTCAGTGAAGTGAACATCAGCACAGGTTATCAGCTGATCCCCAAAGAACGTTCTACAGGTTCTTTTACCAGCATTACGGCCGATAAGCTGAACGAACAGGTAAGCAGCAACCTCATCAACCGATTGGAAGGTGTGGCCAGTGGTTTTTCTACAGATAGGAAGACCAATAACGCCGGCATCATGATCAGGGGGCTAAGCAGCATCAGTGGCCCACGCAACCCTTTAATTGTGGTGGATAATTTCCCATACGAGGGCAGTTTGGACAACCTCAACCCCAACGATGTAGAAAGCATTACCATTTTAAAAGATGCGGCGGCCGCTTCCATTTGGGGTGCAAGAGCAGGGAATGGCGTTATTGTGGTAACCACTAAAAAAGGGCGTTTCAATACGCCTTTGCAGGTACAGGCAAGCGCTGTGCTACAGGTGGGCGAAACACCCAATCCGGATAAACTTCGGAACATGGCCGTAACCGATTTCATTAGCGTAGAGCGTATGCTGTTTAGCAAAGGCTATTACACTTCGGTTGAAAACTCAACCGCCAAAGCACCCCTTACGCCTGTTGTTGAGTTGTTGATTGCTGGCCGGGATAGCAAAATAACGAATACTGCTATGGAAGAGGCCATTTTAAAAACAGGAAGTTACAGCCTCGATCAACAGTATGAAGATTACATGTACCGCCCCTCGCGTTACCAACAGTACAGCTTAAACTTAAGTTCTGGCGCCGAAAAAAACAATTGGAATTTGGCGCTTGGTTATGACCGCAACCGGAGTGTGCTCGAAAGCCAGTACCACAAACTGAACCTCAAATCGGCTCAGGGCTTTAAACTGAGCTCGAAA
>Ga0116227_10010277_pt1 | contig 16435 bp, 15 predicted proteins | sample S1TSphgellanicum_FD_89693 | JGI IMG/M metagenome (GOLD analysis project Ga0116227, IMG submission 89693) | Host-associated microbial communities from peat moss isolated from Minnesota, USA - S1T2_Fb - Sphagnum magellanicum MG | ecosystem: Host-associated > Plants > Peat moss > Unclassified...
CACCTAGTTGCACCGCGTAATAGCCGGCGAGGGCAGACTGGCTGGAGAGTGCGTCCATTGCCTGGGCGCGGGTGATTCGGGGGATACGCTCCACGGCAAAGCAGGTGATTTCTTTCGCGAGCAGCCGCGCCACCAGCGCCGGCTGTTTGTCGGCGTAGAGGAAGGAGATCAGTATGGCGCCTGGCTTCATCGCATCGATCACCTCCAGTGACGGCGGCTGAACGGCGAGTACCACATCCGCCTCGGCAACAAGCTTGAGGCGGTCTTCTACGAAGACCACGTCGGTGAAGGCGGCATCGGGAAGATTGCTCGCCTCCGCGGCACCGGACTGCATGTGCAGCTTGGCACCCAGCTTGATCAGCTTGGCCCCCGCGGATGGCACCAGCGCCACGCGATGCTCGTGCGGCAGGGTCTCCTTCAGCACAGCAACATTCACATACATGGCGGTTCTCCAATTGGCGGGCTTCGTCTGGTCTTTGATCCGCGGGCGCACCCAAATCCGGGCGGGGCGCCCGAGTGACTCAGGCGCCCCGCTTTCAGGCCGTCGGCGTGTCAGACGGGTGCTTCGGCCACCACGTAACGAACCAGCTTCTTGTTGACGAATTCCTGGATGCCCATGTCGCCAAGCTCACGGCCATACCCGGTATCTTTGATGCCGCCAAAGGGAAGATCGGCATCAGACCAGGAGATGTTATTGATGAACATCATGCCGGTATCGACGCGGCTGGCCACGCGCTTGCCACGAGCAATATCCTTGGTGAACACCGATCCGCCGAGGCCGAAATCCGAGTCGTTCGCCAAGGCTATTGCCGCATCCTCGTCCTTCACGCGAAAGAACATCGCCACCGGGCCAAAGAACTCGTCACGAAAAGCGGGGTTTTCCGGCTTTACGTTGGTGAGAATGGTCGGCTCCATATACGCGCCTGGACGGTCGATGCGTTTGCCGCCCAACTCGATCTTCGCGCCGTGGTCCACCGCTGTCTTGACCTGCGCCAATAATTGGATCAGCGCCGATTCGGTGGAGAGCGGACCGAGCGTGGTCTTCTCGTCCATCGGATCGCCCGCCTTCAATGCGCCGAGCGCCTTCTTGAATTCCGCGAGGAACTTGTCGGCAATCGCGTCAACTGCGATGAAGCGCTTGGCGGCGCAGCAGGTCTGGCCGCAATTATACATCCGCCCCCATACGGCCCACTTGATCGTGTGCGCAATATCGGCGTCTTCCAGGATGATGAAGGCATCGCTGCCGCCCAATTCCATCGAGGATGGCTTCAGATTTTTACCAGCGCCGGCAGCAATAATCCGGCCTGCCGCGGTACTTCCTGTCAGTGCAACGCCCTTGATCCGCCGATCGTCGATGATGTTGTCGGATTGGGTGTGCGAAATCAGCAGGTTGGTGTAGAGGCCAACGGGTGCGCCGGCATCTATCCAGAGCTGCTCGAACGCAATCGCGCATTGCGGCACGCACCCGGCGTGCTTCACCACCACCGTGTTGCCCGCCATCAGATGCGGCCCGGCGACGCGCGCCAACTGATAATAGGGGAAATTCCACGGCTCGACGCAGAACACCACCCCAATCGGGCTGCTCTCCATATGGCCCTCGCCCTGGCTAGGATGCAGTTTCACATCGGCCAGAAACCGCTCTGCGTTCTTGGCATAATAGGTCAGGATCTGCGAGCTGAACTCCACCTCGCCCTTGGCCTCACTGATCCGCTTGCCCATCTCCAATGTCATAATTTGGGCAAAATGATCAGCGCGTTCGTGGAGCAGCCTGGCCGCCTTGTTGACGATTTTCGCGCGTTCGGCGTAGGTCGTCTGCTTCCAGGTGGCAAAGCAGGCGGTCGCTGTTGCCAGCTTCGTTTCGAGCTGCTTGTCGGTTATTTCCTCGAAAGACTTCGAGAGCTTGTTGTCAAAGGGATTGACGCTTGCATAAGCCATGATTGATCCTGATTCAGTTTCAGCGTCCATTTCTAATTGACGCCGCCTTGGTCATTCGACCATGACATAGATGATCGCAGCACCGCCTGGCCGCCAGCTTCGGAAAATACTCATCGGCCGACATGGCGCAGCAATGGCCGCAAAAGGGTTCTTTATTGCACTGGGTATTTTCCGACTCTTACCTCTGGCGGGCTTTGCATCAGCATGGGGAAGCCGTCGGCCAAACCGGGTTCGCGCGGCGCGATTGACGAAGGAGCGCTGCGATGCGGACTGTATTTCGGGTGACGGCAATGGCAATGCTTTGGCTCACTTGCCCGAAGGCGCGTGCCGCCTCGCCGGATACCTCGTCGATGCCCGAACTTGCGTTGCCGCAGGCAACGCCGCAAGCCGTGGTTTCAACCGGCCCTCTCTTCACCTATAGCGCCACGACCGCCAGCGACTACATCTTCCGCGGCGTCAGCCAGACCGAAAACAGGCCGGCCATCTTTGGCGCCGCCCGCGTCACTGATGACCAATTCTATGCCGGCGCCGGCATAGAAAATGTCGACTTCCACAACGGCACCGCTGCGGAATACGATCTCTCCGCGGGCTGGACGCCAGTGGTCTCCGGCTTCAGGTTCGATTTCGGCGTGATTCGCTATGGCTATTTGGGCGAGCCTGCGCACACGCACATCGATACGGTGGAATACAAGGCAGCGGTCTCGCATGATATCGGGCCTGTCACGCTCGGCGGCGTGGTCTACTACACCGCCGATTTCTTCGGCAGTGGCCATAAAGGGGCCTATTATGCCGGCCGCATCACCTACCGACTTACCCGCGACCTGTCCGCCAGCGGGGCGCTCGGCCGCCAGACGGTCAGCGATGGGATCGGCCACACCACCTGGAACACCGGGCTTGACTACAGCTTCACCAAGAATATCGCACTTGATGTGCGCTACTACGATACCAACGCGCATCGCCTGGGCGACACTTACGGCGGTCACTACGTAGCCGCGATCAAGCTTTCGTTCTGAGCACTTGTCCGCCCGAGCAGCGTGAGCCGGTTGGGTGAACATGGTGCATCCGGCTGGCTCATCTGGGTTCGTGGGTTAGACCCCGCGCTGCTTGTGCTGGGTAGACGCGGATCTTCGCGCGTCTGTCAGCAGATTCGTGGGAGTTGTTCGCCGGCTAGCCAATCGACGATGCGGCTGCCGCCGAAAGATGTCGTGATTTGCACAAAAAACTGGTCATCGGCGATGATCGTGCCAATCAGCGCCGCTTCCCGGCCGAGTGGATGCGCCTGCATCACCCGCAGCAGATGATCCGCTTCCTCTGGCGCCACCACGGCAACCAGCTTGCCTTCATTGGCGACGGTGAGGGGATCGAGCCCGAGAAGTTCACAGGCGGCGGCGACTTCCCCGCGCACGGGGATTGCCCGCTCCTCCAGTACCATGCCGAGTCCGGATTGCTGGGCAATCTCGTTCAGGGTGGCTGCCAGGCCGCCGCGCGTTGGGTCGCGCATCAGGCGCAGAGATGTGCCCGCCGCATGCACCATCTCCGCCACCAGACCGTGCAGGGCGGCGCTATCGGAGAGGAGTTCGGTATCGAATCCGAGATTGTTTCTCAACGACATGATGGCCACGCCGTGATCACCGATGCAGCCTGAGAGGATAATGCGGTCGCCCGGACGCGCGCGATCGCCGGAAAGCGCGATGCCGGGGGGAACGATGCCGATTCCGGTGGTGGAGATAAACACGCCGTCGCCCTTGCCGCGCTCCACCACTTTGGTGTCGCCGGTGATGACGGCAACACTGGCTGCGCGGGAAGCTCGCCCCATGCTGTTGGCGATCCGCTGCAGCTCGATCAGCGGGAAGCCTTCCTCGATGATGTAGCTGGCGGCCAGATGCAGCGGCCGGCCGCCGGACATGGCGATATCGTTGATCGTGCCATGCACGGCCAGCGATCCGATATCGCCACCGGGAAAGAACAGAGGCGAGATCACATAGGCGTCGGTGGACATCACCATGCGCCCTGCGGGCACATCGAAGGCAGCCTGGTCGTTGGCCTGATCGAGATAGGGATTATCGAAGGCGGGGCGGAAGATCTCGTCGATCAGCTGCGCGGTGGCGCGGCCGCCTGCACCGTGCGAGAGGTCTATGCGGCCATGCCGCATATCCAGCCTGCGTGGGCGTAGCCGGGGCGCAGTCACACCAGCGCCCTTTCGGCGCCCGCCTTGGCAGAGTCCCGGAAGCGGCCATAGCTCCAATGCGCGGCGCAGGCGCCCTCGGGCGAGACCATGCAAGAGCCCATCGGCGTATCCGGCGAGCATAGCGTGCCAAACAGCTTGCACTGGGCAGGTTTCTTGATGCCGCGCAGGATCTCACCGCATTCGCAGGCTGGGTTGTCGGCTGCCGGTACTGTCTCGATCAGGAAACGCCGTTCCGCATCCAGATCGGCATAATCGTCACGCAAGCGCAGGGCGCTGAGTGGCAATTCACCCAGGCCGCGCCATTCGAACGATGACCGAAGCGCGAATATCTCGGCCATTTCGCGTTGGGCAATCAGGTTGCCTTGCGCGGTGACGGCACGAATATACTGGTTTTCCACCTCGTGGCGGCCTTGATTGATTTGGCGCACCAGCATCAGTATGGCCTGCATCATATCGAGCGGCTCGAACCCGGCGACGACCACCGGCTTGCGATATGTCTCGGCAAGTCCGGTATAGGGGACGGTACCGATCACCGTGCTGACATGGGCGGGGCCGACAAAGCCATCCACCCGCACGCGCCCGGCGCCCTCCAGATCGGGTGTATCGAGGATAGCGCGGATCGCCGGGGGCGTGAGCACGTGGTTGCAGAATATGCTGAAATTAGCGAGGTTCTTGCGTCGGGCCAGGCGAATGGCACGTGCGGTGGGTGGCGTTGTGGTCTCGAAGCCGATGGCGAAGAACACAACCTCCCTCCCCGGTTCGGCCTCGGCAATGCTTATGGCGTCCAGCGTTGAATACACCATGCGGATATCCGCGCCGGCCGCCCTGGCTTTCAACAGGGTGCGGCCGGCGGAGGCCGGCACGCGCATCAGGTCGGCATAGGTGCACAATATCACCTCCGGCCGCATGGCAAGCCGGATGGCGTCATCGATTCGGCCGATCGGCAGAACGCAAACCGGGCATCCTGGGCCATGCACCATCTGCACATTGTTCGGCAGCAGATCCTCTATCCCGTAGCGCGAAATGGCATGGGTGTGGCCGCCGCAGAACTCCATGAACCGGTATTGCCGATCCGTCGCTGCTTCCTGCGCGATGACGGCGGCGATCGATCGGGCAAGGTTTCCATCGCGATATTCGTCGATATGTTTCATGGCCAACATTTTTCCTTGGAGCGTGATCGGTTGAAGTCAACCCGAAGCGATCATGCTCTGGCCGGCAAGCCGGGCACGGCGGCTTCATGCATCAGCGCCAAAGTGCGTTCCGCCTCATCCGGGTCCAGCCTGGTCAGCGCGAAGCCGACATGGATGAGCACATAATCCCCGAGGCGAACGTTCTCGATCAGGGCGATAGAGACGGATTTGGAGACGCCGCCAAGTGTCACGCGCGCCATGTCGTCAGCCAGCAACGCTTCAACGCGGATGGGGATGGCGAGGCACATGGAAAATATCCTTTACGCGCTGCCCGGGGCCAGAAGATGCGCCCGGGCGATAGCGGCCTGGCCAAGCGACAGCCCGCCATCATTGGCGGGCACGGCGTGCGGCAAAAGCGGGGTAAGGCCGCGTGCCCGCAGAGCAGCGGCCAGCCCCTCGGCCAGCACGGCGTTACTCAGGCACCCGCCGCCAAGCACGACGCGTATATGGCCGTATTCGCTTGCCGCCTGGCCGATCCAGTCCGCGAGGCCCGCAATCAGCGTACCGTGGAACAGCTCGGCCCCTTCGCCGGCGCGCAGGCCGGGGGTAAGCAGCGCCGCCATCAGCTTGCTGAAATCCAGCACGCGATCGATGATGGCGTAGCCGCCGGGACACGCGCGGGGAACGCGCACCAGTGCCTCCAGCGCCATGGCCGCCTGACCCTCATAGCTTTGCACCGTGCAGACTCCGAGCAGCGCGGCGGCGGCATCAAACAGCCGGCCAAGGCTGGTCGTGGTGCCGGTGGGCGCCCCCGGCCGTGTATCCGCCGCCAGCAAGGCGGCGAGCGGGCGGGCGAACGGGATAGTGGGAAACCGATCGCCGGCCTGCTGGCCGCGGCCAAGCGCCGTCAGCACGGCAACACCCATGCGCCACGGCTCGTTTGCGGCGCGGTCGCCCCCCGGCAGCTTGAGGGGCAGAAGATGGCCGTGGCGGCGCCATTGCCCAGAGTTCAGCTCCAGCAATTCACCGCCCCAGGCGCCGCCATCAGCACCGTATCCCTGGCCGTCAAGCGCCGCACCGAGCACGGGGCCCTGCAGCCGATGTTCGGCCGCCACTGCGGCGAGATGGGCAACATGATGTTGAACGCGCAACACCGGCAAGCCGAACTCCTCGGCGAACCGGGTGGAGCGATAATCCGGATGCAGATCGCAGGCGACGATCTCTGGGACGACGCCGAGCATGGCCAGCAGGCGCGATGCCGTTTCCTGGTAGAAACGGATGGTCGCCCGGCCGGTGAGATCGCCCACATGCTGGGAGACGAAAGCCTGGTTGCCACGGGTGACGCAGAGCGTTGCCTTCAGATGGCCGCCCGTGGCCAACACCGAAGGGCCATCTGCCGGCAGTTCGATCGGCTCGGGCACAAAGCCGCGCGACCGCCTGATGAACACCGGTGCGCTGTTGATGACGGCCATGACACTGTCATCGGCGCGCGCGAGAATGGGCCGGTCATGGGTGACGATCAGGTCGGCAATACCAGCCAATTCCCGCAGCGCCTCGGCATTGCCGATCACCAGCGGATCACCTTGCCGATTGGCGCTGGTGGCGACCAGGGCGTGCGGCCAGCACGGCGCCTCCGCGCCGGGAAGGTGAAACAGCAGATGATGCATCGGTGCACAGGGGAGCATGACCCCAAGATGGCGCAAACCGGGGGCGACCGAGGGCGCCACGCTGGACCCTGCGCGGATGATCACAATGGGGCAGCCGGCGTGGCGGAGAAGGGCGCGTTCGGCGGGATTTGGCAGGGCGATCCTTTCGGCGCAGGCGGCATTTGCGACCATGACGGCAAATGGCTTGTGCGGCCGGCGTTTCCGTTGCCGCAATGCCTTTACCGCTTGGTCGTTGGCGGCGTCGCAGAACAGGTGGAAACCGCCAACCCCCTTCAAGGCGACGATCTTGCCCTGCACCAGGGCCGCCTGGATGTGGGCGATGGGATGGCTCAGGCCTGGCCCACAGCAGCGGCAGGCGCTGGTTTCCGACTGGAAACGGCGATTTGCGGGATCGGCAAAATCCTTTGCGCACGCGGCGCAGCGCGGGAACCCTGCCATCGAGGTATTTTGCCGATCATAGGGCAGACGGTTGGTGATGGTGAATCGTGGGCCGCAATCGGTGCAGCTGACGAAGGGATAGAGGTGAAAACGGCTGGTGGGATCGAACATCTCATCGAGGCAGGCGTTACAGGTTGCGGTATCGGCAACGATGCGGGTATGGCCTTCGCCAATGCCGGCGCTGGCGCGTATGCTGAACCCGGTTTGGCCTTGACCGGGCAAGGATTTTACCTCCACGCTATCGATACGTGCGAGCGGGGGAATATCTTTTTGCACGGCAATGACAAAGGCACGGGCTGCCACGCCCTCGATCTCCGCGAGTACGCCGTCATTGTCATTGAGCACGAAGCCGGCGAGGTTGTAACGCGTGGCCAGGCCATGAACGAAGGGCCGGAAACCGACCCCCTGCACTGCGCCCCGCACCCGAACGCGCAACCGTTCACGGGTGACGGCAGTTTCAATCACCTGGCGCACCGGCGCTTGAAAGCGCGGCTGCACGGCCCTCGATCCAGTCGTAGAAAGCCGCGAGACCTTCGCCGGTGCGGGCGGAGACAGTGAGGATTTGAATACGGGGATTGACCCGCAATACGGCTTCCATGCAGGCGCCGACATCGAAATCCAGATGCGGCAGCAGATCGGATTTGTTCAGCAGCATCAGATCAGCGAAGGCAAACATATCCGGGTATTTCAGCGGCTTGTCTTCGCCCTCGGTGACCGAGAGAACGACCACCCTGGCAGCCTCGCCAAGATCGAACGCCGCCGGGCAGACGAGGTTGCCGACATTCTCGATGAACAGCAGGCCGGCTTTCACCGGCGGCAGATGATCCAGCGCATGGCCGACCATATGCGCATCGAGATGGCAGCCTTTGCCGGTGTTGATCTGCACCGCCCGCACGCCGGTGGCACGAATGCGTTCGGCATCGTTGGAGGTCTGCTGGTCGCCTTCGATCACCGCAATCGGCCAGCGCCCCTGCAACGCCGTGATGGTGCGCACCAGCAAAGCGGTTTTGCCGGAGCCTGGGCTGGAGAGGAGATTGATGGCGAAAACTTGCCCGGCCTGGAAGCGGGCGCGGTTGCGGCCGGCATAGGCGTCGTTTTTCGCCAGGATATCACGCTCTATGCGGATCGTTCGCTCCTGGCTGAGACCAGCGATTTCCAAGCCAGCAGAACCGCGACCGAAATCGAGCAAGCCGTGGGCCGCATGATCGTGCGCAGCTTCATGCGGATGCGCGTGGTCATGCACGTGATGCGTCGGCCCCGCGCCAGACTCGCTTGCCGCAATGCTTGTTTGGCAGCCGCAAACGGTGCACATCACTCAACCTCCAGTTCTGCAACACGCATGTCGCCGCCGGCAATCATCAGCAGCTGGGGGTTGCCGCAGAGCGGACAGGCGGCAAAGCGATCCTGCATCGCCACGCGCTGATGGCAGGCGGAACACCTGCCTTCTCCCGGGATCATCTCGATCATCAGTTGCGCGCCCTCGGCAATCGTGCCGCTGGCCACGGCATCGAAGCAGAAGCGCAAAGCCTCCGGTTCGGCATGGCCGAGTGCGCCGAGATGCAGCCGTATCGCGCGTACCCTGGAAAATGCCTGCCGTGTTCGCTCCTCGGCGACGATGGCGACCACACTTTCGATCAGCGACACCTCATGCATCTGCGGTCTCATCCGCCCGTATGCCCAGAAGCGACCGTAGCGTCTGAACAACGATGGTTGGGTCAACAGGTTTGAGGAACACCCCGGTGACGCCAATTTCGTGCAGCCCGACCGACCCCATGATGGCATTCGCCGCCGCGCTCAGGATGTAGCAGGGGATGGTGCCGCCGGCGGCGTGGAGCCGTTCCGACAGCATCTCGCCAGCGCCGGCAGTTTCCGTGATCAGCTCGGCGAGAATGGCATCTGGCTTGATTCGCAGCGCGGTGCGTTCTCCTTCATGGTCGTTGGCAGCCTCTCCCACAGAGAATCCGGCCGCTTCCAGGGCAATGCGCAGACTGGCCCTGGCATGCGCATCCGCATCGACCAGCAGGATTGTGCGGCGCCTTTTGCCTAGGCCGATATTCACCGTGCGGCACGATCATGCGCGGCCCGTATCCGGCCGGTGAGCATGGCAAGTGCCGCATGCAGGTTTTCGGTAGCTTTGGCGGTGATTTCTTCGACGAACGCAAATTCGTAACCGCGTATGGCCAGCAGGAAGGCCTGCGCCGAGCCGCCATAGCATTGGCGCGCGATTGCCAGAATGGCTTCCGGACGGACGAGGTGGCTGGTAAAATCGATGCTGGGCGATGCGACAACCTCATGCACTTCATAGGGCGCCCGGCCCACCTTGCTTGCATCGACGAACCACACCACGTCATGCGCAGCAACTTCCAGCGCATCCTCGATATTGAGCTGGTAATTGTCGAAAGATGTCAGGTTTGGCCAGCCTAGGCTTTCCATGCCGGCAGCAACGGCCGGACCAAGCCCATCATCCTGGCGGCCAGGGTTGCCGTAGCCGAGCACCAGAACGCGACTCATTGTTTTACCCGCGTCGCAATCACGGCGCCCTCCGCATCTTCCAGGGTGACGATCAGGGGCATATCGCCGAGCGCGTGGGTGGCGCAGGAGAGGCAGGGGTCGTAGGCGCGAATCGCGACCTCGATATGGTTCAGCAGCGCTTCGGTGATCTCGTTACCGGTGAGGTAATCGACCGCGACCTTGGTCACGGACCGGTTCATCGCTTCGTTATTATTGGTCGTAGAGACGATAAGATTGGCACCGGTAACCTGGCCGTGATCATCCACGGTGTAATGGTGGATCAATGTGCCGCGTGGTGCTTCGATGATCGCGACACCTTCCGGCCGGCGGTGGCCGGTGACGACGAGATCGGTGCCCTGGAGATCATCATCGAACAGCAGATCGCGGATTTTTTCGGCGCAGTGGATCATCGAGATCAGCCGCGCCCAGTGATAAGCCAGCGTCGAGTGGACCAGGCCGCCATGACCCAGCGCCATGAATTCAAGCCGAGCGGAATCGGCAAGGGGCGTGCCGATGGCGCTGCAGCAATTCATCTGCGCCAGGGGGCCAACCCTGTACCACCCATTCTCGCGCCCGAGAGCGCGAATATGGGGGAACTTCATGTAGCTCCAGGAACGCACTTCCTCGATCAGGTATTTCCCGTAATCGACGGGCGTCACGCCGTCAAAAATGGTTTTTCCGTCGGCATCGATGGCACGCAGCACCCCGTCATAGAGATCCATCGTGCCATCGGCGGCGACCAGGCTCATATAGAGGGAGGGGAAGCTCGCAAAATTCTGGTAGAGATCTTTATCGGACTGGATGAAGGATTTGTGGAGTTTTACCGCGTCTTGGCACCAGCCGATGATTTGATCGATGTCTTTGCGCAGAGCATCGCGGTGTTCGATGGTCAGACTCTGATTGACGCCACCGGGAATGCACAGGCGCGGATGGATACGCCGGCCGCCGGTGGCGGCAATGACGAGCTGACCGAATTTCCGAATGGAGATTGCCCATTTCCCCACTTCTGGGAACGCTTCGATCACACCGATGATGTTGCGGGTGGAAATAGGGGCATCGAATCCCAGAAGCAGATCGGGTGATGCCAAATGGAAGAAGTTGACCGCATTGGATTGCAGCACCTGCCCATAATGCATCAGCCGGCGCATCTTCTCCGCCGTTGGCGTCACCCGATCGACCCCGGCCACGATATCCATCGCCTTGGCGGCGCAGAGATGATGGCTTACCGGGCAGATGCCGCAGAGACGCTGGACGATGACCGGCACCTCCCAGAACATCCGTCCCTGAATGAAACGTTCGAAGCCGCGGAACTCGACGATATGAAAACGCGCCTGCTCTACCTGGCCTGACTCGTTCAGGCGAATCGTCACCTTGCCGTGGCCTTCTACCCGGGTAACCGGATCGATGACGATTTTTCGCGAACCCTGGCTGAGCTGAGCGTCGTTCATCGCGCTATTCGTATTTGAACAGGGTGTAGGGCAGAACGGGCTCCGTTCCGGTGAGTAGGGCACGCAGCGCTGCCCAGATAGCGTCGGCGGAGGGCGGGCAGCCGGGCAGGAAGTAATCAATCTTTACGATCTCATGCGAGGGATAGACGCGGTCCAGCAACAGCGGCAGGTCCTCGTCATTCGGAATCACGCCGCCATCTTCGAGGGTGAACCCGTTGAGGTAGACGCTCTCCAGACACTCTTTCAGGCTGATCGTGTTGCGCATTGCCGGCACACCGCCATTGATGGCACAGGCGCCCACCGATACGAGGATTCGGCAGTTCTGCCGGAAATCCCTAAGCACACGCACATTATGCTCGTTGGCACAGCCACCCTCGATGAAGCCGATATCGACCGGGCGGTCGAATATCTTCTTGTCATCGAAAGGCGAGCAATCGAGATCGACCAGGTCGGCCAGTTCGAGAATGCGTTCGTCGATATCCAGCAACGACATGTGGCAGCCAAAACACCCGGTGAGCGACACCGTCGCCAGTCTCGGCTTTTCGAAGGCGGGGGAGACGATCATGGCTTGCGCCTGGCTTCAATGTCACTGCCGATCGGCATCTTGTCGAACCGGCGATTGCCGTTCGGAACGCGGTAGCTGTCGCGATTGATGACGATGCAGGCGACTGGGCAAACCCGTGCCGCCTTGTCGATCGCCGCCATCTGGGTGTCGCCAAGCCCGCCTTGCGCATCGACATTGAGTGTCATGCTTATGCCACGGCCATCGAAGCCGAACACCGTCTTGCCATCCTCCATGCGCGAGGCGCGAATGCAGCGCGAGCACAGGATGCAGCGGCCGTGATCGAGCGTGATGTCGGGATGGGTGGTATCCATCTTGCGGCGCGGCCATTGGTAAGGCTGGGTTGGCGCCGCCATGCCCAGGCGATAGCCGAGTGCCTGCAATTCGCAATCGCCGCTCGCCACGCAATAGGGGCAGGGATGCTCACCTTCCACGAACAGCATTTCAATCACCGATCGGCGATCATCAGTGAGCAGCTTGGTGTTGTTCTCCACCATCATGCCTGGGGCGGCGGGGGTTATGCAGGCAGCAAGGTTACGGCCGTTGACGTTGCAGGTACAGACACGGCAATTGCCGCCCGGCTCCAGATCTGGATGGTAGCAAAGCCGCGGTATGTAGATGCCGGCGATGTCGCAGGCTTGCAGGACCGACTGGCCGGATATGGCTGTTACCTCGATCCCGTCTACGGTAAAGCGAAATTCGTCGGCGGCCATGTCAGGCCTCTGCCGCGGCGGGCTGACGAAGCTGGAGATGCGCGGCCTCTGCGGTCGCCTCCTGCAGGGTGACGCGCGGCATGAACGGCCCTGGCTGAAGCCGCGCCTCATAAAGTTCCGGGAAGCTGCGCATGGTGGTCAGAATCGGGTTCGGCGCGCTCTGGCCAAGCCCGCAGCGGCTCATCCGCGCAACCGTGTTGGCCAGTGTTTCTGTTGCGGCAACATCGGCCAGTGTCGCCCGACCCGCGACAATTTTCTCCATGCCCTGGCGCAGCAGCGTGGTGCCGACACGGCACGGCACACACCAGCCGCATGATTCATCGACGAAGAACGCGGCGAATTGCAGCGCGATGTCCAGCACGTCCCGCTGCGGCCCAAACACCATGGTAGAGCCGCCGGTGGACAGATCCTCGTACGCAATACGACGGCCAAAATCCTTCGGCGCCACAGACTGGCCGGACGGGCCGCTGACCTGAACATAGGCAGCATCCGCGCCGCCCGCGAGATCGAGCAGTTCGTTGACGGTGATGCCGAACGGCACTTCATATACGCCCGGCCGTAGACAATCGCCGGAAACGCTCATCAGCTTGGTGCCGGAGGATGCGGCGGTTCCGTAGCCGGTGAACCAGGCCGCCCCCTTTGCCATGATCCGCGTGGCGCAGACATAGGTTTCCACATTGTCGACTGCCGTCGGCTGCTGCAAATAGCCACGCTCTGTTGGGAAAGGCGGCCGGTCCCTCGGCGCGCCGCGCTTGCCCTCCAGCGATTCGATCATCGACGATTCCTCGCCGCAAATATAAGCGCCGGCGCCAAGCTGAATGCGGATATCGAAATCGAATCCTGCATGGCCACAGATATTGCTGCCCAAAAGCCCAGACTGACGGCGGGCCTTGAGCACCGCCTGCAACGACTCCCACAGATACGCATATTCGCCGCGCAGATAGACCAAGCCGTGGCGCGCACCCAGCGCGTAACCAGCGATCGTTATGCCATCGAACACCAGATCGGGAAACGCCGAAAGCAGAACGCGATCCTTGAAGGTGCCTGGCTCGCCTTCATCGGCATTGCAGGCGACGTAGTGGTCCTGGCCCAAGGATTTGCGAGTCAGCCGCCATTTGGTGCCAGTCGGAAAGCCGGCGCCACCGCGCCCGCGCAACTTAGATGCGGTGATCGCCTCGATCACCTGGTCGGGCGAGATGGCAAGTGCCGCCGCCAGACCCGCATGCGGCTCGAACGGACCGGTGAGAAGCGGCCCGGCCTGAACCAGGCTTGGCCTGACGAGGGCATTCGCGATGGCGTGATTGGTAAAAGCCTGTTCACCATGCAGCCGCAGCGCGGCGATGATGGCCGGCACCTGATCCGGCCTGATCGCAGTGAGAACCCTGCCATTGACCAAGGCGGCCGGCTCCTGATCGGCCATCCCGATATCGCTGGTCCATTGCAGCGTGAAGCCAGCATCCGCCGTGGTTTCACCCATGCTGATGCCCAAAGCGGCCTCAAACGCACGTGCAACCTGGTTCGCTCCCTTCATGATCGAGACAGGCGTGTTGGAGAGACGGATGCGCATGCGCCCCATTGGATGCCGATCGAAGAAGGCATAGAAGGACATCATGTCTTCGACTTCGACCGGGTGGATGCGCAACCCGGCCGCAATCGCCTGAACCGCCTGGTCGCTCACATAGCCGGATTGGCGCTGCACCGCTTCGACAATATCCAGCAGCCGCGACCGGTCGGCCGCGTAGTCGCTGAGGATGGTGTCGATGGCAGCAGAATTGTCCGGCCTCATTCCATCATGCCTCTCATTGAACCCCGCCGCAGCTTGCACGTGCCCGATACGAACCGCTCTAGACGAGGAAAGGCTACGCGCTGCGGGGGTGGCGCGGGCAGCGTCGGAAACTACTTAGGGCCCATTCGACATCGACCGAATGGCATTGCCGGTTCGAGCTGACTCTAAGCCCTTTTTTGAAAAGGCATCTTTGTCGGCGGGCCGGCGCAGCTATTTGCCGACGATGCGTTATGGCGTCAGCACTGCCGCGCCCTCGAACCGGCCGGCGCGCAGGTCAGCCAAGGCCTGGTTGGCCTGACGGAGCGGATAGACCGTGGTTTTGGTAACAATGCCGATCTGCGGGACCAGGGCGAGAAAATCCAGGCCATCCTGCCGGGTAAGGTTGGCAACAGACAGGATTTGCCGCTCCTCCCAGAGGAGGGAATAGGGAAAGCCGGGGATGTCGCTCATGTGGATGCCGGCACAGACGACGCGGCCACCCTTGCGCACCGCCTGCAATGCGAGTGGCACCAGGTCACCGGCGGTGGCGAAAATGATTGCCGCATCGAGCTTCTCTGGCGGCATTTCATCCGAACCGCCGGCCCATGTCGCACTCAAGGTCTTGGCGAAATTCTGGGCTGCGTCATCGCCAGGCCGGGTAAACGCGTAAACCGAGCGACCCTGCCATTTCGCCACCTGGGCCAGGATATGCGCCGCCGCGCCGAAACCATACAGGCCGAGCCTCCTGGCCTGGCCGGCCATAACCAGAGACCGCCAGCCGATCAGCCCGGCACAGAGCAGCGGCGCCAGGGAAACGTCGCTGCCGGCCTCCCCCAGGGGAAAGGCAAACCGTGCGTCTGCCACCGCTGCCGTCGCGAAGCCGCCGTCGCGGGTGTAGCCGGTAAAGAGGGGATCGTCGCACAGATTTTCGCGCTGCGCGGTGCAGTAAGGGCAAACCCCACAGCTATGGCCGAGCCAGGGAATGCCGACACGCTCACCCAGCCGCAATCCTTCAACGCCGGCGCCGATGGCATCGATGCGGCCGGCGATCTCGTGGCCGGGGATGATAGGAACATGCGGGTGAGGCAGCTCCCCGTCAATGACATGGAGATCGGTACGGCAGACACCACAGGCAGAAACCTTCACCCTGATCTGGCCCGGCCCTGGCTCACGATCGGCTATCTCGGTCCATTCAAGGGCTGTGCGCAGTTTCGTAAGCACCATGGCATGCACGTCGCAGGTCCAGTCTGTGAGAGGCGACGACGCTTGTACGACCGGCCGAGGCGAGATGCCGGTTCGCCGGCGGACGAGCCTTAGCCGGACGGCAATTCCGCATGGAAGGCTCGGAAACTACGCAAAACAGCCCGCACACGGCCAACTGGCCGCTTGTCGGGCTGAGATGCTCTCATGTCATCAATTACCATAATTAATTGTGGTTTTTATGATGCCCGTTGCAATGCAGTGTTTTATGGTGTAGCTCCCTGTGACGGCCGGTCCAGCGGCGATGCCCTTCCCCCACGCCATGGGCCTGGCCGACTAATCCGCGGCTATGCCTGGGCGTTTTCGCACTGGATGCCGTTCCGGGCTACGCAGGGCCCCCTGCGGGGGCGCAGGGCATGATTGGTCCTGTTTGCAGAAACATCCATTGCTGCGTGCAGCGTCCGCAGCAATCGACGGCTTTTTCCGCGCCTATTGCAACGATATGCCGTCGCAGAAACTGCTTTCCCTGGCTTGATCCTTGCCAAACTCCTGGATGAGGATTTATCGCTATTTCTCAAGCCATGCAGCGCTTAGGGTTGGTAATTGGCGTGCCTGTTCCATTTATCGCCGGGAGGACATAATGAGTGCTGCACTTGAACTTGACCTGAAAGATACCGCGCATCTGGCAGTGGTGCCGTTGCAGCCGACCATTGGCGCCGAAATATCGGGCGTCGATCTGCGGGAGCCGCTTTCGAATGCGGTCCGCGACGAGATCAAGCAGGCGATCCTGACATACAAGGTAGTGTTTTTTCGCGATCAGCCGCTCAACCACCATCAGCATGCCGCCTTCGCGCGGCATTTCGGGCGGCTCTACACGC